>Ga0066790_10000859_pt1 | contig 12294 bp, 10 predicted proteins | sample OrgsoiDNA2013050_FD_70963 | JGI IMG/M metagenome (GOLD analysis project Ga0066790, IMG submission 70963) | Permafrost soil microbial communities from the Arctic, to analyse light accelerated degradation of dissolved organic matter (DOM) -... | ecosystem: Environmental > Terrestrial > Soil >...
CTCAGGACCCGCAGGCGGGCAGTGCGGACCGGGGCCGGGTCAGAGGCGTTCGGCGATGTAGTCGATGCAGACGGTCAGGGCCTCCACGTCCGCGGGGTCGATGGACGGGAACATGCCGATGCGAAGCTGGTTGCGGCCCAGCTTGCGGTACGGCTCGGTGTCCACGATGCCGTTCGCGCGGAGCACCGTGGCGACGGCCGCCGCATCAACGCCGGTGAAGTCGATCGTGCCGACCACCTGTGAACGCTGGGCGGGGTCGGCGACAAAAGGCGCCGTATACGGCGCCTTCTCGGCCCAGGTGTAGAGGCGCGCGGCGGAGTCGGCGGTCCGTGCGGTCGTCCAGGCCAGACCGCCGTGGGCCAGCATCCAGTCGATCTGGTCCGCGAGGAGCATCAGCGTCGCGACCGCCGGGGTGTTGGTCGTCTGGTCCTTGGCCGAGTTCTCCATCGCGATCGGCAGCGACAGCGAGCCGGGCACGTAGCGGTCCGTCGCTGCGATCTCGGCCACGCGCCCGGCGGCGGCGGGCGACATGAGGGCGATCCACAGGCCGCCGTCGGCGCCGAAGCACTTCTGTGGCGCAAAGAAATACACGTCGAAGTCGGCCGGATCGACCGGGAGACCGCCTGCGGCACTGGTGGCATCGACCAGGATCAGCGAACCGGGGTCCGCGCCCGCGATCCGCCGGACTGGCATCGCCACGCCGGTCGACGTCTCGTTGTGGGTGAGGGCGTACGCGTCCACCCCGGTCTCCGCGACGGCCAGCGGATGGCCGCCAGGCGCCGATTCGATCACCGTGGGAGAGCCCAGCCACGGTGCGGCGGCCACCACCGTGGCGAACTTGGCGGAGAATTCACCGAACGCGAGATGCTGTGACCGGGAGCGAATCAGCCCGAAGGCGGCCGCGTCCCAGAAGGCGGTCGTTCCGCCGTTGCCGAGGACGACCGCGTAGTCCTCGGGGAGCGCGAAGAGCCCGGCCAGGCCGGCCCGGATTCGCCCGACCAGCGACCGGACGGGGGCCTGCCGGTGCGAGGTTCCCAGGTAGGTGGCGCCGGAGCCGGCCAGCGCCGTCACCTGGTCTGCGCGCACCTTGGACGGCCCGCTGCCGAACCTGCCGTCTGCGGGCTTGATCCCGGGGGGAATGATGACGCTGCTCACCACGCCAGCCTATCCGCGGCCGGTCACTGGCCCAGGCGCCCAGGCGGGTCCCCGTGTCGCCCGGCGCTGCCGAACGGGCGACGCGGCTCAGACAGCGCCGGGCGCCGCGGGCCCTACTCGGGCCCTACCCGGGGACGCCCGGCGGTACAGATCGACCGGGACGCGCTGTCTACAGCTTGTCGAGCACGCTGTCGGCGCCGGGTACGTCGCGCACCGGGCGGGCCGCCGGGCCGACGTACTGGGCGCTCGGCCGGACCAGCCGGCCAGTGCGCTTCTGCTCCAGGATGTGCGCGGCCCACCCGGCGGTGCGGGCGCTGGTGAACATCGAGGTGAACATGTTGGCCGGGACCTCGGCAAAGTCGAGGACGATGGCGGCCCAGAATTCCACGTTGGTCTCGAGCACCCGGTCGGGCCGGCGCGCGCGGAGCTCCGCCAGCGCGGCGTTCTCCAGGGCCAGGGCCACCTCATAGCGGGGTGCACCCAGCTCCTTGGCGGTCCGGCGCAGCACGCGGGCACGGGGGTCCTCGGCCCGGTACACACGGTGCCCGAAGCCCATGAGCCGGTCGCCCCTGTCGAGCACCGACTTCACGTAGGTGTCCGCGTCGCCGGTCCGCTCCACCCCTTCGACCATGTGCAGCACGCGGGCCGGCGCGCCACCGTGCAGTGGCCCGGACATGGCACCGACCGCACCCGACATCGCCGCCGCCGCGTCGGCGCCGGTCGAGGCGATGACGCGGGCGGTGAACGTGGAGGCGTTCATGCCGTGCTCGGCCGCCGACACCCAGTAGGCGTCGACCGCCTTGACGTGCCGCGGGTCGGGGTCGCCGCGCCAGCGGATCATGAACTGCTCGGGAATCGTCTTTCCCTCGTCCACCCGGCTCTGCGGCACCATCGGCAGGCTGAGTCCCCGGGCCGACTGGGCCACAAACGACTGGGCGGTCACGGAGATCCGGGCAAGATTGTCGTGGGCCTCGTCGTCGCTGCTGTCAAGCAGTTGCCTGATGCCCCATGCGGGCGCCAGAGTGGCCAGTGCGCTCTGCACGTCAACGCGGGTGTCGCCGGAGTGCACGGAGAGGGGGAACGCCTCGGCCGGGGGAAGGCCCGGGGTGAAAGAGTTATCGACCAAGAGACCCCACACGTGGCCGAACGAGACGTGACCCGTCAGCTCCTCGATATCCACCCCTCGATACCGCAGCGAGCCGCCCTCCTTGTCAGGCTCGGCGATCTCGGACTCGAAGGCGATGACGCCCTCCAGCCCTGGTTTGAAGTCGGACATCGGTGTCTCCTTCTTCTTGCGGGACGGCACGCCGGCTCGTGCGCCAGCGGGCGTTGTGCGTCCGGGCGCTACAACCGTGACGGTCCTGCCGTGGCCCGCGTCAGGTGCATACGGCAGCCCGACCAGGGACGCGAAAGGGCCGCGCGGACTCCAGACCGCCCAGTACCTCGGTTCTCTTATTCAATATCGCCAGACCTACTTAGCGGTAGCCAACAGCAATGTGAGGATCGTTACTTATGAAGACGACCCGGCGCGGGATGCGTTCCAGCGCCTATCCGCACGATGGTTCCCGGTCCCTTTCCGAGGATATGCTCGCAGATGATCCCGTCGAGCAGTTCTCCGGCTGGCTCTCGGACGCCGTGCAGGCGGCCTTGCCGGAGCCCAACGCCATGGTGCTGGCCACCACCTCGGCCGATGGGCACACCCGGTCCCGGACCGTCCTGCTCAAGGCGCACGACCGTGCCGGGTTTGTCTTCTACACGAACCGGACGTCCCGCAAGGGCACCGACCTGGCCGGGAATTCATGGGCCTGCGTGCTGTTCCCCTGGTATGCGCTGGGACGCCAGGTCACCATCGAGGGGCCGGTCAGCGCGCTGTCCACCGCGGACAGTGAGCCCTATTTCCGGTCCCGGCCCCGCGGGTCGCAGATCGGGGCGTGGGCCAGCCGGCAATCGCGGGTCCTGGCGTCGCGTGCGGAACTCGACGATCGCGTCGCGGAGCTTGAACGGCGCTGGCCGGCGGGCACCGAGGTGCCGATGCCGGACTTCTGGGGCGGCTACCGGCTCGCGCCGGAGACGATCGAATTCTGGCAGTCGCGTGAGAGCCGGCTGCACGACCGGCTCCGGTACCGCCGGACTCCCGGCGGCTGGGTCATCGAGCGGGTTTCGCCCTAGCCCGGGAGGCCCGGCGCCGTCCGGCACCCGGGGTGCGGCGGATCGGTACGCCCAGGCGCCCGCGCGGCATAGCATCACAGCAGGAGGAATGAGCAGGTGACCGCCCAGGGGCTTATCGACACGACCGAGATGTACCTCCGTACCGTCTTCGAGCTCGAAGAGGAGGGCATCGTCCCGCTGCGTGCCCGTATCGCCGAGCGGCTGGCCCAGAGCGGGCCGACCGTCAGCCAGACCGTGGCCAGGATGGAGCGCGACGGGCTGCTGCACGTGGCCGGTGACCGCCAGCTGTCCCTCAGCGACGTCGGCCGGACGCTGGCCACCCGGGTGATGCGCAAGCACCGCCTGGCCGAGTGTCTCCTGGTGGGCGTCATCGAACTGCCCTGGGAGGAGGTCCACATCGAGGCGTGCCGATGGGAGCACGTGATCTCCGAAAGCGTGGAGCGCCGCCTGTTCGAATTGCTCGGGTACCCGGTCCGCTGCCCGCACGGGAACGTGATTCCCGGCCTCGATGAACTCGGGATCCCGTCCCAGGCCAGGGAGCAGATCATGGACGCCGCGGCCGGCGGCGGCGAGGCGATGACCAGGGTCGCCGTGCGAGAGCCCGCGCCGGTGGTGGTGCAGCGGATTAGCGAACAGATCCAGAGCGATCTCGTTCTGATGCTTAAACTCAAGCGCACCGGGATACAACCCGGACGTGAGGTGATGCTCGCGGCAAGCGACGATGGTGTGCGAGTGACGTGTGGCGACAGCCCTGATGGTGCCGGGACGGACCTGCCCCGCGAGATCGCCGCGCACGTTTTCGTGTCACGGCCGTAACCGGGACCGGGCACGGACGGGTGCGGCCTGAGCCCGGGCTATGGAGCGAAGATATGAAACCGTGGCAGGACGTCGCGGGCGAGTCGTTCCTGCCCGCGGAGATGCTGCTGGACCAGGTGGAGATGGCGGTCATCGTCACCGACCGGCGATGCAATCTGCTGTACTTCAACGCGTACGCGGCCCAGCTGCTGGACGTGCGCGGCGACGCGATCCGGTTCACCGGGCAGTCCGTGCTCAGCATCGGGTTCGCGGCCGGCGATCAGCACAAGCTCAGCGGGCTGGCCCGGTGCGTGCTGCGCGGACGGCCCTGGGAGGGGACCTTCGCGAGCACCGGCGACAACGGGTCCAGCATGCTGATCCGCGCCTACGCGGTGCCGCTACGTCATTCGTCGGGCGCCATCGACGGCATCTCCATCTTCGCGCGTGAAGCCAGCCAGAGTACGCTCGCGGAGCGGAACCGGATCGGGCTGCTGGAGCGGATCGGCGAGCGGCTGGGCGGCTCGCTGGAACTGGGCGCGACCCTCCGCCATGTCACCGAGATGCTCGTCCCGCAGTTCGCCGACCACTGCTTCATCGACCTCTTCCAGGGCGACAAGCTGGTCCGGCGGGTCCAGACCAACGCCGGTGGCTGGGAGCCCCCGCCCGGCGCGTGGACGGCCGTCGGGGAGCAGGTCCGCTATCCGGAGGGCCATTTCTGCCAGCAGGCCATGGGGCGATCGGAGATCGTCGTCGTCGCGGACCTGGAGGAGGAAGCGTACCCTGCGCCCAGCGCGGACAGCCTCCGGGCCAGCCACGACATCGGGCTGGTGTCGGTGATCGCGCTGCCGCTGCACGCCCGGGGTGAGCTGCTCGGGGTCATGAGCCTGGCTCTGTCGGGGCTCACCGGCCAGGAAGGCCGGCGGTACGGCCCCGACGACCGCGACCTGTTCGGCGCGATCGCGAGCCGGATCGCGATCGCCATCGATAACGCGATGCTGTTCGAGGCGGAGCGCCATACGGCCCTGGTGTTCCAGAAGAGCCTGCTGCCCCAGGCACTCCCGGAGCTGGACGGGCTCGAGGTGGCCTGCCGCTACGTGCCGGCCGAGCCGCTGGAGACCCACGGCCAGGGCATCCAGACCCAGGTCGGCGGCGACTGGTACGACGTCATCCCGCTGGCCGCCGGGCGTGTGGGCATCGTCATCGGCGACGTCGAGGGGCGGGGGGCCCGCGCGGCCGCCATCATGGGACAGCTCCGGGCCGCGCTGCGCGCGTTCGCCCAGGACGAGAAGGCCCCGGCGGATATCCTCCGCAAGCTGGACGAGTGGTGCCGCTCCATGACCCCTGACGACGGCAAGGGCCTGCTGGGTGCCGACCCGCCCACGGTGAGCTGCACGTACTTCGTTTACGATCCGTGGTCCCGCGAGCTGTCCTTCGCCAATGCCGGCCATGACGCCCCGCTGCTCGTCGTCGGTGGTGAGGCGCGGCAGATGGAGATTGGCGACAAGGGCGTCCTGCTCGGAGTGCGCGGCAAGGGCATAAACGGGCTGCCGACGTACAAAGAGGAGACGCTGATCCTCCCCCCGGGGGCCACCCTCGTCCTCTACACGGACGGCCTGACCGACCGCCGGGCCCGCGCCGACGGGTCCGGTCACTACACCGAGGAAGAGGCGCTCGGCATGCTGTGCCGCGCGGTCAGCGCGGCCGCGGACGGTGGTGCCCACGCGATCGCCCGCGCCGCGGAGGAGTCCGTTCCCGGTGACATCGACGACGACATGGCGATTCTGGTCGTCCGGTCGCTTCCAGCCGAGCTTGACGCGCGCGAGCGGGTCTTCGTCGCCGAGCCGGTCATGGTGTCCGAAGCGCGCCGGATGGCGCTGCAAACGTTCCGGGCGTGGGGGATGGACAGCGCCCAGGCCGAGCTGGCGTGCCTGCTGGTCTCCGAGGTGGTGACCAACGCCGTCCTGCACACGTCGGCCGAGAGCAGGCCGCGGCGCGAGTTCGGCGACGTCCCCGTGGGTGCCGTGGCCGCGCCGCCGGTATCGCCGATGCCGTGGGACGTGCCGGAGCCGCTTATGGACGGCAACCCGGTCGGCTTCGCCGCCGCGGCGCCGAAGGATTTCGCGATGCGGCTACGGCGTGGCTCCGCGGCCGTCTGGGTCGAGGTCTTCGATCCGGATATGCGGCTGCCCCGGATCCGGTCGGCAGAGGATAGTGACGAGGGCGGCCGCGGCCTGTATCTGGTCGAGCAGCTCGCCACCCGGTGGGGATCGAGGCCGACGCGCAACGGCAAGGCCGTCTGGTTCGAGATGCCGATCGACGGCCAGTCGACCTGACCGGCTGGCGCCGGGCCCGTCAGTCCCCTGATCATTGGGCCCTGATCATCGGGGTCCTGGCTAGTGCCCCTGGCTGTTGGCGTACAGCAGCGCGACCACGACGACGAAGACGATGATGGCGCCCATCCAGGTCTTGGAGGAGATACCAAGGCCGGTGCGCTTGCGGAGCTTGTTCCAGAAAAAGGCGACGAGCAGAGCCAGGAAAAAGAGCAGGATGACCCCGGTCATTTCGTCGCCTCCGCTACGCAATTGCCTTCTGGCCCCAGACTACGTCACCGGGGCCGGAGCTGGCTACGTTTGCGTAGGTTCACGCGTCGTGGCCAGGCGGTGCGCCCGCGGCAGGTGCGTTACGCAGGTGGGGTGACGTCCCGGGAGACCTGAGCGGGCAGCCACACCCGGACCCGGGTGCCGCGCCCCGGAGCCGACACCAGATCCGCGTGGCCGTTGTGCGCGGCCGCGATCGCCTGGACGATCGACAGCCCGAGCCCGCTTCCGCTCTCGGTTCGTTCCGCGTCCTGGCGTGCGTCCTGGCCCGGGTCCTTATCCCGGGTGCCGCGGTGGAAACGGTCGAACGCGCGGGCTGCGTCCTCGGGCCGCATGCCCGGGCCGTCGTCGATGACCTCCATCAGGGCGCCGCTCCCAGCCGGGCTGAGCCGGAGCATGACGCGCGTTCCCGGCGGGGTGTGCTCTCGCACGTTAGCCAGCAGATTCGCCAGCACCTGGCGAATACGCGGTTCGTCGGCCACCACGACCAGCCGGTCCGGGGCCTCGAACTGGATGGGGCGGCCCGGTTCGACGGCACTCGCGTCGGCCGCGGCGTCGCGCACCAGGACGGCCAGATCGGTTTCGGCCAGGCTCAGCGAAGAGGTCCGGTCGAGCCGCGCGAGCTCCAGCAACTCGGCGACCAGCCTGCTCATCCGCTGCGATTCCTCATCAATCCGGCGCATTGCGTTCGGCAGCTGATCCGGGCCGAGCGCTCCCTGCCCGTAGAGCTCGGCGTATCCGCGGATGGTCGTCAGCGGGGTACGGAGCTCGTGCGAGGCGTCCGCGGCGAACTGGCGGACCTTCTGTTCCGAATTCAGCCGCGCGCTGAACGCCTGCTGTATCCGGTCCAGCATCGTGTTGATCGCGTCGGCCAGGTAGCCGACCTCCGCGTGATCACCGGGGTCCGGCATCCGGGCGGTCAGGTCGCCGCGCGTGGTGATCCGCCGGGCCGTAGTGGCCATCTGGTGCAGTGGCGCGAGGCCCCGGCCGATCAGCCACCGGCCGCCGGCCGCGAGTACCGCGAGCAACGCGCAGCCCGTGATCAGTTCGGCGATGACCAGGCTGCGCACCCCGGCCGCGACCCGGCCGCGCGGCTCCGCGATCACGATGAAGCTGGTGATACCGGACGCCAGCCTGACTCGCCGGCCGGCCGCCGCGAGGGTGGTACCGGGAACCGGGAAGACCGTGTGCGCCGCGACGTGCTGCCGGATGCCGGCCAGCGGCGTCGCGCTCAGGCCCGTGGCCAGCTGGCTGGTGTACGCCGACCCGTTGCCGTACGGCACGACGGTGCCCCGGGGGCCCACGCCGGCGACGGCGTAGGCCGGGCTGGCCTTCAGCTGCGCGGGTGTCTCGCTCACCGCGGCCAGCAGGCTGTCATCGAACTGGGCCTGGAGATGGCCGCTGATCACGAACGCGCTGACCGTCCCCATGACGACCAGGAAGACCGCCGTCACGGTGATCAGTCCGGCCAGGAGGCGGGCGCGCAGCGACAGCCGGGGCGAACGGGTCATCTAAGGGATTCTGCATGACCCGGGATGGGTTGCGGTGGCCGCAGTGTGTACCCGACACCGCGCTGAGTGTGGATGAGCGGCGGGCCGAGGGGGTCGAGCTTGCGCCGCAGATAACTGACGTACGTCTCGACGATCTGCGACTGGCCCGCGTAATCCCAGCCCCATACGTTCTCGAGCAGTTGCGCCCGGGTGAGGACGCGGCCCTGGTGCCGCATCAGGTAGGCCAGTAGCCGGAACTCGGTCGGCGACAGCTCAACAGGCGTTCCCGCCCGGTGCACCGTCCAGCGGGATTCGTCCAGTTCCAGGTCGCCAGCCCGCAGCGTGACGGTTTCGTCCGCTGCCGCCTCGTCCGCCGGCCGGGCGGCGCGGCGCAGGACAGCGCGAATCCGGGCGACCAGGGCCTCCACCGAGAACGGCTTGGTCACATAGTCGTCGCCGCCGAGAGCCAGCCCCTGCACGGTGTCCGAGGAGGTGTCGCGCGCCGTCAGGAAGATGATGGGCACGTCGTTACCGCGGGCGCGAAGCCGGCGGCACACTTCGAAGCCGTCAAGGTCGGGCAGCATGACGTCGAGCACGATCAGATCCGGTTCGGTAGTCTCGGCGTCCCGCAGCGCCTCCTTGCCGCTCGCCGCCGTCAGCACTGTGCAGCCATGGAAATTCAGCGCGACCTGGACCAGTTCGCGGATATTCGGCTCGTCGTCGACGACGAGCACCTTCGGGATGTGCTTGCTTTCAGCCATAGCGTCCCAGCATTTTTTCTCCCGCCCCGCCGTGTCGCCACGGGCGCCCCTGCTATCGCGAACGGGTGCCTGCCCGTAATGATTCCAGGTCCGTGCCGTGGGCCCGGCCGTGCCTGCTGCCATGCCGCGTACCTCGTCTTCTTCCGCTGGCGACGCCGACAGCCCGTGCCATGCCGCAGAGAGCGGCATGGCACGGGCGGCTGGGTGGTTCCCCGCCGGGGGGCGGGTTACCCGGGGTGCTGAGTTCAGCTGTGGTTACCCATCGAGCCAACTGTGCTGCTAACGGTGGGGGTCGGGGCGAGAGTTGCGGGGGTAGTAGGGATCGTGGTCGGGGCGACCGTCGGCGCGGTGGTCGGCGCGGTCGTGATCGCCGGGGTCTTCTCGATCAGGATGACGTTGGCGTGCAGGGCCCAGTGCTCCCGCGAGCCGGCGATGAACACCAGGTCGCCGCGCTGAACGCCGCCGATCGTGGTCAGGGCCGGCTGCTTGGTCACAGTGGTGTTCTGCGCCACCGTGGCCACGTTGTTCTTCACCGTGACCGAGACCGTGATGCTGGTTCCGGCGACGTTGACCGTGACGGTCGTGGTCGTCGGCGCGAGCACCTGCTGTGCGGCCGTGGTGTTACCGGTCAGCAGGGTGGTCGCCGGGGCCATCTGACCGGCCATCGCCGCGCTCGCCGCCGTCGTGCTGCCGGTGAGCGCCGCGGTGCCGGTCTGGCTGGCGGCCACGTTCGTGACCTTCGTGTTACCGGAGATCCACCACAGGTTGAACGAGCCGTTCGCCGCGCGGATGAGCAGGAACTTCTTCGTGGCCAGCACGACCGTGCCGCGCTCGAACGCGAGCTTGCTGTGCCCGCGCCACATCTCCGTCTCGCGGTTGGTGTTCGCGAGGCGAGAGAAGTTGTTAAAAGCGCGTGAGTGCGACCACGAGAAATTACTCAGACCCGCGGCCAGGTAATTCGCTTGGCTGTTGGTGTACGAAAGGTGCTTGCTGTATCCGGCGGACTGTGCCGCGGTTGTGCTGGGGTGGCTAGTCGTTCCTAGCGCCACCGCCCCGATTGCGCCGCCGCCGACTACGACCGCGGTCGCAATGCCGAGGCGCGCCTTAAGGTTACTGCCACGGCGTCCTGCCGGGCCACGCCGATTGCGTCCCATCATCGGTGCCTCCTTCCCAAGTCGCTGCGCCCGCCACGCGCGTCCTGGTACGACTGCGATTGCCAGTGGGTTTCTGGATAGCCGATGGACGGCTCGTACATATCCATGGCTATGAGAGTGCACCGGTATCGCCGAGATCGGTACGTGATCGGCGTCCACGTAAGCAGTCTGTTCGAGAGTTCACATTCCAATGCGGGTGATTTGGGGTGGCTGCGGATAGCAATCGGGCCGTTGCGGGATGACCAGGCACGTAATAGATACGTTCGGGAATTCACATTCTTACGAAAAGCGTCTCCCGGCGGCCTGGATGGCCGCCGGGAGCGCTTTTCTCCCCTCCTGCTCGCGCTCAGCTGGCGGACGCCGGGCCGGTCGCCGACGGCGACGGTGTGGGCGCCGTGCCGGTGGCGGGATGCTCCGGCCCGGCGATGAAGACGAGCCGCGCGTCACGCGCGCCGGACACCACCGGGCCGGCCAGCAGGACGCGCTCGCCGCTGGCCAGGTCCGAGCGGCTGACCTTCGCGCCGCCCTTGCGCACAACCGTGCTGCCGGTGTAATGCCAGGTCCACGTGGTGCCGTTGGCCGCCTTGACCACCAGGTCGCCGCCGGCCGAGGTGACGACGCCCCGCTCGTAGGCGAGCGTCCGGGTCACGCCGTCCTTGCCACGGAAGGCGGCCTCTCCGTACATGCCGCCCAGGCGGCGCAGCCGGGCGATGGCGCCGGCCCGGGCGCGTGCCTTAGCCGCCCGGGTACTTGCCCGGGTATTTGCCGGGGTGCTCGCCGTGGTGGTCCCGTTGCCGCTCAGCGCCGCGTTGAGCGTGGCCGCCTCCGGGGACGATCCGGATGAGCCGCCGAGCGCCGATCCGGCGACGGCTCCGCCGGCCGCCAGGAGCAGGGCCACGGTGATGCCGATCGCCCAGATCAGGGACCTGCGGCGATCGCGTGTGAAATGGTGCGCCAATGCGTTCATACCGCCGAGTGTCGGCCCGCATCCTGAGACCGCTGTCGGCGCTCCCTGGGAGCAGGCTGGGAACGTCCAGAATGTTGGCTGGTACCGCCACATCCGCCGGGAGCCCCTGATTAACCGCGCACGTGATGGCGTGCGGGCTACCCGGCGGGGCGGCGCCGGAAGTGGCCGGCCCGGCCCGGCCCGAGCCGCTCCCTGATCTTGTCCACGATCTGGCCGCGGGCCAGGTCATGGGCGAGAACGCACGCCGATTTAACGCCCCGGGCCGTGCTCGCGCCGTGCGCTATGACGACGGTCCCGCCCAGCCCGAGCAGCGCGGCGCCGCCGTAGGTCTCCGCGTCGAGCCGTTCGGCCATGTCCCGGAACGCGCGGCGCTGCAGAATGGCGCCGAGACGGGCCGCCCGGTTGGCGGTGACGGCCTCCCTGAGCTGCGCGGCCGCGAACCGGACCGACCCCTCCAGCGTCTTCAGCGCCACATTCCCGGTGAACCCGTCGGTGACGATCACGTCCACTTTGGCCGCCATCAGGTCACCGCCTTCGATGTTCCCGGCGAAGATCAGCGGAGAAGCTCCGTGCGCTGGGCCGGCGGCGAGCAGTTCGTGCGCGTCCCTGGTCAGTTTGTTGCCCTTGGCCGGCTCGGCCCCGATGGTGAGCAGTCCGACCCGGGGAGCCTGGATACCGAGGGTGACCTGAGCGTAGGCCACGCCGAGCTGGGCGAACTGGACCAGCATCTCCGGCTTGGGGTCCGCGGTCGCGCCCACGTCGATGAGCACGGTAGGGCGGGGCAGCGTCGGCAGTACGGCGGCCAGCGCGGGCCGCGCGCCGCCCGCCAGCGGCCGCAGCCGCAGCCGGGCCGTGGTGACCACCCCGCCGGTCGACCCGGCCGACACCACCGCCGTGGCCTGGCCGCGCCGGACCAGCTGGCACGCGATCGCGATGCTGGAGCGGGGGCGGCGGCGGATAGCCAGCGCTCCCTCGTCCATGCCCAGAACGTCCTCCGCCGGGACAACCGCGATCTCGTCGGGGGCAGCACCGAGCAAGGCAAGCTCGGCCGCCAGCGGCCTCGGCGGCCCGGTCAGGATAATCTGGATCCCGTGCTCACGGTGCGCGGCGAGCGCCCCGGCCACGATCTCCCCGGGTGCGTGATCACCCCCCATGGCGTCCACCGCCACGACCTGGCGGGAGCCAGCGACGCTGGGCCCGCTGGGC
>Ga0066790_10000860_pt1 | contig 12293 bp, 10 predicted proteins | sample OrgsoiDNA2013050_FD_70963 | JGI IMG/M metagenome (GOLD analysis project Ga0066790, IMG submission 70963) | Permafrost soil microbial communities from the Arctic, to analyse light accelerated degradation of dissolved organic matter (DOM) -... | ecosystem: Environmental > Terrestrial > Soil >...
GAAGTAGTTTTTCACCTATAAACCGGAGAGTCTGCGAGATGGCAACCGCGTTTTTTCGCTGGTCGGGATTCAGGCGGCGGTTGCGGCTGCTTTGGGCCAGCCCGTCAGCCTCCCTTACTGTCGGGACAGTGTGGAAATGTACTGGCATTTGAAGGATCCCAATCAGCCGCAAAATCACCAGGCATTGCTGATAATCCTTCTGGCCCATAAACAGATGGTCGGGTTTCGCAATAGTCAACAGACGGCTCATTACCTGGCAGACCCCCTGGAAATGACCCGGACGGTATCGTCCTTCCAATATGGTCTCCAGGTCGCCCAGGTCGTAGGTCTCCAGTCCTTTATCTCCACCCGGATATATTTCCGGTACGGAGGGAAGGAAAAGCACATCCGTCCCGGCATTAACGAGCATTTCGATGTCTTTTTCCAGGCTGACGGGGTAATTTTCAAAATCTTTTGGGTCATTAAACTGGACGGGATTTACAAAAATGCTGCAAACCGTACGATCCACATGGGACCGGCAGGTTTCTATCACCCGGATATGCCCTTCATGCAAGGCCCCCATCGTGGGTACAAAGCCGATTTTCTCCCCCTTTTCCTGCTTTCCGTCCAGCCAGAGCCGGAGATCAGCCGACCTTTTAAATTGAATCATTTTCAGCGTTTTAGCATGAGGGGACCATTCAGGCAGGTCTGTTTAGGGAATAAACCTTACCTTTGCAAACTGATTTTCGGGTATTCTCCCCATCAACAATTCCCATTCCTAATGGTAGCAAAGAAAAGAATTTTATTTATTTCCAATGAAATGTCTCCCTATCTGGAACTTACAGAATTTGCGGAAACGGTAAATAAGTTAGCGATAAAATCCAATGATAATGGTTTTGAGGTCCGTTGCATCATGCCCAGGTTTGGGGTGATCAATGAAAGGAGACACCGCCTGCATGAGGTCGTGCGTCTTTCAGGCATCAACGTGTCGGTGGACAATGACGATTACCCGTTGCAGATTAAGGTGGCTTCTCTTCCGAACGCCCGGTTACAGGTGTATTTCCTGGAGAATGAGGATCTTTTCAAACGCAAGTACATTTTTCATGACGAAAAGGAAAAATGGTTTGATGACAATGGACTACGTACCGTATTCTTTTGTAAAGGAGCCCTGGAAACAGTCAAGAAATTCGGATGGCCGCCAGATATCATTCATTGCAGTGGCTGGATGACCGGATTAATTCCCTTCTATCTGAAAACAGTATATAAGAAAGAACCGGTTTTTGCCCACAGCAAGGTTGTTTACACTATTGGCCAGAATACTTTTAAGGAAAAATTGGGAGCCAACTTTACCAAAGTAGCCAATATACACGCAACCATAAAGGAAAAGGACCTGGAACCTTTCAGCGATGCGACCAATGCTGCCTTGTTCCGGCTGGGAGCGAGTTATGCGGATGCCATCACTTTTGGTGCGGAAAAGACAGATAAAAAACTTATTGATGAATTCAGCAAGGTCAGGGGTAAAAAAGTGCTTCCCTATAATACGGAATCGGATCTGAGTGATTATCTGCAGCTGTACACTGATCTGTCTCAATAATTTGTTCCCGCGATTGATAAGTAACAATGTTCCATCAATTATCTTTGCGTCGCCATCCATTAATTACCTTAGGTAGTTAGTGGTTTTTTATTTTCATGGTCCAACTCAAACAATAAAAATGCCTTATTTATTCACTTCTGAAAGTGTTTCTGAAGGTCACCCGGACAAAGTGGCTGACCAGATTTCTGATGCCCTGATTGATCATTTCCTTGCTTTCGACCCTCAATCCAAAGTAGCCTGTGAAACGCTGGTGACGACCGGCCAGGTTGTACTTGCAGGAGAAGTAAAATCCCGGGCATACCTGGATGTGCAGGAAATAGCGCGTTCGGTGATCCGCAAAATCGGGTATACGAAAAGTGAATATATGTTTGAAGCAAATTCCTGCGGAATTTTTTCTGCCATTCATGAACAGTCTGCCGATATTAACCAGGGTGTTGACCGGGCCAAAAAAGAAGATCAGGGTGCGGGCGACCAGGGGATGATGTTCGGTTATGCCAGCCATGAAACAGAGGATTATATGCCATTGGCGCTGGATCTGGCACACAAGCTTCTCGTTGAGCTGGCCGCATTAAGAAGAGAAAATAAGGACATTAAATACCTGCGTCCCGACGCGAAAAGTCAGGTGACTTTGGAATATGATGATCAGAATAATCCGATCCGGATAGACGCCATCGTGATATCCACCCAGCATGATGATTTTGACTCAGAAGCAAAAATGCTTTCAAAAATTGATAAGGATATTCGCTCCATCCTCATTCCCCGCGTAAAATTAAAGTATAAAAAATACGGTCATTTGTTTAATGATAAGATCAAGTTTCATATCAATCCTACCGGCAAATTTGTAATCGGCGGTCCGCACGGCGATACCGGATTGACCGGCCGGAAAATCATCGTTGACACCTACGGTGGAAAAGGCGCTCATGGCGGCGGTGCCTTCAGCGGTAAGGATCCATCCAAAGTAGATCGCAGCGCGGCTTATGCGACCCGGCATATTGCCAAGAACCTGGTGGCTGCCGGTGTGGCAAAAGAAGTGCTGGTGCAGGTTTCCTATGCGATTGGTGTGGCGCAACCCACATCCATTTATGTAAATACTTTTGGAACGGCTAAAGTAAAACTGACAGATGGTGAAATCGGGAAAATTGTAGAATCGGTTTTTGATATGCGTCCTTATTTTATTGAGCAACGATTGAAACTGCGCAACCCGATTTATTCTGAGACTGCGGCTTATGGCCATATGGGTCGTAAACCGGAAATCGTCGAAAAAATATTTGTTTCACCGGATGGTAAAACCATTAAGAAAAAAGTGGAATTATTTACCTGGGAAAAACTGGATTATGTGAAAAAGGTAAAAAAGGCCTTTAAAATAAAATAGGGCCGGTAAGTTGTTGAAGGGTCAGCATTCAGCTGGCCCTTTTTTAATTGTCAATTGCTAATTGTTAATTGTTAATGATGAAAGGGATATACCGAAGGAATTGCAATGACAAATGTTCTTAAGAGGTCTATTAAATATCCGCATGCTGCGTTTCTGCATTGACAATTAGCAATTGACAATTAACAATTAAATTCGGGCGATGAACGATGAGCAAAACCCCTGGACCATCCTCAGCCAGAAAGAGGTTTATGAAAATCCCTGGATACGTCTTACTGAGTTTCAGGTAATCAATCCGTCGGGAGGGAAAGGCATTTATGGGAAGGTTCATTTTAAACATATTGCGGTGGGTGTGATTCCATTGGATACAAACCGGAATACCTGGCTGGTAGGGCAGTATCGTTTCCCGCTGGATCAGTATAGCTGGGAAATTCCGGAGGGCGGTGGCAGGAAGGATGAGGATCCTATCGAAGCGGCAAAAAGGGAACTGCTGGAAGAAACGGGTCTTGTAGCCGGAGACTGGACAAAAATTTTAACCCTGCACCTGTCCAATTCGGTAAGCGATGAACTGGCAGTTATTTACCTGGCGAGAAACCTGGAACAGAAACAGGCGGAACCCGAAGAAACCGAACAGCTGGTCATAAAAAAATTGCATTTTGATGAAGCGGTCAGGATGCTGGACGAAGGGAAAATAACCGATTCCATGTCTGTTGCCGCAATCCGGCAGGTTCAAGTCATGTTATACCAGGACGGCATAAAAGATAAAGATTGAAATCTTCTGACATCATTTCCGGGAGGCAGCCATTGATTGAGGCCATGCAGGCTGGCAGAGCCATCGATAAAATTTTGTTTCAACGCAATGTCAGCGGCGAATCGATTGGAGAGATCCGGAGACTGGCAGAAAAACGCGGGATCCCGATTCAACAGGTACCCGTCGAAAAATTATTATCCTTAACGCGGGCCAATCACCAGGGTGTGGTTGCCCTGGCCGCACTTTTTGTTTATATGGATCTGCAGGCCGTGATAGACCAGGTGAGTTCAGCCGGCCAGACCCCATTATTCGTTTTACTCGATGGCATTACCGACGTCCGGAATATCGGGGCCATTGCGCGCAGCGCCGTATGCTGCGGCGCCCAGGCCATGGTCATCCCCGATAAGGGTATCGCCGCGTTAAATGAAGAGGCGCTGAAATCCTCCGCCGGAGCCTTGGAAAAAATCAATATTTGCCGGGTGAGCAGCCTGCTGAAAGCCGTTGACACCCTGCATCTGAATGGAATACTTGCTTTTGCCAGTTCCATGCAGAGCGAAAAGAAAGTGTTTGAACTTCCGCTCGAACTGCCCTGTTGCCTTATGATGGGTAGCGAGGATAAGGGTTTACAGCCCTATTTGAATAAAGCGGCCGATGAGCTTTTTACCATCCCCATGGCCGGCCATTTCGACTCCTTCAATGTTTCCGTTGCCGCCGGTATCATCTTGTATGAGGCCATGAAAAAAAGAATGGCCGTTTAGGATCAATCGTATAGAAATTAGTTTATATTTATTTCGCACCGTGGATTAATCGGAACAGGCAGGAATAAAACGATAACCCTTAAACATTGAACCAATGGATCAACCGGGTGTACAACAGGTTTTTTTTCAGCACATCAAATCCAACCTGGCCAGTCATCTTTCCCTTGTAGATGAAGTTGCCGACCGCCTGAATATCAGTAACGACAGCGCCTATCGGAGGATCCGTGGCGAAAAGCCCCTGTCCTTTGAAGAGATTAAAATATTATGCGGTCATTATAAAATCTCACTGGATCAGCTTTTTCATCTGAGTAACGATTCTTTTTTATTTAGCGGTCCGCTTTTAGACAGGGACAATTTTGGTTTTGACAAATATCTGGAACACCTCCTGAACCAACTGAACTATTTTAATTCATTTGAAAGCAGGGAACTTTATTATTTAAGTAAAGACATTTTCATTTTTCATTGTTTTGGATTTCACGAGCTGACTATTTTTAAGATCTTTTTTTGGATGAAAACTTTTGTTAACTATCCTTTTAGTGGTAAGGATATATTTGTATTGGACGCGCTAAGGGAAAGTGTATTCAATATTGCGTCAAAAATCAGCGATGCCTTCAATAAAATTCCTTCTGTGGAGGTATGGCACGAGGATAGTATTAATGCTACAATCCGGCAGATTGATTATTACAGGCAAAGCAAGATTTTTCCTTCAGATGAATATGCGATAGACGTTTATAAGAGTTTACTGAGTATGGTCGATCATATTGAAGCGCAGGCTGAAGCCGGCTGCAAGTTTTCAGTAAAGGGAAAGCCGATAGCATCCAGTGCACCTTATAAATTCTATGTAAACGAATTTGTTCTGGGTGATAACTGCAGTCTGGCGGTTTTAAATAATATGAAAGTGGTTTATATTAACCATACTGCATTGAATATCATCATGACAAAAGACCCTGCTTTTACAGAATATACGTATCAGTATAACCTGAATATTATGCGGAAGTCCACCCTGATCAGCCATGTAGGTGAAAAAGACAGAAGAAGATTTTTTAATGATATGCGTGAAAAAGTTGAAAGCCGTATCAGAGCCATTTAACCTTTAATTCCTTAATTGAATTAGTTTCGCCGGATGATTGTTGAGGAAAGCACATCAAAACAAGTGAAACTGGTTGAATGTCCCCGGGATGCCATGCAGGGCTGGGAGACTTTTATTCCAACTAAAAAAAAAATCGCATACCTGAATGCCCTCCTCCAGGTCGGATTTGACAGTCTGGATTTCGGCAGTTTTGTTTCTCCAAAGGCCATTCCCCAGATGGCGGATACCAAACAGGTAATTTCTGGCATCGATCCAGCCGACTCAGCGACCAGGCTGCTGGCTATCGTTGCCAATACCCGCGGTGCAGAGGATGCCGCCTTGTACCCTGCCATCCGGGATATTGGATTCCCATTTTCCATTTCTGAAACCTTTCAGCAGCGGAATACCAATTCATCCATTGCGAAATCGATGGAAACCGTATCGGCCATTCAGGAAATTTGTTATCTGAGTGGAAAGAGGCTGGTAATTTATATTTCCATGGCCTTCGGAAATCCATATGAAGACGAGTGGTCTGACGGCATCGCGCTTCACTGGATCCGTCAACTGGTTCAAATGGGTGTGGAAGTTATTTCACTGGCGGATACGGTCGGGCTGGCCAGCCCGGATCAGGTTCATGCCCTTACAAAATCTTTGATAACAGAATTTCCTTCAATCGAATCGGGCGTACACCTGCATTCGCGCAGGGAAACCAGTATCGAAAAGCTGGAAGCCGCATTCAGTGCGGGTTGCCGGCGTTTTGACGGGGCGCTGAATGGGATTGGGGGTTGTCCCATGGCAGGAGATGAGCTGGTGGGTAATATGGACAGCCTGCTGATGATCGATTATTTTCAGAGAAAACATACACTGCCTCTTCTAAACGAAGATGCCCTCGAAAAGAGCATCCGTCTTTCAGCCGAAATATTTTTAAATCATTAGGATGGATCCTTTTTTCCTGCCCATTCAGATCAGTGCACCTGCAGAGAGGATCCGGTATCCTCAGAAAATTCTTTTAACCGGGTCCTGTTTTACGGAACATATCGGCCATCACCTGAATGATTTGAAGTTCGACACTCTTCAAAATCCGAACGGCATCCTCTTCGATCCATTAAGCGTTGCGGGCAGTTTGATTTCTTATCTGCAGCCCGAATCTTTTAAAGCGGATGATCTTTTTTTTCACAATGAACTCTGGCAAAGCTGGAAATACCATGGCGAATATTCAAACACCAGTCAGGAAACCGTTCTCCATAAGATAAATCAATCCCGGCAGGCCGCCCACTCATTTCTGAAACAGGCTGACTGGCTGATCATTACCCTGGGATCTGCGTTTATTTATTTTTTAAAAGAAGGAAATTTACCGGTTGCCAATTGTCACCGGGCACCGGCCGGCTGGTTCACAAAAAAACTTCTGCCGATTGAAGATATACTGGCTGCCCTGGATGAAGCCCTGCACCGGTTGTTTGATTTTAATCCCCGGTTACAAATTTTGTTTACTATTAGCCCGGTCCGTCATATCCGAGACGGCGTTATCGAAAACAACCGCAGCAAAGCCAGGCTGATTGAAGTGGCACATCAGCTGGTTAATAAATTCAACCGGACATATTATTTCCCCGCGTATGAGCTGGTAATCGATGTATTAAGGGATTATCGTTTTTACGATAAGGACCTGGTGCATCCGAATTATATGGCCACGCAGTTTGTGCTGGAAAATTTTATGGAACATTATGTGCATCCGGAGTCGAGGTTGCTGGCAGAAGAGATCCGGAAATTGCGGGTGTCTTACAAACACAGGGCACTACATCCGGACACCGGGGCGCATCGTCATTTCCTGCAGGAACAATATGAAAAAACGCTTGAACTGTCGGAGAAATATCCTTTTATAGATCTGAATCCGGAACTTTTACATTTTTCGGGAAAAGAATAGAAGAAAGTATGGGAGTGTGAAAGTATGGGAGTATGGGAGGAAAGTATGGGAGTATGGGAGTATGGGAGTATGGGAGTATGGGAGTGGGGTATTTAATTATCATATTCCCATACTCCCATACTTGTTTCAGTGTATCCGGTCTCCACGCACTTCCATTTTTTTCATCAGGCCGGCTTCATAGGTTACCCATTCTGCCCAGCGCCGCTTCACTTTTTCCTTGCCCAGATAGGTTTCGGCCAGACCGATGAAGAGATGGTAATGACCCGCTTCGCTTTCCATAAAGCGCCGGTAGAAATTGCGCAGGTATTCATCCGGCAATCCTTCGCTCAGGCGTTTAAAACGTTCACAGCTCCGGGCTTCGATCATGGCCATCGTAAGTAACTGATCAAGAAACCTTTCTTCAAAATCGCCTCCTTTACGTTGAAAGGCGATCAGGTGATTTACATATTCATCCTTTCTTTGCCGGCCAAGTTTTAATTTCCGTTTTTCCAGTTCGGCCAGGACCATACGAAAATGTCCCCATTCCTCGGTAACAATGGGTGCGAGCTCCGAGACCAGTCTTGTTCTGTCAGAATATTTCGTGATCAGGGAAATACAGGTGGTGGCGGCCTTCTGTTCGCAAAAGGCATGATCTGTCAGAATCTCTTCGATGGAAAGATTTGCCAGGTCCACCCAGCGGGGATCGGTGGCCAGTTCCAGCCCCAGTATGTTTTTGAGTGGTTTCATATGTTTTGCAAATGTCTTAATTAAAGGGATATTTGGTTCATAAAATTATGAAGGAAGATTTTTTGGATCGGAAGCTGACGGAAAGATCGGACGCGTCTGCCTTGCGAACGCTGCGATTGGCCGGGAACCAGGCCGATTATTATTCAAATGATTATCTCGGGATCGCAAAGCATGGCCTGATCGACAATCTCCTTCAGGGAACCCGGTATGCACAGGGATCTACCGGCTCGCGTTTGCTGGCAGGTAACTATGCATTGATCGAAGAAACCGAAAAGGAAATCGCCGGATTTCATGATGCGTCCGCAGCCCTTATTTTCAATTCAGGTTATGACGCCAATGTTGGCCTACTGGCCTGTCTTACTCAAAGAGGAGACGTGATTTTATATGATAAACTAAGCCACGCTTCTATCCGTGACGGAATCCGCCAGTCATTTGCCAATTCATTTTCTTTTGCGCATAATGATACCCGTGACCTCGAAATAAAATTGAAGACCCATAAGGGCCATGCCGGGAAAAATTGCTTCGTGGTTACGGAATCTGTTTTTTCTATGGATGGAGACATAGCCCCGCTTGTCGAAATAACAGCGCTCTGTGAAAAATATGAAGCCCATATCATCGTGGATGAGGCCCATGCTACCGGTGTTATTGGCGCAAGGGGGGAAGGACTGGTGCAGCATCTGGGATTAACAAACCGCTTCTTAGCCCGCATGCATACATTTGGAAAGGCCCTGGGATGCCATGGAGCGGTGATATTGGGTTCATCGAAACTCCGGGATTATCTGATCAATTTCTGCCGGCCCTTTATTTACAGCACGGCCATTCCACCCGCATCAGTGGCCGCTATTCAGGCTGCTTATAAAATATTTCCCGGACTACAAAGTGAAAGGGAGACAATAAAACATTTGGTTGCCCTGTTTGACCAGCCGGGGTTTAAAAGATCGGTCACGCCGGTACAATGTTTTATCATTCCAGGAAATGAAAAGGTAAAGATGGTCGCCCGGGAACTCACGGAAAACAATCTGGACGCACGGCCGATTTTATATCCCACCGTTCCGCTGGGAGAAGAAAGATTGCGGATCACCCTTCATAGTTTTAATACGATGGAAGAAACAAAAAAATTAATTTCCATCTTAACGCCTAACGCCTAACGCCTAACGCTTAACGCTTAACGCTTAACGCCTAACGCATATCCGGCGACGGTTGAATAATTCATACTCCCATACTCCCATACTCCCATACTTGTATTATCTCGGCCTTCCACCCGGATTTTTCAAGGCGTTGCCAATGGCCGTTCCGAACAAACCGTCAAAACCCAGTCTCACGCCTACCTGACCTGGCTTGCCGTTGAGGTAAGAACCAACAACATCCACCCGGAAAAGTTTGAAAATGTTTTCAAGTCCCGCGAATATTTCCACATAATTATTATCCTGGTTTACGTAGAATGCATTGGAACCAATGACGAGGTTCCACTGCAGATTTCTCAGCAAGGGAACCTTATTGGTGAGCATACCGTTGAAATGATGTTCTATATGACCCACTCCATATAATGAGGCCGTTGTACTGTTTTGATAATAGGGAGCGAGCTGGAAACTATTTAGATAAGGGCTGGCATAAAAAGTCTGGTTGCCATTAAAGTGCTGGTAATCCATTACGTAAAGGGATTTGGTATTGAAAAACCCCCCGATACCGAAACGATATTTGAATTCACCCTTTAATTTGAAATTGACATTATCCCACAATGAAAATTGCCATTTTTCATAATTCACATCAGATCCGAACAGGTTGGGAATGCCCGCGCGAAATGAAAGCGCCAGCGTTGGATATTTTGATCCGATAGCAAACCTGTTGTCGGGGAACTCTATGTATCGCTGGCCCGGTTTGAATTGCAGGTCAATTCCGGCAATCAGTGCCTGATTGGGTGAAAAGTTTTCATTAATTAGTTCATAGGGATAATTCGGTGTGAATTGTTTATTCTTACTTCCGAAAAAAGAATAATCCGTTGTATTGTTCAGCGGCAACCGGTCTTCATATAATAATGAACCCGTAATCCGAAACCCGTTATCAAAGCGTTTTCTATAGAGCACACTGCCAAAATAATTTTCGTAGATTTTCATATAATTGTCCCGGAAAAACAAAGTATAAAATTCGTTCATCACCGGGCCTATCGGATTATCGGGATTAAACTGGCTTACTCTCTTGCCGCCGCTGAAAACCCAGGAAGAGCGGCTATGGGTTTCACCATTCATATCTATCTGGAATATTTTTTTACTCAGCACAAGGGTTGCCCATGCATTAAGGTGGGTGTTACTGAATCCGTAGCGGACATGGGGCGTAAATTCTATGCTGTTCCCCGTCTTTTTGTATTCTTTCAGAAAACTGGCTTCGCCCTGAATAACTGTGCCTTCCACCGTATTGTATTCTATCTGGGGTATCAGCGGTTTAACGGATACGCTCAGCGGGTGATCCGGATCATAGTCGGACCTTTTGATGCCGTTAAAAAAGATATTCATGACCGTTATACGACCCTGTTTTTTTCGCAGGGAATCGGCTGTTTTCCGCAGGTTGGCCGAATCGTTACGGCTTTTAAATGTGCTGTCCTTTATGCGAAAATCTTCCAGTTCTTCCGGTTCCAGGGGTACGGGCCGGAGCGAATCCCAATACGCAAAGCTTTTTTTGTTTACCCCCGTATCATATTTGACAACTACGTTATTGAAATATTTTTTTCTGAAGCGGGGCTCAAGTTCATAATTACTGTATACGTTTAAAAAATTTCCGGTTACATCAATACCGAATTTCTTAAATGAAAAATTGACCACCTGGTTTTGAGTACGCCAGATCTTGGGTGTTATCGGGACCTGGATCTGTTTGATTGAAAGCGTATCGACAATTTCCAGCTGGTAATCTCGCGTAAGGGTCAGGTCCAGGCTGTGGATCCGCCAATCCCCATCGGTGATATTAATGGTTCCGGAAAAAAGCGGCTCAAATCTTCTTTTCGGAATTACCCGTATCTGATTGATCTCTTTTCCGTCTTCAACAAAGGAGCCCAGAAATTTATATTTGTAATAATTCAATGCCCCATCGGCGATGGGGGATACATACCCCCGTGGGCTCAGTTGTGTTATAAAGATGTTTACATTGTTACTATAAAAATTGATAAATGTGGGGAAATTAAATCCATATCCGTTCGAGCCGCTTTCTCTTCCTGAAATGACTTCCAGTTTTATCTTATCCGGTTTTTTAAACGCGATCCGGGTAAGCGATTCCGACAGATAAATAATTCCCCGGCCCTCGGAGTCAACACCGAGGTCTTTTCTGTCTTCATCAGAAAAAGTCTTTCCTAAAATCTTGGAAGGAAGGCTTCGGCTTCGGATCAGGGTCTTTATATAGGCTTCGCAGGTAAATGAATCAAGCGGGTTCTCGTAGGATTTTCTTTTTTTAATGGCATGCCGGATAATTTCATAGGCCGGATCCTCTGCCCCGGCCTTGACTATAACTTCTTTCAGATTGGTTTGCTGGATCGATAGTGAAAAGTCGAGTGTAATGGTTTCACTGCTCAGGGTCACTGCTTTTTCCTGCCTTGCATAGCCAACATATTGGCAAACGATAATATAACTGCCTGCCGGAAGATCCAGAAAATATTTACCGCGGTTATTGCTGGTTGTTCCCGTTGAACTGCCCTTTATAAAAACAGAAGCGAAAGGAAGAATGTTGCCCTTATCATCCGTTATTGTCCCGCTGATCTTAACGGCGTGGGCGATAAAATGAAGAAGAGAAAATAAAAACAATAAAATGAATGTCCTCATAGCGGATAAATAAAGAGTGGTCTCCTGTTAAAACCGCTTAAACCGTTTCCGGAGGAGGAACCGGATAAATCAGCCTTCTCAGGTAAGAGCCGGCCAGTGCAGCAAATCCCGCTACCAGGGCGCCGATGAGGGAAGTAATTACAATGAGCAAAACAGCGGAGCCGCCCAATGGGAATAACGTCGCGACTTTTTGTGAAAGAATGCCGTTATTCTTATTGTCGATCCACCAGGCCAGCACTTCCCATAAAAGAAATACACCCAGGAATCCGGATAAAAAAGAAAATGCCGGTTTTTGGGGAATTGCGGCACTTACCAGGAAAGCG
>Ga0066790_10000861_pt1 | contig 12292 bp, 9 predicted proteins | sample OrgsoiDNA2013050_FD_70963 | JGI IMG/M metagenome (GOLD analysis project Ga0066790, IMG submission 70963) | Permafrost soil microbial communities from the Arctic, to analyse light accelerated degradation of dissolved organic matter (DOM) -... | ecosystem: Environmental > Terrestrial > Soil >...
GGGGCTTGAAATAGCTTGAAGTTCGTGAATTTTGCTTGTGCCGTCGGTGTAGTATCAGGCGTGCCAGCGGCAAGAGCCAGTTGCCCGCTGCTGTAATTGCTGTCCTGGGCCTCTCCAACGAAGCTGCCGTTAATGTACAGCTTGAAATCGTTGCCGTTGGCGATGATGAAGAGCGTATTCTTTTGGCCCGCCGGAAGAATAGCGTTACTATGGGTATTTTTGATGAGATAGAAGTAATAGGCATTGGAGGTAGCACCCACGTCATGGCGACGGAAGAAGAACTGATTCTGGTTGGTGATCTCGAAATCGTAGAACTGATCTCCACTGAGGCGGAAGAGCATGCCCGCGCTATTGCTTGTAAGCAGCGTCACATCAACCTGCGCCGCCGTATTGTTGACGGATGGTTGCAGCAACGGACAGTACTGAAGGTAGTCCGGCTGCGGCACAGTGACATAATATCCACCCGTATTGAAGGTGCAGTGTGTTCCATCGATGGTCCAGCGGTTCGCGTTGTCGCTACTCAGGCTGTCCATGAGTAAGGGCTTGCTATTGAGCACCGTGTTCTGCGCCGCCATAGCGCGCGTGGTTGGGTCCTGCTGTGTTGGTTGCCGGGTCGGTTGTTGCGTGGCCTGAGCGTTGGCCGCGTTAGCTATAGCTGCTGCCTGGCCGCCGTGGGTTCTATACGTGTAGTAGAGATAAGACATGGGCAACACGATAAAGAGCAGCAAGCCGACGCTCACGATCAGCATCGCGAGTCTGTTAAGCTTGCGTGTTTGCTTTGATGGTGGGCGGTGCTGTGTGCCAGATGGCCTTGAGACCGGCTCTTGCACTACCGCTGGCTCCTGCACTTCTACTGGCTCCGGTTGGCGCAGTGGCAGGGGAGGAAGCTCTCCGGCCTCGTTCAACTGCACGCGTCTCCGCTTCACTCTTGTTGCCAGCGGATCATCGGAGAGGACGAGTTTCTTCTGCGAGCCGCGCATTCTGCGTGCATTGCGCACGAGACGGTGTGGCGAGATATGCGGAGGCGTCGAGGGCGTCGCGGGAGACGGGATGGGAAGGTTCTCAAGCTTCTGCCGCACGCGTCTGGGAGGCCCCTGCTGAGGCGGCGCAGCTGGCAGCGCGGGTTCTTGTAGCGCAAGGCGGTAAGCCGTCGCCAGCTCCAGCGCGCTCTGGAAGCGCTTGCGTGGATCTTTCTCGAGCACCTTGAGGATGACGCGATCGATAGCGGGCGAGAGTTCAGGATTGATATGCGATGGCGGCTCTGGTTGTTCGCGGATCTGTTTCCAATAAACGGCGACCGGCGTTTCCGCGACGAACGGGACGCGCCCGGCGACCATCTGATAGAGCAAGACGCCGAGCGCGTAGATGTCGCTGCTTGTTGTCGCTGGACCGTCAGCCAGGTCGGGTGCCATGTATTCGGGCGTGCCAAGCAAGACACCTGTCTGTGTCAATTCACTTGACCCCTCTAACGTCTTCGCCAGTCCAAAATCTGCCAGGTAGATATAGTGATCGTCTTGCAGGAGAATGTTTGATGGCTTGATATCGCGATGAATGATCCCGTTGTCGTGCGCAAATTGTAGCGCGCTGGCGATCTGGTCCAGAAGATCCGCCACATCTTCCAGGGCCAGGGGACCCTTCTGCATAAGGTCGCGCAGCGTGCCCTCGGGAACATAGGGCATAACCAGGTAGTGCCAGGGTTCTGCATCCCCGTAGTCAAAGGCCGGGAGTATATGCTCGTGGTGGAGCTTATCAATCGCCTCGGCCTCGCGTCGAAAACGTTCAAGATAAGCTGTCTGGCTGCCAGCCAGTATTTTTATGGCAACCTCTTGCTGAGTTTCAGTATCGTGTGCAAGATACACCTCAGCCATCCCACCGCGTCCGAGGCGTCGCTGGATCTGATAGTGATCGAGTGTTGTTCCCTCTAATCCAGGCATTTTTTTCCACGGTCCTTCGTATTGTTGCACATAAAACTATCTATTTTCAGCGTATGTATCTTAACACGAAAACGAGTTATTCGATAGATGCATTTTTCTGATAGGTATGTGGGAGAATGTTTTTAAGGATGAGCAGGTTCCGACTTTTTCTATATGGTACAATTTCCCTTGTGACCATCCTTCGAGTTGCCAGAGAGGAGCATAGTATGCCTGATCGCATCGTTTATTCTACCGATAGCGGGCGCGTCACCACCTGTACCGAGTGTGGACAAACATACAATAAATGTTTATGCGAACATCCGGCAGGGAGCACTAAGAAAAAAAGTGATGGCATCGTGCGCATTACGCGTGAACGTAAGCAGCGCGGCGGTAAGACCGTGACCGTGATCACAGGCGTACAGGCCTATCAAGACGAGCTAGCAGCGCTCGCCCAGCAGCTCAAAAAGCACTGCGGCACTGGCGGTACGGTCAAGGATGGCACCATTGAGATCCAGGGCGATCACGGCGATATCATCCAGGCCAAACTGATCGAGCTGGGCTACAAGGTCAAGCGTGCTGGCGGCTAACCTTTTCTGAATTATGCAGTAGGGATGGGGCTTGCCCCCATCCGGTTCCCCACAATGCAACTACTGAGCGGGAGTGCGCTCCCTAAGCGGTTCGGGCTCCCCGAGCCGGATGGGGGCAAGCCCCATCCCTACTGATGTGTTACCCTTTTTCCTTCCTCATTTCTTGCCAGCTATCTATTGCTCTGCCTGCAAATCCATTTCCACATTCTCATAGTCTTCTCAGAATAGAGGAGTAAGAGGCTCCAGAGTCGGAAGTCTACATACACGAGAGAGGATAGATATGAATATCGACGAACAGTTTGATAACTTTCTGGCAGGCTTAGGAGTGGAAATGGAACGCCCAGAAGATCGATCTTATAGTTACGGTAATGACTCTGCACCAGAGGTATCCATCTTTCAGGCCTCTCGTGATCACTATGGCGTCTTCTATCGCCTGGACATTGTGGACCGGAGGCCGGAACTGCGTATCATGCTGCCAACCGATAAGGGCGATACGAAGATGACGATGTACCTTGTGCATCTGAGCGGAATCTCCCCCCTCAATGTCGGCTTTGCGGAGATGACCGCTTACGAAGGCAGCGCCGCCTATGAGCACGCGCGCGAGGCCACGCTTCAGCATCTACTGTATGCCGTCGCCGAGATGATGAAGCTGCTTTTCTGGGCTGGCGATCTGCAGCGCATGAGCTTCCCACCTGAGATCGAAGTGTATCCTCTATCGTTGCAGGACGACAAAAGGGCGCGTCGCGGTGGTCGTATGTAACATCTGGCGATAAGCAGGCATCCACGCCTTAATGGGCTATGTGGTGAACTTCTGCCTGCATACTGGTGCCTTCTTATCCTTTCTATGGTACACTATGGGTATCATAGAAAGGATATCGCTATGCCGTATAATATAGATACAATAGGTCGTGAAGCCATAGATTATCTCGCCCTGAAACACGCGGCGCGCGAACGTGCACTCCCTAAGTCGCGTGCCACCATCCGCCACTGCGCGAACAGCATCAGGGCCACCCATCGCCAGGAGTTTCGCCTGGCGGAAGAACTTATGTCACAGGCAGCCTTCTTGTTAGCCGAGATGGCGAGCGATCTGCGCGATCACCAGGACATCTACTACGCCGGTTTCGTGCAGGACGCGCAGAAAGAGTATGCCGAGGCAGTCACCTTTGCCGCCTTTACCCAGCATCGCTCCTTGCCTCTACCAGACGAGCTCTCCATTAGCTACGCGGCATACCTCAATGGCCTGGGCGAGGCGGTGGGCGAACTGCGGCGCTATGTGCTCGACCAATTGCGGCATGGCAACTTCGACGACTGCGAGGTCTTCCTGCGTTATATGGATGATATCTATGCCCTGCTCATCTCCGTCGATTTCCCAGATGCCATTACCAGCGGACTCAGGCGCACGACCGACGCGGCACGGGGCATTCTGGAGAAGACGCGTGGCGACCTGACCGCTGCTATCAGCCAGGCGCATCTGCAACAATCGATGCTGTCTTTGCAGCAGGAGTTGCAGAAGCACAATTTGAATCGTGATATACGTTGAGTGGGTAGCGGTCGAACAGAGTATTGCCGGATTTTGTATACTGATACCTATATGAGTCATATATAATTAAAGGGTACTTTCTGCGTACCAGGACGTATCTACCTGTGTACATGGCTGTATACTTTTGCTACCACTTGTATTCTGCTCGGCTGCTTCACTACTAGAAGCGCGCTAGAACTATATCTCAGGGGCATCAGCAAACGGTGTTCCCACGCCAGGAGGGGGGCGTATGGAAAAAGACCTGGAAAACGTAGATTCGGTAGCTTCTGAAGACAGAAGGACCGCTTCCTACGCGGATGGCATCCGTTTAAGGGCTAATAAAGCAACCGAACCAGCAGGCGACAATACGCAAAGGACGCCGGATAGGACGTACGTCAATGGCTCCGTCCCTGAAGCAGGTGCTGCGAGGTCCAATATGCTAGCTTCAACGCATATTGTAACCGCTGACTCCGTGCAGGCGGAAGAAGTGCCGACCATCCCTCTGGATTCGTTACAGACAATCAACGCGCTGCAACCTGAAGTCTCTGTTCGCTCGGTTGCTTCCAGTCGTTCTGTGCATATACCTACCCCGCTGGTTGTGCAGCCCTCAGAATATCGGCGTGGTATGGGCGAGTGGCTACAGCTCTGGTGGGAGGGCATACGCCCGACCTACTTCCCTTTGATCGTGATCCCAGCTTTGCTGGGCAGCGTGCTGGCCTGGACGCAAACTATCGTGCCGGGGAGGCCCCTCGGTCATTTTCACATGCCCCCCTTTATCGGTACCATCGTTTCTTTGCTTCTGCTGCAGACGGGAGCAAACCTGATCAACGACTACTACGACTATCTCCGTGGCATTGATACCAGCAATGCCCTGGGGCCTGGCGGGTTGATACAGCAGGGCCTGATCCGGCCCGCGCGTCTTCTGTCGAGCGGACTGACGGTCCTGGGTCTGGGCGCGCTGCTGGGGCTGATCGTGGCCAGTGCTGGGGGGCCGCTCGTCTACTTCTTTGGCCTGGTAGGCTTGCTCTGCGCGTATTTCTATAGCGCACCGCCGCGCGCGCTCGCCGCGCTGGGGCTTGGCGAGCTGATCGCATTTCTTATCTTTGGCCCTTTGATCACTCTTGGTGCCTATATGGTGCAAGGGGGCCATACAGCATACAGCGCCTTTGTCTACAGCCTGCCCCTGGGTCTCCTGGCGGCAGCGACGGTTCACGCGAACAATATGCGCGACACCGAGGGCGATATGCACGCGGGGAAGCACACCATTGCCTCGCTGATAGGTATACAGAGAAGCCGCATCTGGTACCTGGTGCTGCTCCTGGCGGCGTATGTCTTCATCGTCTTTTTCGGTGTGCCGCGCGGAGCGCCACATTGGATACTCATCACGCTCTGGACCTTCCCCCTGCTGGTAGTGATCATCAGCGGTGCCGTGCGCACGGACATCTCGACCGGCTTCGATCTGGTGATGCGCCAGACATTGAGACTTGAGACTTTCTTTGGTATACTTCTCCTTGTAGCTCTGAGTGTGCAGGCTATGATACCCGTATTGCCGCATTTGCCTGCACACATTTTGCCGATATAGAATGGACTTTTAAAACCATTCGGGCCATTTACAAGCATGGAGTACTATGTTACACTTCGCTTAATCTTTAACGATCTGGCTCATATTACTGTTTGCGGTTGTTTTACAAGGAGGTGCTCTATGGCTGGCTGGGAAGAGGAACTGGCCATGCTCCTGCGTGAGCTGGGTGTAAAGCAAGAAGAGCCCAAAGCTCACCTCCGACCTACGCGCAAGCCCATGCGCAGTGATACCAGGCGGCGAGAACAGTCAGCTGATGCGCTATTCTGGGATGAGGATAGCGGACACGACGAAGATGAAGATGATGAGCCGTGGATGAATGATCTGTCTCTGATGCGTCGTGAAGTCGATTCTATCGTGAGCCAGGTTGTGCTTCTGATGCAACGCGGGGACCTGGATCTTTCTCTCAAAGAAGATGTCATGGTAGTGTTGCGGGCCTTACGGCGGCGTGCAACTGTTACCCAGCAAGCGGCTACCGGAGACGAGGCATACCTGGAGTCCGCTTCAGCTATGTTGCACTTTTGCCGCCTCGTTCTCCAATTGAGCGAGTTCGCGACCGAAGATTTATAGGATGCGTAACATTGCTCATGCTCTAGTATTTCAAAGAGTCTTTTCCTGATTCCTCGCGCTTCGTATCTGGTAGAAGTTATATTGTTGAGATTTTAGCAGCTCAACAATATAACTTCTACCAGATACGAGCGTTCTTTAAGATATGGAGGTTTACATGACAAAAGATGATAAACAGACCGAGGCGGGTACGCAGAACTGGCTACGCACCGCGACTCTTATCTTGAGCGTCCTCAGTCCCGTCATCAACAATATGGCGTCGCGCCTTGCCGATCGCCTTGAGCAGGGCGGGGGGAGACGTGTTGAAGGAGTGGATGTGCAGGAGGTGGATGCGGAGGATTTGCCAGACATGCTAGAGGACGGGGACGTGGAGGATTTGCCAGGCATGCTACAGGGGAAAGTAGCGACGACGTGGTCATCCCTCAGCGACACCTTGCAGGAACTTAAAGACCACCCTTATAGCCAGCAACTACGCAAGCGCGGCGAGAGCCTGACCGAGGAACTGCAAGACCTGGTTGAGCGTGGTTCGCAGCTTTCGCAAAGCCTGCTTGCACGTAGTACTGACGTAACGAGCGACCTGGCTGAACGCGGAAACAAGGCATCGCAGGAGCTCATAAAGCGCAGCGGAGAGGCGCGCAAAGAACTGCGCAAGCGCGGGAAGAAGCTGAATAAGCAGTTAAACAAGCGCAGCGAGAGGCTAGCCAAAGAACTGCGCAAGCGCAGTGATAAGGTCGCGAAACAACTGCGTAAGCGTAGCCGCCAGGTTGCGCGCCGCAACGCCGGACAGAGTGGACTCTTCTGGACCATCGCTGGCTTTAGCGTTGGTCTAACAGCTGCCGGAGTCGCGGCATACGTGCTGATACGACAGCGGATACAGCAGCAGCAGCAATTGGAGGAGGCGCAGAGCATCCAGGTCCCGCAGAATGGATACGCGAATGCTACTCCGACTACTGCGCCATCCAGCCAGGGAGCAGGCTTCACGCGTTCAGCCACGCAGCCCGAGGCTATTATTCAGACGCAACCCGTGCAGGTAGAAGACGCAACACCTGCCATTGCCGTACAAGAGAACAGCGCGCCTGCCGCTGCAGCCTTTGTAGGCATTGTAGAAACCAGGCACTATTATCCTGTAGCGACTCAACTCGATCAGCTTTCAGAGAGCAGCAAGACTGATATTGTCTACTTCATCTCGGAAGACGAGGCGAAGGCAGAGGGCTACACAAGCGGCGTATAACGGAAGCAGGAGCGGTGATTTTAAAGATCACCGCTCCTGGAGTTCTGTGTCTGCTCAAATAGTACGGATGCGCGTTACGCGAGCGATTGCGCTTATAACAGAGCCTTTTTGTACTGTCTGGGCACCTGGCCCTCGCTGAAGCCCTCATTGACGATGCCGCGTTTCACAAGGTATTGCAAGAACGCGAGCTTTTGTTCGGGTGTAGGAGAGGGTGGGGGTGCTTCTACTTTGCTAGACTCTTTCAGCGCTTCTGGGGGGTGGTGGGGACTGACATTATCCGCAGGCAGAGGGGGATGAGATGATACAACCTGCTCAGGGCGTTCCTCGGTAGTGGGCCGACTCGACTCTGGGATCTCTTCATCTCTCCCTTGTTCAACGGCTACGGACGTAGTGCCTGTCTGTGGCAACGGTCCATCCACTGTAGTGCGTAACATCGACTCTTGCGTTACGCCTGTGTTCAAGTTGCTGACAGCCTGGGTATAGCTGGTCTCTAGAGATCCTCTCCAGGGCCACCATGCGAACAGCTTGTTCAGCCACTGTTTGATCGATTGGGTGATCATGTCGTCTTTTGCCCTCGCTGTTGTGGATGGCTGGAGCCATCCTTCAATCACCATCATCCTTCAATCACCAATTTGTGGCAGGCCCTCTGCCCTTCTGGCTGATGGAGGTGTGCCGATCCTCCAAAGGGGAGACAAGAAAAAAGCGCTCTTCTATGTCTCTATGCTCGTGAAGAACATACCGCCGCACCGGGTAATGTGCGACTCGTCGGCGAAATCTCTATGAATATCACGTTCTGACGCTGCACATTGGATACAGCCAGTTCGATCAGTTTGCGCCACGATGAACACCGACGAGATATAGAAATATAGTAGCATATCGGCAGGAACACGTCAAACGGTCTTGCAATTTCATGTAGTGCGTGCCATAATCACAGGAAAATCTGTACTAGCGCGAGGCGCAGATCCATTATGGCCCATTTTATGTAGATGTGTTGCTAGCAGTGCCGATTGAGCGAGACGCGGCGACTGCTCGTTATGAGAACGGTCTCCTCTGGGTAACATCTTATGAACGAGCGTGAACGTGTCGATAATCAACGGAGTAGCATAAAAGAGTAGTAAGATTTTACGATATTCGAGAAAGTTTATGGAAAAAAAGAATACCAATCTAGAACACAAAGAACCGGTGGAAGAGGTGCAGGCGGCCATCGATAAAGCCGGGCAGAAAACTGAGATGCAAGCGGATGCGCCCGGTGCTCAGGATGATGTGAGCAATCCAGAGGCTGGGGGCTTCGCATACGGTGAGCAGATCGACAACCCGGCAGATGTGTTAGTCCCCGACGAACAGAGCCAGCCGGGTTCTGCGCAGGACGAAGAAGAGCGCCTGACGATACCCGAAGTCCTGCCCGTGCTGCCATTAAAAGACACGGTTGTCTATCCACTTTCACTCCAGCCGCTTGGCGTCGGTCAGGAGCGCTCGAAGCGCCTGATCGATGATGTGATGCGCGGCGATCGGCTTGTCGTGCTGGTTGCGCAGAAATCCGCTGATATGGATCATGCGGGGCCGGACGATATCTTCAAGGTCGGCACCGTCGCGCGCGTTGCCCGGATGTTCCGTATGCCCGATGACACGATTCAGATCGCTGTTCAAGGGCTGGAGCGCGTGACCATTGGCGCATTTACGCAAGAGAAGCCGTATCTCATGGCGCATGTCACCCTGAAGCCGGATACCCAGGAAGGGGATAACGAGACAGAGGCGATCAAACGCAACGTCATAGGCTACTTCCAACGTATGGTCGCGCTTGTGCAGACGATGCCCGAAAACATTACCACCCTCGCCCTCAATCTGGAAGAGGCGCGCCAGGTGGCCTATGTGATCGCGCCTTTTGTGCCGATGGAGCTTGAGCCGCGCCAGAGGCTGCTCGAACTTAATTCTGTACGGGAAAAGTTGTTACAACTGAGCAGCCATCTCACGCATGAACTGGAGATTCTCGAACTGGGGAAGCGCATCCAGAACCAGGCGCAGGAAGAGATGGGCAAAATGCAGCGGGAGTACCTGCTGCGTGAACAGCTGAAAGCGATTCAGCGCGAGCTGGGCGAGGAGAGCGAAGAGCAGGCCACGGTAAACGAGCTGCGCCGCAAGATCGACGAAGCAAAGCTGTCCGAGGAAGCATTGAAAGAAGCGAATAGAGAGCTCTCGCGTCTCGAAAAGCTTCCCACCGCATCGCCCGAATATAGCATTATCCGCACCTATCTCGAACTGCTCGTCAGCCTGCCGTGGAGTAAGAGCACAGGTGAGAGGATCGATGTGCCACACGCGCGCCAGGTGCTCGATCAGGATCACTACGACCTTGAGAAGATCAAGGAGCGCATCCTGGAGTATCTGGCCGTTCGTCGGCTGAAAGAGGATCGCAAGGCCGAGGAGCAGGCACGCGCCGACGAGGCCGCAGCGACCGAAGCGACTGAAGACGGCAGCGAGGCGGAGACGATCCACACGACGCAGCCCCTGCGCTCACAGGAGGCGGTGCGCGCGATCAACCGTGAGCCTATTCTGTGCTTCGTTGGACCTCCGGGCGTCGGTAAGACCTCTTTGGGGCAGTCGATTGCACGGGTGCTTGGTCGTAAGTTCGCGCGTATGTCGCTGGGTGGCATACGCGACGAGGCCGAGATTCGTGGCCATCGTCGTACATACATCGGAGCCATGCCCGGTCGTATCCTACAGACGCTGCGGCGCGTCGACACCAACGATCCGGTGATTATGCTGGATGAGGTAGACAAGGTCGGCGCGGACTGGCGCGGCGATCCATCTTCGGCGCTGCTGGAGGTGCTTGATCCCGAGCAGAACTACAACTTCCGCGACAACTACCTGGACCTGCCCTTCGACCTGTCGAAGGTCATGTTCATTGCGACCGCCAACGCGCTGGAACCCATACCTGCTCCCTTGCGCGACCGCATGGAGATCCTTGAGCTATCGGGCTACACGGAGGAGCAGAAGCTGCACATCGCGCGTAACTATCTCCTGCCCAAGCAGCTCGATGCGAACGGCCTGAAGAAGGACGAGCTCACTATCGACGACGACGCGCTGCGCCGCATCGCCCGCGACTACACCCGCGAGGCAGGCGTGCGTAACCTTGAGCGCGAGGTTGGTTCGCTCTGCCGTAAGATTGCGCGCCAGATCTCTGAGGGCAAGGTTGGTCCCGCGCATGTGACCGCCGAGAACCTCAGTGAATTCCTGGGTCGCCAACGCTTCTTCGAGGAGGCGGCTGAGCGGATCGATCGTCCCGGCATCGCCACCGGCCTGGTCTGGACGCCTGTCGGAGGTGAGATCATCTTCATCGAGGCGGCGACGATGCCTGGCAAGGAAGAGCGCCTGATACTGACGGGCCAGCTTGGCGATGTCATGAAAGAGTCGGTGACAGCCGCGCTCAGCTACGTGCGCTCCAACGCGACCGCACTGGGCCTGCCCGCCAACGTCTTCGAGGGCCAGAATGTGCATGTGCACGTTCCGGCGGGTGCTATTCCCAAGGACGGCCCCTCGGCTGGTGTCACGATGGCCACCGTCCTCGTCTCGTTGGCGAGCGGGCGTAAAGTGCGTTCCGACGTTGCCATGACGGGCGAAATCACCCTGCGCGGCAAGGTCATGCCGATCGGCGGCATCAAAGAGAAGGTCCTGGCGGCGTATCGTTCGGGCATACGCACGGTGATTATGCCCAAGAAGAACGAGTTGGACCTCATGGAGGATCTGCCCAAAGAGATGCGTGAGCAGATGACCTTCGTGTTCGCCACCGAGATCCGCCAGGTGCTCGATGCCGCGCTCGAACCTGTCAGCGGGCTAGACGAGAAGTCCGCTGCCAGAAGCAATGGAACTGCGCGCCCACGAAAGCGCAAGGGCGAGAAAGCCGCCGCCAAGGCATAACGAAGCACATCTTTTCAGGTGATCTCGCCCGGAGTCCGGGCGGGATTACCTGAAAAGATATTGAGATGAATTATGTCGATTCACCAGTGCATGCGTTCTTTCAGGCTCGCGTAACGCGGATTGCCGATGATGATATGATCGAGCAGATCGATATCGAGCAGGTGCCCGGCCTCAACCAGTTGTTTTGTCACCTCAAGATCTTCGGGCGAGGGCGTCGGGTCGCCGCTCGGATGATTGTGGCAGACGATCACATTGGGACAGTTGCGCACGATAGCGGGCCGAAAGACCTCTGATGCGCGCAGAACGGAACTATTGATCGTGCCCTTATAGCGTTTGACGTTCTCCACGACCTGATTTTTCGTATCTAGAATTAAGATATGCATCTCCTCGTGGTCCAGGTACATCAGCTCCATGCGTACCAGGTTCGCCGCATCGTCGGCTGAACGGATCTGATATTTTTTGTCTGGTAGCTCCATACTCAGCCTTTTGCCCATTTCAAGCGCGGCCTTTAGCTGGGCCGCCTTCGCCGCGCCCAGCCCGTACTCGCTGCATAGTTCGTGAAAGCTCGCGCTCATCAAGCCGCTCAGGCCGCTATACTTAATGAGCAACTTGCTGGCCAGTTCTATAGCATTGTCGCGCTGCGTACCAGTGCGTAAAATAATAGCGATCAGATCTGAGTTCGAGAGCGACTCGGCCCCTTTTTTCTGCAAGCGTTCGCGCGGACGGTCATTCGTGGGAATATCGCGCACAGTCGCGTGATATTCTGGGTGTTCTATTGTTTTCTCTGGCACAATCATAGCTGTTGCAGTTCCTTTACTGGGGACGCCTCTTCAGGTCCCGCTCTTCTCAGTAGGGATGTAGCTTGCCCATACCCGGCTCAGGGAACGCGTATGGCGCGGGATCCGTGATGTGGGAAGCCGGATGAGAGCAAGCCGCATCTACTATCAAGAATACAGCACTGGCATTGTACATGCAATAGGCAAA
>Ga0066790_10000865_pt1 | contig 12255 bp, 12 predicted proteins | sample OrgsoiDNA2013050_FD_70963 | JGI IMG/M metagenome (GOLD analysis project Ga0066790, IMG submission 70963) | Permafrost soil microbial communities from the Arctic, to analyse light accelerated degradation of dissolved organic matter (DOM) -... | ecosystem: Environmental > Terrestrial > Soil >...
ACCCGCACGGTGCCCCGGGCCGGCGGCGCCAGCCCCTCCAGCATCTCCATCGTGGACGTCTTCCCCGCCCCGTTGGTGCCCAGCAACGCGAACAGCTCCCCACGGCAGACCGAGAACGTGACCCCCCGGACCGCCTCGAAGCCGCGCCCGCCCGGGCCGCCGTAGCGGCGCCGCAGATCCCTGACCGTGATAATGCCGGTGTCATCCATGCCAACCAGCATCCCGGCGAACCAGCGCCCCCGCCCGTGCCCGCCATCACCAGTCCCGATGACATCCGCCCCGCCCGCCCATGACAAACCTCACATGCCGCGCCGGATGCCGGATCGACCGGCTGACGTTCCCGCCGGTCTTCCGCGCTCGCCATAACGACGGCAGGAAACGCAATTTCCCGCTTCTGGCGGCAATCGCGCGCAAGTGACGGTTACCCGCGATCGTGGTTACAGGGATGGCCGGCGGCGCCGAAGTACCGGACGGCACCCCGGTCATCGTCAGCGACGGCGACGCCGGCGAAGCCACGGTGCGGGTATGGCGGCTGGCCGACGGCGCACGAGCGTGCCTCCACTCGGCCTACCGGACCGGTACACAGCAGCGCCCTCACGTCAACATCATCATCGCTGCAGCCGGGGTAATGGAGGGAATGGTTCGTGAACGGCGATGTCGGACCCTTCGATGCCCTGTGGTCACGGGCGGCCGACAGATCCATCGGATAATGGCCTGTTATCCGGTACATCGAACTACGATGGCAGGCGGAATGAGGGAGCCGGTGTCCCGTCTCAGCTGAAGTGACGCAGTCTCAGCCAATCTGACGCATCTGCTTGTTGTCTCAGCAGACCTGACACAGCAGGTGTTCGTCAGTCTCCAAATTGCCTGGCCATCACGGGTGGCGAACGTGCGTGTTCACTACGCTCACCACCCGTGCGGACGCGTCGGCTGACCTGCGGTGATACGCCAGCGGTACCGCTGGCCAGCACGAGCGCCGTCAGGACGCTTCTAGGCAGGACAGCCGGGTTAGCTGTCGGTGCACGAGGGCCAGTGGTCTGCTGCCCACTCCGGCCAGCCCGGCCACCCCGCCGGCGGGCTGGGGATCTCACCGCCGTCGAGTTCGGCGGCGTCAGGCACCTGGAATTGCTCCCGCCACGCGTCCACGTCGGCCTCGCTCATCGGGAATGTCTGGTGCGGTGTCGTTTCCTGGCGGTGCGCGATCCGGGCGAGCTGGACGTCCTTGTCTACGGGCAGGTAGACCACCTGGCAGGAGGCCCCGGCTGAGTGGGCCAGCCACCGCAGCGCCGACCGTTCATCGCGGCCCCAGAGCCCGTAGTCGAGCACGACGCTGGTCCCCAGCCGCAGCGCCTGCAGGGCAACCGAGATGAGCCGCCCTTCCAGTGCGAACCGCTTGCCGCTGGCCATCGGATCGCCGAACAGCGGGATCATCCAGTGATCCGGGGTCAGCCGCAGTGCCCGGTTCGCCGCGGCGAACTCTTTGGCCCGGGTGGTTTTCCCGGCCCCGGGGAGCCCGACTATCAGGACCAGAGTGGCGGCGCGCGGGTCCTGCGCCACGACGGAGCGAGACCGCATCTCGGCGGGTGCTGGCGGTGACCGGTGAGGCTGGCAGGCGGGCGGGTGTTCCTGCCGAGCTTGGCCGCGCTGGCCGTTCGTGACAGCGGGTACGGTCGCGGACGGGCACGGGAAAGGTTCTTCGTACTGTGAATGTGAATCGGATCGCTGCGACTGAGACATGGCTCCCCTGATCAGGCAGGACGACCCGGCAGCGCAGAAAACATGCGAGTGGCTGCCGGCAGGACACTGATCCGGCGGTACGCCCTGGCACTGACCCCGTCAGGGGCAGGCAATGAGGCCGCGGTCACGGCAACCGCGGTACCGCCGCTAAGCGGCGGTCCGGGTAATCATGGCAGCGAAGCAACCCATCCCCTCATCATAGGCGGGGCCGTCAGCCGGCCCCGCCGAGGTCCGGTTATCGGCCAATCTGGCTCGTTGTCTCAGCGGATGCGGCGCAGCTACGAGACCAGCGGACTCTGGGGACTGGTCGACGCACGGCTCACCAGGCCGTCGTCACCGACTGGCAAGGCGGACGAGAAGGTCGTCGATGCGGTCCGCCAGGCGGTGCGGGAGCAGACTGATGCCTCGACCGGCACGGTCGACCGGGTACGGCGGCGGACCGAGCAGATCCTGGCCGAGGCCGGAACAGACCCGGCTGACGTGATGCCGTCCCGGGCCGGCTTTTACCGCCTGGTCAAGAGCGTGTCCCAGGGCAAGCACACCTTCGGGTCGGCCCGCACCCGCCGGTCGCTGGCCAAGCAGCCGGACGGCCCGTTCGGGACCGTGACGGCGTTCCGGCCGGGCCAGTGGATGCAGATCGACTCATCCCCGCTGAACATCGCGGTCCGCCTCGACAACGGGCTGACCGACCGGGCCGAGCTGACATGGATCATCGACCTGGCGACCAGGTCGATCCCGGCGGCGGTGCTGTCTCCCTCGACCAAGTCCGTCGATGCCGCCCTGCTGCTGGCCCGCTGCCTGACGCCGGAGCCGATGCGGCCCGGCTGGGCGGACGCGCTGCGGATGTCCCGGTCGGTGCTCCCGCACCGGCGGCTGACCGGTATTGACCAGCGGCTGGCGGACGCGGCGGCCCGGCCGGTGATCGTGCCGGGCACCATCGTCTGCGACCACGGCAACGTGTTCATGTCCCAGGCGTTCCGCAACGCCTGCCGGGCGATGGGCATCAACTTCCAGCCCGCCCACAAGGGCTCCCCGTGGGAGAAGGGCACCGTTGAGACCAGCTTCAACGCCGTCGACACGCTGTTCGCCCAGTATGTCGCCGGCTACGTCGGCAACAGCGTGGAAAACCGCGGCACGAACGCCGAGCAGGCCGCAGCCTGGTCAATCGTCGAATTGCAGGATCTTCTGGACGAATGGATCGTCTCGTCCTGGCAGAACCGGCCCCATGACGGACTCCGCGATCCTCTGGCTTCCGGAACCGTGCTTACCCCGAACGAGAAGTACGCCGCTCTCATCGAGGTCGCCGGCTACGTCCCGGTCCCGCTGTCGCAGGACGACTACATCGAGCTGCTGACGGTCGAGTGGCGGGCGATCAACTCCTACGGGATCAAGATCAGGCACCGGAAGTACGACAGCAAGGCCCTGCGCCGCTACCGCCGGGAGCATTCCGGCGTCACGGCAAAGAAGGGCCTGTGGGAAGTCCACCGTGATCCCTACGACGTCTCCCGCATCTGGGTCCGCAACCACCGCGACGGCGGCTGGATCGAGGCCACCTGGACCTACCTGAACGCCGGTCCCGTCCCGTTCGGGGACCTGGCCTGGGACCACGCCCAGCGGATGCTCACCCGGCGGGGCATTGACAAGCCCACCGAAGACCAGATCGCAAGCTCGCCGCCGAGTTCGCCCGGTTCCTCGGACTGCCCCCGGTCAAGCGGGTCTACAACACCGGCGACATCACCGACGCCGTCTGCGAGATCCTGATCAAGGCCAAGGTCGAGCTCGTTCTGGTTGACGAGATCCACAACATCAGCCTCGCCACCCGGACTGGCGCGGAAGTATCGGACACGCTGAAATACTTCGCTGAACGGCTGCCCGCGACGTTCGTCTACGCCGGCCTGGACGTCGACGAGATCGGCTTGTTCGCCGACACCCGGGGCCGGCAGATCGCCGGCCGGTTCACCCTCATCCCGGCCCGGCCGTTCGACTACGGCACCAGCGGGCAGCGCGACACCTGGCGTGGCCTGATCTCCACCATGGAAGCCAGCCTGCGCCTGCACCACCACCAGCCGGGCACCCTGACCGGGCTGGACGAGTACCTGTTCAGCCCGCACTAGCGGCATGATCGGCAGCCTGTCCCAGCTCGTGCGCGGCGCGGCGATCCTGGCCATCCAGGATGGCACCGAGCAGATCACCACAGAACTGCTCGACCTGGTCCCGGTCGACCACGCCGCGCAGCGCGCCGCCAGCCTGCGGCCCGGCCGCCGGTCACGGGCCACGGCCAGGGCCGGGGCGTGAACTACTGGCGGAGACTGCCGGCCCCGCTGCCGCCCGCCCAGCAGGAGACCCTCGCCTCCTGGCTGCACCGCCTCGCCGCAGTCCACGGGCTGAACACCGCCGACCTGCGCCACCATCTGGGCATCAGCCGGCGCCCGCCCGGCGCTGGCGAGGTGCCGGCCCTGGCCTGCCGCCTGGAAGCGGTGACCGGCTACCCGCCCGCCCGGCTGGCCCGCGCCCTGCCGGAGCTGCGGGTGCCGGCACCGGACTGGCAGCGGCTGCGCCATCTCGCCCAGCGGGCCTGCCCCCGGTGCACCGCCCGGCACCAGGGCGGCCCGGTGCGACGGCTGTTCGCCCACCACGAATACCTGTGCACCAGGCACGGATACTGGATCGGGCCACCCGACCCCACCCGCGACGACACGCCACCGCACCTGACTGGCCCGGAGCCCGAGCTGGCCGCCGCCCAGCGCCGGCTCCGGCGCGCTGAACGCCGGCACGGCTGGGCGGCCGTCTTCGACGCAACTGCCGCCGCGACCGTCATCTGCATCGAACTGCGGTTCTGGGCCGTGCCCCACCCCCTATGGAAGCGGTGGGAGCAGCGCCTGGACCTGCTCATGCCGTTTCGCGGGCGCGGGACGGCCTGGCGGCGCTCCATGTTCATGGCCGTGATCTTCCCCGAGGTCGCGGCACTCGCCGCGATAGTGGCCGCGCCCCGCTGGCAAGCCCTCGCAGCCAGCGGCGCGGCGGCTGACGCGGACCGCCTGCTCAACACGGTGAACAACGCCCTCGGCTGCGCGGGCCCGCCGGACCGCCACGACATCAGCGGCATCAGCGGCATCAGCGGCATCAGCGACACCGTGCTATTGCACATGCGCCACCCCGCCGGGGCGCCGCCGCTACAGCCGGCGGCCGCCTACCCTGATACCGTCCACCACGGCGACGGCATCCCTCGCCTCACCGACGGGCGGCGGACCGCCGAGCAGATCACCGCAACCCGCTTCGACCGGGACCGGCGCGCGCCGCGCATCCCCAGCCCAGGAGCACCCATGCCCTACGCCTACCGCTACCGGGCCGCGGTGCCTTCGAATTCGCAGGGTAAGTCTGACCAAATTCCAGGCGACCCTGTCAGAACTACCCTGCGAGACGAAGGTCATCCCAAGCGCTCGTAGCCTTCAACTGGAAAGGACAGCTGTCCTGTCCGTTACGTCGCCGAAGGGGTGGAAAACGGCAAGTACTGGGTCATGCAGGCGAAAGGATGACGCCGATGGGTCCACCGCCTGTCCCTCACCCTGATTACCTGATAACCCTGGTTGGCCCGGGGTCGGGCGCAGGCGCTGGGGTGCCCGGCGCGGCCGTGCGCGATGCCGTGTCCGGCCGGGTTACCGGCAGGGTGCCGGGCCGGATGGATGTGTATTCCGCCGTTGCGGGCACGGGCGGCAACCGGGTGTTCTTCCTGGCCGCCCGGGCCGGCCGGGACCGAATCGCGGACCGTGACCGGGAGATCAGCCAGATCCCGCCCGGCGGGGCCTTCCGCGTCCGGATCAATGACTCGGGAGAAGTCGCAGAGCTTTCGGCCGTGCCCGGCGTCCCGGAACCGGAACCCGGCCGTCCCGGCCCGGTGGACCTGGCAGCCACGGCGGACGGCAGCAGGCTGGCGTTCCCGGTCCGCCGCCGCCTGGGGCGCCCGCCAACGGGCGCGGCCGATGCTCCCCCCTCCGAGATCAGCATCGTGGCGGTCGCGACCGGGCAGTGCACGGTGTGGCAGGCCGAATCGGACGGCTCCATCGGCGGCCTGTCGTTCTCGGCTGACGGGCGGCGGCTGGCCTACAGCTGGCACGGCGCCGGGGAAGGCAACGGCATCCGAGTCACCGACCTGCCCGGCACGGCGGCGGGCGGGGTTGTCACCACGCCGAGCCGCCTGGTGATACCGGAGCAGAACAGCCTCGGCAACCTGGGCCAGGCCGTCATCAGCCCGGACGGCTCCACGCTCTACGCCACGGCCGCCCGCTACGGTCCCGGCGGCCAGCCGGTCACCCGGCTTGCCGAGATCTCAGTAGCCGATGGCCAGCTGCTGCGGATCGCCTACGAACGCCAGGGCGCCGACCCTGGCAACGTCATCTTCGGCTGGGGGCCGCTGGCGATCGATCCCAGTGGCCAGCATGCGCTCATCGCCTACTCGGGAAACCTCGGCAGGATCGAACTCAGCACCGGGCACTGCACGGAACTGCCGATGGATGAAAACGGGGCCTTCGACATCGCCTGGTAGCACCCACAGTCCAGCGGCGCCAATGCCCTACGCCCACCGGCCCGCGCCCGCTGGTGCCCGGCACCGGAAAGGCGAGCAGATCCCGTGGTCGCCACCGAATCCGCAAGGTAAGTCTGACCAAATCCCAGGCGGGCCGGTCAGGCCTACTCTGCGAGCCGCAGGTCAGCGTACCAAGCGTTCGCAACCTTCAACTGGATCGGACAGCGGCTGTCCTTTCCGCGTCGAGGTGCCGGCGTCCAGGTGATCGTGCCGGCTCGCGTGCCGGCGTCCAGATCTAGCTGGCGTGCCGAGCGCAGCGCCCCGCCAGACTGGCCGCATTGAGGGGTGCTGGTAACAATGGCCCCTGTCAGCGCCGCTATGGTGTCCAGTTTCCTGAACTGCCCTGGTGTGCGCGGTGGTACGGGTGGCCGTTAGCGCCGCCGGAACGGATGGCCGGTGCAGCCGGGCCGCTGGCTGATCTCGCCGCGCTGATATCGCCCGGCCGGGAAATCCCGGCCGTATATGACCATGACCCCGGCGGGGGCGGAAGCCCGCAAGGGCGGTGGAACAGTACGACGCCGGAATCGGAGCAGCGGCTGCTGCGACGATACCGGCGTCCTTATTGCTGCGGGGCGGCCAGGCGGCTTACTTGCTGTCTGCCTCGATCAGGCGCTCGCCGGCGTTGCCCGTCTTGGGCGGGTCCCGCGCGGCGGGCTGGCCGCTCAGCTCGGCCTTGGTCAGGCCCTCGTAGCGCTCGCGGCCTTGTCATGGGCCTGCTCGGCCTTGGCGGCCTGCTTGTGCACGACGTGGCCGGCCGACGCGGGTATCTCGCGCACGACGTCAGCGGCCGACTCGGCCTGGTCACGGGCCACGCCGGGCAGCGTGCCTGCTGCCTGGACCCACTTGACGGTGAGGGAGCGGTTGATGTTCACCGTCCGCTGCACGAGGTCGAAGTAGCGTTCGACGGCGGGGATCAGGTCGATCTGCGGCAGCCGGGGAATGAGGGTGGTCAGGCCCTGTGCGCCCTGCGTCCAGAGGTCAGCGGTCTTGTCCGCCGCGTTGCGGGCCTGGCTCGCCGCATCGCTGTAGTGACTGGTCAGGATAGTCATGTTCGTTCCTTCATGGTGGCCGGATGAAACTACGCTCACTATATCAAGCAACTGCGTACTAAATCAAGCACTGGTGGTCCCGTGACGCACGCCGCTCGAGCTCCCTACCACCCAGATCTTCTTCAGTCCGTCAAGATCAACTCATGGCTGCTTTCGGGCTTACCTTGGCTGCACCCCAAGATCCGTGACGTGGTGGGCCTTTATCTGGACCCTCCCGGCAACGCTGTCGCGGTCAGCGTGGATGAAAAGTCCCAGGTGCAGGCGCAGGTGCAGGCGCTGGACCGGACCGCGCCGATGCTGCCGCTGCGGCCCGGGCTGGCCGCCCGCCGCACTCACGACTACAAGCGGCACGGCACCACCACGCTGTTCGCCGCCCTGGAGATCGCCACCGGGAAGATCACCGCCGATGCCTGCTATCCCCGGCACCGCCACCAGGAATTCCTCCGGTTCCTGAAGAAGGTCGCCGCTGCCCACCCGGCCGTGGACCTGCACGTCGTGCTGGACAACTACGGCACGCACAAGCACCCCGAGGTCCGCGCGTGGCTGGGCAGGCCGGAGAACAAGCGGATCACCCTGCACTTCACCCCGACCGGCTGCTCCTGGCTGAACATGGCGGAGATCTTCTTCGGCATCATCACCCGCCAGGCCATCCGCCGCGGTACCTTCCGATCCGTCAAAGACCTCACCGCAAAAATCGGGCAGTTCATCGACGCCTATAACAGCCGCTGCCAGCCATTCACCTGGACCAAAGACGCCGACGAACTACTCGCCAAAATCAAACCGTCAAAGAACTAACGCCACGCGACACTAGGTAGCTGGCCCCGAAGGTCGCGAGCCGACCGCTGAACCAGGCCTGCTCACGCAGCCACGCGACCGTGTCCTGACCGTCGGACGCCTCGTCCCGCATCGCATCGAAGACGCCGCCGGACCCGAACGTGCCCCGGACGCTCTGGATCAGCACGTGGTAACCGCGCTCGGCCAGAAGCTGCCCGCTCAGGCCGTTCGGGCCGGACCGCCCGTACGGGTGCGGATCAGGACCGTCGCGGCGGCGCGCCCGGTGACCGGGATGTAGTGGTCGGCCCGCAGGACCGTACCGCGGCCACCGGCACCGGGACGTTGCGGGCCACGATGACGCGGTTACGGGCCGGGAGCAGCGAGCACCGGCGTGACACGGCCCGGCTGACCATGGCCGCAACGCGGCCCGCGGGCCGAGCGGTGACATCGGTGTCCATGGCCTTTTGTAACCGCTGCCGCCGCGCGAGGACAAGCCCCGCGACTGGGCGGTGCGTCAGCGGGCCGTGGCGCCGAAGGCAGCGTTGCTGATCAGCGCCTCGAGCTTGGCCACCGTCGCCCGCGACTCGCTGTGCAGACGGCCGACCTTCAGCTCCTGGTCGCCGGTGATGATCAGGACCGCGGTGTCCCCGACGGAGTAGAGCGCGACGAATCCGCCGCTGTTCCGGGTGACGGCATCCTGCAGCAGGCCCTGCCCGACTTCCCGGGCCATGCGCTGCGCCAGGCCGAGCGACGCGGCGGCCAGGGCGGCCAGGTTGTCCGGGTTGATATCGGTGTCGGCCTTGATGATCAGGCCGTCGCGGCTGGCCAGCGCCGAGCCGGTGATCCCGGTGACCCGGCCCCGCAGCGCCTGCATCTCAGTAAGCAGCTCATCCTCAGCCACCACAGTCCCCCTTGGACGGATTTATGTATCTTTCGGCGATCCTAGAGGCGGCGGTGCGGGCCCGACCGCAACGCGCGCGGTTTAGTGAACGGTAGAGGTCACAATACGGTCTCCGGCCCTGGCCAACAGGGAACAGTGGCCAGTGATGGGCGTTGTCAGGCCGAACGGGACGCGGTGACGGGCTGCCCGAGAACCGAGGACAGCACCCCGGCGAGCCATTCGCGCGCCTCCTCCGGCGAGGACGGCCCGCTCAGGTGGCGCGCCGCGATGTACAGGTCGGGCCGGACGAGCAGGACGCCCCCGTCGTCGATCTCCCGGAGCCCGGCCCAGGTCCCGTAGGGGTCCTCGTAGGGCTGGCCCGGGCCGACGGACACCGGCGTGATCGTCATCCCGAGGGCGGCGCCCAGCTCCGTGGCGGCGTCCAGCCAGGGCTGGCCGCCGATGCCGGTCACCACGGTGAACCGCCCGTGCCCGGCCAGATCGAGGGTGGAGACCCGGTGGCCGTGCTCGGTGACCCAGGTGTGCGGCAGCTTGGCGCCGGGCCAGGTCGTGGGCTGGGCGTACAGCTCGGGATCCCGCCGCAACTCGGGGCTGGGGGTGCCGTCCGGCACCACGGCCGCGGACGCGTACCGGTGGTTGTGCTCGACCCCGTGCGCGTCGAACTCGTAGGCCTTGTAGGCGATCGCCTCGCGCAGGGCGGCGCGGACCTTCTCGCCTTCGGGACCGGGCTCCTTGCGCAGGGCCAGCTGGCGCTCGAGCCGGGCCACGTCGGTGGTGTCGGTCAGGTCCAGCGCGGTCAGGATCTTGCCGGTGTCGACGATGCTCTGGTTGGCGCGCTCGACGATCTGCCGCGCGACCGGGGCACGCTCGGCGTCGTAGGAGGCGAGCAGGGACGGATCGGCTGTGCCCGCGACGACGTGGGCGAGCTTCCAGGCCAGGTTGTAGGAATCCTGGATCGAAGTGTTGGAGCCCAGCCCGTTCGTCGGCGGATGCCGGTGCACCGCGTCGCCCGCGCAGAACACCCGGCCGCGCGCGATCGCCTTCGCGAACTGGTGGTTCACCGTCCACGGGGACGCGGACTTGACCGTCATCTCGAAATCCTCGGTGCCGACGAGCTTGACCGCCAGCTCCCGGACGAACTCGTCGGTGAAGGTGGGCGGCCCGGCGGCCACCTCGTAGCCCCACATCAGCATCCACTCGTGCCACGGCTTAATCATGCGCAGCACGCCGAGGCCGACACCCTCGCGCTCCGCACCCGGCTGCAGCATCCAGTACAGGACCGACGGACGGTGCTCGACGAACCGGGACAGGTCCGCTTCGAAGATGATGTTCATCGCGCCGGCGACGGCGCCGGGTCCCTCGAAGGGCAGGCCGAGGTCGTCGGCGACCTTGCTGCGGGCCCCGTCCGCGCCAATCAGGTACTTCGACCGGATGGAGTACTGCGCGCCGGTCAGCCGGTCGAGCACGGTGGTGGTCACGCCCGTGCCGTCCTGGGTGTGCGAGAGGTACTCGGTGTCGTACCGGATCCGGGCCCCGCGCTCCTGCGCCGCCTTGACCATGATGGGCTCGGTGATGGTCTGCGGCGCGTCCAGCATGGTGCACGGGCTCTGCAGTTCGTAGTTGGCGTGCCGGACCGTGTCGGTCCCCCAGGACGGAATCCGCCCGAGTTCCTCCCCCGCCAGGCTGGTACAGAACGTGGTGTTGCCCATCAGCTCCCACGGGGTGGCCTCGCGCATGAGCACGTCCTCGATGCCCATGTCGCGCATGGTTTCCATGGTGCGCTGGTTCGTGATGTGCGCCCGGGGGCTGTCGGACAGCCGGCGGTACTTGGTGACCAGCAGCGTGGGCGTCCCGTACGTAGCCAGGAACAGGGCCGCCGACGCTCCCGCGGGTCCCGATCCGATCACCAGAACGTCAGTCTCGACCAGCGGCTCCCCGCCCGGCGCTGTCGTCATCGCCAGCCTCCCCCTCCACCGGCCACCCACTGGGCCACGGTGCTCGTTCGCGGAGCCCATATTCACGGGCCGTACACTTGTCCGCTGTGCGGCTAGCGCAACTGTGCTGCGCGAGAGGCCGCAGTGTCAAGACGGCCGAGGCTATCAAGACGGCCTGGGCTATCAAGTTCCGGCTGGATCATCAGGACGGGCGCACCCGGAGGCCGTCGAACGCGACGGCGACCACCGTGCCGGCCAGCTCGTCCGCGGCGGCGGCGCCGCGCGGGCGGTACCACTCGGTAAGCGAGTTGACCATGCCGAACAGCAGCCGTGCGGTCACCGCGGGGTCGATGTCGGACCGCAGGTCACCCTCGGCGGCCGCCCTGGCCACCAGATCGGCGACGAGATGGTCGAACTCGCGGCGCCGGGCCAGGGCCTCCCGTTCGGCCTTTGTGTTCCCCCGCACGCGGAGCAGGAGCGTGACGAACGGCAACTGGCCGGCCAGCACGACGACGCTGCCGCGCACCAGGTGCTCCAGCCGGTCGATGGCCCGTCCGCCGACCTCGTCCAGCCGGTCCACCTCGGCGAACAGGCTGTCCAGCGCACGGCTGACGGCCAGCCGGAGCAGTTCCTCCTTGCTGGGGACGTGGTGGTAGATGGCGGACTTGGTGATGCCCAGCTTGCGGGACAGGTCCTCCATGCTGGTCCCGTCGTAGCCGCGCTCGTTGAAGAGCCTGACCGCCACGGCCAGCAGCGACTCCAGGTCGTACCCGGGCCGTCCGCGCCGGACCGGGGTGGACCTGGCCTGCGGGCCCTGCGAGGCCTGCGGGGCGGACGGGCCGCTCATCGCGGGCGCTGGTCGATGACCCGGCGCATCTTTCCTATCGAACGTTCCAGGGTTTCGGGGTCCACCACTTCCACGGCGACGCTGACTCCGACCCCGTCCTTGACCCGCGCCGCGATCTCGGTGGCGGCGGAGTCCCGGCGGCCGGCCGGGGTATCGGCGCGCGCCTCCACCAGTACGGTCAACTGATCCATCCGGTCCTGCCTGGTCAGCCGGAGCTGGAAGTGCGGCGCCACGCCCTTGGTGACCAGCACGATCTCCTCGATCTGGGTGGGGAAGACGTTCACGCCGCGCAAGATGATCATGTCATCGCTGCGCCCGGTGACCTTGTCCATGCGGCGGAAGGCCGGCCGCGCGGTGCCGGGCCGCAGCGCGGTCAGGTCGCGGGTCCGGTATCGGATGACCGGCATCGCCTCCTTGGTCAGCGAGGTGAA
>Ga0066790_10000867_pt1 | contig 12251 bp, 9 predicted proteins | sample OrgsoiDNA2013050_FD_70963 | JGI IMG/M metagenome (GOLD analysis project Ga0066790, IMG submission 70963) | Permafrost soil microbial communities from the Arctic, to analyse light accelerated degradation of dissolved organic matter (DOM) -... | ecosystem: Environmental > Terrestrial > Soil >...
CAGGGCCGCGTTCACGTTCGTGTAGATCGCGGTGGACAGCGCCGGGTACTGGGGCGTGCCGGCCGGCCGGGGGACCAGCTTGGTTTTCGGCACGATGGCGAACACCGGGTTCGAGGAGACGACCGCGGGCGAGGAACGGACCGCGGTGAGGGTGGAGATGAACCCGTACTTCTGGGACAGGATGTCCTGGCCCGCGGTGCTGGACAGCCACTGGATGAACGTCAGGTCCGCACCCAGGTGCTTGCTGTGCGGGTTGATGTACATGTTCCAGCCGCCGATGTTGGAGTAACCGGGGGCCGGCTGGCCCGCGAAGGTCGGCAGCGGCTCCACACCGACCTGGCTCGCGGTGAGCTTGCCGCCGTCGGCGGGGGTGATGGAGGTGGAGTAGGCGTAGTCCCAGTTACGTATGAACACGGCGTTGCCTCCGCCGAAGGTGTTCATCGCCTGCGGCTCCTGGAACGTGGTCACCGCGGCGGGGGTAACGCCGGAGGTGACCAGGCTGCGCATGAACGTGACCGCCTTAAGGGCCGCGGCCGAGTTCAGCGTGGCCTGGGTGTAGCCGCTGTTGGTCGCCGTCCCGCCCGCGTCGGTCAGGTACTCCATGAAGTTGCAGGTCAGGCCCTCGTACGAGTCGCCTTGCCAGACGAATCCGTACTTGGCCTGGCCCTTGGCCAGAACGGCCTTGGCGTCGCTCTCGAGCTGCTCCCAGGTCGTCGGGACCGGCAGTTTGTCCTTGCTGAGCAGGTCCTTGCGGTAGAACAGGAAGCCCTGGTCCTCGAACAGCGGTGAGCCGTAGACCTGGCCCTTGTAAGTCGCGCCCGCGACCAGTCCAGTAGCGAACCTGCTCCAGTAGCTCGATGGCAGGTAGCTCGACAGCGGGACGGCGAGCTGGTGCGCGCCGAACTGGGCGGGCCAGATCACGTCACCCATGAATACGTCGGGGGTGGTCGCGCCGCCCGCGATCTGGGTGGCCAGCGTGGCCCGGTTGGTGTCGGTGTCGGTGGGCGCAGACACCAGGGTCACCTTGATGTTCGGGTACTGCTTCTCGAACGCGTTGATCAGCACGGTCCGCGCGTCGTTGGCGCCGGTGCCGGACAGCGGGCTGGCCGACCAGACGATGCTGCCTGACGTGGTGGAGCCCACGCTGCTCGTGCTTGCGGTACCAGGGCTGCTGCTCGAGCTACTCCCGCCGCAGGCGGCCAGGGTCAGCACCGTGACGCTCGCCAGCGCGGCCAGTCCGAAACCCCCCTTCAGCCGGGCAGGGGACCTTCTCCGCAGACTTCTTCTTGACATTTGTGCTCCTCCTGGGCTGTGCCCTGGGCGTGCGGGCCGGATGTGATGCCCGTGGATTACTGTTTGTGCCTTCACCGGCCCGATGGGGCGCCGGTCGCTCATGCGACACCTGCGACCGCGTACATTGCAGAACTTCTCCTGACCACGACGGACAGCGGCAGTTCCTCCCGCAACGGCCGCACCAGCTGCCCGCGGATCAGCGCGCACAGCCTGCGCGCCCCGCGGGCGCCGCTTTCGGCCAGCGGCTGGTGAACCGTCGAGAGCCCGAGCTGGGCCGCGGACTCGATATCGTCGTAACCGATCACCGACAGGTCGCCGGGGACCGAATGACCGGACTTCTCGGCTGCGGCCAGGACGCCATGAGCCTGGGTGTCCGAGCCCGCGAAGATCGCCGTCGGCGGCGAGGGCAGGTCGAGCAGCTCCAGCGCCATGGTGGCGGCCACCGAGGCCGAGTGCCTGCCGAGCCGGACGATCGAGGGGTCGTAGTCGAGCCGGTGGCGCGATAGCGTCCGCCGGTAGCCGAGCAGGCGCCGCCGGGTCGAGATGAACCCGAGCTCGTCGGTGGGGGAGTCGCCCACGAAACCGATCCTGCGGTGCCCGAGGCCGATCAGGTGCTCGGTGGCCAGCGCGCCGCCGCGGATGTCGTCCACCACCGTGCACGGGACTCCCGGCGCCTCGGTATCCACCATGGCCAGCGGCAGGCTGCTGTGGCGCAGGGCCGTCAGGTGCTCGTTGTTCAGCCGCAGGGACACCACGACCGCGCCGTCGGCTTCGTGCCGCGAGGTCAGCGCGGCCAGATGCCGGTCCCGCTGACGGGCCGTCTCCACGTTGCGGACCACGGTGTCGAAGCCCTCGGTGTCGAGCACGCCGATGGCCCCGGCCAGCCGGGCGGTCACCGAGGGACGGGTAAGGAACGGAACGAGGATGACGATGGTGCGCGTCTGCCCTCGTGACAGGCTTTCTGCCAGGCGGCTGGGCCGGTAGTTGAGGCGCTTTATGACCTCGATGACCCGCCTGCGAGTGTGCTCCCTGACGTTGGGGCTTTCGTTCAGGACCCGGGAGACGGTGCCGACGCTCACGCCAGCCGTCGCGGCGACCTCGGCGATGTTAACCCTGTGCGCCGATTTCAGCCGACTCACCTCCTCCGGCTTCGCTGCCAGATCGGTTACCCCGCATGGAACCGCTTCCATTACAGGTACTCCTCGCTCCAGCAGTGAGTCAAGCAGCCTGCTTGACTCGATTTGGTCACGTAACGACCTCAGCAGCCGCACTTCCCGGCTCACGACAGCCCGCCCCGCCGAGCGTCCCGGTTACGGTCAAGACGGCGGCCAGCGGCCAGCTGCTGACGGTGCGCCTGCCGGGATTACCCCGTGATCCGGTACGCGACATTCACGATCCACTTCGAGTAGTTACTTCAGCCGTCGCGGATGATCTGGGTCAGCTGCCCGGCCATTTCCGTCAGGGCCTGATGCGGTTTCTTCTGGCCCGTCAAGGCCCCGTACACCGTGCTGGAGATGGCCAGGCTGGCCTGGTCATAGTTGGTGATCGCCGGGCGCGGCTGGGCCGAGTTGATGGCCTGCTCGAGCACCGGCAGGTAGGGGTAGCTGCGTATCAGGCTCTTATTGGTGTAGAGCTGAGTCCAGACCGGAGGGAAGGACCCTTGCTCCAGCATCTGCTTCTCGTTGGCCAGGTCGGTCATGTACTTGATGAAGTTCAGCGCCGTCCGCTGGTGCTGGGAGTAAGCGCTGATCGCGAGGTTGGCCCCGCCCAGCGAGCTGGAACCCGTGCCGTCCGGCCCCGGCAGGGCCGCGACCCCGAACTTCCCGTACACCTGGTTGTCCGGGCCGGGTGCCGATAGCGCTCCGTAAACATCGGGCCAGTTATCGAGGAACAGGAACTTGCCGGCCTCGAACGCGCGCTGGGCCGACTCCTCCTCGTAGGTGAGAGTGACCTTGGGGATCCAGCCCTGCTGGAACCCGTGCACCAGGAACTTCAGCCCTTGGAGCGCCCGGGCTGAGTTCACGGTGACCTTGGTGCCTTCCGGGGAGAGGATGGACCCCCCGGCCGACTGAACGGCCTCGGCGAAATTGACGGTCAGCCCCTCGTACGGGGCGAACGTGCCCGCGTACCCGTCGAGCCCGTATTCAGGCGCTACGGTCTCGGCGAGTTGCTGCAGCTGGGCCCAGGTCCTGGGAGGCTGCTTGCCCGCCTTGGCGAGGATGTCCTTGCGGTAGTAAAGGAGATCCGCGTTGCTGTAATCGGGAACGGCGTAAAGCCGGCCCTGGTAGATGGCGGTGTCGACGGCTGGCTTGAGGAAATCGCCCAGCGGGAACTGGCTCTCGGGCAACGGGATGATCCAGCCGTTCGAGGCGAACTCCGCAGTCCAGATGACGTCCATGTCGATGACGTCATACTCATCACTCTTGGCCTGGAGGTTCGCGACCAGCTGGGCCAGCTGGTCGTTGGACGCTTCAGGCAGCAGGAGCAGAGTGACCTTCTGGCTGGGATTCTGCTTGTTCCAGCCGGTGATCACGCCCTGCAGCCAGCCAGGGTTGTCCTTGCCGATGGCGAGAGTAATCGGGCCGATCCCGTTGGTCGACGGGGCTGACCCTCCGGGCGAGGTGCCGCCCGAGGTGCACCCAGCGGTGAGGAGGAGGCTCGCAGCGACGACTGCGATACCAGGCATCGCACGCCTCATACAGGCCTCCACCAGTGTCATATAAATTCATGGATACATGTTATGCACGGCTGTTAGGTATATGTCAACAGGATCACATAACGAGTCGGACATGTTTCCCTGGCGTCCTCGCGAGGCGGCCCACAGGCCTCGGAGGACCACTGTCACCGGCGCGGTTTCGCCCGATGCTAGGCCTTACCTAGATGTCATGCACAGCGATAATCTAAGCGCGGGCCCTCACGGGCCGATGGAGGTGACGGGATCGTGCGGCAGCCCTTGCTGGCACTGCTCGCTAAAGAGCCGGCTCATGGTTACGAGCTGAAGCTCGCGCTTGAACAGATCTTCGGTCAGGCGTACCCGTCCCCTAACATCGGGCAGATCTACGTCACGCTGAAGCGCCTCGAGCAAGACGATCTCGTCCGCAGCCAGGACGTGGAACAGGCCACCCGTCCGAACAAGCGGGTCTACGAGCTGACGCCCGCAGGCCGGGAAGCCCTGCGGTCGTGGGTGGACGAGCCGAGCAAAGGACCGCGCGTCCGCGACGAGTTCTTCATCAAGCTGGTTCTGGCGCCGATGTCGGGCCTGGCGGACCGGATGGAACTCATGAACAAGCAGCGCAGGCACTATCTCGGCATAATGCGTAACCTGACCCAGATGCAAGCCGATAGCGATCCTGCAGACACCCCAGCCCGGCTCCTGATCGAAGGCGCCATCTTGCACCTGCAGGCGGACCTCGACTGGCTGGAGAGATGCCAGGAGGAACTCGTGTGAGATGGCGGTGTTGGCCTGGCCAGGGGGGTACGGGGGGGCGGGTAGCCCCCCCGTGCGCGGGGGGTTCCGGGGGGTCGCCCCCCCGGGCAGACACTGCCTTGTTGCGGACCCGCGGGCTCGTGAAGGTCTACCGGGCCGACGGGGTCGTGGTGGAGGCCCTGCGGGGGGTGGACTTCGAGCTGGGCATCGGCGAGTTCGTCGCCATCATGGGGCCGTCCGGCTCAGGTAAGTCCACCCTGCTGCACGTGCTCGGCGGCCTTGAGCCGGCCACGCGCGGCGAGATCTGGCTGCGGGGGCAGCGCGTGGACAGCTTGTCCACGGCCGGCTGGGCGGTTCTGCGCCGCCGGCACGTGGGGTTTGTGTTCCAGTTCTTCAACCTGCTCTCGAACATGACCGTGGCGGACAACGTGGAGCTGCCCGCGCTGCTGGCCGGGGCGACGCCGCGGCAGGCCAGGAAACGGCGGGAGGAACTGCTGGCCGAGCTCGGCATCGCCGACAAGGCGGACGTGGCCCCCGCCCGGCTGTCCGGCGGGGAGCAGCAGCGCGTCGCGCTGGCGCGCGCCCTGGCCAACGAGCCGAGCCTGCTGCTGGCCGATGAGCCGACCGGCAATCTGGACAGCTCCAACACCCGGGACGTGCTCCGGCTGCTCCGCCGGGCGCACGCTGGGGGCCAGGCGATCCTGATGGTCACCCACGACGCCCGCGTGGCGAGCCTGGCCGACCGGGTGATCAACTTGTTCGACGGGATGGTGGCCGACGACGCCAAGATGGTGTCCATCCCGCGCAGCGCGAACGGCGTCGCCGACGTCCTGGAGCTGAGAGGCTGATGCGAGGCACGCTCCGGTGGGCGCGTGCTGACCTGCGTGCCCGCCGAGGCCAGGCCCTGATTACGATCGCCGTCGTCGCCGGGGTGGTGGCCGCGCTGTTCCTCGCCACCATGCTGCTCCAGGGCGCGGTCAACCCCTGGCAGCAGCTGTTCGCCCGAACCCGCGGCGCGGACGTGCTTGTCTACTTCCAGAACGGCACCAACACGACCGAGCTGCGCTCGGTGCCGGGAATTCGGGCGGTCGCCAAGCCCTGCCAGGCCGCGTCGGCCACGCTGGAGCAGGGCGCGGTGAAGTCCCAGGTCGAGCTCCAGGCCATGACGCCGACGCTGCCCGCGATGTCCGCCCCGTTCATCGTGGCCGGAAGCTGGCTGCGGTCCTCGGCGCCGGACGGCGCGGTCCTCGAGGCGTCATTCGCCCAGGCGGTGCACGCCGGGGTCGGGATGCGGATCGTGGTGGACGGCATCGACGGGACCACCGTGCCGATGACGGTCATCGGCATCGCGGACACCGCTGACCAGGGCTTCTACCCGCAGTGGACGCCCGGCTTGATCTGGGTTCAGCATAAGCTGCTGACCCGGGTAGAGCCCATCGCGAGCGAGACTCAGATGGTCGTCGGACTGCGGCTATACGACAACTCCGCCGTCGCCACCGGCCAGGTCGTCCAGACCATCTGGAATCTCTACAACGGCCCGAGCGAGAACTCGGCCGTCGAGCGCTACTCCACCTGGCAGCAGGTGCAGGACTCGATGGCGAACAACGACCGGCTGCTCGGGCTGCTGCTCGCCCTGTTCGGGATCATCGCCGTGGTGGCCGCGCCGTGCGCCATCGCCAACGTCACCGCGGGCCGTGTCCTGGTGCAGCGCCAGGACATTGCGATGCTGAAGGCGCTCGGGTTCACCCCCGGTCAGGTGGTCCGGATGCTGCTCGCCGAGCAGACTCTGCTCGGGGCCGTCGGCGCCGGGCTGGGGCTGGTCGCGGCGCGGATCATGACCTCACCGGAGTTCGTCAGGCCGCCGGACGGCACGCCGGTGAGCCTCGCGCCGCTGTCCGGCGCCTGGATAGCGCTGATCGGGGTGGGCACCGTGCTCGCCGTCGCGATCGCCACCGTCATCCCGGCCTGGTGGGCGGGCCGGGTGTCACCCCTCGCTGCCGTCCAGCCGAGCCCGCCCCGCGGGCACCTGTCTCTGATCGCCCGCCTTGGCCTGCTCTTCCACCTGCCCGCCGCGCTGGTGCTCGGAGCCAGGGATTCGCTGACCCGGCGGCTGTCTGCGGCGCTGACCGTGTTCGGCCTGGCCATTCCGATGGTGATGATCACGATCGCGCTGACCTGCTGGTCGACCATCGACGGGTTTACCAGCCATCCAGGCAGGATTGGCCTGGCCGCGGCGGTCACGGTCAGCCAGGGAGGCCTGGACGACAATCAGATGCTGGCCCTGATCAGCCACGACGGCCAGGTGCTCGCGCGCTATCCCGGTGCCGAGTTCGATACCTTGCTGCCTGGCGACAACGGCACCTTCATCGCCCGGGCCATGGGCTCCTCGAGCAGCCCCTACCCGTTCCAGGTGGTCCAGGGGCGGATGTTCCACGCGGCCAACGAGGCGGTCGCGGGCCAGGGCTTCCTCGACCTGATGCACATCAAGGTGGGCGCGTGGATCTCGCCGACGATCGACGGCGTGCCGGTGATCTTGCACATCGTCGGCCGGACCATCGAACCTGACAACAACGGGGACGTGCTCGACTTCGGGCTCGACGCGCTGAACGACGCGGGCAGCGCGCCTCCCCAGCTGCTTAACTACCTGGTCCTGAAGCCAGGTGTGCCGGCGCCCGCGGCCCGGGCCAGGCTGCTCGAGACCTCGCACAACCAGCTCGACGTGCAGGTGGTGGCCAACCCGGTCGGCGGGCTCAGCGTGATGAAGGTGGTGATCGCGGTTTCCGTGGTCATCCTGGCGGTGATCGGACTGGCGAACCTGCTCACCGCGACCGTGGTCGGGATGCGGGACCACCGGCACGAGGTGGGCGTGCTGGCGGCCATCGGGCTCACACCGCGCCAGGTGACGGCCACCCTGGTGGTCAACACGATGATCCTCACCGCGCTCGGGGTGACCTGCGGGACCGTGGCCGGCCTGGTGATCGCGCCGCGGCTGATCAACATGCAGGGCCAGACAAGCGGCATCGGTTCTGGCATCGCCGCCAGCCTGGGGACGGCGGCGATCGCGGAGATCGTGGCCGTGGCCATGGCCATCGCCGCGGCCGCGGCGCTGTTCCTGGCCCGGCGGACGACCAGGAGTTCAGGCTCCGCGCACCTGCACAGCCCGGCGCGCCCGTCCCGGCCCAGGCCCACGCCGTCGGCGCACTAGGGCCCGGTGTAACAACGGCCCGGTGTAACAACGGCCCGGTGTAACAACCCGGGGCCTAGCTCCGGGAGCGGCGGCCCTGCCTCCGCGGTGACCGTGCCGGACTATCTTCGCCATCTTTCGGCATTTTGCTTAAGAAGATACGGTGTATCGATATCGCGGCAGTAGATTTTACTGAATAGCCGAAAAGGAAGGAAGCGCGCGCATGACCAGGAAGGCGGGTCCATCGTCGCCCGGACGGCCTCCCGCGGCGGGATCGCCACTCGGATTGCACCGGGTGATCGATCCACCCGGCGTCCTCCCGCAAGCAGCCTGGCAGCTGGACCCCAGCTCGGCCATCGGCCCCGATGAAGTCAGGGTCCGGGTGGACCGGCTGAACCTGGACGCCGCCTCTTATCGCCAGATCCGCGAAACCTACGGCGGTCACCCGGATAAGATCAGGGCGGCCGTGCTCGACATCATCGCCACTCGCGGCAAGATGCAGAACCCCGTCACCGGATCGGGCGGCATGCTGACCGGCACCGTAGAACAGGTAGGCCCCGATTCACCCCTGGGCCTCAAGCCCGGACAGCGCATCGCCACCCTGGTCTCCCTCACCCTGACCCCCCTGACCATCACCGACTCCCTAACTCGCTGGGATACCCGGACCGAGCAAGTCCCCTGCGCAGGCCACGCCATCCTCTTCGCCAGGTCGATAGCGGCGGTCCTCCCCGACGACCTCCCCATCCCCCTCTCCCTAGCCGTCCTAGACGTCTGCGGCGCCCCGGCGCTCACCCGCCGAGTAATCCATACCGCTCAAACCACGGCGAGCGCCCCCAAAGATCCCACCGTGCTCATCATCGGCGCGGCCGGCAAGAGCGGCTCCCTCTCCGCCACCGCCGCCCGCCGGTCCGGCGCCACCAGGATCATCGGCGTAGTCCCCACCGAGTCCGAAGCAGAGCTCCTGCGCGAGTTCACGGCGGCCGAGCCGCCCACCCCAGCCGAGTCCCCCCTGGCCGACGAAATAGTCATCGCCGACGCGCGGGACCCCGTAGGCCTGGCCACCAAGGTCCAGGCCGCCGGCGGACCCGCCGATGTCACCGTCGTCTGCGTCGACGTCCCCGGCTGCGAGGGCGGTGCCATCCTGTCCACCACCCAGGGCGGCACCGTGATCTTCTTCTCGATGGCCACGTCCTTCAGTTCCGCCGCGCTCAGCGCGGAGGGGCTCGCCGCTGACGTGACGATGCTGGTGGGAAACGGGTACGTACCTGGTCATGCCGAGTTCGCGCTCGACCTGATCCGCACCACGCCGGGCCTGCGCGCCCTGTTCGAGCACCGCTTGTCAGGGCCAGCCCTCAGCCACGAAGGGAGCCAGCCGTGACGGGCAAGCTCAACCTGGACCCGGTGATCGTGCATCAGGCCAGGGAACTGGCCCGGCAGGCCGGGCAGCCGGTGACCGAGCTGGCGCGGACGCACACCACCGTGTCGGTGGAACGCGCCGTGCTCCGGCTGGCCGGGCTGGACGGAGCGGACTCCGACGGCATGCCCTGGGTGAACCGGCTCACCGACGCGATCCGCGAGTCGGTCGGGCTCGAGCACGGGGTGGCCCTCCCGGCCTGGGACGCGCTGCTGGCCGGAGGCTACCCCGACCTGCGCACGCTGGCCGTGGACGCGGCGGCGGGCCTGGTCAAGTTCCGTCTCCCCGCGGGCGATGATGGTGACGCAGCTCGTCAAGCCGCGGACCGTTCGGTCAGAAAGGGAATTTCCCTGATCGATGCCCGGCGGGCCGAGCGGGACCAGATGCTTGCCGCCACCTCGGATCCGCCGATGCCGTGGATCTACCTGATCGTCGCGACCGGGGATATCTACGAGGACATCCCGCAGGCGCAGGCCGCGGCGCGCGAAGGCGCGGACGTCATCGCCGTGATCAGGTCGACCGGGCAGTCGCTGCTCGACTACGTGCCCGAGGGCGCCACCAGGGAAGGGTACGCGGGTACGTACGCGACTCAGGAGAACTTCCGGCTGATGCGCGCCGCGCTGGATGACGTGTCGCGCGAGCTGGGCCGCTACGTCCGGCTGACCAACTACGCCTCCGGACTTTGTATGCCTGAAATTGCGGTACTCGCAGGTATGCAGCGTCTTGACATGATGCTGAACGACTGCATGTACGGCATCATCTTCCGCGACATCAACCCGGTCCGGACGTTCATCGACCAGCGGTTTTCCCGGCAGGTGCACGCGCGGGCCGGCATCGTCATCAACACCGGCGAGGACAACTACCTGACCACCGCCGACGCGGTGGACGCGGCCCACACGGTGGTGGTGTCCCAGCTGCTGAACGAGTACTTCGGCCGTGAGGCGGGGCTGGCCGACAGCCAGCTCGGGCTGGGGCACGCGTTCGAGATCAACCCCGAGGTACCCGACTCGTTCCTGCTCGAACTGGCTCACGCGCAGCTGATCAGGGAGCTGTTCCCGGACGCGCCGCTGAAGTACATGCCGCCCACCAAGCACATGACCGGCAATGTGTTCGCCGGCTACCTGCTTGACGCGTTCTTCAACCTGGCCGGCCTGATGACCGGCCAGTCGATCCTGCTCATCGGCATGATGACCGAAGGCATCCACACCCCGTTCCTGTCCGACCGCGACCTGGCCCTGGAGAACGTCCGCTACGTGCGGCGCGCGGCCGGGCAGCTCGGCGCCTCGTTCCGGCCCGAACCCGACGGGTTCGTCGCCCAGCGGGCCAGGCAGGTGCTCGCCGAGGCCATCGACCTGCTCCGCACCATCGGCTCGCAGGGCCTGCTGACCGCGATCGCCGAGGGGACGTTCGGGGTGACCAAACGCCCGCCTGACGGGGGCCGCGGCCTGGACGGCGTGGTGCAGCGGGCGGAGGGCTACTTCAACCCCGCGACTTCGATGCTGGAAGCTGCCGAGGTGGCACGGTGAGCCTGACCGGGAAAATCGGGGGAATCGGAATCGTGCGGCCGTACGGCGACACCACCGGGGACGGGCGGGTGCAGCTGTCGTTCACGCTGCCCGTGCCGTTCGGCGCCGAGACCGAACGCGCCCGGGCCGAAGGCGCCGCGCTGCAGCTCGCGGCCAAGATGGGCCTGGACCCGGCGATGGTCGTGCACGCCAAGGGGATGGGGCCCGACTTCACCTTCTTCATCGTCTACGGCCGGGTCAGCCACGTGGTCGACTTGTCGGCCGTGACCGTGGCCGAGCGGGAGTTCCCTGTGCTCCCGGCGGCGGAGGTGAACCTGCGGATCCGCTCGGCGCTCGGCCGCAAGCTCGTCGTGGTGGGCGCCTGCATCGGCACCGACGCGCACACCGTGGGCATCGACGCGATCCTCAACGTCAAGGGGCACGCGGGGGAGAAGGGGCTGGAGTACTACCGGGAGATCAGGGTGGTGAACATGGGCTCCCAGGTCGGCGTGGCGGACCTGGTGGCCCGGGCCGAGGCCGAGCGTGCCGACGCCGTGCTGGTCAGCCAGGTGGTCACCCAGCGCGACGCGCACCTGTCGAACACCCGGGAGATGGCCGGGGCGTTCCGTCGCGAGCTCGGCGAGCAGCGCCCGCTGCTGGTGGCCGGAGGACCGCGATTTGATCCCGGCGCGGCCCGCGACCTCGGCGTGGACAAGATCTTCGGCCGCGGTACCACGCCGAGCGAGGTGGCGAGCTACCTGGTGCATGCGCTCGCCCCGCAGGAAGGAGCCACATGAGCACGAACCAGCACGTCGGCCTGTCCGTGACGCACCGCAGGTACGTGACCTACGGGGACGCGCATTACGGCGGGAACCTGGTGGACGGCGCCTACGTGCTCGGGCTGTTCGGTGACGTGGCGACCGAGATGTGTATCCGGACCGACGGTGACGAGGGGCTGTTCGCGTCCTACTCCGACGTTCAGTTCCGTGCCCCGGTGCTGGCCGGCGACATCATCGAGGCGACGGCCACCGTCGCCGCGGTCGGCCGCCGCAGCAGGCAGCTCGCCTTCGAGGCGAGGGTGGTCTGCCGCGCCGACCCGGCGCGAGGTGAGTCGGCTGCCTCGGTGCTCAGCGAACCCGTCATCGTCGGCACCGCCACCGGAACGGTCGTGGTGCCGTCCGCGGGGTAAGTTTGCCTTGGTCAGCGTTAGGGTTCAACGGTGATCGCAGCTTCCTCTTCAGATGCCCCGGCCGAAGGACTGCTGCCGGGCACGCGCCGGGCGCTCCTGCACCGCGTGGCCGTCGGTCAGGCCCACGGCCGGACGCCGTCGCTGGTCGGGGCGGTCGTGCGGGATGGACGCCAGCTATGGTGCGGTGCGCGCAGCATGCTGGAGGGGCACGAGCCCGACGCCAACACCCAGTACCGCAT
>Ga0066790_10000868_pt1 | contig 12248 bp, 10 predicted proteins | sample OrgsoiDNA2013050_FD_70963 | JGI IMG/M metagenome (GOLD analysis project Ga0066790, IMG submission 70963) | Permafrost soil microbial communities from the Arctic, to analyse light accelerated degradation of dissolved organic matter (DOM) -... | ecosystem: Environmental > Terrestrial > Soil >...
GTCGCGCTCGACGTGACGGCCGTTCCCGAGCCGTCCGAATGGCTCTTGATGCTGGCGGGATTGGTCTGGGTCGTGAGGAAAACGTCGAGATCTCGGCATCTCCGGTCATCGCCGTAAGCTGGAAGGGGTCGTCGCCCGCGTCGGTAGGCGCTGTATTCAATGGAGACGTCTATGACAGCTACTCCAAGCCGGCCCGGCACCATCCGCTGCGCCTTGGCGGCGACGTTGATCGGCGTTGCCCTGGCAGGTTGCGGTGGTGGCGGAGACGACGCCACCTCGCCCCCTCCGAATGCACCACCGGGTGGCGGATCGCCTCCGGCATCGACCGCATTGATGCTCCTGCCACAGCGCCTGTCCCTGGTCGTGGACCAGCAGGCTGCAGTGGCTGCTTTGAATGCGACGGCAGCGGTCACCTGGTCCAGCAGCGATGCCAGTGTCGTCACGGTCGACTCGGCGGGCGCACTCACGGCGACAGGGCGCGGCGTGGCCGTGATCACGGCCACTGACGGCACCCTCAGCTCACACGCCGACGTTCAGGTCTATCTGACAAGCGGGACCGGCGCGGACCCGACATCCGAATCGTTGATTGCGCAAGCGCTCACGGCAGGCAGCATCACGGCGGAGCAGGCGCTCGTCTATCGGCTCGAAGCCCTCTTCAACGACGACCAGCTCCCGCTCCCCTACCGTGGCGCACCCGACCCGTCGCCGCACTCGAGCGCGCTGCGCGAAGCAGCCGCCGGGTACGACGGTTTTTCGGCGGCCACACAGGCCGCCCTGCGACCCTTCCTGCTGCCACCCATCTACGCGGAGAGCTGGTTCGCCAAGCAGACGGGCATCGTGCCTCCGCAAACGGCGCAAGCGCTAGCCAGGCGAGCCACTGCCGCCGGCCCAGGCCCGTGTCAGCTGCAGACCATCCTGGAGATGCACGCGACCGCGCACTTCAACATCTGGAACATGCCGACCGAAACGTCACGTCTGGAAGGGACATACATCGCGTCGGTGATCGAAGACATCTACAAGACGGAGACCGAACTGCTGAACCGCTTTCCGCTGCCCGACACGGACCTGCCCTGCAGCGGCGGCGATGGAGCCATCGACATCTACGTCTTTCCCATTGGGGGCATGCTCGAAGGACAAACGATCGCCTATCCCGGTCACTGCGCCTCGACGCCGGCGTACATCATGCTCAATGACATGCTGACCAGTGCCTATTTCGTGCCGGGTGGCTTTCTCGATTTCGCAGAGAAGAACCGATTCGTCAAGGGGCCTCTGGCGCACGAGCTGTTGCACACGATTCAATTCGGCATGGCGCGCGCGGCGTCGTGTGACGACTATCTCTGGATCGACGAGGCGACCGCGATGTCGGTGATCGACATCGTCGACCCGACCCTCAACGTGGAAGACGGTCTGAACAAGCGCGGCTTTCCCGGAAGCCGAAGCGGGAGCTTCTTCGTCGACTATCTCTTGGGCGGCCACATGGTCGCCCTCGAAAATCCGTCCGACCAGGTCGCCCTCAACGGCTACGGCGACTACATCTTCTTCCAGTTCCTGCAGCGCAAATACGGCAATTCCATCCTCAAGAACCTGTTCGACAGCTGGGTGGGAAACGCTGCGGTCGCTTCGCTGGAAGTGGCGCTGGGCGCCTCGGGCCACCCGATGGAGACAGCGTGGCCAGCGTTCGCGCTGGCGCTCTGGAACGACAGCGTGCACGGCGTGCAGAACGATCTGGAGCTATGGGATGGCTATGACTGGGGCATGGCATACATCGTCGACTTAGCAAACCAAGCCGGCTACAACCGCCATATTAGAACAATGGCAGTCGATCAGAAGGGCAGCAAGCGCGCGAGCTTCGATCTTCTGGGCAACGCCAGCGTCTTCGATGGCGGCACCAGTTATGAAGTCCCGCCGCGCAGCATGTTCTTCGAGCACCTCGTGTTCACCGGTGCGAGCGTCAGCTCGGTGCTCATTGAAAATCCGGTGTCGGTCGCCGGCGACGGCGGCGTCCGGCTGCGATTGCAGGCGTTGGTGAAGATCGGCGGCACCTGGAAAGCCGCGGAAGACTGGAGCAAAGACCAGCAGAAGTTCTTCTGCCTCGACAAGCAGGACGAACGTCTTCAAGAACTGGTGCTGATCGTCAGCAACAGTGCCAACGTACCCGCCACTCAGCCCGCCAAGTTTTCCAGCGACACGCCGCTGCGCATCAGCACGTCCAACGTCGGCTGCTGGAAGTGGCAGGGCTCTGCCAGTGTGCACACGACATCGGACAACGGCACCTCGAACGCCGACACCACGGCTCGCGCCGTGGGCCTCACGTTCGAGCTGAGCGCCGACGCCGAGCCGAGCGCGAGTCCCGTGTTCCTCGTCACCGCTGGCACGGCAAGCGCCAATTCCCGCACGGCAACGCCGTTTCTTGGTTGCAGCGCGACCCTTACGGCCGCTCCGGCGTCGGTGGGTGCCAGCGACGGCTTGTTGTCGTTCGACTCCGATTTGAAATCCTGGAGCACGCCGAGCCCGGATCGCAACGTCAAGAGTCTGCGTGGCCTTTCGTTCCTGAACACTTCGACGCAGACGGTTTGTCCGGGCGTCAATTCGACCAATACCAGCGTCTCGAGCTGGGCCTGGCTCGGCCTGCCACTGCAGTTGTTTCCCGTCGCGGTCGCCGATGACGGCCGCACGATCCAGGCCAACGTGACTCAGGGGGATCCTTCAGGAACCGCACAGGCAGTACACACCTTCACCTTCACCGCTTTGAAGGAATAGGTCCTCGCATGCTTTCGAGATGCGCTGGGCCTTGCCACCATCCAGACCAGAACGTGAGGGAAACGCCATGAGCGAAAAAGCGGTGTTGATTGCGGGGGCTTCCATCGAGAGGCTGGCGCTCGCCGCGCTGCTGTTCGTTGCACCTGTCGGCGCGTTTGCGCAGAACAATTCGTTTGCAACCGTCATCCAAAACAACGGAACGATGCAATCGAATCTGACCAAGCAGATGATCAATTTGCCTGGCATCGGCTCGAGTACTTCCGGGACGAGCGCGGCGCCAGCGTCGTGCATGCCGCCCTACGAGTTGCAGCGCGGCCCGAGTGGAGTGGTACCTCCCGAGCTGCAAGGCGATCCACGGTATCAGCAGTACCTGCGCTGCCGGCAAGGCCAACCCAATCCGCAATCTGCTCGCCCGAGGCCTGGCGCGACTTCTTTTCCGGCCGCGCAGCATCTGCCGCTCACGGCAACGGATTTCGTGCCGGCTCAGAGCGGACATCCGATCGTCGATCAGGCGATCGCCAACATGCATATCGCTCTCGAGCAGCGCCGGCAGCTGCGCGACGCGGCCGAGTTGATGTTCAACCGTGTCGCCACCGAATATCGGCGCAACAACCTCGCGGTTTCCGTCATGGTCGCGTATTCAACGGCGCTCTTGACACTGAATGGCGCTCAGCTGAATGCTCAACAGACGCGGGAATTCGCCTTCAGCGTCAACGACAACCTTGCGCAGCGACCGCAGTTCGCGCTGATGTCGCCCACTGAAAAGCAGAACCAATCCGACAGCCTGATTTTCCAGGCCGTCATGATCGCCGTGTTGCGAGACATGGGTCGGCGCGATCCCCAAGCCAGGCAGCAGGCGATCGAGCTCTCGCGAGTTGTTTTACAGAGTCTCACGCAATCGTGAGCCGTCGGACTCCAGGGTTATCAACGACGCCAACTTCGTGATGCCCTCTGGAGCAAACCTTTGAAGAGTGCATGAGATCGAGAATGAAACTCTCGCATCCGGTGCTCTTGTTTTGGGCCATGGCCCTGACATTCTCGGCGCATGCCGGATCGCACGGAACCCTCGACGACCTGATCGAGCTGAATGCCGAATACGCCCAGTTCGAGGCTGCAATTCACGACCTTTCGGTGCCGCAATTGAGCCTGGCAGCAGAAAGACTAAGACAGCTCCTGGGCCTCGAGCCGGGCGAACAATTTCCCGGCCCGACCGGAGCGGTGGCTTCTGAACGCGAAGCCAGCGCCGACATTGACACTTGCTGGCGTAGGACTCGCGCTGCGCCGGTCAACCTGAATCGCGGGGGACTAGCCGCCGCGGGGGTCCGCGGCTGCGAGCCAAGGAGCAAGAACGCAGCCAAACGGCCGGGGACAGTGCAACGCCTCACATCTCGTGCCGGGTGCCGTCACCTCCCGGCTGGCGCATGCGGCTACAGGCTAGCTCCGCTTCGCTGCGGGCCGGTGCGGGGCAAGATCGGTCGATGTTTCGGCGGCTGAGAAGAGCGTCGGAATGCCGCCTTATCCTCCTCCGAAAGACGGCCGTGGGTCGACGAGACTGCTGCCTGGGACGCGACCGTCGGCTTTGGGGCGGTGGCCCGGTCAAGTTCAATGACTGCCTTGGGGTCAGTCGGAAGACTACCTTTTCCAAACCGTCACCTTCCAGTTGTCGATGCCGTGGGCGATCGAGTCGCCCGGCATTCCGAGCGAGATACGCCAATAGCCGAACCGCATTGGCAGGCCTTGGGCGGAAAAGTCAGGGCAGGATTCGCTGGTTTGGCACGCGGGACCGTCGATCAGATTGAAGTCCTGCGCGCGCAGGCTGGAGCTGCTCTCGACCGCGCTCCAGCTGGTCGGAATGATCGGAACGTCGCCTCTGCCATTCGCGATGTACCTGCGCCCACCTTGCTCAAGCAGCATGGCGGATTGCGTATACGTCAAGTCATTGGCTTGAAGGGAGATGCCATCTTCGGAATAGTCAATGACGAAGATTGCACCCTGCGCTTGCGGGTCATACGTTGCCAACAGCGACGTATAGACCACACGTGCCCCGCCCGTCTGTTGCGGTATTTGGAAGACCATCTTCCTGTAGGCGCCGGGATTGCCGCCCGTCGCCACGCGCTCTTCGGTGTGCGCGGGCGCGATTCCATTCGAACCGGCCAATGGCGTGGCGAGCCAGTCGGCGGCCTGGAATTCACCGTCCTCGTACACGACGCCCGGCGTCGCGGAGACCACCAAGTGACTTACAGCGCGGACGACTGCGTTGCTCGCCCGCACGACGACCTGGAAGATCGCCCCATCGTCGCCAAGGTTGGCACCGGCGAGCGAATAGGTCTTGCCGGTGGCGCCGGCAATGTCAGCGTAGGTGGCGCCGCCGTCGGACGACCGGCTCCATTGATACGTGAGACCGCCCGAGACGTTGGACGTTTCAGCCGAGTAAGTGACCGGCGTTCCAACCAACGCCGTGACGTAGGGTGGCTGGACGTTGGCGGTGGGTGCCGGCGGCGGGGCGCTGCAATCAAGGCCAGGGGGGCAATCGCTCGGCAAGCCCGGCGAGCCTCCGCCGCTGCCGACGATAGCGATGAGTCCGAGCGCCCAAACACCGGCCAGCGCGACCTTTTGGCTCCAGGCCATGCGGTGCACATCACGAGACATGACGATCCTCCTGGGCAGGTCGCATCAGGCGCAGTACAACGGCAGCTGCCACAGCGCCAAGGGCCGCGCCGACGATGTCGATCACATCGAAGGTTCCGCGAAGAAAATAGTTGGCGAGCGGCTGAACGAGCGCAGCGTGGCCGAACCCTTCGTCGAGCGCAGTGGCCACGTGCGACCGGACGAGAGGGTGCTGCCCCACTTCGAACGCGGCGTTGACCGCGAACCAGGCGATACAGGCACCGTACCTTGGTGCCCATCGCGAGGGCAGAGCGGCGGCAGTGAACAGACTGAACGCGAAGGGATGGACGAAGCTCGGCAACCAGAGTCCGATGACACCGAACAGCTGCGCGCCGGCCAACGAATCAACAATCGGCAACAGAATGCCCTTGGCCCCGGCTCGATCGGTAACGTAGACAAGGACGCCGACGGCTAGCCCGAAGCAACCGATGGCCACCAGGGTTGCCTGTCGGCCCCGCGGTCCGAAACCTTGAGGGCTACAGGCAGGCCAAGGCATTGGCCGCGTACCGTTCGGGAACATTGCATTCAGAACCTGAACGTACCGACGACGCTGAAGACGTTCACCCTGGCAGAGACGTCGGAGTATTTGAGCTTGGTCGTGTCCCAGGCGAGGCCCACTGCGAAGGTCGGCGTGAATGCGTAGTCGAGGCCCAACCCGAAGTAGGGCTCGGCATGCGTCTCCGAATCATTGCCGCTGGCTCCGCTCAGTGCCGCATTGACGCGAGTCCGGGTTGAAGCGATGCCAACGCGCGCAATACCCGTCCACTCGTTGTTCGGTCCGAACGGAACGAGGCCGGCGAGGCCGATTCCGAGTGACTGCCCCTTGATGCTGGCGCTTGCGATGTCGCCGTCGACGTTCGCCGACGCGGTTGCCTTGCCGACGTAGGAATAGGATGCCTCGACGGCAAGGTTCGGAACCATACGGTAGCCAATCAGCACCTTGGCGGCGACGCTGGATCGATCGCATTGCGTCGTGTCGGAGCAGTCCACGCCGATCCGCGAAGGCCCTGCTGAGACACTCACGTAGCCACTCGGCGTTGCGGGCTGAGTCGGTTGCGCACTTGCGTCCTGGCAGAAGGCAGCGACGATCGAAACGGCGACGACGGCATGAAAGACGGTCTGTTTCACTGGAGTTCCTTTGGATATGTTGCGAAGGAAGTGGGGCTCAGATCCAGCCGAATGACTTCAGCTGCGCGGCGAACGTGTCGCTGATGACCTTGTGGCCGCCGGTAGTCGGATGGACGTCGTCGGCGAACTGCCACGTCGTCGCGTCGGCGCCCGCACGCAGGGTGTTGTAGGCGGCTCCTGGCGTCGCGTTGCAGAAGAGCGAAGAGCCGTCGACAACAGCGCCGCCGGTGAGCGCGCTGATCTTCGCCGCGTCGCAAGCGGGCACCGTGTTGTTGACGAAGCCGTGACCGGCAGGGTCGGCGGAAATCGCCTTGAGCAGCGTGAAGGTGTCGATCGTCCGAACGCGTTCACCCCCGAGACCCGTTACGAGCGCCGAATTGAAGACCTGGACCAGATCGGTGACGACGGCGCGAATCGACGCGGGCAGAGACTGGCCGAAGGGCGTGTCGCCGATGTCGCCGAGCTGGATGACTGCAACGTAGACGGCGCCGTTGGCGAGAATCCGCCCCTTGACGGCCTCGACCAGCTCCTGGGCTACCGTTCTGACGACGCCTTCGGCGCTTTGCTGGGCCACTGACAGTTGCACGCCGGCTTGGGCTGCGCTCAGCGTGCCCGCTGCCAGTTGAGCCTGCACTTGTGCCGCAGTTGCCGCGAAAACGTCGAGTTGGATGAACACGTCGTTGTTGCCCGCGAAGACCAGGATCAAGTCGCTCTTGCTGAAGCTGCCGAAGCGCGCGAGGTGGTTGGCGATCTGAGTCACGACCGGGACTGTCAGCGCGCCGCTGCCGTCGGCGTTGTGTCCGATCCCGTGAGGGTCGGTCACGCGCGCCCCGCCCTGGCCGTAGGCCGTGCACGACGCTGCCAAGGCGGGCACGGCCGCCGCGGGGCACCGCGTCGACGCGCCGTTGAATCCAACCTCTGCCGGCGTGACCACGATCCCCAGCGAGGCGGCGAGGTTTTGCACCCACACCTTGCCGAGCGCATTCGCATTCGGCGTCCCGTCACCGGTTTCATTGGTGGTGAATTTCCCGCCGAAGAACGGCGGCGCACCCGCTCCCGAGAGCGACGTCGCCGGAGCGTAGGTGCCGATGTCGCTCAGGCTGTCGCCAAACGAGACGACGGCGGTGAACGAGCCCTTCTGCAGGGTCTCGGGGTCGTTGTGCCCGCCGCATGCGACGAGCAGCCACGCGGCGACGATGCTGGCCGGAATAGAGCGATAGCTGTTCATGGACATCCTCTGGATGAAGTCAGGGAGGGGGTCGCGCATCAAGCAAGCCATGCGGCTACGACGCCTTGACGACGTCCTGAGGCCGTACGTCGAGACACGATGTGGAGTACTTCGACCGCGGTAGCGTGGATCGCGAGGTCGCCGGGACCGCGGTCATGTCGGCAACGAGCTGACGGGCGGCCTGTTCGACGCAACGCTCGAGGACGCTGCGTAGCGCCTTGGAATCGTCGGCCATCCATTGCGCTGAGGTCAGTTCCGTCTCGCTTTGCACTTCCTTGGTCGTCTGCCATACCGGCGCGGCATTTCCTTCTCGAAGGGTCGCGCGGCCGACCAGGCGCAACGCGAATTCGCTCTTGCCTTCGGTTCCGACCTCGACGATCCCGGCCTCGAGAGTCCAGGGCCGCGTGTCGGGGGAAGCCGGCGTCGACAACCGGTCGCGGTCGATCTGCTCCTTCATCCGTCGGGCGAGCATCTCCTGGTACGGCGTCGCGACGAGTTCGACGGCGAGGGCCTTCGTCTTGAGCTCGATCGCCGCGACGCTCTCGGTCTTGATCGCACCGACGATGCCTCCCGTCACGGCCCCGACCACCGCAGCCGACGGAACGATCGACAAGACGCACAGCGGGAAAAACGGGCCGGTCGCGACGCAGGCCGCTGCGCCGACCAGCACGCCCGCGCCGCTGCCCGTTCCGGCACCGACGCCGGCGCCGACGGCCTTGCCTCCCGGCAATCCGTTGATGTCGAGCGCCGGGGCCGACGTCATCGGCACCACCCGGGCGTCCCGGGGATCGAAGCCCCGCGGCGGCGGCGTCGAACAGCCGGCGGCGAGGGCGCAGGCCAGAACGAGAACCGCCATCACCCTTCTCGAGTTCGCTTGTTGCATCTGGACGCCCTCCGTGGATCGCATGGCCGGGACGATCTCAGTCCGGTGCTGATGGACAGCTCACAGACGGCTTACAGATGACTGACGCGTGGACTTGCCGCCACGCGAAGACAGGATCGGGTCGGTATCTCATCTGTCAGGCGGACGCGCGCAGGATGGCGGCCTGTTCTCGATCCCGGGTCCGGGTTTGCCGGTCAGCCTCGAATCGAGGGCATCGCTTATTCTTGGGTCGAGGACACGGTGGCGTCGCGCTCTGCGCTAGAGGCCTTCGTTCCGGAGGGCGCGATGGCGGACGAGGATTTTCCAGATGCTTTGCCGGCGCGCTACCGCCTGCACTGGTATGTCGTCGAGCGCGTGCTCGGCCAAGGCGGCTTCGGCATCACCTACCTCGCCCACGACACGAATCTCGACCGCCGCGTCGCGATCAAGGAATACCTGCCGACCGAGATCGCGCGACGGCGCTCCGATGCATCTGCAAGACCCCGAACCGAAACGCACAACGAGCGCTACGCCTGGGGGCTGGAGCGGTTTCTCGCCGAGGCTCGAACGCTGGCGCGATTCGATCACCCGAACATCGTGAGAGTGCTGTCGGTCTTCGAGGCCAACAACACCGCCTACATGGTGATGCGATTCGAGGAGGGCGAGGACCTCGCAACGCTTCTGGATCGCCGCGGAACGGTACCCGAGGAACAGCTGATCGCGTGCCTCCTTCCCATCCTCGATGGCCTGCAACTGATCCACGCCTCCGGGTTCATCCACCGCGACATCAAGCCGGAAAACATCTACGTCCGCCAGGACGGGAGCCCCGTCCTTCTCGATTTCGGCTCCGCCCGCCAGTCGTTCGGCAGCCCGAAGACGATGACGATCCTGGTCGCCCCGGGCTACGCTCCCTTGGAGCAGTACTACGGCGACCCAAAGTCGCAGGGGCCCTGGACCGACATCTACGGCCTCGGCGCCACGTGTTATCGCGCCATCGCCGGAAGAGCGCCACTTGACGCCATCGCGCGCGCCAAGGGAGTACTCGGAAGCACGCGGGACATCCTGCAGACGGCATCGGAAGCGGGCAAGGGACGCTACAGCGAACCGTTGCTGGCGGCCGTCGACCACGCATTGCAACTCAGCGAGCGCAATCGCCCCCAGAGCGTCATCGAGTGGCGGCGAGAGATCTCTCCCCCGGCAAGTGCGCCGACCGTCGCTGAATGCCAGGGATCAGAGACCGCGACACCCGCGGCAGATTCCGCGGCCCGCACTAGCGAGCCGCGCGACCCGAGCCGACCGCCGCGGTCGGGAAGGCCGTACGTGTGGGGCACCGTGGCTGGTGTACTGGCATTGACGACAGCCGCCGCCTATCTCGGTTCGAAGTTTCGCGGCACATCCGAGATCGCGTCGACGTCGGCCGACGCCTCGCTGCATGCCGCACCGGTCGAGATCCCCGTCGTGACCCGAGCAAGTTCCCCTGTCGCGACACCTGACCTGTCGAACCCGACGCTTTCGGAGTCCGCCCCGGGGCGTTCGGAGCCTCCCTCGTCGGCTGCCGCCCCGCCGGTGGCAACGATTGTCCCGGCCGTTCGGGACAAGGCCCAGGCCGCGCGGCCTGAAGTTCTGCTGTCGCGCGTCGGTGCCGAGCGGCCGCGGACGGTTCCGCTCGCGGCGGCGCCGGGCGCGGCCAAAGTGCTCGACCGGCCGTCGTCTCCAAGCGCGGCCGCGCCGTCCACGAGCAGCCCGTCGCCGTCCAGCACGTTGGCTCTGAGCTCGCCGTCCTTGCCGGCTCCGGTTGCAAGCGTTCCGACCCTCACCCGCCGGCCGCACGACGAACAACTCGAGGCGGCAGAAGCGGCCTTGCAGCGAGGCGACACCTTGGCCGCCGTTCGGATCCTCGAGCCCCTCGCGTCCGAGGGCGTCGCCCAGGCCCAGGCCATGATGGGCCGTGCGAAGGAGGCGCGTTCGCAGGGACAGCACAGCGACTTCGAAGCCTACGTCTGGTACAGCATCGCGGCGAGAGTGGGCGAAATGGGCGCTGCGGCCGCGCGAGACAAGCTGGCCCCCAAGCTCCAGCCAGCGGAGATCAGGCAAGCGGAGCGAATTGTCGAGCGCTGGAAATTGCGGTCGCCTTCGACCGCGTCGAATAATCCTGAAAAGGGCTCGCCGTGATGAGGCATTCGTTTCGCGGCCAACTCGCGATGGCACTTTGCCTTTCGGGTCTCCTGGCCGGCTGCGCGAGTGACCAGGAAAAGATCGATGCGATCCATGCATTGAATCAGGGATTTCAGGTCGAGTACGAGAAGCTTCTCGTCGAGAAAGGGACCCGTACCTATGCCGCCAGTCGCGCCGAGGCGTTCGTCGCCATGCGCGTGGCTTTGGCGCAGCTCGGCATGAGGACCGAGCAGCAAGACCTGGCGATCGGCCACCTCGCGGTCGCCGCGAATGCGCCCCTGCCGCTCACCGACGAGGAATGGCGCATCGCGTCGCAGGCCGACCTGCCGCTGCTTCGAAAGATCATTTCTCCTTATGTCGGCGTCGCCGCCAATTTCGTCCAGTTCGAACCGGCGGGCCTCGAGGTCGTCATCCATGCCACCTTCGTCGATTCGGCGAAGGGCAGCGAGATCTCGCTGACGGTGCGTCTTCGCGAAATCGCCGCCGCACGGTCGGGCTGGCCGCGACGGGAATACGTGTCGCCACACGTGCTGACGCTCGGCATTGACAAGATCTTCACGACCTTCGAGCGTGAGCTCAGCGCCGCACAACGACGCTGAGGCGCGTCACGGATGAAGGCTGGCGTGGACGGCTCGGGTTTCGGGCGAAGGTTCAGTGCTCGAGCCTGCCGCGAGAACAGCCTTCAGGCGCTCGAAGGTGGCCAGTGCCTCGTCCGTTTCGCCCGACCGCTGATAGCACAGCATGAGATTGCGATAGAACGCCTCGCACTGTTCGTCGGCATCAATGAAACGCAGATAGATGTCAATCGCGAGGTCGCCGTGGCCGCTGACTTCGAGGTGTCTCGCCGCTCGCGCCAGGGCGCGCAGTAGCTTTCCGCGCAATTGCTCGCGCCGGGCGCCGTAGACGGGATGTTCGATCTCGTCGGAAAGAAACGGCCCTCGGTAAAGGGACACGGCCTCTTCGATGAGCGCGCCGACCGGATCGGCGGCGACACGGGCATCCTTCTCGCGCAGCGTCGAATCGAGGGCGGCGAGAACTTCGTCGAGCGCCCAGAGGTCGAGCCAGAACAAAGCGCCGTTGATGCTCAACCTGCCGTCGCGCAGCTTCAGCGTGTCCTCGCCGCCGAGAATTCGACGCAGCCGATGCAAGGTCGCGGTGAAGGACTGATGCGCGTAGTCGGCATCGACGTGTGGCCACAGCGTATCAGCAAGTTGCTCGACCCGGACCTGCTGGCCGCCAAACGCCAACAGCAGCTTGAGCAGCTCCACCGGACGGCCAGGGCCCTTGGCGGAGAACTCGATCGGCTCTCCTGAACGCTGCAGGCGAAAGCCTCCTAGCGTTGTCACCTCGAATGCCCAGGGCCACTGGCGCAATCGCAACGCCTCGGGCGGTGGCCTCAGGCGAGCGGCGTCGACCAGGAGGCGCGTG
>Ga0066790_10000869_pt1 | contig 12235 bp, 3 predicted proteins | sample OrgsoiDNA2013050_FD_70963 | JGI IMG/M metagenome (GOLD analysis project Ga0066790, IMG submission 70963) | Permafrost soil microbial communities from the Arctic, to analyse light accelerated degradation of dissolved organic matter (DOM) -... | ecosystem: Environmental > Terrestrial > Soil >...
TTGGTTGCTGCAAGGATTATTAAACAATCTTCGTCTGCAAGAGATCCAGAGGATACTACTGTCGCACGCTTTCTGCTGGACCGATTAACAAGAGCACAAGTTGCAGAGATTTGCCGCCAAATTTTGCATGATGTGGTTCTTGAGAATATAGTCGAGATTAAAATTCCACGTGAACTCTATGCTCAGGAAGGTTTGCCTGAATCTCTTCTGACAGAAGAGCGCACCACATACTGGCGCAATGCCTCATGTAATAAACCGATTCTACTCCTTGCAAACAATGATGATGATCAGAGACAATCATTGCGTGAATTAAGCTCTCTCGGCTCAAAAGAACTCAAAAGTGATATTAGCATTTGGATTGAGGTCGCCAGTTATCATCTTCTGCTGACCGATGAAGCAAGGAAGCAATGGATCAAAGCTCTCCAGGGACTTCAACTAGCATACGAGTTTACGCTGGAAATGTTTGCAGATTATGTAGTGAATGTAAGAAATTGTATCCAGCAGGACAGCCTTCCCATTGTTGATGCTCTGGGCTTTGCGTTGCCTGCCTTAGAAATCCCTAGAGACACTGGTTACTTTCAATCTCTTCCAGAAAAAAATCGGACGACTACAGGGAAGTGGCAAAAAATGTACCAGGATGCCATTACGAAGCGAGCCTGTCTTTTACGAAAACATTTGCCAAACCAGCAACGTATTGATGACGAAGACCTCAGAACGCAATTTAAAAATGTGCGCAATGAAATTAATCCCGATGCCTACGAGAGTATCGAGCTATTTATTAGTGCATCTGATGACTGGACGCTTGCAAGCGCACAACTTGCTCAATTTGAATGGGATGCCGATAGAATAAGTGGACTCTTCACGGGTTTGCGCCTGAAAAAAGTTGATTTGGCGACAGAAACAATCGAGTTTTTCGACAATGAAGATCCCGCAGAGCTGACACAGGACGATCAGAGTTATCTAAAAAATCTTTCCGGGCGACGTAAGAGTGAAGATGCTGATGAAGATAAGGAATTCTATGATCGCCATCAGCTCACTTTAGGCAAAAATCGCCCACTTAAAGCAAAATGGGATCGATTTGTGTATGGGAAACCTATCGAATGCACAGACTTCATTGTTGGTTTGCTTGATTGTATCGAACGTCTTGTGATTCAAGCTGGCAATGTGCATCAGAAGCTCCGCTTCGTCATTAAGACCCAATATGAAAATGGAAAAACCAAGTGGCTGAATACGCTCAACAATGATGTAGGCTTATATTTTTGCACGCGTTATCAAGGACTTAACACCTTAACCCAGCCTTCTATTGATTGGGACACTTCCTGGCTTTTCAAGTACGATGAATTGCTAGAGAGCCAAATACAGAAGGCGAAGGAGAAAAACGACAGATACACAAAATACACATCGCTATCACGTGAGGCTCTTCAACTAAAATTCAATGTCAGCTTGGAGTACCTTGCAAATGGCAATACAGAAAAAGTGGTGACGCAGCTTATCTGGAAATATATTCCTACCGCGATTGGCATGGAACTCAATGAAGATCTCGGTCGGCTGAGTGAAAGGCCTTTTCTCCTCACATCCGTGAATCGTGAACCCGTTAGTAAAAAAGGTCATCTACAAGAAGTTGCGCTTGACGATGTCAGTACCCTAGAAGCAGCGTTTCGTCAGGATCGCGGTTCCTTAGTAAGCACATCAACAAAAGCCATCGATGCAGCGAGGGTTTTCAATACGAATTTACAAAACGCTGTGAAAGATGGGAGAATATCACAAGAGGGGCAGGAAAAACTCAAGGAAGATTGGCATACCTTTGCAGAGGTGTATACCGAGGCCATAAATCATTTCTCTCGCATAGAGGGATTAGCAAGCGAAAGCCTCTTACAGCAGGCATATGCGTACGATACGCTGTTGAGTACACTCAAAGAGTACGCTCTCGGCGACCAGAACCGTGTCGATCTCTGGCATCCAATTCTAGAGATCGGCACTGTACGTATTCTTGGCGGCAAGCCAACAGCAATTATTGCACCTTGGCATCCACTCCGCCTTTTTTCGCTCGCTATCAAAGCTCGGCAATTCGCTCACTTCGTACGCTATATTATCGAAAATGCGGAAGTAGATTTCGGCGACGACCGATTATTTTTCTTTCATCTGAAAAACGATATGACCCATCCCTATTATCCAGAAGTGGCTGTAGGATTCCAGGGAGCCCAGCCGAAATTGCTGAGCCTCTCAGATACTATTAATGATTACAGTCTTATGGAGTTACCTCTCAGAGATTCCATTGAGCAAACGACGAACGAGAATCCACATGAAGCTTCGGAAAAGGTTCGCGAGGTCGTTCGCCGTTATATCGATCTCCAACCACATAAGAAATCGAGTATGAGTATTGTTCTCTACAATTGTGACTCCAAGGGCCTCCCTATTGCGGTGGTTGAGAAGTTAGCGACGCTTTACGACACGAAAGCTACCAATGAAGTCTGTTGTCAAATTATCCTGCGTCACCAGGATACTCAGAAACTCAGTGAACTTTATGAAAAAATGATTGAGAGCGTTGAGACTAATCCCGATGCGTTTATCACCAGTGAGTCAGAGAACGATTTTATGTCTCGCCTCCGCATTGGTATTATGGCAACCGACACCGAGAGCATCGGTTCTGCACAAGAAAAAAAGACAGATATCGTCTTCTTGCAAGATGTCATCTCGCGACAGGCACAAATTGTTTGGATGCCTACAACGCATAAATATCTATCATCGCCAACGCTCCAACATTTTCCAGCTCGTTGGTCACGCAGACACCCTACAGCGCATGGAGATCTACGATCAATAGTGTATCTTGTTTGTCCTAGCCAGCCAGCAGTAGGGATGACCTATCTTGATACGCTTCATGATGTTGTTGGTGAACAATCAGAGCAAGGCAAACACTTCTTGCCTGCAAGGCAGGTCTCGTTTCAGGATGAGGCGACTCAACGTATCTTTCAGGAGGTTCATCAATTAGGAGAATGGGTCGTCAATTATGATGACTTGCTAGAGAGAAGATTGCTTCAGTATCAGAATGTAACGGTCATTAAATATCAGCAGAATCGATCGCAAGATCGTAACCTTATTATTTCATCTACTTCTTCGTTTCAATTGCTGCAAGTTTTGGTACGACAGCGTTTGGAGAAGCTGAACATTACAAACGATCTTGAGATTGATCTGATCGCACAGAAGTTTATCGAACAAGCGAAAAGCATTTCAGGCGATATCGTTTTAAGAGCAGCTCGTAGAGGTGCCAATGCCAGCGAATTGATCGGCTTAGTCCTGAGTCAGCATCTCTTACGCTCAGAGATCCAGGAAAACGATCCTGTTGGCTGGTTTTTCCTGGATGACTATGCAAACTGGCTGGGACAGGATGAGCAGCAAATAGCAGATATCATGGCACTGGTATTGGAGCAACGAGACGAAAAGCGTGTCCTCAAAATAGTGATTAGTGAAGCGAAATATGTAGAGAGTAATGTGGCAGACGCAAAGAAAACATCGCAGAAGCAATTGAAAGAAACAGTCAAGCGTATTCAAGATGCTTTATTTAAGCAGCCTAGTCGACTTGACCGGGATATCTGGCTCGCACGCCTGAGCGATCTATTAATCGACGGAGTGGTGATAAACTCGCGACAGACGCTCAACTTGCAACAATGGGGCGAAATGTTAAGAATGGGCGAAATCCTTATCGAAGTAAAAGGCTATTCGCATGTATTTGCGCCATTCGTCGATTCCACAACAATGACAGAAGACGCACAAACGAAGATTACAGGGATACAAGCATGCTTTCAAGAAACGTTTGCACACAAGCAAGTTCAGAATCTGGTTCAGGCATTTGCTCGCAATAAATCAGCAATGCCCATCAGAGAAAGCATCGGTGATGATCGCCCCTGGTTAGAGCATAAATATCTATTTCCCACACGAGACAACCTATGGGAAATAGATACTCCAGCACCTCAAAATCAGAAGCAGAACTTTAATGGAGATGTACAAAATGCATCTTTCTCTCGCCAAGGTAGGCAAAATGTTCTTTTTACAGATGCCTCTTTCGACGCAAAGGACAATGTAGAAAAGGAGACTAGTATACATCCTGGAAATGTACTATCGATCCAAACAGGAATAGATAAAGACACTCTCAAAAATACTTCTCCGGTGAGTGTGCTCGAAAAAAATGAGCAGTGGAGCCATGAGACTATTGAAACGCTACAACGGGCTCTCCTGAGTTATAACTTACAGGCAAAAGTTTTGGGGTCTCGTCTGACACCTAATGCCCTGCTCATCCGTCTTAAGGGTTCTGACCGTCTGAGAATCGAGGACATTGAAAAGAAAAAGTCAGTCCTCTTGACGACTCATGGACTCACTCTTTTCAATATCATCGCTCAGCCAGGAGAAATCGTTGTTTCCATTGCACGATCAAATCGTGAAATCGTCTCGCTTCTAGACGTATGGAAAAATAGAGAGGTATTCTCAGCACCTGGAGGAATGAACTTATGCTATGTTCTGGGTATTAAAGAGATAGATGGAGAGATTCTTTATCTCAATCTTGGGAAACAGATTGATCGTTTACCAACGCATGCTCCACATACCTTAATTGCGGGAACGACTGGCAGCGGTAAATCAGTGCTCATGCAAAATCTTTTGCTTGATATATGCCATACTAATCCATCTCAATTAGCACATATCTATCTCATTGATCCCAAAAAAGGTGTGGATTACCAGCAATTGATCAATCTTCCTCATTTACGAGAAGGGATCATCACTGAACAAGAACGAGCTCAAGAGATATTAGCATCGCTTGTTCAAAAAATGGATCAACGATACGATTTACTCTTCAAGGCAGGGGTTAATAATCTCGTTGACTACAACAATAAAGTGCCACTCAACGAAAGACTACCGATACTTTGGCTTGTCCACGACGAATTTGCAGATTGGATGTTAGTAAACGAATATAAAGAAGCTGTATCAGCATCAGTGCAACGCCTTGGCACAAAAGCGCGTGCTGCGGGCATACATCTTGTTTTTGCTGCCCAGCGCCCTGAAGCAAACGTCCTTCCACCACAATTACGTGATAACCTGGGGAATCGTTTGATCCTGCGTGTTGAAAGCCAGGGTACATCAGAAATAGCACTGGGCGAAAAAGGTGCAGAAAAATTGCTTGGCAGAGGACATCTGGCGGCGAAATTAAATGGGGAAATTGTCTATGCACAAGTCCCATTTCTTTCTTTTGAAGAGCAGTTACAGGTTGTGGAGGAAATACGCCAACATGATCACTGATACAAATACCAAGCAACGCCCTATCTACTTCGATTACCATGCAACAACGCCAATGGATCCACGTGTAGTAGAACGAATGCTTTATTACATGACTGAAGCATTCGGAAATGCAAACAGTACTGATCACACATTTGGTGATGAGGCAGAGGAGGCTGTAACGACCTCCGCCCAACAAGTAGCAAATCTTGTAGGCACTTCTCCACGCAATGTTATATTCACGTCAGGAGCAACTGAAAGTATAAATCTTGCCTTGCAAGGGCATTGTACAACTGCTGGACGAAAGCAATATATAGCCGTATCGCCATTAGAACACAAAGCGGTTCTCGACACATGTAAAGCATTAGAAGAACAAGGGAAAGCGGAAATCCACTGGTTACAGGTTGACCGCTTGGGAAGGATTAACATAGCGTATATAAAAGAAGTTTGCCAAGCAGGAGCCGATTTACTTTGTATTATGGCGGCAAATAATGAGATTGGTACCATCTATCCAATACAGAAAATTGCGGAAATCGCAGCGGAATATAACACGGCATTTCTCTGCGATGCAACGCAGGCTGTAGGGAAAATATCGATGAAGTGCGATGATTGGAGCATCACATATTTGGCATTCTCCGCTCACAAAATCTATGGGCCAAAAGGTTGTGGAGCACTTATTATCCAACCAGGTGCCCATCTTTCACCGCTTATTTATGGAGGAGCCCATCAAAAAGGCCTAAGATCTGGCACACTGAATATACCAGGTATTGTTGGTTTGGGAGAAGCCTGTAGACTCCGTTTAGAAGAAATGGAATACGATGAGGGAGTAATTAGAGCCAAAAGAGATCAATTGTTAAGGCTACTACAAGCAGAAATTCCAGACATTGTACTCAATGGAGATACCAACGCACGACTCGCGGGTAATCTGCATATCTCAATACCTAGCACACCTAATAGTGTAGTTATCGCTCACATACGCCATAGACTTGCAATTTCAACCGGATCGGCTTGCTCTTCAGGGATTGAGGCTCCTTCTCATGTTCTCAAAGCAATGCTCTTAGACAACAAGTGTATTGAAGGAGCACTAAGGATAGGTATTGGAAAATTTACAACAGACCAGGAAATCATAGAAGGTGCAAAAATTATTATTGAAGCAGTAAAAATCATATCGCCTAACATATAATATGATTGTCATTTCTGAAGGGAAACTCTTTTCTTCGTCTGCCATCAGAGGTGTTCATCAAGCTCTCAGCGAGCTATCGCATACTTTCTAGGCTCGTGCCACCGTTCCTATCATGATGGGAGTGCGGCACTCTCTAAGAAATTAGCTGTTCGCTATAGCATGCACGGTACTATAATGAGCCTTGACAAATGGATAAATTTTATATACTTTAGTACTTGATCATCACTACCAATTATGTTATGACCGACTTATTTCACCTTCAATCTTTTGGAATCTAGAAAAGGAGTAGAACATGAGAAATATGGTCAAAGCTGGCTTGATGCTTATCAAGGATGGCTCATTTCTCGTAACCAGGAAGCGAAAGACCAGTGCATTCTTAATACCCGGAGGAAGATACAAGCGGAATGAAAACGATTTCCAGTGTCTAGAAAGAGAAATCAAAGAGGAATTAAATTGTCTAGTTGATCTGAGCTCTCTGCAATATCTTGACATCTTTACAGATGTTGCTGCGAATGAGCCAAATTCTTCCATAACCGTTAGGCTTTATTTAGGTGAGATCATTGGTACGCCATCTCCGTCCAGTGAGATTGCGGAAATCAAGTGGTTTAACCCGAAAGTCGACGATATAAGTATTCTAGCTCCAAGTATTCAAAATAAAATATTGCCGTACCTTTTAGAACATAACCTTTTAACGATAGGTTAGATCATGTTTACAAATCTTTCTTAATACAAAGTTCGAAGTACTAATGGAACAAGCTCCAGTATGCGCACAAAACGCATTCTGGGAGGTAAAGCCTACAGTAGTCACAAGATCCGATGCTCTCTTAAAAGGGGGTGGAGTATCGCTTCTCATAGAGAGTAGTAAACAATCAATTTCTTAGTCGTGGTAACGCTTGCCTCTATCATGATCTAATTATGATTTGCAAACACCCCTCAGTGTATATTGTTGGCTTGTTTCAATAGGCTCAGCCTAAGATAAGGATTTTTACAGTGATAAACTTAAATTCGCACGAGACTTTTGCTGGGGCCTTTATCGAAGGGCTGAAGGATCTCCTGCAACATGGGCATCATGCTGAGTCAGTTAAAGATCCTATTACTGTTGGCTCAAACTGGGGAAAAGGAGATCGACCATCTTTAGAACTACTGGGCTACTCCTTTCAAGTAGATAACCCTTATTCATGTTTGTTTCTTTCAAATACTAGGCTTTTACGATTACCATATTTATATGGGTTATTTATTTGGTCGCTTGCTGGATCAAATAAAGTCGATTGGTTATCTTACTATCATCCTTCAGCCTCGAAGTTTTCAGATGACGGAATACACTTATTTGGTGCATTTGGCAAGAGAATATTTAATTATCAAGAGAATATTAATCAAATAGATATAATAGGTAAAAGGATAATAAAAGATGCTGGTGCCCGCAGAACCTTTGCTTCAATATGCACTCCAGAGGATAATATACTTAATTCTCGTGAATACCCTTGTTGTATTGGGGTTCAATATTTTCTTAGAGATAATTCAATTGATGCAATTACTTATATGAGATCACAATCAGCATTGGGAGTTTTACCATATGATGCTTTCTTATTTATGCTATTACAGTGTTTTCTAGCAGATAAACTAAAAGTGAATGTTGGCTGCTACAAGCATTTTATAGGAACATTTCATGTTTACGAAGCTGAGATAGAGGACGCTAAGAAGGTTATATCACAAGAAATAGTTCCCATAACAGTTGGTCGGATCGCTAGTGAGGCGGATGTTCTTGAAGAGATTTTTGTCTTTGAACGTACTCTCAGAGACGCCACATTGAAAAAACAATCTAGCAGTGTGTTACAGTTGGCATCGATTACCCTTAATCCTCAGAATTTTTGGGATCAGGCCAGAATAGTTCTGCTGTTGCATTCCTTCATCTTATTAGAGTTACGTGAAGAGGCTAAAAATTTAGTAAAACAACTACCTGCTCCTTTACAAATACTTACAAAAAAATATTTAGAGATTACCCAAAGTAGTGGCGAAGGAGAAGAAATCAGATGACGGTAAAACCAATGAAAGCGCTGGAAATTTTTTACTCTTATGCTTCGAAAGATGAAGCACTACAGTCTATGCTGGAAAAGCAGTTAGGAAATTTAAAACAGCAGGGTTTGATTAGCGATTGGCATCAAGGTAAGATAACAGCAGGGGTAGAACACATACAATATGCGGGTGACCATCTTCGTACTGCTTCCATCATCCTTTTATTAATTAGCCCTGATTTTCTCGCCTCTGACTACTGCTATAGCGTTGAAATGAAAGGAGCCATGGAAAGGCACGAGGCTGGAGAAGCTCGCGTCATTCCTGTTCTCCTTCGTCCAACTGATTGGAAAGGTACTCCCTTTGAAAAATTATCTGTCTTGCCCTCTGATGGTAACCCTGTGACATGCTGGCGTAATCGTGATCAAGCGTTTCTCAACATTGCTCAGGGTATTCGAAGCGTAGCCGAAGAAATACATGATTTTTATGAAAAAGAGCAAAAGAGTTATAAATCACTACGAGAGCGATATTGTCAGGCGGTTATAGAATATTGGGAAGTGATTGATTTTAAAGGTATTATGCATATTGAGATGAATAGACCTATGAGTATTCCTCTAACAGATATATTTATTTTTCCTGATATTTTAACTGGAGTACCGGAATATGAGACACTAGAACGCGAGGAAAGAGACGAAAATGCTCAAATATTGGAAAAAGAGCAAGAAGCAGCATCTCAAATATCAGATCAGACTTTATCAGGGTGGCCTTTACAAAGCAAGAAACAACTTATAACACTTCAGCGTAAATCATTGTCAACTGTGTTAGCGCAAAGTAATCGTCTAGTCATTCTTGGTGATCCTGGTTCGGGGAAATCGACGCTACTACGCTATATTTTGCTATGTTTAGCGAAAAGAGATGCCACTTTCTTTAACGCCTTTCCTCACTTTATAAGAACACCTCCTCTTATCCCTCTTTATATAACATTAGCATCTTACTCGGAGTTTTGGCGCTCTAGTTCAGTAGGAACACGTACACTAAAACATTTTTTGCCTCAATATCTCAGCGATAATTACCTTCATGACTATAATGACTTTCTCCAACACGAGCTTGAACATGGGAATATGTTGCTTCTGCTTGACGGATTAGATGAGATCTCTAATTCATTATTGCGACTTCAGATTGTTCGCCAAGTGGAGGCATTTACTCAGGCTTACTCCCAGAATCAATTTATTATTACAAGCCGTATCGTTGGATACAAAGAGGCTCCTCTTGCATTGGGGTATCAACCATATACTTTAGCTGATTTTAATAAGCCACAAATCCAACTCTTTACTCAGTTATGGTGTCCTGCTTATGAGCGATGGATAAGAGGAACACAGAATAACAATTATTCCTATGCAAATGCAACTAAAGAAGCTAAAAATCTGTTTAATGCTACACAAAGTAATCTGGGGATCAAAAGGCTCGCGGGTAATCCTCTTCTATTGACTATTCTTGCATTGATACAGCGTCAAGGACGAGAGATTCCCAGTCATCGCATCGAGTTGTTTGATCTCTGTGCAACGACTCTGCTTGAGACATGGGTTAGAGCTAGGGGACAGGCTACTCAAATCTCCAAAAGTGAGATTATCAGAATTATTCGTCCTTTGGCATTTTGGATGCATAAAAATCTTGAGGCTAGTTCTATTTCAGAAAGAGATTTGATAGCACATATTAAAGATCAACTTCGTAAACGGGGAATTGCAGAAGATGACGTGGAAATCCGTGCAGAGCGGTTTTTACAAACAGTGCATAGTGAAACCGGTATCCTTATTGAACGCGGAAGACAACGCTATAGCTTCCTTCATCTCACTTTCGAAGAATACTTCGCGGCTAGTGAATTAGAACAAAATGAAAATTTGGGTGATTTTATCAGACAATATCTGCATGATGCTAGGTGGAGAGAGATTCTTTTACTTACCATGGGAATAGTCGGAATCATTTATAATAATGAAAAAGGGGTAACAAAGCTGCTTCATGAAGCCATCCTGCAATCGAATAGCCCTTTTGAGAGGTGGCTACATCGCGATTTGCTCTTTGCTGGTCTATGCCTCGCCGATGATATTGGTCCTAGTGTAGCGTGCGAAAATGAGATCATTGAACAGATAATATATCTCTATATAACCAGTCCTTATGATACACTACGAGAGTCATTCTCGAGTGTTTTACGCTTATGGAAGAGTTCACCAGTAGCAGTGAAGGCTGCTAGTGCCGTTTTGCCTTTTTTGCTTCAACAGATAGCTAGTGAAGATACTTCTACAACAGTTTTTCCGACGACGGCTTTGCACAAACGCTTTCAGGAAAAAATGATGCAATATCATCAAAGCCTAATAGAAGAATTTATCTTGCTTCAGAAGAAGTTAGCACGATTTCTTACAAGTGTTGTACTACTGACAGATACCTCTAACTGGATCGAGGTTGGAGATGCCTTGTTGAGCTATCCGGACCCCGATGTGCGAGAAGTTGTAGTAAAGATCTTAAGAGAGGTAAGTATCGGACAACCTACCGTGATGACACTGTTTCTCCAGGCACTTACGGATTCTGATTGGCAAGTGCGAGAAGAAGCTGTGAAAGCCCTGGCAGAGGCCAGCACAGATCAATCAGCCGCGGTTGTCAAGGCTTTACTGCCCATGCTCGATGATACGGTCCCTAGGGTACGAACTGAGGCAGTAGAGGCTCTGTCAGACGTTGGAAAGGGTCATCCAGATGTGACCACAGCCTTACTCCACATGCTCACTGATACCGATCCTGATATGCAAGCAAGAGTAAGACAAACTCTGAGAAAGATAGAAACACAATCGTTTGAAGAGATAGCCATGAAGTTTCAGGCTCATGCCAATGACACCTCTGGTGTACAGGTGGAAGCTGTACAGAGACAAAGGAAGGAAGAACTTAGGCAAACTGAGATACTCACTGAATTACTTCAGACTCTCACTGACTCTGATCCCGATATGCGAGTAAGAGCAATCGAAGAATTGAAGCAGATAAGAGATGAACTACCTGACAGTAGTGAATTTATTTTGCGTATCCTATCTGATATCTTAGATGGTACAACTTTTCTTCAGAAGATGACAGATAACTACAACAGCACATTTCGCCGAACGATTAGTCTAAGGGCATTAGATTTTTTAAATCTGTTAAGTGCTAGACAGCCTGAAGCGATCATCGTTTTCCGTTATATGCTCACCGACTCTGATTGGCAGATACGTATAGGTGGGGTGAAGGCGCTAGCAGAGCTAGCGTCTGGACAATCTGAGGTGACAGCTTTATTGCTCCAGACACTTGTGGATGAGAACTCTAGTGTACGTGGGGAGACAGCCCAAGCTTTGAAAAAGATAGGAGAGGGTCAGCCTGAAGTGGTGCAAGCTTTACTTCAGACATTAACTGATCCTGACTGGCATGTGCGCGTAGAAGGGATAAAGACCCTGGCAGAGGTGGGAGCAAGGGAGCCTACAGTGGTGACGACCCTACTTGAAATGCTCTCGGATCCTTTTTCTAGTGTGCGCATGGAAGCAATCCAAGCGATAAGAAAGATAGGAGACAGGCAACCTATAGTGGTAACAATGTTACTTCAAGAACTTGCCGGTTCCAATCCTGATAGACGAGTAGGCATAGCAAGAGCCCTAGGAAGTATCAAAACTAAACAGCCTGAAATAGTTACTGCTTTGCGTCAAATAGTTACTGATTCTGATTGCCGTATACGAGCAGGAGCGATTTCGTCGCTGGCAGAAATAGGCGTGA
>Ga0066790_10000870_pt1 | contig 12234 bp, 14 predicted proteins | sample OrgsoiDNA2013050_FD_70963 | JGI IMG/M metagenome (GOLD analysis project Ga0066790, IMG submission 70963) | Permafrost soil microbial communities from the Arctic, to analyse light accelerated degradation of dissolved organic matter (DOM) -... | ecosystem: Environmental > Terrestrial > Soil >...
TACGCGGCGGTCGCGCTGGCGGCCGGCGGCTGGGCGCTCGTTCGCCGGGACGCCTGATAGGGGCAGAATTGACCAGTATGGACGAGATCCGGCGGGTGACGGTGCTGCTGCTGGGCGCGCCGTTCACCCGCCGGGCATGGCGGGACGTGCGGTTCTGCGCGACCGGCGCGATCACCGGCGTGGCCGGGTTCGCCGTGGTCGCGGCCGTGCTGGTTCCGGCGCTGGCCATCTCCGGCTCCGTCGTCGGCGCGGTCATCGGCCTGCCGCTGGTCGTCGCCGCGATCGGCGTCGCCCGCCGGCTCGGCGCTCTGCACCGCCGGGCGCTGATGCTGGCGACCGGTGAGCGCGTCACCGCTCCCGCGCCGCCGCGTCCCGGCTCCGGGGTGCCCGGCTGGCTGGGCCGGCGGCTGCGGGACTCCGGCGGCTGGCGGGCCATCGGGTATGCCGGGGTCAGGCTGCCGGTCGCGATCGCCGAGGGGTACGCCGCCGCGGCCACGGTGATCGGACTGGCGGACTGCGCGTACCCGGTGGCGTGGGTGCTGTTCGGCAACCGGCCGGTGGGAACGAGGCTGAGGCCGCTGAAGGCGGTGGCCCCCGTTTACCGCGGGCAGCACTGGGTGATCCATAGCTGGCCGGGCACCCTGATCGCGGCGCTGGCGGGCGCCGTCTGCGTGCTCGCCGGCGTGTGGCTGGCGCGGGGGCTCACCATGGCCGACGCGTGGCTGATGCGCTCCCTGCTCGGGCCGAGCCGGGTCAGCGAGCTCGAGCGGACCAGGGCGATCGCGGTGGAAGACACGGCGGCGGCGCTGCGCCACCTCGAGCGTGACCTGCACGACGGCGCCCAGGTCCGGCTCGCCGCCGTCGCGATGAACCTGGGCATGGCCCGGGAGAAGGCCGGCGACGGCACGCTGCGCGAGTTGCTCGACGCCGCGCAGGCCCAGGTGAGCGGCGCGCTGGCCGACCTGCGGCGCATCGCCCGCGGCATCCACCCGCCGGTGCTCGACTCGGGCCTCGCGGACGCGCTCGCCTCACTGGCGGCGACCAGCCCGATCCCGGCACGGGTCCGCGCGAACCTGCCGGAGCGTCCGTCGGCGGCCATCGAGACGATGGCCTACTTCTGCGCCGCCGAGCTGCTCGCCAACGCCATCAAGCACAGCTCGGCGAACGCGATAGAAATCATCATCGACGCAGAACGGGCGGGCCTGCTCCGGCTGCGTGTCACCGACGACGGCATGGGGGGTGCTGACCCCTCCCGGGGCAGCGGCCTGGAGGGCCTGGCGCAGCGCGCGTCGACAGTGGACGGGGCGCTGCGCGTGTCGAGTCCGCACGGCGGCCCGACCACGGTGACCGTTGAGCTGCCCCTGCGGATCCGCGGGGGAGGCGTCTGATGCGGGTCGTGATCGCCGAGGACGCGGCGGTGCTGCGCGAGGGGCTGGCCAGGCTGCTCGCCGATCGCGGGCACGAGGTCTGTGCGGCGGTCGCCGGCGCCGGAGCGCTGCTCGCCGCCGTGGCCGAGCACGGGCCGGACGCGGTGATCGCCGACATCAGGATGCCGCCGATGCACACCGATGAGGGACTGCGCGCCGCGGTGGCCATCAGGCGCGACTTCCCGTCGACGGGCGTGCTGCTGTTCTCGCAGTACATCGAGACGCGCTACCTGGCCCGGCTGCTGGAGTCCGGCGCCGGGGGAGTCGGCTACCTCCTCAAGGAGCGGGTCGGCAACGTGGCCGAGTTCGTCTCCGCGCTGGAGCGGGTCGCCGCTGGCGGTACCGCGCTCGACCCGGAGGTGATCAGCCAGCTGCTGCGCAGGCCCGACCCCGGGCTGGCGTCGCTGACCTCGCGGGAACGCGAGGTGCTCGGGCTCATGGCCGAGGGCAGGTCCAACTCCGGTATCGCCGCCAGGCTCGTGCTGTCGGGGGGCATGGTCGAGAAGCACATCGCCAGCATCTTCGGCAAGCTCTCCCTCGATCCGGAGCACGCAGACAACCGCCGCGTCCTCGCCGTACTCCGCTACCTCAGCCCGTGACACCGCAGGTCCCGTTACCGATATCCGCGACCAGCGGACCGCGGGCGGGGGTTAACCCGACCTCAAGCCGGAGACTTACCCCGTAGTCCCGGGGCCGCCGGTGGCAGAGCCTTGCGGGCATGACTTCTCCGCAGCCCGCCCGGGCGGGTACGACGATCCCGGAACAGCGCCGGCGGCCCCGTGAGATCCCGCGGCGCGCGGCGCTGCTGTCCGGCCGGGCGCTGCCGCTGGGCCTGATGATCACCGGGGCCGCGCCTGCGACCGCGCGCCAGCCGGCACCGTCCCGGTTCACGCTGCCCGCGCCGGCCGGCCACCACCGTCCCGGCACCACGTCGCTGGATCTCATCGACACGTCTCGTCCCGATCCGCGGGTGCCCGCCCAGCCCTTCCGGGAGCTCATTATCCAGCTCTGGTACCCGGCTCACGCGGCTGGCGGCTACCCCCGCGTGCCGTGGATGACGCCCGTCACAGCGCGCGCCTGCGAGCAGCTTTACGGCTACCCCGTCCTGCCCTTGCCGATCACCAGCGCATATCCCGGCGCTCCTGCGCGCCAGCGCCGGGGCGGCTGGCCCGTTGTGCTCTATTCCCCCAGCCTGCAGGGCGATCGCGAAGAAGCCACCGCCCTCGCCGAAGACCTGGCCAGCCACGGCTACGTCGTGGTCACGATCGACCACATCCACGACGCCGACGTCGCCGAGCTCCCGGACGGGCATGCGGAGACCTCCGCCCTGCCCGGCGACGATCTACAGGAGACCACCAAGGCGATCGAGTCCCGGGTCGCCGGCGTGCGGCTCGTCCTGGACCAGCTCGCCGCGCTCAGCCGCGGCGGCAATCCCGGCCACGAGCACCGGCCGCTGCCCTCCGGCCTGCGGGGCGCGCTCGACCTCGACGCCGCCGGAATGCCCGGCCACTCCGACGGAGGCGCCACTACTGCCCACGCCATTCACGCCGATCCCCGGATCACCGCCGGCATCAACCTGGACGGCACCCTCTGGACGCCAGCGGCAGTGGCCGGCTCCGGCCGCCCGTTCCTGCTGTTCGGAAGACAGGATCCGGGCCCCTTCGAGGCGAGCACCCGGGCGGCATTCCGGAAGAACCAGCGCGGCCCGGAACTCCAGCTGAACCTCACAGGCTCCCAGCATCTCACCTTCACAGACCTCGCCGTCCTGGAGCCGCAGGCCGCCCCCATCCCCGGCCTCTCACCGGCCCGGGTCATCGCAGGGGCCGGCACCATCAGCGGACAGCGCGCGGTCACTGCCGAGCGCACCTACGTCAGCGCCTGGCTCGACACGTACCTGCGCCACCACAACAGTCACCTGCTCACCGGACCATCACCGCGCTACCCCGAGGTCATGTTCGCGTCCCACTAGCTGACCATGACCGTCGCTTCGTACACGAGGGTGGCCAGCATGCTCTGATTCGCCTGGGTGATGCGCCACCTGATCGCCGGGGCGGCGGTCCCGGCACGGCTGGCGCCGGCGGTCCCGATCAGCCCGTCCGCCTTGGTGCAGGCAAGGCGCTGGGCCCCGTGTCGTTAGGCCCGCTGCACCTGACATCGGTGGGGGTGTGCTCTCGCTCCGGCGGCCTAGGGCCTGCTGGCCGGCATGCACCTTGATTAGCAGTGCAGGGTCATGATCGTCTGGTTGTGGTGGTCCAGGCGATTGCGAGGCAGATGGCGGCGGTCGCGGGCCAGATTGTCCGGGCGGCGAGTGCGCTGTGCCGCAGGAGGACGCTCGCGGTCAGGGAATGGTCAACAGGGCGACCACGAGTACCGCGGCCACGCAGATCATTGCCGTTCCCTTGTCGTCCTGGGCTTCAGCGCAGCTGGGCCTCCAGATCGCCTTCCGTGCTCAGTGTCCGCGCCGCGATCATGATCGTCTCGGGGGTCAGGTGCAGCGCGAAGGGTGCCACCTCGTAGAACTTCATCGCCTTGCCGTCCGCGGAGACCTCGATGGAGGCCGACACCAGCCCGGCCGCTTCGAGCTTGCGCAGGTGGACTTGTAGCAGGGCCCGGCTGATGCCCAGGTCGCGGGCCAGTCGGCTGACGTAGTTGCGTTCTTCCGCCAGGGCGGCCACGACCCGCATCCGGTGCGGGTTGGCGAGCGTCGCCAGCACCTGTCGCAGGGCGTCTCCGGTCATGTCCCCGGTCCTCACAAAAGTTTATCTTTGCATCTGCCAATAAAAGTTAGCAGGTTCGTTTCCTGGAGTCAAACCGGTGCCGGGGGATCAGCGGGCGCGCTGCTGCTGCGCGTGCGGCGCGGGAGGGCGCCCAGCGTCCTTGTCGAGTGCAGGGCCTCAGCTCGGCGATGAGCTTGCGCAAGATGCTGGCGGTGCGGCGCTCGCGGCTGAGCTCGTCTTTGACGGCGGTGAGCTGACTGCGCAGGTCGTCGCGTTCGCTGGCGAGCTCGGTCAGGGCGGCGGCCGCGGAGTCCCGGGCCCTAGGAGCGCGGGGTGAGCCGTTCCAGCATGGCGATCGCGGCGTGCACCGCGACCACGACCCACGGACAGGTAGCTGACGATCGTGGATGGTGCCGACGAAACTGCCCGGCGCGATCGGCAGTCCTGACCGGGCGGCGGCGCGGCGAGCCTGGCCGACCCCGAGCAGCCGGCTCAGGTGCGGCGGAGGCAGCCACCAGCCTGGATCGCCGGGCCTCACCCGCCATGAATGGGCTCAGGCGGTCTGGCCAGCTCGCCTCGCTGCCACTGGCCCGGAGGCTGTCCGTGGTGCCGGCGGAACGCCGCGGCAAAGGCGTTCGGCGAGGCGTAGCCGGTCCGGCTGGCGATCTGGGCGAGGGTCAGCTCGCCGGTCCGCAGGTAGTCGCGGGCGAGGGTCATCCGCCAGTCGGTCAGGTACTGCATCGGCGCCTGGCCGAGTGACCGTTCGAAGTTCCGGGCGAAGGCCGGCCGGGAAAGCCCGCTCAGGGACGCTAGCTCGGGCACGGTCCAGGGGTGGCCGGCTTCGGCGTGGATCGCATGCAGAGCGGGGCTTAGCCGGGGATCACTAGAGGCCTGATACCAGCGAGGGGCCGTCGGGCTCTGCTCAAGGCAAGCGCGCATTGCCAGCACCAGCAAGACATCGAGCAGGCGGTCGAGAACGGTCTGCTGCCCCGGGGCCGGGCCGCTCAGCTCCCGTGAGAGCAGCGCGATGACGTCGTGCAGTGGATCGTGGGCGGCGGCACGCAGCAGCAGGGTCGGCGGCAGAGCCCGGATCAGGCCACGGCCAACATCACCGGAGAATCGGTAGGCGCCGCACAGGAATACTGTCGCTCCTCGGTGGTCGATGTGCTCGTCATCGGCATGCTGCTCACGGAAACGCTCGGGTGAGATGCAGACCGCATCCGGCTTGTGCGCGATGTGATGGTCCGGCCCTCCCGGCACGAGGGCCAGGTCACCCGGCCCAAGCTCCAGCGCAGCTCTCGGATCTTCGAGCCATAGCCATGCGCGGCCCTGCACGACGGTATGCAGAGCCAGCTGGATCGTCCCGGGCAGGCGCAGTCCCCACGGGGGCCGCGCTACTGACCGGGCGAAGACGCCGCCCGATGCGCGCGCTCTGGTGAGGTGATCCTGCAGTATGTCCACGACGTGAGCGTATCTCGTAACAACTTGAGCGTATGGCGCATTGATTAGCTCGACCACGGGTCAGAAGATGGAGTCATGCTGACCTCAACTTCTCTTACGCTCGTACTCGGCGCTACCGGCAAGACCGGCTCACGCGTCGCGAACAGGCTGCTCTCGCGTGGCCTGCCTGTTCGCACTGCGGCCCGCTCTGGTGCCGATGCACATTTCGACTGGGACGACCCCGAGACCTACGCTCCCGCGCTCCATGGCGTCAAGCGGGTCTATCTCCTCGGACCGGTCATGCGGACGGACTTCGCTGACCAGGTGTCGGTGTTCCTCGACCAGGCCGAGGCCGCCGGCGCCAGGCACATCACCTATCTCAGCGCCTACGGCATCGACTCGGCGCCACCCGAGACGGCCATGCGCAGCGTCGAACTCGACCTGCTCGGCCGGCCGGGCCTCACCCACGCCATCCTGCGACCGGCGTGGTTCATGCAGAATTTCAGCGAGACCTTCCTCAAGCCAGTCGGGGGCGCCATCGTGGTTCCCGCTGGTGACGGCGCAGAGGCCTTCGTCGACGCGGAGGATATCGCGGCAGTCGCGAGCGCGACACTGGCCGACCCGGAGGCTCATGCCGGCGCCCAGTACGCACTCACCGGTCCCGAGGCGCTCACGATCGTGGAGGCAGCCAAGATCATCAGCGACGTCAGCGGCCAGGCTATTGACTACGCCGACATTGACCGGGGCGTTTGGGTCGCCGCCGCGGTAGCAGGAGGGGTACCAGCCGAGTACGGGGCGGTTCTGCGCATGCTGACCGAAACCATCGCGTCCGGTCACGGCTCGCGGCCCAGCAGTGACGTGGAGAAGGTGACCGGCGCGGCGCCGGTAAGTTTCGCTGATTTCGCGCAGCGCACGGCCGCGGCCTGGGCCCTGGACGAGGCCCGATGACGGCGGTCGGAAAACTCGCCGACTTCCAGGCCCTGGACCCGTTCTTTCGGATCATCGAGGAAGGCGTGGCCGGGCTGGTGGACGGTGAGCACTTCTTCGACCTGCTGGCCGAGGACGTCGTCTTCGAGTACGTCATTACGGTCCCGGGCTACCCGCGCCGTGTCGAAGGGCGCCAGGCCGTAGCCGAGCTGTATCGCCCGTATGGCGCCACATTCTCCCTCGATCGTTGCTATGACCTGACCGTCCACCACGATCAAGCCACGGGCGTTGTCGTTCTCGAATACGCCTCGCAGGGCCGCGCCATCCCGACTGGAACCGCCTACAGCAACCGTTACATCTCGGTGCTGTCGATCGTCGACCGCAAGATCGCGCACTGGCGGGACTACCTCGACCCGCTAGCAGTCTTTGACGCGATCGGATGGCCCGCCGCGGCAACAGGCAACTACTGACTACTCTCGGCGAGTGCCAGGCCTGTCGCTGGCGACGTCCCAGGGGCTGGCCGCGCCGCGGCCCGGTGGCCAGCCCGGCGGGACGCTGCTACCTGCTGGCCGGAGGGCGCTGATTCCTGCTGACAGGTAGCCGAGTTGGGCGCTGGCCGCGAAGACGCAACCGGACCGGGCCGCGAAGCTGGACGCATTCAGCACGAGCCCCAGTAAGCCGCGGTGGCAGGAAGCGAGGCAGGAACGATGGTGGAGATTCCGGCTACGCAGACATCGCTTCCCGCGTACGGGATCTACCCGGCCACGTCGATGACCGCGGCCCGGCTGCACGACCGGCTCCAGACCCCAGCGGGCAGCAACGGGCCGGATGGCGGCCATCGTCCGCTGCGGCTGGGTACCCGCGGCAGTCCGCTCGCGCTGCCCAGGCCGGCCAGGTCGCCCGGCGGTTGCGTGAGCGGTGCGGCGCGCCGGTCGGCCTGGTTACGGTGGCCACGCCGGGGGATGAGTCGGCCGCTCCAATCGAACGGCTCGCCACGACCGGAGTGTTCACCAGCACCCTGCGCGCCCTGCTGCGCGCCGCCGGCCGCCCACTACAGATCGTGCCGATGCGCGGCAACGTCGGCACCCGCCTGCGCAAGCTCGCCGACGGCGAGGTCGACGCTCTCTTCCTGGCGATGGCGGGACTGTCGAGGCTCGGCCTGCTCGACGCGGTTGCCACGCCCCTCGACCCATCGCTGCTGATGCCCGCTCCAGCGCAGGGCGCGCTGGCTGTCGAGTGCCGCACCGACGACCCGGTCACGGTGGCTCATCTCATGACTCTCGACCACGCACCAACCCGGGCAGCGGTGGTAACCGAACGCAGCTTCCTGGCCGCGCTCGATGTCGGCTGCAGCGCACCGGTCGGCGCCCTGGCGGAGCTGACGGGGGAGGCCGGAGCCGAGCCGGCGGTGCGACTGTCGGGCCTCATCGCCGCCCCGGACGGCTCCTCCGTGCGCCGGGCGCGCCTGCCGGTCACATCCATCATGAGCGGGCGGTCAGTGTTGGCCACGAGCCCTTCTCCGTTTGCGCGGAAAAGCAGGACCACCTGCGTAGTTGCAGCTAGCAGGAATTCGCTCAGTTCGGCTAACCGGGGGGATAAGTGGGCGCTGGCAGCGATGACGGCGGGACCCTATGCGCGGAATCGTTGAGCGTGCCACAGGAAACCCGAGCCAGAGAGGCCTGCGCCGGATAAACCGCGGCGGCTAGTCCGCGGCCCCGGCACGCCGCATCGGACTCCCGGAGCAAGGAGGAAGCAGATGACGGACGTCATCACGCACGAACCAAGATCGGTAGTGGTCGATGCCCCGCAGGGGGGGCGGCGACCGGGCTGCGGCTGCCCGAGCAGGTCGAGGTGGCGGCGTATTATGCGGTGTCAGAGGCGCTGGCCAACGCGGCCAAGCACGCGCGCGCGTCAGCCGTGCACGTCGAACTCGACACGCCCGACACCATCGTGCGGCCGGCGATCCGCGACGACGGGATCGGCGGGGCCGACCCCGCCCGGGGTTCCGGGCTGGTCGGGCTCAGCGACCGCATCGAGGCGCTCGGCGGCACGCTCGAAGTCACCAGCCCACTGGGGGCGGCACCGCACTGCTCATCGAGATCCCCGTCGACAGCCGGAGTAACCCCGGGGCACCCGAACCGTAGACGCGGTTCCCATCTCTCGACAGTCCCGGCGGTGGCAGCTAGCGGGAGCAGGGACAGAAGCGGCCGGGGCGCCCTAGTCGGCGCCGATGACCTTGAAGTCCTGGTTGACGAAGATGTGGTGCGGCCAGTTGACGCCGATGTAGTGGACCTCGTACTCGCCGTTGCTCAGCTTCACGACACGGTCGACGACGCCTCCCGGGTAGGCGGCCAGTGCAGCTTCCGTCGCCTTACTGGCTGCCGTTCCGCTGACGATCGTCCCCGACCCCTGACTGTAGTTCGCCGGGATCTGGCCGGCCTGCCTGGACGTGGTCGGTGCACCGCGCTGGAAAGGGATCACCTTGGCCGCCGCGGAAGCCGCGGATCCGCCGCCAGCCGGCTGCACGATGACCTGCGTGGCCGTGATGGTCGTTCCGCTGGTCGTCCCGAGTACGAGGACGGGTGTGCCTGTTGTGATGGCACTCGCCGAGGCCTGGCTCGTCCCCTTCTGGTAAGTCGTGGAGGACGCCTCGTCGACGGTCACCTTCTGCCCCGCTGATGTCGTCATGATGAATTTCGACGCGGACAGGCTGCCGACCGTGCCGGATGCTCCCCCTGCGGCCGGCCCGGACCGGGCGTTGGATCCCCCGCCGCCGGATCTGAGACCGCCAGCGGAGCTGCTGCTGGCGGCGGCTGGGCTGCTGCTGGAGGTTGCGCTGACGATCCCGTAGGAACCGCCCGCGACCGCGATGGCCGCGGCGCCGACAATGATGGACCTGGTGAGTTTGCGGGAAGACATTTGCTGAGCTCTTTTCGTCGATGTCCTGGATCTGAGAGTGGCAGCCGACGCTGGAACTGTGATTGAAGCAATCCGGAAGGCTGCCGAGAGGTTGGCCGGCACATGCTGAGGCTTAGCTCTGAGGCTTAGCTCAACGAACGGTTCGCCAGGACACATTCAAGGCACATGACCACGAGATCGGCCGGAAGCGATACCAGCGCCGACTCGCGCGGTCGATCACCCCTGGTAACTGCTTCGGCCCCTTCAGCGCGGCGCCGGCGCGTACCGCTTGGCGTGCCGTTCCCCTTCTGTGGTGCCGCCCCAGATGCCGGAAACCTGTCCAGCGTCAACGCTCGCATACGCGCCTGGCCGTCTCGATCTGGGGCAGGGACGCGTCCGACGTACTGACCGGGAAGAACAGGTCGGGTCCAGGCGGCGGCAGGCGGCGTGGTCCCGCCCGCCGGATACCTGCTAGTAGGTAACGGAATTGGCCGTTTGCCGTGACGACAATGCGCCCGGAACGCGTGATCTCAGGGCAATGACGAAACCGGCTTTTGTGCGCTCGTTCATCTCCATCGCCCCGGCGGGGCGTTCCCGCCACCGTCAGCGCCGTCCTGGGCGCGGTCAGCTGACCTGGGTCCCGCGTCACAGAACGGAGGCCGGCCCCGATGCTCGATACCGGATTCCCGCGGGCAGACGCAGAGAATGACTTCCTCTTCGCGATGACCCGTTCCAGGATCGCGGCTCAGGACGCGGCCGGGACGAATAGCTCGAACAGGTGCCCGTTGGCATCGTGGAAGTAGATCCTTGCCTTGCCCCCGAGCGGGTCAGCTGTCCGCCCGTTCGCCGGGTCGGCGGGATCGTTGCCGAACGGCATGCCGCGCTGGCGGAGCCGGGCTATTGCGCTGGCGAGAACCAGTCCGGTTACCCGGAGGGCGACGTGATGTGGCTCGTGAGCCGCCAGCCCGAAATACGTGAGGGCGCTATCGCCGACGCTGAGGCTGGCCATCTCGCCGTCTGGTCCCTCGGGCTTTATCTCGCCTTCGGCCAGGATCTCGCGCAGGAAGCGGGCTGATGCCCAGGGATCGGCTGCCGGGATGCCGACGTGATCGATGGCGATACTCATTGCTGGCCCTCCTGGTCGAAGCGGGCGAAGCGCTCTTGCGCCGCGCGGGGATCGACGCCCAGCGCGATGAGGAGCTCGGCCGCGGGGTCTGGGCGGGGCAGGTCGAGCAGGGCGCTGAGCACGGTCCCGAGGCCGGCCCCGCGGTTCTTGCGGGCGTCACGAATGCCGGTGAAGATGGCCTTGGCCGCCGGGGTCAGCCGCAGCCGGCCGGTCGCGCGCACCGCGACCGGCCCGGCGGTGATGCCCGGCTCGACGCCGATCGCGGCGAGCGCCTGGGTGTCCAGCGCATCGAGCGCCCGGCGGGCGGAGTCAAGGTCGCAGCCGAGCGCTTTGGCCGTCGGCGAGGCCGGGTCGATGAGCAGGGCCAGGACCAGGTGCTCGGTGCCGATCGTGCGATCCCCGCGCCGGATCGCCTCGTCCCTGGCGTCGTAATACGTGGCGCCGAAGTTGTAGTCGGGGCCATAACGCTGGTCCCGTGCCTTCGCGACACGGTGCTCGGCAAGCCGCCTGATCATCACGGTGCTCCTCCGTACTTGGCGTGCACGGACTGGCGGGTCATCCCCAGCACGTCCGCGATCTGCTGCCAGGACCAGCCCTGGTCCCGGGCCAGGGCTATCTGCTCGGCCTCCACGCGCTCGGCGAGTCGGCGCAGCGCCAGCACCGCGCGCAGGCCCACAGCCGGGCCTGCTGCCCTGCTGGCATCCTGAGGTCCCTTGAAGCCCATGATGTCAGTTTAAACTGACACGCGCTTGTGTCAAATCAAACTGACACCTCGCCCTGGACCTGCTGGCCTGGCTTGATGAGCAGGAACTGGCACTGGGCGACCTGCGCCAGGACGACATCGACCGGTGGCTGGAAGCCGGCCGCTCGCAAACCCGCAACCTCGTCCGCTATTTCCTGAAATGGACCACCGAACGCGGTCTCACCCGCAAGCTCACCGTCCCGCTCATCCCGCGCCAGGAGCCCGCTGACCTGCTCGGCGACGACGAACGCTGGCAGCTCTTGCAGCAGTGCCTGACCGATGCGGCCATGCCCGTCGACGTCCGGGCCGCCGGCGCGCTCACCCTGCTGTTCGCCTTGCCCAGCGAACGCATCCGGAACCTGACCGCTGACCAGGCCGTGCTGAGGGACCAGCACACCTACCTCGCCGCGGGACGGCATCCGATCCTGCTACCGCCCCGCCTCGCTGGCCTCCTGCAACGTCTGGCCACCCAGCCGCAAGAACGCCTGATGATCTCCCACGACCAGCGGGGACCCCGCCGCCTGTTCCCCGGCAGGGTCCCCGGGCAGCCGGTCGCCAACCACGCCCTGACCACCAGGCTGAACCGGCACGAAATCAGCGTCCGGCCGGCCCGCAACGGGGCCCTCGCCGCCCTCGCCGCCGACCTGCCCGCCGCCATCCTCGCCGATCTGCTCGGCATGCACGTCCACACCGCGGTCCGCTGGGTCACCTACGCCCGACGCGGCTGGGCCGAATATCTGGCGGCACGGGCCGCCGATATCGGCGAGCCGATACAGGACGAATAGCTCCCGGTCAGCGGCAGGAGAGGACGTTCGCTCGTGGCGCCTTTAGGCATCGTCGAGGACCGTGGCAGGTGCATGTCTACAGAGTCTTAACCCAGCGGCGCCAGTCGTCCTGGCGGCTGTAACCGCTGGCCCGCCACAGATTCTGGCCAAGGTCATTGCCATCGAGCACCAT
>Ga0066790_10000874_pt1 | contig 12196 bp, 10 predicted proteins | sample OrgsoiDNA2013050_FD_70963 | JGI IMG/M metagenome (GOLD analysis project Ga0066790, IMG submission 70963) | Permafrost soil microbial communities from the Arctic, to analyse light accelerated degradation of dissolved organic matter (DOM) -... | ecosystem: Environmental > Terrestrial > Soil >...
CGCTTAACGCGGGGAACAACACGATGGGGATCGGGGACTCCGGCGCGTACGCGCCGGACTTCGACCGGATCATCGTGGCCGCCGCGCCCAGCTGAGCCCGGCACTCGTTCCGGCTCCGCCGGGGTACGCTCTCCGGCTCCGCCCGGCAGCACGCCGGGCGGAGCCGGGCCAACGGTGCGCACAATCCCGCCGGCGGACTGTTTCATGCAGGTCGGAGGCTTCTTTTGCGGTTAACTCGTTGAAAGCTTCCCTGTCCGGGCAGTTGGGGGAGAGCATGGCGGTAAGTCATGGGCGACGCCGCCGTGACCATGCGGATAGGAGGGCCGACATGCCGGATGCGAACATCCTCGGGATTGTTCTCGCCGGGGGCGCGGGCACGCGCCTCAGCCCGCTGACGGCCGACCGCGCCAAGCCGGCGGTCCCGTTCGGCGGTCTTTACCGGTTGATCGACTTCGCGCTGTCGAACCTGGCCAACGGCGGCATCCGGAAAATCTGTGTCCTCACCCAGTACAAGAGCCACAGCCTCGACCGGCATATCTCCACCACGTGGCGGATGAGCGCGCTGCTCGGCAACTACGTCACCCCGGTGCCCGCCCAGCAGCGGCTGGGCCCGCAGTGGTACACGGGCTCGGCGGACGCCATCTACCAGTCGATGAACCTGATCAACGACGAGAAGCCGGACCACGTCATCGTTTTCGGCGCGGATCACGTGTACCGGATGGACCCGTCGCAGATGATCGAGCAGCACATCGCGCACGGCGCCGGGGTGACCGTGGCCTCCATCCCCGTGCCGCGCGAGGAGGCCACCGAGTTCGGCGTCGTCGGCGTGGGCAAGGATGGCCGGACCGTGGAGGCGTTCCTGGAGAAGCCCGCTGACCCGCCGGGTATCCCGGGCAGTCCGCACCTGTCGTACGCGTCCATGGGCAACTACGTGTTCGACACGGACGTGCTCGTCGACGCGCTGCGCAAGGACGCGGCCGACGACGCCAGCCGCCACGACATGGGCGGCAATATCGTTCCCATGCTGGTCCAGGACGGGTCCGCGCAGGCGTACGACTTCCTGAGCAACCGGATACCGGGCGCACGGGAAGACGGCGTCCCGTACTGGCGCGACGTCGGGACGCTGGATTCCTATTTCGAAGCGCACATGGACCTGTGCGCGATCCAGCCGCTGTTCACCTTGTACAACGACCGCTGGCCGATCCTGACCTACGTGCCCTCGCTGCCCCCGGCCAAGTTCGTGCACGAATCCGGCGACCGGGTGGGCCGCGCGGTCAATAGCCTGGTCAGCAACGGCGTGATCGTCTCCGGCGGCCTGGTGCGCGAATCGGTGCTGTCCCCGGGCGTGCGGATCAACAGCTGGGCCTCGGTCGAGCGCTCGGTCATCCTGCACAACACGAAGATCGGCCGGCACGCCGTGGTACGGAACGCGATCCTCGACAAGAACGTGGAGGTTCCCGAGGGCGTGATGGTCGGCGTGGACAAGGCACACGACCGGGCCCGCGGGTTCGTCGTGTCAGCCGGCGGCGTGACGGTGGTCGGCAAGGGCCAGGCGGTGACCCCATGACGGCGGACGGCCGGCTCAAGGTAGCCCTGCTCACCCGCGAGTACCCGCCCGAGGTGTACGGCGGCGCGGGCGTGCACGTGACCTACCTGGCCCGCGAGCTGGCCAGCCTGGTCGATCTCACCGTGCACTGCCAGGGCAAGGACCGCCCGGACGCCGTGGCCCACCGGCCGTGGGATCTGCTCGCCGGCACGAACCAGGCCCTGCAGACGATCTCGGCCGATCTGAGCATGACGGCGGGCACCGAAGGCGCCGATCTCGTGCACTCCCACACCTGGTACGCCAGCCTGGGCGGCCACCTGGCGTCACTGCTGTACGGCATCCCGCACGTGGCGACCATGCACTCGCTGGAACCGCTGCGCCCGTGGAAGGCCGAGCAGCTGGGCGGCGGGTACGCGCTGTCGTCCTGGTGCGAGCGGGTGTCCGCTACCGCCGCGGCCGCCGTGATCGCCGTGTCCGACGGCATGCGCGCGGACATTCTGGCCGCCTACCCGGAAATTAATCCCGAACGGGTCCGGGTGATCCGTAACGGCGTCGACACGCGTGAATACGCTCCCGATCCGTCGGTCGATGTGGTGGAACGTTACGGCATCGACCCGGGCCGCCCCTACGTGATCTTCGTAGGCCGGATTACCCGGCAGAAGGGCGTCCCGGTGCTGCTGCGCGCGGCGGCGCGGCTGGACCCGGCCGCGCAGCTGGTGCTGTGCGCCGGCCAGGCCGACACCCCGGAACTGCTGGAGGAGGTCACCGGCCTGGTCGAGGGGCTGCGCGGGGACCGGTCCGGGGTGGTCTGGATTCCGGAGATGCAGCCCAAGCACGAGATCATCCAGCTGCTGACGCACGCCACGGTGTTCGCCTGCCCGTCGCTGTACGAGCCGCTGGGCATCGTGAACCTGGAGGCGATGGCGTGCGGGACCGCGGTCGTCGGCTCGCGCGTCGGCGGCATACCCGAGGTGGTCGCGGACGGCGTCACCGGGCTGCTGGTGCCGCCCGGCGACCCGGGGGCGCTGGCCGACGCGCTGAATACGCTGGTACGGGACACCGCCCTCGCCGACGCCATGGGCCGCGCGGGCCGTGAGCGCGTCGTCGCCGAATTTGGCTGGCGCGCGATAGCCGGGCAGACCGCCGCGCTCTACTCCGAGCTGGTGTCGGCCAGCGGCTGAGGAAGCTCTTCCCCGGCCGCCGGCTCAGGAGCCGCTGCCTCGCCGGCTGACCTGGGGCCGGCGTTCCCGTTCAGCGGCTCCGCCGCGGTGGCCGTCTCCATCGGCTCGGGCGCCTCGGGCAGGATCCGCTTGAAGTACGACCGGGCTGCCGCCGTGGTGCCCACGTCGCGGCCGGCCGCCTCCGACATGTACCACCGGTGCTCGAGGATCTCGTGAAAGATCTCGGTCGGCGCCAGGCGGCCGCGCAGGTCGGCGGGGATCGCTTCCACGACCGGTTCGTAGACCTCTTCCCGCCACCGGCTCGCGGCCACGAACTCCGACGCTGGCCGGCGTTGCTTCTGCTCCAGGTAGGCGCGGAACGAGGCGATGTCGTTCAGCAGGCGCCGGGCCTGGTTCTCGCCCGCGTCGATGCCGGTGCGCAGGAAGAGCTGCCGGCTGTGCAGGCCGGTTTCTGAGACCCGGGTGTGCACCCGCAGCCGGTTGCCCGCCGGCGTGCTGATCAGCTCGACCTCGTCGGCGTCGAAACCCAGCTGATTGAGCCGGCGCAACCTCATCGCGATCCGGTATCGCTGCTCGTCCGGGCGCAGGATCTCTTCGCGGGTGAGTTCCTCCCACAGCGCCGAATACCGGCTCTGCAACTGCTCGGCGATCTCCAGCGGGTCGACGTCCTCCGGGAGCAGGTCGCCGGCCTGCAGATCGAGGAGCTCGCCGTAGACGCGCTCGGCGGCCAGCTCGAGGTCCCAGTCGCGCTGCCCGGCAGACAGTTGCGGATGCTGCTCACTGGTCTCGGCGTCGACGAGGTAGGCCTCCAGCGTGCCGGCGTCGTAGCGGAACAGCGTGTTCGACAGCGAGCAGTCCCCCCAGAAGAAGCCGGACAGGTGCAGCCGTACGAGCAGCTCGACCAGCGCGTCCAGCAGCCGGTCCGTGGGCTGGCCGCCGCGGGGCCGGGAGAACACCGCGCGGTAGGTGGTCGCGTAGGTGAGGAACTTCGTGACCAGGATCGCGTCGGTGCCCGCAGGGCGGTCCACCGCGACGCCGACCACGTCGGCCGAGGGAACACCCAGTTCGGTCAGGGACCGCAGCAAGTGGTACTCACGCCGCGCCAGCCTCTCGGGCAGCTCCTTGAGCGCGTACAGCACGCCGTCGTCAACGGCGAAGCGGACCACGTGCCGGGAGATCCCGCGCTGGCGGATCTCCACCAGCCGGTCGTCCCGCCAGGTTTCCAGCGGCTCGTCCCACGGCAGGGACAGCAACCCGGCCGCCTCGTCGGCGGGCGGGGTGAACACGAATCGCACGACAGTCCCAACTTCCCGCATCGTCACCATCAGCCCATGCGCCCCAGTCTCTTCTACCGTCGGTGGCATGGGCCACGATGGGGCAGGACAACCGCCTGGGAGGGTAGCCGATGGAACCAGAGGTGCTGAGTGTGCGGGCGCTCAACCGTGCCTTGCTGGAGCGCCAGCGGCTGCTGCGCCGCGTCCCCCCGGGCGGTCCCGCGGGGGACGCGGCGCCTGCCGGGCCCGGCGCTACCGGGCCGGTGACCGAGACGATCGAGTATCTGGTCGGCATGCAGGCGCAGGCGCCGTTCCCGCCCTACTTCGGCCTGCTGGCCCGGCTGGAGGGGTTCCAAGCGGACGACCTGGCCCGGCTGCTGCTGAGCCGGGACGTCGTGCGGATCGCGCTGATGCGCGGGACCATCCACCTCGTCTCCGCCCGGGATTGCCTGACGCTGCGCCCGCTGGTCCAGCCGGTCCTCGACCGGGCGCTGTCCGCCACCTTCGGGCGGCCGCTCGCCGGGGCCGACCTGCCCGCGGTCGCGGCCGCCGGGCGCGCCCTGACCCGGGAGCAGCCGCGTACGTTCGCGGAGCTGGGCGGGCTGCTCGCGCAGACGTGGCCCGGCCATCCGCCGGCCGCCCTGGCCCAGGCGGTGCGGGCCCTGGTGCCCCTCGTCCAGGTACCGCCCCGGGCCGTGTGGGGCCGGGCGGGGCAGGCCCGGCACGCCCCGGCCGAGACGTGGCTCGGGCGCCCGCTGGATGCGAGCGCTTCCCTGGGAGCCCTGGTGCGGCGGTACCTGGCCGCCTTCGGGCCGGCCACGGTGCTGGACGTGCAAGCCTGGTCGGGGCTGACCCGGCTGCGTGAGGTCATCGAACCGATCCGGCCCAGCCTGCGGACGTTCCGTGACCGGGAGGGGCGGGAACTGTTCGACCTGCCCGGCGCGCCGCGGCCGGACCCGGGCACCCCGGCCCCGGCCCGGCTAATCCCCGAGTACGACAACCTGATCCTGGCGCACGGCGACCGCACCCGGGTCATGAGCGAGGAGAACCGTAAGCGCCTGTTCAGCCTGTTGAACGTCTTTCCCGGGACCGTTCTGGTCGACGGGTTCGTCCGGGGCATGTGGCGGCTGAGCCGGTCCCGGGACGAGGCGGCACTAACCGTCGAGCTGTTCGGCGACCGTGTCCCGGTGCGCGACCGCGACGAGATCGCCGCCGAAGCTACCCGGGTGCTGGCCTTCGCCGCACCGCAGGCGGGCTCCCGCGACGTCCGTTTCGCGCCGGTTGGCCTCACGGGCCTACGGGCGCGGGTTGATCGCCACGATGGCCTCGGTCGTGTACACCAGGAACGTCAGTGACTCCTGGAAGTACAGCTCGACCGATTCTGCGTCGTGCGACAGGTAACCGATCGACAGGTCCTGGCCGAGGCTCAGCGTGTAGTCGCCCCCGCGGGCGGACAGTAGGAAGGCCCCGTCGATGGCCGGTGCCCACAGGATCTCCCCGTCGAACAGCCGCTCGATCTGGTGCCGGATCGGGTACCCGTGGTTCGAGGTCACGCTGATCGCGTCGTACGCGTCCGTGCTGAGCGCGAGTGAGTACGGGCCGTTGACCCCGGCCAGCCGCAGCGCGGTCAGGGCGTCGATGATGACGTCGGGGTATTCGTGGGGGTCAGCCGGGAGGGCCAGCGCCGCATTGCTCGTCGCCGCCCGGATGCCGGTGATACCGGCCGCCGGGTAGCCCTCGAAAACCGCGCGGTCCTCGGCGTAGGCGATCTGCTTCGCCGCGTCCTTCAGCGGCTGCCAGTCCGAGTCCTGCGCGCCCCGTTCTACGTCGTCGATGTCGGTCCGGTTCAGCCGGAACGGCGCGCGCAGCCGCACCAGGGGCTGCGCCTGGCGCAGATGGGCGATGACCCCCTCGGCGGGAGGCTCGACGTCCCCCAGGTGCCCGGTGTTGACCGCGGCCAGGGTGGTGCCGTCCGGTCCCTCCACGTCGGCGATCCGGCGGCCGGCCACGTACGTGCTGAACGTGCGCCGGGCTTCCTCCTCGATGCTGGCCCACGCGGCGTCGGTAATCGGGGCCAGTTCGCGATACAGGTTGTTCATGGCGGAGTACTCCTCTTCAGGCTGCCGATTCCGAGAGAACCGCTGGCCGGGGATGATGGGGCCGCCCCGCCCGGCCCTGTGGGCCCTGTGGACCCGGCAGGCTCCGGCGCGTCGGGCGCGTCGGGCGCGTCGGGCGCGCTGGGCAGGCCGGGCGCGTCGGGCGGGTCGTCGAGGAGGTCGGCCGGCGGGACGAAGAACAGGGTGCCGGTTACCGCCGTGGAGAAATCCAGGATCCGGTCGTAGTTCCCCGGCGGGTTGCCGACGAACATGTTCTCCAGCATCTGCTCGGTCACGCTCGGGCTGGCGGCGTACCCGATGTAGTACGTGCCGAATTCCCCCCGGCCGGCCGACCCGAACGGCATGTTGGCCCGCACGATCTGCCGTTCGGTGTCATCCGGATCGGTGATGGTGTTGAGCGCGACGTGCGAGTTGGCCGGTTTGATGTCATCGGCGAGCTCGATATCGGACAGCTTGGTGCGCCCGATCGCCCGTTCCTGTTCCTCGACGGTCAGCGCGTTCCACGCATCGAGGTCGTGCAGGTACTTCTGCACGATGACGTAACTGCCGCCGGTGAAGTCCGGGTCCTCCGCGCCGACCAGTGCGGCCCGCTCGCCGGCCCGTCCGCCCGGGCTCTCGGTGCCATCCACGAAGCCCATCAGGTCGCGCTCGTCGAAGTACCGGAAGCCGTGCACCTCATCCTGCACGGTGGCCGCTCCGGCGAGCCGGTTCATGACCTGGGTAGCGAATTCGAAGCAGAGGTCCATCTGGTTGGCGCGCAGGTGGAATAGCAGGTCACCCGGGGTGGCGATGGCGTGATGGCGGTCGCCGTCCAGCGCGCGGAACGGATGCAGCTCGGCTGGGCGCGGGCCACCGAACAGGCGGTCCCAGGCGTCTGATCCGATCCCGGTCACGCAGGCCAGCTCCGCGTCCGGGAGCCGGAAGCCGACCGATCGCTGCAGCGCGGAGACGTTGGTGAGCAGGTCACGGGCGGCCGCCTCGCCACCCGGGTTGATGGTCAGCACCAGGAAGATAGCCGCGGTGCTCAGCGGTGCGACGACCGGCTGCGGCTCTGGCGACGGCGGCGGCGTTGCTGTCATCGCGTCCCGGTTTCCTTCCTGCGAGGGGCCTTTCTGCTTCTCTTCCGGATAAAGGCAAGCTTGCCACAGGCGTCACAGCAGATCCGGCCGGGCCGGCGTCACGGAAACGAGCGCGGTGTGGCCTGGGATGCGCTGGCCCCCGGGGTGGGAAAACCGGGGGACGGTGTGGCGCCGGGGGCGGGGGAGAGACTGGCAGGCGTGCTCCCCGGTGCGGTTTCGGCCTGCTGCAGCGCCTGCTCGTCGGCCAGGGCGATGGCCAGTTCCCCGGCGGTCGTGGGGTGGAACGGCGCGGGATCGCCGATGCCCTGCACGTACGAGCCGGGATCGCATAGGGCGTGGCCGGTGAAGTCCGGCTGGACCGGTATCTGCGACGCGGCGGTGGCGCCGTTGGACAGGACCTTGTTCAGCGCGCTGAGCAGCCCGGTGAGCGCGTTCTCCTTGGCTGCGCCCAGGCCCTCGCCGGTCAGGCACGTAGCCCGCTGGTCGAAGGGGCTGTAGTACAGGTTGATCAGCACCCGGGGGTGCGACGGGAGCGTGGCCAGCTGCTCGAGCAACTGGTAGTACTGCGAGGTGAAGGTGGCCAGATGCTGCTGAAAGTACGCGGTGGAGGCACTGTCGGCGCAGGACTTCGCGGCGGCGCACAGTCCCACCAGCCCCGACCAGCCCACGTCGTTCGCGCCGATGCTGACGATGACGAGCTGCGCGTGCGTGGCCTTCCTGGCCTCGCCCAGCTGGGCCGGGACGGTGAGGCCTCCGGCGTTCTGCGGCCCCAGCAGGCCGCCGGCGATGGTCGCGCCGCTGCACGCCAGGTTGAGGACGTTCCAGTCGTTGACGGCCGCGAGATCGGCGGCGTAGGCGTCGGCGCTGCGGCGGCAGGCCCGGCTCGTTGGGCTGGGGTGGGCCACCAGCGGATTACCGAGCCCGGCTGCGGTTGAATCGCCCATGACGACGGCCTGGACCTTGGTCTGCGGCGGCCCGGTCGCGTTCTGCACCGTCGGCAGCCGGGCCTGGCCGACGAGCCCGGTGAGCGAGTTCACCTGGCCCAGCCGCGCCGGGGCGGTGTACGCGGTGACCATGATGCCGCCGAGGTTGGCCGCTTCCGCGAGCAGCAGCCCCGCGGCCAGTAGGCCCAGGGTGCGGCGCAGGGAGAAACGCGCCCACCCGCACAGCGACCCCACCAGCAGCAGGGCGCATACGCCGGTGATGCACGCCTCCCAGACGAAATACGTGGTCCAGGCGGAAGCCAGCGCGTGACCGATCGCGGCCCGCCCGGGTAGCTGCCCGTGCCCCGGCCGGAACATGGACGCGACCTGCTGGTCCAGGGTGATGTGGGTGAGCGTGAGCCGCGGCCGGACCGGCCCGGCGAACTGAAGGGTCGTCGGCAGCCGCTGCCCGAACAGGTCGACCTCGCCCGGGCCCGAGACGCTGAGCGCCGGGGCGGCGGCGCCGACCCCGATCTCCTCGCCCGCGACCGTCACATTCTGCACCGGCGTGACGAGCAGGGCGAGCGCGATCGACGCGGCGGCCACGAGGAGGCCGGCGCCCAGGTAGGCCAGGGTCTTCCGGGTCCGGCGGGTCAGCTTCCTCATGTTCGGGAGGTCCTGGCCACGGGACCGGGCCGGGCTGCCGGCCGCCGGGGCTCACCGAAAAGTCGCATCTGAACAACCCTACGCAACATGCTCCGGTGCGATAGGTGCCCGCGCAGCCCCTTCGGTACAGCCCGGGCCGGGTGGCGGGCGGGATTGCGCCACTCATCCCGCGTCGTGTCACACGCTCCCAGTACGGTTAGGCCGGTCTGACATGGAGGTATCTGTGGAACCGGTCTTCCAGACCAAGCTCGGCCGCCTGTACCAGGGCGACTGCCTCAAACTGCTGGGCGCGACTGACGACGGCACGTTTGATCTGGTTTTCGCAGACCCCCCGTTCAACCTGGGCAAGGACTACGGCAAGGCCGTCAGCGACTCACTGCGTGACGAGGAATATCTCGCCTGGTGCGAGTCATGGATCAAGGAATGCGCCCGCACCCTGGCCCCGGGCGGGGCGTTCTACCTGTTCAACCTGCCCCGGTGGAACATCGAGCTAGGCCACTTCCTCAACCAGGCCGGCCTGACGTTCCGGCACTGGATTGCCATCGACATCAAATACAGCCTTCCGATCAAAGGGAAGCTGTACCCCTCCCACTACAGCCTCCTGTACTACGTCAAAGGCAAGCCCCGCGTCTTCGAGCGTCCCCGCGTCCCTATCCCCGTCTGCCGCCACTGCGGCGGCGACATCAAGGACTACGGCGGCCACCGCAACAAGCTCCACCCTGACGGCCTGAACCTCACCGACGTCTGGAACGACATCCCCCCCGTACGTCACCAGGGAACCAAGCGGCGCTCCTCCAACGAGCTATCCATGAAACTGCTCCGCCGCGTCCTGGACATCAGCACTCAGCCCGGTGACCTGGTATTCGACCCCTTCGGAGGCAGTGGCACCACCTACGCCGCCGCTGAAGAAGGCGGCCGGCACTGGGTAGGCTGCGAACTGGGCGATACCGAGCCAATCATCCTTCGCCTCAGCAACGAAGAAGCCAACGTCCCCCGCAAGCTCAAAGGCGACTCCGGCAAGGGCATGTCCGCCCCCCACCGCACCACCGCCGGGCAGGCCGACCCGCTCTAGATGAGGGCTCTGCCGTCGGTGCCCTTTCCAATATGAGGAACGTCGGGACTTGCCGCATCATGCTCGACAGTGACAATTGCCAGATAGGTGAACTCCCTATGCTGTCCCCAGATCTGCCAAAGCGGATGGTACGGCAACAGCTCTTGTGGATTCCCTACCCTGTCCGTGAGGTAGGCGTACAGCGCGCGAGATGGGACAATCAGGACACCGCCCGATACCTTGCCCTCTAGCATTCCCAGGGCCATCCGGTTAATCGAACGGTGTGACGAGGATATATTGCCAGTTTCCACTCCACTACGACTGGCTTCGTGTCGCCGTGCGGGAAAGTGTAGTGTGCATCGAATCGGTTGCGTTCAGGAACCCAGTCACGGTCCTTTAGATGAGCCACAAAGGCTTCCTTTATCGGCTTAACACCGTTGGCCTTACGCTCGGGGAGGATCGTAAACGTATCACTTCCCGGCGGCCAGGTTATACGACCGATGCCGTCCTTAATATCTCTCTCGACATGCCGGAATTCGTCAGTAGTGGAGAAGCCGTTGTCGATGATGGCGTCCCAGGCAAGAAGCTTCACGCGGCCATATCCGTAGCCTTGCCGCTGGCTGGGACCGCATTGCGCGTTATCTCATACACGAATGCCATCGTGGTCAGAAACGCCTCCTCGGCGCATCCTGTACATTCTGACTATCGTGAATAACGTGTCTATCGTGGCTAAGATTCGGCCGCTCCGTGCACTAGCGACCTCCACGTCTTCCGCAGGCGCATCGACCTCCTGCAAGAAACCTGAAGCCTTGCGGCAGTTCAGCAGGTTCAGCTGTATCCGTGTACGCCAGCGCTCCGCCGCTCAAAGTGGCCGACGCGTCAAGGCGAAATAAACTGGAGCGAGAAGGTGCAGCGTGACGCTCAATCACTTCTTGTGGATAATTGCTGTACGTCCTTCAAGACGGCGCCCACCCAAGGCAAAAACAAAAACCAGGATCAAGGTCAAGAACGCGGGCGAACCCTGAACGCTCCCGGATCGGGAAGCATCCGCTCCCGGGATCTTCGAGCACGGCGTCGTCCACCGTGTCGAGGGCAACGTCGCGTGTGCCGTGATAAACGATCGCTTTTATCGGGCCCTCCCGTACCCCGCGGCGGTGCACCAACCTATACGTGGGCTCAGAGGACGGCCCGTTCGGCATAAATCAGAATCCGGGCACCCTCCTGAACCGGGAGCCACCCCCACATCAGAAGCCAGAGACCACCACCTTGCCGGTCATTCGGCCCTCCTCCACCATCGCGTGCGCGCGGCGCATTGTCTCGGCGTTGAACGGGCCCAGCTCGGTGCTCAGCGTCGTGCGGATCGTGCCCTCGTTCACGAGGTCAGCCACCCGGTCCAGCAGATCATGCTGAACGATCATGTCCGGCGTCTCGAACAGCGGCCGGGTGAACATGAACTCCCAGTGAAAGGTGATGCTCTTGTCTTGATCACCGAACGGACGTCATCGAACTTGTATCCGAGAAATGTCAGTACCGTGTGAGATCATACGGATATGTGTTCCCCTGGAAGGACAGCGTGGGACGAGGTGCTGGCCGGCCTGGCCGCCCTCGGCCCCGGCACCACAAATGCGGTCGAGCTGCTGGGCCAGGTCCATGAGCTGGCCGGGTTCATTGATCGTGCTCAGGGGGAGCTGGCCCGGCTGACCGGTGTCCTGGACGCGGTGGACGGGGTGGCGGAGGCCGGGTATTCCTCCACGGCGGCGTTCTTGCGGCATGCGTGTGGGCGGTCGGCGGGCCGGGCGGGGGAACTGGTGGCCACCGGCCGGGCCCTGCGGGCTCTGGAAGCCACCGGGAAAGCATTAGCGGCCGGGGAAGTCTCGTTTGATTCGGCGCATGTCATCTGCCGCGCCGCCAGCCAGATTCCTGATCCGGGTATGGCGCAGGTGGCCGAGGAGCAGATGCTAGCCTTCGCCCGTTTCCCGGAGCCGGAACCGGAGAGACCAGACGGCGGCCCTGGCCTGGCGTGGGCGGCCCCGGCCCTTGATCCCGGCCAATTGCGCCACCTGGGCGAGGAACTGATCTACCGCGCCGACCCGGCCGGCACCGAGGAACGGGAACGTAGACGATTCGAGCGCCGCCACCTGTCGTTCGGGTTCACCCTGGAAGACGCCGGCACGATCACCGGCGCGTGCGGGGATGCCCTGTCGGCGGAGATCATCAAAACCGCGGTGCATGCGTTCGGGCCGCCGCTGGGCAGGGAGGACACCCGGACCGCGGCGCAGCGGCGGATGGACGGCCTGACCGCCGCCTGCCAGGCCGCCCTGGACTCCGGCACCGCCGGCACCCGGCACGGCGCCGCCCC
>Ga0066790_10000876_pt1 | contig 12191 bp, 5 predicted proteins | sample OrgsoiDNA2013050_FD_70963 | JGI IMG/M metagenome (GOLD analysis project Ga0066790, IMG submission 70963) | Permafrost soil microbial communities from the Arctic, to analyse light accelerated degradation of dissolved organic matter (DOM) -... | ecosystem: Environmental > Terrestrial > Soil >...
TCGACACCGGGCTAAGCTCGTTTGCGGCCTTCGCGCCCGGGCGGCGGGACGCCCCGCCGCTGCCATGATCGCGAAGACCCCCCAGTCTGCTCAGACGGTCAAGTCTTCGTAGATCATGAGGGCTTCGCGCCTGGGACGAGGAGCCGGCGCGCGGGGAGCGGCAGCTGGGGTAGCGCTCTGCGCTCCGCCGAGGCGGTCAGTACGGGCAGGTAATGGTCCCGGGGCACTGGTTCGGCGCCCAGCGACCGCAGGAAGGGACTGTCCCACTGGGCGTCGATCAGCGTGCCGCCCGCCGCAGCGAATCGTGCGGCCATATCCGCGACGGCAATCCTGGCCGCGTCGGGACGCCGGCTGAACATCGAATCTCCGCTGAGCACGACGCCGACCCCGATGCCGCAGGCGCCCCCGATCAGCTCGTCGTCCTGCCACACCTCGATGCTGTGCGCCCAGCCTTCCTCGTGCAACGCGACCATGGTTTCCAGCAGCGTGTCGGTGAACCAGCGCGGCTCACGCCCGGTCCGGCATTCCTGCGCCACCCGCCGGAACGAAGCGTTGGCGGTCGTCCGTTCCCGGCCGCCCCGTAGCCGTTTCCTGACGTTGCGGCCAAGGTGAACGTGCCCGACGTTGATCACCGGCCTGGGGTCAGGCGACCACCACGCTACCCCGTACGGATCTTCATGTGTGCTGCCGACCAGGCCGATCACGCCGTCAGACACCTGATCTTCGTACCGGAATTCGTTGCTGTGGCGGGCGTATTCATCCGGCGCGGGGAAAGGGAAAATGCCGTTCTTATACGCGCCAAGGACGCTGCCTGGGCTCAGATCTGCGCCGAAAGCGACGGGTCCGTCTCTGCCGTTCGGCCCGATCGTGAAAGTTTCCCAGTCCGGGTAGTACCTAACCGGCATGGCGTCCTACCACACATTGCTGTCACCAGCCCGGCCGCCCGCCGCCGCCGCTCCGCCGGGACTTCTCAGGTATCCCTGTGCTATCAGCCGGCCGATATAAAGATCAAGAAGTTTCTCATCGACCGGCGGGAAAGCTATGCCGCTTCCGCTCAGTGCTTGCTCCGTCCGTGACCGGGTGTAGGCAGGGAAAATATGCTCAAGGTACATCTCCGCCACCGTGAGCCCGGATCCCGCCACCAGGTCGACGAAGAGCGGGACGAACGGGGTCATCGGATGGCCGGGGTCCTGGGCGGCATGTCTCAGCAGCGCGTCGACCCATTCGCGGAAGGGCACCGCGGTGACGGCGTATCCATGATGGCGAAGCCGGTCGACCAGCGATCCCAGGAGCGCATACTCCGGGCTGGCCAGGTGATACGTGCCGCCCGCGGCCTCGACCGTGGCGGAAATGTATCGTATGGCGGCCGCGCATATATCGGCAGGCACGAAGTCGAGCGGCAGGTCGACGTCCGGTGCGATGCCCGTGTCCGTGATGAACCTTATCAGCGCGCACATCTCGGTCGCCGTGTTCCACACCCCGGTGTGCTGATCCCCGGCGATGTCCAGCGGCCGGTAGATGGCCACCGGCAAGCCCGCCCGTGCGGCGTTCCTGAGCATTTCCTCGGCCACGAACTTGGTCTCTATGTAGCCCATGCCCAGGTGCTCGGCATACGCGAGGGGGGTGTCCTCGGTTACCTCGCGCACGCCCATGGCGCCGAAACCAGCGAGGACCGTGGTGGTGGAAACGTAATGGATAGGTATGCCCCGGTAAAGGCCAGCCAGGCGGATTAGTTCCCGGGTGCCTGCCACGTTCGCCGCCCGCAGCTCCCGGTAGGGATAGATAAAGTTCACGGTCGCGCCCGCGTGGTGAATGATGTCGATGGTCCGGGCGAGCTCGCTGAATGTGCCGGAAGACAGGCCCAGGTTTGGCTCGGCCAGATCGCCGGCCACCGGCACGATACGGTCGATGGCCAGCCCGTCGAGTTCGTAGCGTTCGGCCGTGACCGCGATGCGCTGCCGCGCATGCGCGGTGCTGCGCGCCCGGACCAGGCAGTGGACCCGCGCGGTGGTGGCGGTGAGGAGCTCGCGCAGCAGGTGAATCCCGAAGAAGCCGGTCGACCCGGTGAGGAGGATCTCTTTCGGTCGCTGCCAGTCTGGTGCCGGTGCCGTATCCCGGCGGACCGGATCAGCTAGTTCGGCTTCGCGGGTGAAGTCAATGCGCGGGTCCTCATCGCCGGCGGTGAGCCGGCCGGCCCGGGCATCCTGCGTGGCGTTCGAGAAACCGCGCAGCGTGGCATCGCGCAGCAGGGAGCGGGTGAGCGGACGGACATAGCCCGGGCTGATGCCGAACATGACGCGCGCGTGCGCCAGCATCTCCGCGGCCAGAAGTGAGTTTCCGCCCAGCTCGAAGAAATCGTCGTCCAGGCCGATCCGCCCGGTCCCCAGCATCCTGGACCACAGATGAGACATTCCCGCCTGGACCGGCGTACGCCCGGCCTCCAGGCTCCCGCTGGCCGCCGTCACGGGAGACGGGAGCGCCTGCCGGTCGAGTTTTCCTTCCGGGGTCAACGGCATCTGGTCCAGCGCGATGAACACGGCCGGGACCATAAAGCTCGGCATGCGCGCGGAAAGAAAGCTCCGCAGGCTCACACCTGAGGCCGGCTCCTCCGCGTCGTCGCCGGGCGGCCCGTCCCGCCGGCCGGTCCGGCGGCGGGTGTAATACGCGGCGAGCTGCCTGGTACCCGGGCCGGCCTCGGACCCGATGACCACCACCTCGGTGATGTCGGGGTGGCTGATCAGAGCAGCCTCGATCTCGGCGGGCTCGACGCGAAAGCCGCGGATCTTCAGCTGGCGGTCCATCCGCCCGAGGACCTCAAGCTGGTGGTCCGCGCGCCAGCGCCCGAGGTCTCCGGTCCGGTACATCCTGCTGCCGGGCACGTCGTGGTGCGGGTTCGGCAGGAACCGCTCCGCGGTTAGTCCTGGCCTGCCGAGATACCCTCGGGCGATGCCGCAGCCGCCGATGTAAATCTCGCCCACCTCACCCGCCGGCAGCTGGTTCAGGCTCTGGTCAAGTACCAGCACCTGCGCGTCCCGGAGCGGCCGCCCCACGGGCACCGAGGCGGCAGGCTCCGGCGCCGCCAGCTCTTCGCTCGCGTCGAACAGGGTCGAGGTGATCGTGGTCTCGGTCAGTCCGTAGGCGTTGAGCAATCTGGCTCCGCGCCCCGCTCGCAGCGCCGCCCAGCCGTCCGCGGGGTCTAGCCGCTCGCCGCCAGTGATCATGAGCCGGACGCTTCTCAGCCGCTCGTCTTCTGGTTCGGTGACCGCAAGCATCGGGTGCCAGTACGCGGGAGTCATGTCCATGACGGTGACCTGCTCCCGGGCCAGATAGCCGAGCAGATCGGCGGGTGCGACCGTCCCCGCGGCTGGCAGCATCACCGTCGCGCCGCGGAGCAGGGCCACCAGTATCTGCTCGACGGAGATGTCGACGCCCAGGGAAGCCAGCTGCAAGACCCGGTCGCGCGGTGAAATCTGGTAGGCGCGGGCTAGTTCGGAGATGACGCAGGCCAGGGACCGGTGGCTGACGGCGACGGCCTTGGGGCGGCCGGTGGAGCCTGATGTGTAGATGGCATACGCGACGTTATCCGCGTGCAGACGGATGCCGGGAGCCGTGACCGGCTGGGCGCCGAGATCCGGGTCCTCCTCGCCGATCAGCACCAGCCTGGCGCAGGTTCCCGAGAACGCCGGGGCATGCGCCCGGCTCACCAGGATGACGCTGGGGCGGCCTTCCTCGCACATCTGGGTCAGCCGCGCGGCCGGCAGGGACGGATCAAGTGGCAGGTACGCTCCGCCCGACTTCAAGATGGCGAGCAGACAGCGAATCGCATCGCTACCGCGCTCTAGGCAGACCCCGACCAAAGTCTCCGGGCCGACGCCTAGGGCGCGGAGCTGGTGGGCCAATTGATTTGCCGCCGCGGCCAGCTGGCGATATGTCAGCTGGGTTCCTGCGGAGATTACCGCGACCGAGTGGGGCCGGTCAGATGCTTGCTCATCGAATAGGTGGTGAACGAATCGCACATCATGCTGCCCCGGGTCGTTGACCGCGACCACACGGGTACGTTCCCCGGGTGCCCTGGCTGCCTCTTGACCTGGCACTATGTACGGTTTATCCGTATCAGTCATTTGTGATGTTTCTACGCGCCGCTCGTTTGCTCGTTCGCTGGACAACGTGACCAGGCCGCTCCGTCGTGCAGGCGATCCTGTTTGTCAGTATATTCCTTCCCGCCGGAAGCGGCGGCGCCACGTTCCGGTGTGATTCCCATCATAAACGTCGTAAGCAGTCCCAATCTTAACTTCAATCTATCCAGGTTGAAAAAGAGTAATGTGATCCTCATGACAAGCCCGCCGTCGTAAATAACAAAATTAGCGACTTATCGGGTTTATTGCGGGGCCTGCCGATGTGCATGCGGTGCCCCTTCCGGGGGGAAGATGGGAGTTAGCGGTAGGGAGCGCACTGCTGGGGACAGCGAGCAGCGGCGCAAAGGTGAGCTTGGGGGGACCTTGACGTCACGGCGGCATGTGCTGGCGGGTTATGTCATCTGGGTGACATTGCTCATCGCGGCGTACTACGCGTGGCCCGGCCTGCGGGTGGAGACGTGGGGCCTGATCGGCCTGAGCGGAGTCAGTGCCATTGTGGCGGGCGTGGTCATCAACCGCCCGGCCCGTAAGGCCCCGTGGCTATTGCTGGCCGCCGCGAACCTGAGTTTCACCGCTGGTCAGGTGAGCTTTCTCGCCTTGACGCAGATCGTGGCGGAGCAGGTGCCGTTTCCTTCCTTCGCGGATGTTCTGTACCTGGCCACGTTTCCGCTTTATGCGGCCGGCTTGCTGATTTTTATCTGGTGGCGGACCCCGGACCGGGACCGGCGCAGCCTGATCGATGCCCTGACCCTGACCGTCGGGCTAGCGTTGCTGTCGTGGATTTACCTGATCCTTCCCTATGTGCACAACCCCGCACTGTCATGGCTGCAGAAAAGCGTCGCGATCGCCTATCCCCTCGGCGATGTGCTTGTCCTGGCCATGCTCGCCCGGCTTCTGGTGCCGGGGACCGCGCGTACCAGGTCCGTCCATCTGCTGACCCTGGGCACCGTCGGGCTGCTGGCCTCCGACGTGTCGTTCGGCCTGATACAGCTCTACGGGTCGTTTCACAATGGGACGATTGTCGACCTCGGCTGGGCGGTCTTCTACGGCGCCTGGGGAGCGGCGGCCCTGCATCCGAGTATGGTCGAGCTAACCCGGCCGGTCGCGCGGCAGCAGCCGGAAACGTCGCCGATCAGGCTGACCGTGCTCATGCTCGCGTCGTTTATCGCGCCCGTCGTGTTGTTCATCCAGTCGGTCACCGGCCGGTATCACGACGGCAGCGTGATCGCGGTGTTTTCCGCCATCCTCTACCTCCTGGTGCTCTCGCGGCTGTGGGACGTGGCGGCTTCGCACCGGCGCGCCCTGGGCCGTGAGCGCGCGGTGCGACTGGCGGGTGCGTCCCTGGCCTCGGCGGTCACCGTCACCGAGGCCGCGATCACCATCAGAACGGCGGCGGTTGCCCTCATCGACCCGCGCTCGCCGGGTGAGGCGCTGCTCGTGGTGCGCGACGGTGACACGCTCCGTCCGGTGTCCGCCGCGCACGGCGATGCGCCGCGACTGGACCAGCTGGCGGAGCTGACCGAGACCTGCCTGCCCCTGCTGACCGGATCACGGCCGCTATTCCTGCCCACGACCAGGCTCGGCAAGCGTGCGGAAGTGCTCCTTCCCGGCTGTGACGGGATCTTGCTCTGCCCGCTCGCGCTCAACGACCGGCCGTCCGGAGATCCGCTCATCGGGGTCCTGGCGGTGTTCGGTGAGCAGCGGACCCTGGCCGACTTGTCCGCGACGCTGGAAATCCTGGCTCAGCAGGCCGCCCTGGCCGTCGAACGTGTGATGCTCAGCCAGGAGGTTATCCGGCAGAGCGGTGAGGCCTACTTCCGCACGCTGGTTCAGGACACCTCAGACGTCATCTTGATCATCGGCGACGACGGGAAGGTCCGTTACGCGACCCCCTCGGCCACGAGCATCTTCGGCGACGTCGCGGTGGAGGGCGTCTATCTCTGGGACCTGGTGAAGGACAGCGAGCACGAGAACGTCATCCGGACCCTGGCCCGGATGCGGAAATACGCGGGCCGCACCTCGTACTGCGAGGACATGCAAATCACCCGGCGTGACGATGTGAGCGTCCAAATCCAGGTGAGATGCAGCGATCTTCGCCGGGATAGCACCGTCGGCGGCCTGGTGCTTACGCTCCGGGACGTGACCGAGCAACACCAGCTCGAGGAGGAGCTGAAGCACCGAGCCTTCCACGACGCGTTGACCGGGCTTCCCAACCGCTTGTTGTTCCAGGACCGGGCGGCCCGCGGGCTGGTCCGGACCAAGCGCAACGGGACGACCGCGGGCGTGCTCTTCGTGGATCTGGACGACTTCAAGATGGTGAACGACACGATGGGCCACAGCGTCGGCGACGAACTGCTGGTGGCGGCCGGAATACGGCTGGCGTCAGTGGTGCGTGATTCCGACACGGCGGCGCGGCTGGGTGGCGACGAGTTCGCGCTCCTCGTCGAGGACGTCGCGGACTCTGCCGCGGTGGACGCCTATGCTGAGCGCATTGTCCGGGCGTTCGGCGAGCCCTTTGCTCTCGCCGACGGATCAGTGGTCTCGACGGCCACGGTCGGCGTCGCCACCACGCAGGACAGCGTGGACGTGGACGAACTGCTTCGTCATGCGGACCTGGCCCTGTACGCCGCGAAGGTGGCCGGCAAGCGGCAGTGGCGTCGCTACCTGCCCGTTCTGAGCGCCGGAATGATCAGGCGACGAGAGGTTGGGGCCGCGCTGGAAGACGCGGTGCACAACTCTGCCTTCACCCTCGTTTACCAGCCCATCGTGGCGCTGACCAGTGGCGAGATCGCCGGCTTCGAGGCCCTGGTGCGATGGCCTCATCCCCAGTGGGGCATGATGCAGCCCGGCCAGTTCATCGAACTGGCCGAGGAGACCGGCCACATCGTCCCCCTCGGCTCCTGGGTGCTCGGGCAAGCGGCCGCGGACATCGTCCGGTGGGTGCGCAGGGCCCCCCACCATGCGCCGATGTACATCAGCGTGAACGTGTCGGCCCGCCAGTTCCGTGATCCAGGTTTTGTCGACGGCGTGCGGCGGGTCCTCGCGGAGTCGGGCCTGGCGCCCTCGGCGCTGATGCTCGAACTCACCGAGAGTGTCCTGCTGGGCCGGGACGAACGGATCCACTCCGACCTCATGGAGTTGAAAGAGATCGGCGTGAAGCTCGCCATCGACGATTTCGGTACCGGGTACTCCTCGCTGAGTTACCTGCGGGAACTGCCGATAGATGGGCTGAAGATAGACAAGTCTTTCGTCGACGGGATCGCCACCTCAGACCAGCGGCTGGCCCTGGTGGAAGGCATCATCGGGATCGCCAGGACGCTTGAGCTCAACGTGATTGCCGAGGGAATCGAAACCGAGGCCCAGCGAGATCTGCTGGTCTCGATGGGCTGCCGTTTCGGGCAGGGGTATCTGCTGGCGATGCCGGTGGAAGCGGACCAGGCCGAGGCGCTCGTGCGGATCGGGCGCAGTCTGGTGCCCGAGCTTCCCCGGATGAGCCACTGACTCCGATCGGGTCACCCGCGCCAGTGCTGGCTGAGTCAGTACCCGGCCGAGTCGGCGTCAGGCCGGCCCGTCTCGGCCGGGATGTGGTCGAGGGTCCGCAGGAAACTCGCCGCCCAGTAGGCGACGTCGTGTTCGCGTACCCGCCGCCGCATCGAGCGCATCCGGCGCCTGGCCTCGGCGGCGCTGACGACCGTCGCGCGCACGATGGTGTCCTTCAGGCCCTCGATGTCGTGCGGGTTCACCAGGAAGGCGCCGCTGAGCTCGTCGGCCGCCCCGGTGAACTCGCTCAGCACGAGCGCGCCGCTTTCATCGTTGCGGCAGGCGACGTACTCCTTGGCCACCAGGTTCATGCCGTCCCGCAGCGGGGTGACGAGCATGACGTCGGCGGCCAGGTAGAGCGCGGCCATTTCCTCCCGGGGGTAGGACTGGTGCAGGTAGTGGATCGGGGTGGAACCGACCTCCGCGTGCCGGCCGTTGATCCGGCTCACGGTGAGCTCGACCTCATCGCGCAGCTCGCGGTACGCCTCGACTCGTTCCCGGCTCGGGCTCGCCACCTGGACCAGGACCGCCTGCGGCGGCCCGAGACGGACCTGGTTGAGCAGCTCGCCGTAGGCCTTGAGGCGATGCAGTATGCCCTTGGTGTAGTCGAGCCGGTCGACGCCGAGCAGGACGATCTCGGGCTGGCCTAGCGCGTCGCGGATTTCCCGCGCGCGTTTCCTGACGTCCTCCCGCTCCGCCATCTGGCTGAGGGCGGCCGAGTCGATCGATATCGGGAACGCCGCGGCATGGACCTCGCGCGTTCGGTCCGGGCCGGCTACCCGCACCGTCGGCCCCCGGGTGGTCAGGCCGGTGGCCCGGCGGCAGGCGCGCAGGAAGTTCGCCGCGTCGGCCCGCCGCTGGAAGCCCACCAGGTCCGCGCCAAGCAGGCCCTCGATCACCTGCCGCCGCCAGGGAAGCTGGGCGAAGATCTCATAACCGGGGAACGGGATGTGGTTGAAGAAGCCGATCCGGACGTCGCTGCGCCGGTCGCGGAGCATCTGGGGGACGAGCTGGAGCTGATAGTCGTGGATCCACACGGTCGCGCCGCGGGCCGCGTGCGTGGCGGCCGCTTCCGCGAACCGCCGGTTGACCGCGACGTACGCTTCCCACCAGTGGCGGTGGAACTGCGGCGGCGCGATGACGTCGTGGTACAGCGGCCACAGCGTGGCGTTGCAGAAACCCTCGTAGAAGTCCCGGACCTCCTCGGCGGACAGGCCTATCCCGACCAGGGACAAGCCGTTGGCCTCGAACGGCCCTGGCGCCGGGCCCGCATCGCCGGACCAGCCGATCCACACGCCTCCGGCCTCGCGCATGACGGGTTCGAGCGCGGTGACCAAGCCTCCGGGGCTGGGCCGCCAGCTGGTCTCGCCGTCTGGTTCCTCGACTCGGTCTACGGGCAGCCGGCCGGCTACCACCACGAAATTGTGGCCGCCGTCAGCCGGCTCTGCGGCGACACCGGGTTCCCTCAGCGAAGACATCACAGTCAACCTTAGCCAATCGCGGCCGCCGCCCACCGGACCGGCAGCTCAGCGAGCCCTCGGGACCGCCGCTACAGTGGCGAGGGTGACGGCTGACCAGACCCAGACCCAGACCCAGACCGCCCCCCGGCTGACGTCGCTGTCGCCGGGCGCGGGCTGCGCGTGCAAGCTGCCGCTGGCCAAACTAGAGGCGCTTTTCGCCACCATGGATGGTGCCCCGGCGATGGGCCCGGCCTCCGGCGACCTGCTCATCGGCGCCGCCGAAGGCGACGACGCGGCCGTGCTGCGCCTGGACGATGACCGGGCGCTGGTGCTGACCACGGACTTCTTCACCCCGATCGTCGACGATCCGTCCGACTGGGGCAAGATCGCGGCGGCGAACGCGCTGTCGGACGTGTACGCGATGGGCGGCCGGCCGCTGTTCGCGGTCAACCTGGCCGCGTGGCCGGGCGATGGGCTCGACATCGCCATCCTCGGCCAGGTGATGCGGGGCGGCGCGGAGGTCGCGGCGCAGGCCGGCTGCTTCGTGGCGGGCGGCCACACGATCGATGACCCGGTGCCCAAGTACGGCCTGGCCGTGGTGGGCCTGGCTGACCCGGCCGCGCTGATGACCATCGACCGGGCGGCGCCCGGGGACCAGCTGATCCTCACCAAGGCCATCGGGACCGGCGTGGTCGCCACCGCGCTCAAGCGCGACGGGGCCAGCGAAGATGTGGTCGCCGCCGCGGTGGCGTCGATGACGCTGCTCAACGCCGGGGCCAGCGAGGCCGCGCTGGCGGCGGGGGTGCGGGCGGCGACCGACGTGACCGGATTCGGGCTGCTCGGCCACCTGCACCGGATGCTGGCCGCCAGCGGGGTGGCGGCGCGGGTGTGGGCCGCCGCGGTCCCGCTGCTGCCGGGCGCCGCGGAGCTGGCCGCGGCCGGGTTCGTCTCCGGCGGGACCAGGGCCAACACCGAGCGGATGCGGACCGCCGCGGTCATCGACGAGGCCGTGCCGGCCGAACTGGCCGTGCTGCTGCACGACGCGCAGACCTCCGGCGGCCTCCTGCTGGCCGTGCCGCAGGCCGCGGCCGCCGCGCTGACCGCGGAGCTGCGCGCGCAGGGCCTGCCCGCCGCGCTGGTCGGTGAGGTCATCGTGGGCGAGAGCGGGTGTATCGAGGTGCACCACGGTTCGTTCTGACTGAGGGGTTTTCCCCGGATACGGTGAAGCGGTGAGAAACAGGCCAGCCGCGCTATGGTCTGCGCTGCTCGCCTTCCTGCTCACCGCCTTGGCCGCGGTGCTGGCGGTCGCCGGGGGGGCCGGGTCCGGCCCGGCCGGGGCCGCGAGTCAGCCGCCGGCGGCGCGGCACGTGGTCATCGTCGGCCTGTCCGGGCTGCGCTGGAGCGACGTCTCCCCGGCCAGCACGCCCACCCTGTGGCGGCTGGCCGGCCAGGGGTCTGCGGGCTCGCTGGTCGACTACGCGGTGCTGCCGCTCACCTGCCCGGCGGACGGCTGGCTCACCCTGAACGCGGGCGCCCGGGCCCAGTCCGATCACACCAACGCCGGCTGCGGCGCGTTCCCGGCCGTGGTCGCCTCCGGTACCGGCGCCCAGGTCACCGGCCTGGCCGCGCTGGAGTCCTACAACGACCAGTTCCACAACAACCCGGACTGGGGCCTGCTGGCCGGGACATCCTCGGGCTGCTCCACCGCCGTCGGCCCGGGCGCCGCGCTGGCCCTGGCCGGTAAATCCGGGCACGTCGTCTCCTACCTGCCGTCGCCCTCGGGGCTGTCCTCGGCGGTGCTGTCCCGCTGCCCGCTGACCGTCGTGGACCTGGGCAGTCTCGGATCTTCCGAACGGTCCGTGGTGCTCCGCTCGACGGACTCCGAACTCGCCCGGATCGTGGCGGACCTGCCGGCCGGCGCCACCCTGCTGGTCACCGCGCCCGGCGCGACGACCAGGCCGCCGCACCTGCAGCTGGCCCTGGCGGCCGGACCCGGTTACCAGGCGGGCCTGCTGGACGCCAGCTCGACCCGGCAGCCGGGCCTGGTGGTGCTCACCGACCTGACCCGGACCGTGCTCGGCTGGCTGGGCCGTGCGGTGCCGTCCGATGCCGTCGGCGCGCAGATCACCCGGGCGGACCGGGGCGCCCTGGCGCCGACGGTCAGGTCCCTGGTCGGCCGGGACACCGCCGAACAGGTCTGGCGGTCCACCCACGACGAGTTCTTCTGGATCTACGCGCTGGCCGACGCGATCGTGCTGGCCGCGATCGGGCTGGCGTGCTGGGGAGCCGGCCCGGCCCGGCGGCGGCGGCGGCCGCGGGGCTGGCGGGTGGCCGGGGTGTTCGCCGCCTCGGTGCCCGCGGGCACCTTCCTGGCCAACCTGGTGCCGTGGTGGCTGTTCGCCCATCCGGCGGCGTGGCTGTACGGGGTCGCGGTGGCGTGCGCCGCGGTGCTCGGCGCGGCCGCGCTGGCCGGTCCGTGGCGGCGGCATCCGCTCGGGCCGTTCGGCGTGATCGGCCTGCTGACGCTGGTCGTGCTTGGCCTGGACGTGATGACCGGGTCGCGGCTGCAGCTGGAGACGCCGTTCGGGCTTTCCGTGCTCGAGGCCGGCCGGTTCTACGGCATCGGCAACGAGGCGCTCGGCATCTACGGCATCACCGCGCTGCTGGCCGCGGCCTGGCTGGGCCTGCTGGCGCTGCGGCGGTACCCGTCGTCCCGGCGCCCGGCGGTACTCGCGGTGGTCGTGGTGGCGGCGTTCGCGGTGTTCGCATCCGGCTGGCCAGGGTTCGGCGGCAAGGTCGGCGGCACGATCGCGATGGTGCCGTGCTTCGCGCTGCTGGCCATGATCATCGGCGGGATCCGGCTGAACTGGCGCTATCTGCTGCTTGTCGCGGTCAGCGGGCTGGCCCTGTTCGTGGTCTTCGCGCTGATCAGCTACCTCGCCCCGGTCACCGGCAAGTCCGACATCGGGTCGTTCGCCGGTAACTCGCTGCACGGCCATTCCGGCGGCCTGCTGCTGCGGAAGATCAACTCGAACATCGGCTCGCTGTCGGTGAA
>Ga0066790_10000877_pt1 | contig 12190 bp, 9 predicted proteins | sample OrgsoiDNA2013050_FD_70963 | JGI IMG/M metagenome (GOLD analysis project Ga0066790, IMG submission 70963) | Permafrost soil microbial communities from the Arctic, to analyse light accelerated degradation of dissolved organic matter (DOM) -... | ecosystem: Environmental > Terrestrial > Soil >...
TGGTCAGCCCTCGCGGCCAGATCCGGTCGACCAGCACCCGAGTGCCGTCGCCCTGCGCCGGGTCCTCGTAGGCCCGGCGCACCTGTACCTTTGCGTTCGCCATCAGCCGCCTCCTCAGGCTGAGGCCCAACTTCAATCAAGTCCGCCGTGCCGGAGCGGATCGTGTCCGGGACCTCCGACAGCGAAACGGACTACCGGGCCGGGGCGGTGGTCACAGCAGCTTAGCGACCGTCAGCAGCACCGCCGAGGCCTCCAGCGCCTCCAGGCTGTGGCGCGTGTCCGGCACGACAAGCAGGTCACCGGGCCGCCCCTCCCAGGACACGTCCCCGGCCGACAACCGCACTCGTCCGCGCAGGACGTACACAGTTGCCTCGCCCGGGTTCTCATGCTCGGCGAGGACGGCGCCCTTGAGCATCGCGATGACCGTCTGGCGCAGTATCCGCTCGTGACCGCCGACGACCGTATCCGCGGTGTGACCTCCGCCCGCTGCGCCTGCCCGCTCCAGCAGCTGATGACCCAGAGCTTCCAGTGAGAACTTCTTCTGCATGTCCTGCGACACATCCAATCTGCGAGGCGATGACCGCGTCCGAAGAGCAGCCGGCCGGCCGCTCGCGCATTCCGCTCGCGCATTCCGCTCACCGGGATCAGCTGACCTTCCGCACCGGCGCTCAGCCCTTCCTCAGCGTGCTCCCCGTCGTCGGCAAAACCGTATCGAACATCCCCGGTGAGCATGGTCGCCGTGATTGAGCGGCACAAGGCAGCATTATCCATCGGCTTGAGTCTGCCGACTGGCCCTCTCGGTCGCAACGCGGCGTGATTCCCCCGACCGAATAGCCAGGCGCGCCTGCGATTGAAAGGCACGCCAGCTTCGTTCCCACTGCCCCTCACGCGGTGTGGTGAACGCGAACCTGCGGAGCAGCCCGGCCAGCGACTGCTCAACCTCGCGATCCACGGTGGCCCGCGACCGCTGCGGCTCATACAAGGCCGCGTCTACCCAGTCGGCCGGACCCCAGATGCACACATCGATGCACTCCTGCGGAGCATCAACGCCCCCGCAATCCTCGCAGCGCCACACGATCACGGTCTCAGCACGTGCAGGCAGCTCATCACCGCGGCCCCCGGCCGCGGGCCCCGGCCGCAGCACCGAACGCGCCGACTGCTGAAGCGCCTCATACGCGACCCGCAACTCGCCCGGGCCGGGCTCTGTGCGCGCCAGTTCCCCGACGACAGCCCCGAACCCCTCGATGCGATCGCGGCAGGCCGCCGCGGCCGCCGTCAGCTCGTCGTAATCGCTGCCGCTGACGAGCTCGAGCCTGCGCTCGCGGCAGGCCCCCTCGCAGCTTTCCTGCTGCCTCATCGCCCCGCAGCCGATGCAGCCAGGGATCGACAGGCGACGCGGCGGCTTCACGGACTCAATATAAGCTCGGCGCTAGCGGTCGGCAGCTGGCCAATGCCCGGCCTGACCATTTTGCCGGGTCCGGCCACCTGACGGAGCTAGGCCTCCGGAGGCGACCGTAGCCAATCTACAAGCAGCTCTTCGGCGCCTAGCTTGCCCTACTGGCTCCCCGGTTCTCCCAGTTCGCAGCTCCCGAGTGCTGACTTCCGCGAGCCGTCGACCTGCACAGAGCACCCACGACGCGCCAGCCGGCTGCCTGGCGGGCGCTGCCCAGCCGCGCAGAACATCTGCGATCGGGACGCAACCTTGCATTCGTCGCCCAAGTCAATGGCGCGCACAAATCGGCGTTATGCGGAGACCACAGACTGTTACCTCAAATTTGTGATCCTAAGCCGGCGCCGCTTCGAGTTCGTTTTTTGGAATAGCCGGCGATCGCCAGGCCCGGTAGAACCTCGACCATCCGCGTAGCACTAACAAGTCTGGCGAAGCGTCGGCTACCTGACCAAGTGGGGGGCAGACCAAGTAAGCCCAAAAGCGGCAGTGGGCGGTCGCTGCGGCTTTCTGCTGGGTTAGCTTCACTGCCGGTGTGCCGCTGGTTGCAGTTCGGTGAAGTTCGGCGTGAGGGACGATCGCTCGTCGTTACGGTGCTTGCGTCCTGGTTCGGCCTGGTCGGGGGGACTGTCGGGTGACGTCGATCGAGCGCACTGCCTATCCGGAGTTCAAGCGGCTGACCTCAGCGCGGGTGCTGCACGTGTTCTTCACGCCGACCGAGGACGAGGCCGCGTGGGCGCAGGAGCGGACCGAGACGCCGGAGTCGCTGCTGGCGCTGCTGGTCGACCTGAAGTGCTTCCAGCGGATGGCGCGGTTCTGCGCGCGCGAGGAGATCCCCGATGCCGTCACCGACCACGTGCGGCACTGCCTCGGCCTGGCCCCGGAAACCGAGCCTGACCACGGGACGGACCGGACGATGCGGCTGCACCGCGGCATGGTGCGCACGCGGCAGGGCGCGACCCGGGATCCGCAGCGGGCCAGGGCGCTGGCGGCGGCCGCGATCCGCGATGCTGCGCAGGTTCGGAACCACCCGCCGGACCTGATCAACGTGGCGCTCGAGCGCATCATCGAGGCCTCGCTGGAGCTCCCGGCGTACTCCACGCTGGACAACATGGCCACCACCATCCGCGCTGAGGTCAACGAGGCGATCTTCGCGGGCATCACCGCCCGGATGGGCCCGGAGGGACGGCAGCGGGCGCAGGGGCTGCTGGACACGGCGGGCTCTGACGGGCAGGTCGATGTTCAACCGGCTGAAGAAGCCGGCCAAACGGGCGACCTGGTCGCGGTTCAAAGCCCAGGCAGAGTACCTGGACGAGGTCGACGCCCTCGGCGACACCGCCTGCTGGGTGGAAGGAGTCGCCCCGTCGAAGGTCGCCGACTTCGCCGGCGAGGCAGCGGCTCAGGACATCGACACGCTGTCCCGCTACGGGGACGCCAAGAAGCTGGCCCTGGTGGCGTGCCTGGCCCACACCGCCCGGATGCAGGCCCGCGACGACCTGGCCGAGATGCTGTGCAAGCGGGTCGCGTCGATCGTCAAGAAGGCCAAGACCGAACTGGAGGAGATCCGGCTCCGCCAGCGCGCGGTGACAGAGCAGCTGATCGGCACCTACCGCACCGTCCTGGAGAACCTGGACCCGGACGGCGAGGCCGTCGCCGGGGAACCGGGCCAGGGACCGGCCCTCGCGGTCGCCGCGGTCGAGGAGGCCGGCGGGTTCGCCGCCCAGATGCGGGACATCGAGGAGGTGACGGCCTACCACGGCGACAACCGCCAGCTTGCCCTCGTCGATTACGGCTATGCGGCCAGGATCGCCGAGCAGCTGGCCGGCGTCCGCCGCCGGTACCTCGCCGAGCGGGAGCACAACGCCGAGCAAGCCCTTACCAACTACCGCTGCAACTACGTCGCGGTCAGCAGCGGGACCGCCCGCCAACCCGGCCCGGACGTCCAGGGCGACCCCTTCGGCGGGCATGAGTTCGAGTACGAGAGCACCACCGACCTGTTCCGCTGCACCGAGTGCCGGCAGTACGAGATCGTCGCCCGGAAGGACGCCCCGGATGACCTTCCGATCTCTCCGTGCCCGGGCTGGAGAGTCGAAGGCGACCCCTACCGGGCCTACCTGCTGGTCACCGACAACCCGGAGGTGCCGGAAGGCGGGTACGGGGCTGCCCTGGCCAACAAGATCGGGGCAACCGGCCTCGGACGGACGCCTCGGTACTCCTGGCGGGACGGGCGGCTGCTGGTCCAGTCGGCGCCCAGCGTCGTTGACGACCTGGCCCGGCGGATCCGGGGAATCCGGTTCGACGTCGACGGCCGGGAGGTGCCCGCCGTCTCCTCGGTCGAGCGCATCTCCGTGGAGGCCGCCCAGGACATCCTCGCGGAGAACTACGCGGCCTACGCCGCCAAGTGGGGCGAGCCCGCGTAACCCGCGCCAGGGCCTGCGACTGGCGCCTGTCGTCCGGTTCGAGCAGCGCGGCCCCGCCAACCTACTCAGTCAGACGCAAATGCCTTAGCGGAGGATCCTGCCCAACTCTTCCTCAGAGCCCGACAGCGAGAAGCGCACTCAGCGGATAAGTATTGTTATCCGCTGAGCAGAGATAGGATCTCAGTGGATAACGACGTTCCCGGTGATGTGGAAGCGGGGGCGGAACTCAGCGGATAACAAGGAGATCCCGATGAGGAAGACCACCCTGCGCATGCCGACGGCCAACCACGCGGAGCCGACGGTGATCACGCTCTTGTTCCGGGACGACCCGGCCGGCCCGTCACCGACCGCCGCGACCGTCGGGTACGCCCGCTGGCGGATGCCGACCGAGGTACCCGTCTACCGGCCGCGCGGCGAGAACCCCGCCATCGACAGCGCCCAGGACCGTTGGGACGAGCAGGAGGAACTGGTCATGCGCGGCGTCCTCGCAGAACTGACCGGAACGGTGCGCGGCATCTGCGACCCGGCGCCGCAGGACATCACCTGGACCCGCGACAGCGGCCGGCTCATCGCCGACTGCGTCCTCACCCGCGACGGCCACGCGGTTGACCTGGCCGTCTCCGAGCCGGGCAGGTGAACTACGGTGAACAGCGGTAAGACCTACGCCGAGTTCGGGATTCCCGAGCCGGCGCCGTGCCCGTCCTGGTGCGCGGGGGGCCACGCGGGCTCCGACGCCGGGCCCGGCCGCGCGGCGATCTTCCACGGGGCCAGCGAGATCGGCGGCGCCGTCCGGGCCGGCGGGGAGTCGGTAAGCGTCGGCATGAACTGGATCGAGTACTTCGCCGACGGCACGTGGCAGCCCCTGCGGGACAGGGAAGTCATCGTCTTCCTCCAGGCCGGGGTGCAGTACATCGCAATCGAGGCCACAGACCGGAACATGGCCGGGCTAGCCGCGATCGCCCGCCTTATCTCACCGGAAGTCGAAGACCGGGTCCGGCAACTCGCCCGGCTGATGGAAGAGACGCGCACCCGGCAGGCCGGGCCGGCCGCCGTCCGGTGACCGCGCCTGTCGTCCCGCTGCGGCCCGTCGGCGACGCCGTGTCGGCCGCCGCGAGTGCCCTCGCAGTGCTGGGCCGGCATCTTGACCGGTGCAAGCTGGCGGCCCGCACCGTCCGGGCCTACAAGCGGCAGGCCGCCGCGTATGCCGCCTGGCTGGCCGCCAACGCCGCCGCACACGGCGACGCGTTCGGCGACCTGGTCGGCGCCGAGGGAGCCGTCACCGCCTGGAAGCGGGACCTGCTCGCCGCCAGGTCCAGCCCGGCGACGGTCAACCAGGCGCTGGCCGCCGTCACGCTGATGTACGAGCAGGCTGGCATCCGGATCTTCGTGAAGCGCGTCCGCATTCCCAGGCCCGGCGAGCCCGACGCGCTGACCCGGCCGCAGGAAGCCGCGCTCCGCCGCGCGGCCGCCCGCCGGGGTCCGCGTGACGCCGCGATCATCGCGGTGCTGCTCGGCACTGGTGCCCGGGTCGAGGAGTGCGCCCGCCTCGAGGCCGGGGACTTCGCGATCACCGCCCGCACCGGTGAGGTCCGCCTGCACGGCAAGGGCGACGAAGTCCGCTGCGCCCCGCTGGCCAGCCGCGCCCGCGACCTTGTCTCCGCGTGGCTGGACGTGCGCGGCCGCCACCCCGGGCCGATGTGGACCGGGCAGCGCGGCCCGCTCACCATCTCCGGCATCACCCAGGTCGTGCTCGCCGCAGGCGACGACGTCGGCATCCCTGGCCTGCGTCCCCACCGCGCCCGTCACACTTTCGCCACCCGGCTCCGTCAAGGCGGGGCCGACCCTGCCCAGGTCCAGGCGCTACTCGGACACGCCTCAATCGACACAGCGGCCAGGTACTTCAGAGCCGGGTCAGCCGAAAACGCCGAAGTCGTCGAACGTGTCTTCAGCGACTAACAGGCCGCTGACCAGCCCACTGCCGCTTTTGGGCTTACTTGGTCTGCCCCCCCAAGTGAGGCCGGTCCGCACAGCGCCATAGCCGGACCGGCCCTGGCTCGTCAAGTGACGGGAGTGTCCGGGCCGAGGTCGAGTCGTTTGCTCATGTCGAGCTCGAACTTGCCGTACAGGTTCAGATGGGTCCAGAAGAGAGCGGACAGACCGCGCCGGTCGGCGTCGGTGAGTTTCTTCTGCCACGCGGGCTCGCCCAGGACGATCTGGACCATCCGGGTGTTGAGGTAGACGATCGAGGCCTGGACCAGGTGCAGGGCCAAGGCGGACACCTCGACGTGCTCGCGGTCGTCGCCGGTGAGGTCGCCGGCCTTGCCGTAGAAGATGTCCTTGTTCGCCGAGTTCCAGTTCTCCACCACGTTGAGGCCCTCGTGGATCTCCCGGCGCAGGTCCTCGTCGGCGAGATAGTCGCAGATGAACACGGTACGGATGACCCGGCCGAGTTCCTCGATCGCACGGTAGGCGGGGTGCTTGGGGCCGCCTCGGGTGAACCGGCGCAGCATCTGGTGGGCCTCGGCGGTCTTGAGCCGCAACGCAGTCGCATACTTGATCATCTGGTCGTACTGGTTGGCGATCAGCTCCCAGTCGATCGTCTTGCCCGACAGCACGCCGTCCAGCTCCGGCCACGCCTCTCCCTCGGCCAGGCCCGGCCGGTACAGACGAGCCGACCCGACGTTCTTCAGCCGTGGCAGCAGCTTGAAGTCCAGCAGGTGCGAGAACGCGAACCCGACGATTGAGGCACCGTGGGTGTCGGTGTACTGGCGGTCGATCTCGGCGGAGGTCAGGTGGCGGAGCAGGCCCTCGATCATCGAGGCGACCTCGGAGTCGATCGTGGACCGCACCTGGCTGTAGATACAGACGTTCTTGCGTTCGACGTGCCAGTACACCATGATCCCGGCGCCCCCGTACCGCTGGTACCACTCGGTCATGAAGTTCGCCGACCACGACCCGAACTTGCGCGAATCCGACGCGCACGCCGTACCCGGGCCCCACAGGGAGGTGTCCCGCGCTTCCAGGGTCTTGTTCACCACGGTCCGGGTCGCCGCCCGCAGGTTGTCGCGGTTGACGAACAGCCGGCGGGTCCGGCGCAGCGCCGCCTCGGTGTCGGCCTCCATGCCCGGGGTCGCCGCCGTGCCGTCGGCGACCCGTTTGATCCCCATGTTCGTGCCGAGCCCGAACGTGCACAGCAGCAGCCTGCGCCGCAGCACCGCGGCGTCGGTGACGGTGCGGGAGGCCACCGAGGTGAACTCGCCGGTGAACTCCGTGGCGTGGTCGACGTTCTTGATCAGGTCCAGGAGGTCGATGACGCCCCACCGCCTGGCGATCTCATCCTTCAGCGCCCCCAGGTTCTCCGGCTCGGCCTGCCTGGGCACGGGCGGGACACTGATCCACGGCTCACCCTTCTTCCTGGTGATCCTCACTCCGCCGGTGCTGCCCTTCCTCAGCCCCGTGTTCAGCCGATCCAGAGCGGCGACGTGCCGCTTCTGCAGGTCGGCGACGAAGTCGGCCGAATCGCGGGGCTTGGACAGCGCTCGGTAGTGCACATCCCGGTTGTCCTCGAAGTCGCCCGGCAGATCGTGGTCGGGGTTGCGCCAGGTGCTGCCGCCCTCCACCCAGATCTCCCGCCGCCGTACCGTCTTGCGCAACGCCACCAGCACGCACAGCTCGTAGGGGATCCGCTCCACCAGGCCGGTATCCTCATCGACCACGGCATCCCGCCAGTCGTCGGGCACCACGTGCTCCAGCGGCACCGCGTCAGCGGCATCGTAGAAGTCGGCCTCAGAATCGGCGTACCGGCCCAGCAGCGCCAGGGCGTCCATCACCGGCTGGAACGCCTCGTTGCTGGACCTGAACGTCACCGCCTTCAGCAGCTTGGGCAGCCCCCGCCGGTAGTGGTGGGAGTAGGAGCCGCGCAGCTTGGTCCGGACCCGGGTGCTGAACTCCTTCTCGTTCGCCTTGGCCTCGGCGATGATGTCCTCCAGAGTCCGCTTCCCCACCACCGGGTACAGGGCCTTGCGGATGATCTCCTCCGGCAGCGCCAGCGCCGCCGTCGCGAGCTTCACCAAGATCCCGTTCTTGCCGTGCACCCGCCGGAACTCGGCGTTGATCTCACCCTCGACCTTCCTCTCCGCCCGCACGCTGATCTTGTGGACGAGCTGGATCAGCAACTCCACCAGCCCGTCGATCAACTCGGTCCTGCGCACGTGGCACAGCGCCGCCAGCAGGGTGAGTCGCACCGGCGGCGCGGCCGCGGTGAAGTCCGAGGAGTACATCTTCATCGCCCGCGCCCGCCACCCCGCCACGACCTTCTCCGACACCCCCTCGAACAGGTCCGCCGGCAGGCCGATCGCGTTCACCCGCCCCAGCTTGGCGATCTCGGCCAGCAGCGTGTCCAGCTGGATCGGCCCCGGGTCCTCCTTCAGCTCCTGCAGGAAACCCCGCCGCCCGCCCACCGGGTCCCCGTCCTCGCCCTCCAGCAGCAACTCCTCCAGCTTGCCCGCCGAACCGTCCGGCAGCCGGTTCTGCGTGCAGGCCGTGAAGTCCTTGCCGAACAGCGACTCAGCCTCACCCAGCACCCGCTCGATCTGGCCCGGCGCCGGCGGCTCGATCCGCAGCTCCCGGCACCGCGCCAGCAGCGCCGCCCGCAGCCGGTCCCGTGAGGTCTCCACCAGGCACATGTCGGTGGACAGCCACGCCGCCAGCCCGTCCTCGTCCTGCACCGTCGCCTTGGCGAACTTGTGGAAGTCCCGGACCTGTCCCCGGTGGTTGGCCGCCTGCCGCGAGGTGAAGTCGTAGTCCGCGAACAACTCCGGACCGACCTTCACCTGCCCCGCCACGAAATCCACCGCCGCCCGGGGCACGTCCTCCCGCCGCGGGAACCGGGCCTCCTGCTCGAAGTACTTCAGCAGCACAGCGAAACCCAGCCGCGTCGCCCCGGACTTGTTCGCCAGCAGGGCGAACTCCTCCTCATCCAGCGTCCAGCACGCGATCAGATCCTCAAGTTCCCATTCCCGCCGCATCCCGGCACCTTCCTCCCGAACCCAATAAGGTCAGGAGAAAACATGATCTGTAGCCGTTTGACTACCAGCCGGTATCACCGAGCCGTGATCTTCGCGTAGCGAAGCTGAAACGTAGCTCTGCGCTACATTTCACCCCACCCAGACCACCAAGAGCCCGACTCAACCCGCACGGAAGCAATCACTCAGAGCTACTTTGCACTTGGTCGCACGGACCCGAGTGGGGGGCCCAGAAGGTGCACGCAAATGGCGGGAGCCAGTCTCCGGGTCGCTGGGTTTAGGGGAACCCCAGGGCAGGGGGGAGGACGGCGCCGAGGAGGGCGCCCATGCGGCCGGCGCTGGCCCGGCCGGCCGCGATCACTTCGTCGTGGCTGAGCGGCTCCCCGGTCATCCCGGCCGCGAGGTTGGTGACCAGGGAGATGGCCATCACCTCGGCGCCCAGGTGACGGGCCGCGATGGCCTCCATGACGGTGGACATCCCGACCAAGTCGGCGCCGAGCGTGCGCAGCATGCTGATCTCGGCCGGGGTCTCGTAGTGCGGACCGGGCAGGGCCGCGTACACGCCTTCGGTCAGCGAGGAGTCGGCCTCGCGGGCGAGCCGCCGCAGCCGCGGGGAGTACAGGCTGGTCAGGTCTACGAACCGGGACGGGTACGGCTCCGGCGGCGGCGGCCCGTACAGCGGGGACCGGCCGGTGAGGTTCAGGTGGTCGCGGACGATCACCGGCTCGCCGACCCGGTAGGTGTCCCGGAGGCCGCCGGACGCGTTGGTCAGCGCGATGATCCGGCAGCCGGCCGCGACCGCCGTGCGGACGTTGTGCACCGAGGCGCTGATCGGGTGCCTCTCGTACAGGTGCGTCCGGCCCAGGAAGACCAGCAGCCGCAACCCGCCGGCGGTCAGCGCCTGAACCGTGCCCGCGTGGCCGGGCACCGACGGCGGGGCGAACCCGCCCAGGTCGGCCACCGGGATCTCGGTGACCTCCGCACGGAGCGCGCGCGCCAGGGCGTCCGCGGCCGGGGCCCAGCCCGAGCCGAGCACGACGGCGGCGTCGTACCGGGAGATCCCGGTCCGTTCCGTCAGCCGCGCCGCGCTCTCGGCGGCCGCGGCGTAGGGGTTGTGCGGGGCGGTCATGACGTGATGTAGGGCTGGCCGTCGGCGGCGGGCGCCCGGACCTGGCCGACCAGGCCGGCCACGGCGATGATCGTCGCGACGTACGGCACCATCAGCAGGAAGTCCGACGGCACCGGTACGTTGACGGTGGACAGGATGGACTGCAGCTCGAAGGTGAAGCCGAACAGCAGCGCCGCTCCCACTCCGCCCAGCGGGGTCCACCGGCCGAAGATCATGGCCGCCAGCGCGATGTACCCCTTGCCCGACGACATGTCCTTGCCGAACGATCCCACCGACCCGACGGTCAGGAATGCCCCGCCGATCCCGGCCACCAGCCCGGCCATGATCACGTTGCGGTAGCGGGTCAGCCTGACGCTGATGCCCACGGTGTCCGCGGCGGCCGGGTGCTCGCCCACGGCCCGGACCCGCAGCCCCCAGCGCGTGCTGAACAAGCCGACCTGCACCGCCACGATCAGTACGTAGGTGATGTAGAGGAACAGCGTCGAGTCGAAGAACACCGGCCCGATGATCGGGATGTCGCCCAGCAGCGGGATCTTGATCGGCAGGTAGGTGGACGGCGAGTTCAGCGTGTTGGAGTAGGGGATCAGCACCTTGTCGTACAGGTACCCGGTCAGCCCGGACACGAAGACGTTGAGCACCACCCCGAGGATGATCTGGTCGACCAGGTAGGTGATCGCGAAGATGCCGAGCAGCAGCCCGATCAGGCCGCCGGCCAGCGACCCGGCGATGATCCCCAGCCAGAGCACACCGAACGCGCTGGCGAAGATCGCTCCCGCGAACGCACCGATCAGGAGCTGGCCCTCGATCGCGATGTTGATCACGCCGGAGCGTTCGCACAGGCATCCGGCCAGGGCGCCCAGGATGAGCGGGATCGAGTCGGCCAGCGTGCCCTGGAACTGGTTGATGACGTTGAACGTGTTCACCGACCCCGCGTACGCCCAGCACAGCAGGGCGATCACGAAGAAGGCCAGGGCCAGGCCGATACTGATCCGCCGCACCACCTTGCCCAGGTTCACCAGGCGCAGCACGCCCAGCGCGACGGTCGCGCCGCCCAGCGCGTACGCGGTCCCGGCCGCGGGCAGCTTCAGGTTGGGCACCGTCACCTTCGCGAACGGCTGGGAGAAGGCGAAGGTCGCGTCGCCGTGGTGGGCGTACTTGCCGAAGACCAGGATGTCGACCAGGCCCAGCACACCGAAGGCGGCCGGCGCGAGGAACCGGCGGCTGACGCTGAGCGGGATCCGTCCCGTGGCGGTGAGCGTCGTCAAGCGTTCCATCCTTTGGACAAGACCTGCCCGGTACCGCCGGCCCGCGCCGCGCGAAGCCGGTATAGCGCCCGGATCAGCGGCGGGGCCGCGACGAACATGACGATCAGCGCCTGGATGACCTGGACGATGTCGACCGGGGTGCCGGTCGACGTCTGCATCAGCGGGGCGCCCGCGTGCAGTGCGCCATACAGCAGGGCGGCCAGCACCACGCCGCCCGGCCGGGCCCGGCCCAGCAGGGCGACGGTGATCGCGTCGATGCCGTAGGTGCCGTAGCTCTGGAAGTTAAGGCTGAAGTCGGTGCCCTGGATGACCGACGAGGCGGCCAGGCCCGCCAGGCCGCCGGCGATCAGCATGACGAGGATCCAGGTCCGCGGCACGCTCATGCCCGCGCTGCGCGCCGCGTTCGGGTTCGCGCCCACCGTCCGGAACTCGAACCCCAGCGTGCTACGGCTCATCAGCCACCACACGGCGGCCGCGCACGCCAGCGCGAGCAGGAAACCCGCGTTGATGCGCAGGTGCGTCCCGGCCAGGAGCGGCAGGTGCGCGTCGCTCGCGATCGGCGGGCTGATCAGGTTCCCGTTCGCACCCGGCTTTTCCAGCAGCGACGGCTTGCTCAGCAGGTAGGACAGCAGGTACGCCATGACGTAGTTGGCCATGATCGTCACGATGACCTCGTGCGCGCCGGTCCTGGCCTTGAGGAAGCCCACGATCCAGCCGATCGCCGCCCCGCCCGCGAACGCGCCGAGCACGCAGACGATGACGTGGATGACCGGGGGAAGGCTGACCCCGAAGCCGAGCCAGGTGGCCAGCACGGCCCCGCCGATGAACTGCGCCTGACCGCCGATGTTGAACAGGCCGGCCCGGAACGCGACCGCGACCGACAGGCCCGCCAGGATCAGCGGGGT
>Ga0066790_10000878_pt1 | contig 12190 bp, 7 predicted proteins | sample OrgsoiDNA2013050_FD_70963 | JGI IMG/M metagenome (GOLD analysis project Ga0066790, IMG submission 70963) | Permafrost soil microbial communities from the Arctic, to analyse light accelerated degradation of dissolved organic matter (DOM) -... | ecosystem: Environmental > Terrestrial > Soil >...
TAGATCTGGAGCGCCAGCTGCTCGGCGGTCAGTCCGCCGGGATGCAGGGCCAGCAGGGCGAGCAGTTCGGCGCGGCGCAGGGTGAGCAGGAGCTTTCGGCCGTCGAGCACGGCCACCGGCCGTTCCCGCAGGAACGACAGCGACAGGGCCGGGCGACGCATGCTGTGGGCCCGCGACCGGGGCATCCGCAGCAGGTACCCCTCGGGCAGCGGCTCCAGCAGCGCCCCGGCCTCGCCGCGCAGCCCGGCCAGGTGGCCCATGTTCTTCGCCCGGAACCGCTCATCGCGGATGGACATCTGTACGCGCAGGTGGCTCTCGGCCAGCTCGGCGGTCGCGGTGACCAGGCTGATCACCGCCGGGTGGAAGTTCGGGATCGAAGTGCCGATCAGCGTGTGGATGTCGGTGTCCCAGTTCGAGTACTGGAGCCACACCCACCTGACCATCGATGTCGTCCCCGGCCGGGGCAGCGGCTTCTCCCTGGAAGCACCCGAAGGAGTCCGGTTCCTCATCCGCTCTCGCCCGTTCACCGAGGAAGAGCTGGCGGCAGCGGACGCCTGACCGGCGGTGCTGGCCCCGGGGGGCGCCCCCCCGGAACCCCCGCATGCGCTTCGCGCCCGCGCGGTGGTACTTCGCCGACACACCGGCCACTCGCCGGGCACAAGGCCCGGCTCGCTGGGCCGGTAACGATCGCCTCGCCGTAACCCGTGGCCGGTGCTCGCCGGTGTCAGCACCCCCGTGGTCGGGCCTGCGGCCCGCCGGTCCGTAGCTCGGGTACCCGAGGCGGGACCGGGGCTTCCGCGTGTTCACTCCGGGGTAGGTCCGTTCCGTTCGGTCATCCCGTTCTCCTGGTGACGGAAATTCCCAGCGCAATTCCGCACAGGTTCCAATCCCGTGGCGGCTGCCTCCCGTAGTGAAAGTGAGCGACGGGTGCCCGGCCGGGCCTGGCGCGGGCGCGTGCGATCGCATGCGCCGTCGCGAGCCGAGGGAGACACGCGAATGAACAGGGGATTTGTGAGGAAACGGGCGGTGGGGCTGCTTTCAGTCGCCGCCGCGGCCGCGGTAGCCGGGGTCCTCCCGGCCGCGGCCAGCACCGGCGCGGGCGGCTCCTTCGTGGGTGGCCGGCACACGGTGGCCACGGTGGCCAGCACCATCCCGGCCAACGGGGACGTCAATCCGTACGGGGTCGCGATCGTCCCGCGCAGCCAAGGCCGGCTCACCGCCGGTAATGTGCTGGTCAGCAACTTCAACAACGCCGCCAATGCGCAGGGCACGGGCACCACGATCGTCGAGGTGTCCCCGGGCGGCCACCAGCGGCTGTTCGCGACGATCCCGGCCCGCTCCGTGCCGGGCGGGGTGGGACTGACCACCGCGCTGGTGGCGCTGCGCTCGGGATGGGTAATCGTCGGCAGCCTGCCGACCGCCGACGGGACGTCCGCGACGATGAAGCCCGGCGAGCTCTTCGTGCTGGACCCCTGGGGCCACGTGCGGGAAGTCATCCGCGGCTACGGGATCGACGGCCCGTGGGACGCGACCGCGCTGGACCTTGGTTCGGTGGCCGACTTGTTCGTCTCCAACGTGCTGAACGGCATCACCAACGGCCAGCCGGCCGCCACCACCAAGGGTGACGTCATCCGGCTGACGCTGAAGCTGACCGGCGCGGAGCCCAAGGTCATCGGCAGCAGGGTGATCGCCAACGGGATATCGGTGCACACCGACCCGGCGGCTCTGGTCGTCGGCCCCACCGGGGTCGCGCTGAGCCCTAGCGGGACCCTCTTCGTCGCCGACACCGTCAACTCCCGCATCGCCAAAATCCCGAACGCGGTCTTCCGGTCCAGCCCGGTCAACGCGGGCGCCGCGCCGGCGACGGTCGCGGCCGGGCCGCCCCTCAACGGCCCCCTGGGCCTCACCCTCGCACCCAACGGTGACCTGCTGACCGCCAACGCCGCCGACAACAACCTCGTCGAGCTGACCCAGCGGGGCAAGGTCGTGGCCGTCCACGATGTGGATACCGCCGACCCGCCCGGTGGCGCCCTGTTCGGCCTGGTCGCGACCGCGCACCCGCGCCAGGTCTACTTCGTCAACGATGACACCAACACCCTGAACGTCCTGCGCTGACCATAGGGGGCACGAAGCGCTGCCGGCGGCCTGAGGGGGGTCGCCGGCAGCGGCGCGTCAGGGGCGGGCCTGCCCGCCAGGAATCGCGGCCCGCCCCGGGGGGAGGAACTCGCGTGCGGCCCGGCCCGCTAGGAATCGCGGGCCGCCCCGGCCAGGAACTCGCGTGCGGCCCTGGTCCCGGACGCCATGGCGCCCTGCACCGAGCCGGTGGCCCGGTGGTCACCGCAGACGTAGCGGCGCGGCGCGATCCGGGTCGGCCGGCTGAGCGGATGCGGCGCTGGCATCGCCGGCAGCGCACCGTGCACCGGATAGGTGCCCAGGTGCTCCCAGCCGGACGTGTCGGCACCGTACATCTCGCCGAGCCGCGCCCGTACGTCAGGCTCGCGCCCGCTGGCGTCGCCAAGCACCGAGGTGGAGACGAGCGCCCGGCGGTCGGTCGCGTACGACGGCGTGACCTCAGTGAGCACGGCCGTATTGAGGATCTTGCGCTCGGTGTCGACGAGCAGGGTCGGCTCGGCCAGCGGGGACGACGGCGCCGCGTAGTAAAAGGTGGTCACCGTCCGGGTCGCGGGGACGCTCAGGCCCGGTAGCAAATCGGCGGCCTCGGCGGCGCCGGCCGCCACGATGACCGCTCGCGCGGGGATTTCGGTTCCGTCCTCCAGCGCGGCACCGTCCTCGGTGAGTGCGCGGACGGGCGTTTCCAGCCGAACGGTCCCGGCCGGGAGTACGGCCGCGAGCTGCTCCGGCACCGCCTGAATGCCCCGCCGCGGCAAGCAGAGCGTGCCGCGCAGCATGCTCCGCCAGACCAGGTGGAAGAAACGCCCCGACGTCTCAAGCTCGTCCTCAAGGAAGACCCCGGCCAGGAACGGCCGGAAGAATAGTTCACACAGGGCCGGCGAGATACCGGCCTCGGTCAGCGCGGCAAACGTGGCCCGGTCCGGCTGCCGTTTGATCAGGCTGACCGGCAGCAGCATGTCCGCGGCGCAGAGCCGCGCCAGCGCGATCGTGTCGGACGGCCCGGCGAGGCGCCCGCGCAGCAGGTCCGCCGCGCCGGCGAGCTGCCGCGTCGGGTCGGCGAACCGCAGCCGGCGATCCCCGGCGTGCAGCAGGACACCCGGCGTGAACGGCCTCAACTGCAGGGCCGCCAGGTTGATCCGCCGCTTCACCTGTGGGTAGGACGTATTGAACACCTGGAAGCCGCGGTCCAGCAGGAACCCCCCTTGCCGGTCGGTGCGCATCCGGCCTCCGACGCCGTCGGAGGCGTCCAGGACCTGGACCGGTACGCCGGCGGCGGTCAGGTCGAGCGCGCAGGCCAGACCCGCGACCCCCGCTCCGACGACAACCACGGGCGGTTCGCTATCTGGCGGCATCGGCTAACCCCCGGCTGGCAAAGTTCGCGGCTCTCTTACATCTTCTACCCCCGGTGTCTTGGCCAACCCGCCCCAGCACAGGAGTTTGTCCTGGTCAATCAGGTCGGCCGGGCGCACATCAGGTACGGGCGACGAAGTGCCTTCATAACGGCCGCGCAGATCAGTTCGTGCTGAGCGCCGTATCAGCGTGCATCAGCGAGCCCGGCCGTAATTGCCGCCCACGCACTTGCGTCGCCAAACGATCATCAATGTCCCAGCAAGTGACCTAGCGGGCGAGCCAGTTATTGGCATTCCGTCGCGTGCGCTGGCTATCCGCAGCCAGAATCCTTGTTACGGTAATAGTGCTTCTCAATGTGGGTCCCGTATTCTCTCCAAGAGTCTTCGCCACCCGGTTGACGTCACCGCAAGTACCGCGCCATAACGATCACGCGAGTCTCTGACCAGCACAGACGCACCTGCCGAAGCGATTTCGACGCAGTTGCCCTCGTTGGCACTGCGTCGGCTCTTGCGCCAGATGGCCGACGAATAGTCTTCCGCGTAAACACCCATCCAGCGATCCTCCACTCGCGCGCCGAGGAACTCTAGTCTCGGCTACCAGACGGGTGCGCCCACCTTGCTGAATACAAGAACGCGCAGACCCGTGATCGTGCGGACATTTCGCTGAAGATTATAAGAGGTTTAGCTTTGAACGCCTATGCCCGCCTATGTCTCAATCGGGGCAGTCCGGAGGTTGTTATGCGGAAGGACTGGGCGGAATGCTGTTGCTGCTGTGGTAATGGTTAATAGAGGGATTCATGTGAGAATCCCCGCCGGGCCACCGGTAACGACATGTCCTCTGCTGCTCGCCGGATAAAGGCAATTGACTCGTCTTCCGGCATCGCTGGCTCGAGCAGCGATTCAAAGAGGTCCCGGTAGGCCGAGACTTCCGGGTCGTCTCCGGTGATAACGGCAACGTCTCCCCGGCCCGCGTCGAGATAGACCAGGTCCGGCAAGCCGCCGTCGAACTCCAGCAGCGTGAACGAACCAGCAACGTTAAGGCCGCCATGCGCGCCAGACCCAAAAGGGATCACACGAATAATCACGCCTGCATCCTCTTCTGCCCTGTCGGCTATATGTTTGAGCTGATTCGGCATAATCGCTGGATTCTTTTTTATGCCGACATGCCGCCGGGTGACCGCCTCGTCAAGTACGTAGTATTGATAGGGTTGCTCGGAGCGCTTGGCCAGCTCCGACTGGCGCTGAAGCCGCAGCTTGACGACGGGGGCGACCTTCATCGCTTCGACGCCACCCTCGGTAAGGACTTCAGCGTATTCGGCCGTCTGCAGGAGGCCGGGTACGGCGTTCGTGACGAACTGCCGGATGAATGTTGCCCCTGCTTCGTAACCAACGAAGTTCAGGTAGGGGGTGGAGATATCGTCCCGGTAATTGTCCCACCAGGCAGTCTCCCGCGCGGCGCGGTTAAGGCCCTGGAGCCTTTCGCGTTCACCGTCGGAAGTAACGCCGTAGAGCGTCAGGAGAGCATCAAGGTCTGTTTTCGTAATTGCGCTTCGGCCGCCCTCGACTCTGATTAGTTTTGACGGCGACCATTCCAGATCGCGGGCAACCTGCTCCTGAGTAAGCTGACCTTCTTTCCGCAGCCGGATCAGCGAGTTCCGCAAGATCGCGCTCTGCACGACCGGGCCTTGGTCGAGTGCCATAAGCAATATCACTTTCCGTGATTAACGTGTCGATCCGCAAGGTTGCTCAGTGTTATGTTACAAAAGGGAAGCTAGCGTTCCAGACGGTGGCAGCCAGCCGGCCCCCACCTTACCGGTGATGTGGGCTCCTTGAAGTCCGCCACACCGGCCCGTCCGCTGCCGATCGGCATACCACTGTGCAACCTAGCATCTCGAAGCATGTCACATCGTATGCTTCTCGGCTGTCGTATGGCCAGGTGCTTTGATAGTCTTCTGCTATGTAGCAATATGCGTGCAAGCCGACATAACCTGATGTTAAATTTTGATAACAGATAGTCACCATTAGGTGAGATGCGGGACCCAGTCCCGCTGCGTCAGGCTCTGGGAAAGTTGGGCTGCGCGCCGCCCGACAACAGCAAGGGCCGCCCCAGTCTCTCTTCGGTCAATCGGTTGGTAGCCACGGACCGGAGGAGCGGGGGCGACCCCTTGAGGCCGCTTGATTCGGACCTGCTCTCAGGAGGTCAGCATGGCGCTCTTCGATCAGTGCATGCCCACCATGCGACGTACACCAGACCAGCTAAAGCCGGAGCTGGCACCCGCCGTCTCCTGGTTGAACAGTCAGGCCTTGTTTAGCGGCTATACCACCGTACTCCTGTGTTGCGAAACCTTCCATAGCGGGCCAGATCCGTGGTACTGGAAAGTAACAAGTCCTGCGCGCAAAAGCCTTGCATCGGATGGCCGGAGGTCTTGCCGGAGTTTGGCCGGTGACGAGAGCACAAGCTCCGCTTCGTTCCATTCAAGAAGCATTCATCCCGCAGTGATCCATGTGACATCCCTCCGGCCTACCGCTTTGGCGCCGTCAGGGAGTACGGATACGGCTGCGGCCTTCCCCGCAGCCCGTCAGGCACGTGCCCCCCGCCCGGTACCCGCGTCTCACCGGCATTCGTCGTGAGCGGCTTCTCCTGTGGCCGGCTGTCCTCGATTGGTCACCGAATTCTCAGGGATAGGTTCAGCCTTCACCTATCCCAGTACCTAAAAGAATCAACGGCGCTCTCCCCCCTCCAGGAGCGAACTTCCATGGAAAATTCAAGAGGTACTCTGCCGTCACCGTCACCAAGGACAGCACCGGGAAGTTTCTGGGACGTACTCAACCCCGCCGAGCGGCAGACGTTCATGTCGCTGGCGCGAGAGCGAACGTTCGCCGGCGGTGCGACGTTGATGCGTGAGGGTGAACCTGCCGACCACGTGATCGTGATCCTCAGCGGCTGGACAAGAATTTCTGTCCGGGACAACGGCAGGGAACGCGTCCTCGCTGAGCGCGGGCCCGGCCAGCTGGTTGGTGAACGCGCTGCGCTGCAGGTAAGTGTCCGATCCGCCTCTGTGGTCGCGCTGGAGACAGTTCAGGGCCTTGTCATGCGGACAGATAACTTCGCGGCCTTCCTCGGCGCTCACTCGGATGTGCTCAGCATTGTCGAGGGACAGGTCTACGAGCGCCTGACCCAAGAATCGGCGCCGCTCACGCCCAGCGGCCCCCGCCCCGCCCCGGTAGAACGGACCGTACCAGTGGACCGGGCTGCACCAGGTGGGGCAGATCTGGCGCTGACGGCGAGTTACCCGGCGCCATCCCCCGCTGCGCGGCCGCTCATAGGGCAGCCGCATGCATTCCACGGAGAGAATTGCACGGTCGTGCTGACCGATGTAGTGGGATTCGGTTCGCGCATCCGCAACGACGACGACCGTCTGATTATCCGGAAATCGCTGCTGGAGATGACGTGGACGGCTCTGGGTGAACTGAGGGAAAGGTGTTACTGCGAAGATCGCGGTGATGGGATCCTGCTTATTGCGCCCGCCGATATCCCGACCGTCGGGATCCTGCGCTGTCTCCTCGGCGCGCTGCCTGGCGCACTGAAGCGCCATAACCGTACGTACGGGCCATGTGTCCAGATCCAGTTGCGCCTCGCTAGTGATGTTGGTCCGGTGACCAGTGACGATCTGGGAGTTCACGGCGAAGCAATCATCCGCGCCGCCCGGTTGCTTGAAGCGGCGGCCCTGAAGAAGGCTATGGTGCGTGACCGCGCCAACCTGGGCGTCGTGGCCTCGGCTTTCGTTTATGACACGGCGATTGGACAATCTGGCGGTCCGATCGACCCAGATGGCTACGCTCGAATTCATGTTCACGTGAAGGAAACCACCCAGCAGGCCTGGATGAAGATCACAGACCCGGCACCGCCGGACGATTGTTTACCCAGTCCCTCTGGTTTCCGGCAACTGCCCCGCCGTGTACCCAGCACTTGCCAGGCTGCTGGGCGCGCGGGAGGGCAGTTACCGGCGAAACCATCCCCAGCAGTGTGCGCTGGGGTGGGCGCCGAAGACCCACGTCCCGGGCCGGGAGCCCACCCCCGGGCCAGGTGCCCACGTCCCGGGCCAGGAGTCAGGAGGCGATCTGGTCTTCGACCAGCTTCCTGAGATCGGGCCAGGACTCGGTGAGCGCGGGGTGCAGGGGATAGCTGTCCACCTCGTCTACGGCGATCCAGCGCAGGTCGGAGGTCTCCCAGTTGGACCGGATCGTGACCGGCGACGCTGGCTGCACCCGAACCGGGAACGTGACGTAGGCCCATCCGCTGACGCAGCCGTAGCGGTGGCTCTCCGCCGCCTGCGCCTCGGCCACCTCCAGGCCGGCGGCCTCCTCGTTCGCTTCCCGGACCGCCGCTTGCCAGGGCGTCTCACCAGGCTCGATCGCCCCGCCGATGGTGCCCCAGGTGCCGCCCTGATGGGTGTCGTGACTGCGCAGGGCGAGCAGCACCTGCACGCCGCCGGACGTGACGGCGAACGGCAGCAGTCCCGCCGCGCCCTGGACGCCCCAGTGCCGCCCGTGCACCGCGCACCTTACCCAGCCACTCATCTCCACCAGCCTAGGTGCCGCCAGCCAGTACGCTGTTGGCCACCACCAGGACGAAGGCGGGCGGGTGAAGGAAGCCATGACGGCGGGGACTTCAGGGACACCGGATGAAGGGTCCGCTGGCGCCGGGGTGCCGCCCGAGATCGATGTGAGCAGACCGCACCCGGCGCGCATGTTACGACTACTTCCTCGGCGGCAAGGACAACTTCGCCGCCGACCGGGCCACGGCCAGCAAGGTCCTGGAAAGCCGGGGCACGGTGCGTACCGCGGTACGGGAGAACCGGGCCTTCCTGGGCCGCGCCGTCCGGTACCTGGCGGGTGAGGCGCAGGTATCCCAGTTCCTCGACATCGGCGCCGGCCTGCCCAGCGCGAACAACGTGCACGAGGTCGCCCAGGGCATCAGCCCCGAAGCCCGTGTGGTGTACGCCGACAACGACCCGATCGTGCTCGCGCACGCGCGGGCCCTGCTGGCCAGCGGCCCGAACGGCGCCACCGCCTACCTGGACGCAGACATCCGGGAGCCGGAGAAGATCATCTCCGATCCCGTCACCCGGTCCACCCTCGATTTCACCCGGCCGATCGCGCTGATGCTGGTGGCGGTGCTGCATTTCGTCCCGGACGAGGACGGGCCGCGGCACATCGTGCGGACCCTGGTGGATGCGCTGCCACCGGGCAGTTACGTGGTGGCTTCGCACGCGACCGCCGAGCATAACCCGGAGGGCCTGTCCGGAGCCGGCCGCGCGTACGAAGAGGGCGGGATGCGCGGTGCGATCCGGACCTCCGAGGAGCTCACCGACCTTGTTTTCGGCGGCCTGGAACTCGTCGACCCGGGCGTGGTGCTCGTGTCGGAATGGCGTCCCGAGGGGGAGGGCATCCGGCCGCAGCCGAACGAGGTCAACACCTACGGCGGCGTGGCCAGGAAGCCGTGACCGCCGTGACCCGGGTGCGCGGCTGCCCCTGACCGCCGTGACCGGGCGCTTCACCCGGGTCAGCTGAGCAGGGCGCGGGCGTACCAGTCACTGGCATCCGCCACGCCCGGCAGGGTGTAGAAGTAGCCGCCCCCGAAGGGCTGGACGTAGTCGACGAGCGGCTCGTTGATCAGCCGCTCCTGGATCGTCTCGAACTGCCGCCGCACGTCCTGCTGGTACGCGGTGAAGATGTGCCCGGCCTGGATGTTGCCGTTCTCGTCGACGCCGAGGTCGTAGTTGTAGGAGCGGCGCACGATCCGCTGGGCGGCGGTGGCCGGCGTCCGGGGGTTGGCCAGCCGGATGTGCGCGCCGAGCGGAATCACGTTCCCGTGCGGGTCGGCCAGGTAGTCCGGGGGATCCGACTCAACGGTGCCGTCCAGCGGGGCGCCCGTGTCGCGGCGGCGGCCGAACATGTTCTCCTGCTCGTTGATGGAGATCCGGTCCCAGAATTCGACCAGCATCCGGATCAGCCGCACCACCTGGTAGGAGCCGCCCTGCGCCCAGCGCGGCCCGGCCGGGTCATCGACCCAGATCAGGCTGCTGGCCAGGGAGCCGACCGGGTTGGCGGTTCCGTCCTTGAACCCCAGCAGGTTCCGTGAGCTGCCCGACGGGCGGGGCGGGGAGCCGTAGCCCTCGATCTTCCAGCGGAGCTGCATCGCCCCGCGGGTATGGCGGGTGATGTCACGGATCGCGTGGTGGATGGTGTCGGGGTGATGCGCGCACAACTGCAGGAGCAGGTCACCGTGCAGCCACGCGGGGTCCGGCGAGTCGTTGGGGAACACCCGCATAGGGGTCAGCTTCTCCGGCTTCTGGGCCGCGAGCCCGTACCGGTCGTCGAACAAGGTAGACCCGGCGGACGTGGTGACCGTGAGACCGTCGGCGGGCATCGACGGTCCGAGCACGTCACTGTCCGACGGCGGGTGCCCGATGCCCAGGTCCGGCGGAGTGCTTCCCGAGGTGAGAAAGCGCGCCCGCTGCGTGAGGACCTGCATCAGGCCGGCCAGTTCGGCTTTGCTGCCCGCGATGCTGTCGAAGGCGGCGAAGCAGGCGAACGCCTGCCTGGCCGCCGGGCCCGGCGTCAGGACACCCGCCTGGTGGGTCCCGTGGAACGGATAAGAGCCTGGCGGTGAGGGAGCCTGACCGGTGCTGCCGTCCGCGCGGGCGCCGCCGATCAGCACCCCGCCGGCCAGCGCGGTTCCGGCGGAGCCGGCGGCTGCTCCCTTGAGGAAGTGGCGGCGGCTGACGCTCATGCTGGGTTCTCTCCTTGGCGGGCGCGTCGTGGACGTCTGACCGGGATCGGCTCAGCGGGTGGGCGGGACTTCGAGCAGGTCAGGGACGGATGAAAGGGTCTCGAGCAGCGACCCGATGGCACCGTCCACCTGCTGCCGGGCCACCTGCTGCCGGGCGGACGAGGGGGCGGCGCTGAGTGAGGTCCACTGCCCGTGGTCCCTGGTGGCCAGCAGCGCCTGCTGCAGGGCGTTCATCTGGGCCTGGGCCGTGCCCAGCAGTCTGGGTGCCCGGGCGTCGATGAGTGGCGCCAGCTCGCTCAGGACCACGCGGGTCACCTGCAGGTCCGCGTAGGTTTCCCGGTAGGCGGCCCCGCTGCCCTCGTCGTCCAGCCCGGACAGGTGGTCGCGCAGCGCGTCCTCGAGGATCTCGTGCGCCCGGATGGGCAGGCTGGCCGGGTCGCCGGTCAGATCGGTGGAGGTCAGGTCCCGCTGCACGGTGGCCACGTTCCTGGCCAGCGCGGCCGCCACGGGCAGGAGGGATGCCGCGCTCTGGCCATGCCACAGGCCGTACTCGAGCCGGTGCAGGCCGGTGAAGTCCTTGTCGTTGACGCCGTTCACCAGGCCGTCGGGAAGCCCGTCCACCGCCACACCGTCGTCGCCGAAACTGTCGTAGGAGGCGCCGGCCTTCTCCCAGTCGAGCTGTGCGGTCAGCCAGTCAGCCTTGGCGGCCGTCAGGTTGCCGCCCTGCAGGTCCTTCTCGATGGTGGCGACGGCACCCGCCAGAGCCCGTAGGTCGTGGGCGGCGTACGCCTCGTACTTCCGGTTCGGGCCAGTCAGGTCCGGCACGCTGACCGGTTTCACCGCGGCCGGTGCGACCTGGCTGGTCTGGCCGCTGACCTGCACGGCGGCCGAGGTCGTGACGGGCTGCCCGGACATCCGGCAGGTGAACGTGTAGGAGCCCGGGCCGAGCGTCGCGGACATGTCCGCGGTGGTGGCGGGACCTAGGGTCTCGATTTCGGCCACGATGGCGCCCGCCGCGTTGACCAGGGTGACCTCACCCGCCTGGCTGGACTGGTTGTCCACCGTGAAGGTCTGCGACCCGGCGCGGGCCGCCGTCCAGTCCTTCGCGCAGCCGGTGCTGGTCACCGTCACCGCGCTAGTGGCGGACGCGCTTGGCGCCGGCAGCGCGGCGATCACGGCCCCTGCGGCGATCGCGGGGGCCATGACCAGGACCCCCGCCACGGCCCACGGCCGGCGTGCGGCCAGTTGCTCCCAGCGCGCCGGACCAGTCGCCGGCCCGGCGGCCGGTGCCGCGCCCGGCGCGGTCCCGGTGGCCGTTCTCGTGGCGGTCGCGGCCCGGCCTGCGTGGACGAACAGCGGAATGACCACGGCCAGGTAGACGGCCCACGCCACGACCTGCAGCACCGTCATCTTCGGGGACAGTTCGGTGACGCCGGTCACAATCGAGACCCACCACGAGTTCGGGTCCACGTGCGCGGTCAGGTCGAACGCGACCCAGCGCGGCCCGGACAGCAGCCCCGCGTCCTGGAGGTCGCCGAGGCCGTAGGACAGCACACCCGCGGCGATGACGATGAGCGCGATCGCGGTGCGGTTGAAAAACACCCCGATGTTCAGCCGCACGGCCCGCCGGTACAGCAGCCAGCACAGCACCACCGCGGCCGCCAGGCCGAGAGCCGCTCCCGTCAGCGGAGAAATCGTCTGCCCGGATGCCTTCACGGCCGTCCACAGGAACAGCGTCGTCTCCAGGCCTTCCCGGCCCACCGCCAGGAAGGCGGTGACGGTCAGCACCCCGGCGCCGATCGCCGCCGCCCGCTGCACGTCCCCGCGCAACTGAGCCGAGAGGCCGGCCGCGGTGCGGCGCATCCAGAACACCATGCTGGTGACCAGGCCAACCGCGAGCACGCTCAGCAGG
>Ga0066790_10000880_pt1 | contig 12187 bp, 11 predicted proteins | sample OrgsoiDNA2013050_FD_70963 | JGI IMG/M metagenome (GOLD analysis project Ga0066790, IMG submission 70963) | Permafrost soil microbial communities from the Arctic, to analyse light accelerated degradation of dissolved organic matter (DOM) -... | ecosystem: Environmental > Terrestrial > Soil >...
GCGTGCCGGACCGAGATCCCCTCGCGCTCGACGTAGCTGACCCCGAGCGCCGCCGCGTCGAGCAGCAGGTCGACGAGGTGATCATGCAGCAGGTTGACCTCGTCCACATACAGCAGGCCACGGTGTGCCGCGGCGAGCACGCCCGGCTCGTAGGCGGTGACGCCCTCGGACAGCGCGCGCTCGATGTCCAGCGAGCCGACAAGGCGGTCCTCGGTGGCGCCGACGGGCAGTTCGGCCAGGGTGGCCGGCCGGGCATGCTCCGGGGCACCGGGCGCATGCGGGCCGTCCGGGCAGGCCGGGTCGGGATCGGCCGGGTCACAGGAGAACCGGCAGCCGCGGACGACACGGACCGGGGGCAGCAGTTCGCCGAGACCGCGGACGACGGTCGACTTCGCGGTGCCCTTCTCGCCGCGCACCAGGACCCCGCCGATCGCGGGTGAAACCGCGTTGAGCAGCAGCGCGAGCTTGAGTTCCGGCATGCCGACGATCGCGGCGAAGGGATACAGCGGAGCATGGGCGCTGGTGCGCACCGCGTACCGCTCGTCGCCAGAGGTGCCGCCAGAGGTTACGTCGCTGGCCGTCATGCGAGGCCGTCCTTCCCGGGTCTTCGCGCCCGTCGCCGGTCATACCGGCGGCCGAAGTCTCCTGGCTCCCGGATCACAGTTCCCCTACGCCTTCCCGCCGCAATGACGACGGTGACCTTAATGAGGGGTTACTCCCCGGTTACAGTTGCGCGACAGCCCCGGATTCGCACCGGAGTTCCTCCGCATACCGCCTGGGCTCAGCATGACACATTCACCATGGTCCCGGACCCAGGCCGTCGGCACGGATACACTGACCAGGCACAACTGGCCCGTCAACACCGCGGTTGACCGCGAGCACCGCCCTTTTGGCCGGCTCAGCGGGCCGTCCGGTTCCGCAGTTGCCCCCCAGCTAATACTCAGGCTGGGACGGTAACGTGCCCGCGTTACAAGCGAGCCTCATGATGGCCGACTGACATCGAATGGAGCTTTGAATTGGGGGAGGACCTTCGCTTCCGGATACCGATCACGGAAGGTCGCGTACTGGTTACAGGCGGTTCCGGGTTCATCGGCAAGCGGCTCGTGGCCGCACTGGTGACCGCCGGCGCCAAGGTGACGGTAGCCGATCTCACGCCCTTCCCGGGCGTTTCGGATTCTGTTCAGGCCATCGTGGGTGACCTTTATGATCCGGAGGTCGCGGATCAGGCGGTTCAGCCCGGGACGGACACGGTCATCCACCTCGCGGCGCGGACCTCGGTCCTGGAGTCGGTCAAGGACCCGGAGACCACCTACCGGAACAACGTCGCGGTCACCGCGGGCCTTCTCGAACTGGCCCGGCAGCGCGGCGTGCGGACCTTCCTGTTCGCCTCCACCAACGCCGTCGTCGGGAACGTCGGCGGGACGGTCATCACGGAGCAGGCCACGCTGCGGCCGCTCACCCCGTACGGCGCCACCAAGGCCGCCGCAGAGATGCTGATCAGCGCCTACGCGGCCGCTTACGGGGTCCGGGGTGTCTCGCTCCGGTTCTCCAACGTCTACGGGCCCGGGATGCAGCACAAGGACAGCTTCATCCCGCGGCTGATGCGCGCCGCCCGTGACGGCACGGGGGTCAAGGTCCGCGGCGACGGCACCATGATCCGTGACGTCATCCAGGTCGACGACGTGCTCAGCGGGATCTTCGCCGCGTGGCGCTCCGACCACACCGGGCCGGTCATCCTGGGCTCCGGGCAGGCCGTCACCGTGAACGACATGGTGGCGACCGCGCGCCGGGTGACCGGCGTGGACATCCCGGCCGAGAACGCCCCGATCGCGCAGGGTGAGATGCCCGCCGTCAAGCTGGACATCTCCACCGCGCGCGGGCTCGGCTACGCGCCGACCTACGACCTCGAGCCGGGCATGGCCACGGTGTGGCCTGACTTCGCGCCCGAGGGCGCGCCGCCCGCGAGGGCCCTGGACGCGTCGGCTCTGGCCATGGAGGGGGCGCGATGAGCCCGGGCACGGCGGGCACGCCGGCGGAGCACGCGGGCCAGGACGCGGGCCAGGACGCGGGCGGATACGCCGGGTCCGCCGGCGATGTGGCGGTCGATGACGGCACGATCGACGTCATGATCGCCCAGTACGGCGACCGGGTGCGGCAGCTCCCGCCGGTCGCGCTGGTGATCGCCGCCTACAACGAAGAGGGCGCGGTCGGGCCGGTCGTGCAGAACCTTCCCGCGCAGGTGTGCGGGCTGGACACCGCGACGATCGTCGTGGCGGACGGCTGCGCGGACGCCACCGCCAAGGAAGCGGGCGCGGCCGGGGCGCTGGTCGCGGACGTCCCGGTCAACCGGGGCCAGGGGGCCGCGCTGCGGCTCGGCTACCGGATCGCCCGGGACGGCGGCGCGCGGTACATCGTGACCACGGACGCCGACGGCCAGTACAACCCGGCCGAGATCGAGGGGATGCTCGCGCTGATCGTGGCCGGGAAGGCCGACTTCGTGACCGGCTCCCGGCGGCTGGGCAGCGCGGAGAGCAAGGACCCGATCCGCCAGGCGGGAGTCCGGTTCTTCGCCACGGCCATCAGCCTGCTGACCGGCCAGAAGATCTCCGACACCACGTTCGGGCTGCGGGCCATGCGGGCGGAGGTCACGGGGGCGGTGCAGCTGTCCCAGCCGCAGTATCAGGCCTCAGAGCTGCTGATCGGCGTGATCACCCACGGCTACACGGTGGCCGAAGTGCCCGCCACGATCCACCGGCGCCGGGCCGGGGAGAGCAAGAAGGGCCAGAACCCCTTCTACCACCTGCACATCCCCGGCGTGAACAACCTCTTCTACGGGCTGCGCTTCAGCCGCGTGGTCTTCGGGACCTGGTGGCGCGAGCGTCAGCGGCGGTCGGGGCGCACGTTGCCGTCACCCCGGTCGGCGCAGACCGGAACCCCGGGGCCGGCGGGCGGCGGCGGGCTCCGCCGGGCCGGCGGCCATGGCGAACGGATCAGCACCGGCGCCCGGGACCCCGGCCGCCGCACTGGATGAGCTGATGGCCGGCGCGGACTCACGTGGGGACCGCCGGTCCGCGAAGAGGACGTAGTGGAAGATAAAGAAGCGCCCCAGGAAGGTCAGGCAGTTGGCGGCCAAGTAGGTGCCGTCGGTGATGAGCACCCGCTGGATGCCGCCGACCTCGATCCCCTCGGCCAGGGCCACGCCCAGCTTGGCGGCCAGGCCCAGGATGACCCACGCGCCCACGGAGACCAGCCAGAACGGCAGGGCTTCCGTCAGCAGTTTCGGCTTACCCTTGCGTTCCCAGGCCCAGCGGCTCAGCACGTAGCTCACGGCCGCGCCGATGATTGCCGCGAGGCCGCCTGAGATGCCCGCCGTCATGTTCGCCGGGCCGATGAAGATGCTCAGCGCTATCTGGCTGGCTAGCACGGAAGCCACGGCCACCAGGGTGAACCGCGTGAAACGGACACCGACGTTGGTGCGTGCCTTGCGGATCAGTGCGGCGCTAATCCGGCTCGATGCGAGTGCCATTGATGTCCTAGGTTACGTGACCGGCGATAAGGGCTATCGACAAGACCCGGAGAGCGGATGTGATGTGCCAGCGCTGTGGGCCACAGCGTTCCAGGTGGCCGTGTGTTCTCATGACCGGCCTCCCGGGCACACTGCAGCACGCTACCGTGTCGCCACAGCGCGCGCAGCCAATGCAACCTGCGGATGAGCTGGGGAAACGCTGAGAGCGGAGCAAAGCCCACTACTCGGTACGAATGGCCGGCTAAGGCAGGAAAAAGAACGAAATCGACACTACGACCAAGGGCAGGAAAACGGAGTATGAAGATTTTGGTGCTGGGTGGGGATGGGTATCTGGGCTGGCCGACGGCGCTGCATTTGTCCGGGCTGGGGCACCAGGTGGCGGTGGCGGATAATTTCGCGCGCCGTGGTTATGACCATGAGCTGGGGGTGGAGTCCCTGGTGCCGATCGAGCCGCTGCAGACCCGGATCGCGGTGTGGCAGGAGCTGACCGGCCAGCAGATCGGATGTTACGTCGGGGATCTGGCCGATGCGATGTTCGCGTACCGGATCATCAGCGAGTTCGCCCCGGACGCGGTGGTGCATTTCGCGGAGCAGCGGGCGGCGCCGTATTCGATGATCGACCGCAGCCACGCGGTCTACACCCAGCACAACAACGTGATCGGGAACTTGAACCTGCTGTTCGCGATCGCCGAGATCAACCCGGAGATCCACCTGGTCAAGCTGGGCACGATGGGGGAGTACGGGACCCCGAACATCGACATCGAGGAGGGGTGGCTGGAAATCGAGCACAACGGCCGCACCGACAAGATGCTGTACCCCAAGCGGCCCGGCTCGTTCTACCACCTGTCCAAGGTCCACGACAGCCACAACATCGAGTTCGCGTGCCGGATCTGGAACCTGCGCGCCACCGACCTGAACCAGGGCGTCGTCTACGGCCAGCAAACCCCCGAAACCGCCCGCGACGAACGGCTCGCCACCCGGTTCGACTACGATGCGGTGTTCGGCACCGTGCTGAACCGGTTCGTCATCCAGGCCGTCACCGGCCACCCGCTGACCGTCTACGGCACCGGCGGCCAGACCCGCGGCATGATCGACATCCGCGACACCGTCCGCTGCATCCAGCTCGCCTGCGAAAACCCCGCCGACCGGGGCGAGTTCCGGGTCTTCAACCAGATCACCGAATGGATGAGCGTCCAGCAGATCGCCGCGACCATCAAGGCCGCCTCCCCCGAAGACGTCCGCATCGACTACCTGCCCAACCCCCGCGTCGAACTCGCCGACCACTACTACAACGTCACCCACACCAAGCTCATCGAACTCGGCCTGCAACCCCACCTGCTGTCCGGCACCCTCATCGACTCCCTCTTCGAAATCACCAAACGCTACGCCCACCGCGTCCGCCCCGAAGCCCTCCTGCCCACCGTCAACTGGCGCATCCCCACCGCCACCCCCTGACAACCCCCAGGCGCAACGGCGCGACGGCATGCGGGTCTGGAGGAGTTAGCTTCTGGGGCCTGGACAGCCGGTAACCGCCGATGACCGCCGATGACCGGGCGCTGGGTGGCGATGCCGACCAGCGCCCGGTTCTGCCTTGCGGGCCGGGCGGGTGACGGGTGCGTACCCGCCGGAGCGGGGGCAGTTACGCGGCGAGGCCGATGAGGCGGGCCAGGTCCGCCGCGCCACGGTCGTAATACGCGGCGGTGTCGGTGACGACGTTGCTGAACTGGCCGAACAGTTCGAAGCTGATCATCCCGAACACTCCGGAGAAAGCGGTCAGCGTCCCGACCACGACTTCATCGGGCACCCCCGGCAGGAGACTGTCCCGTAGCCGGCTCGCATCCTCGGCAAGCCCGCTCGGAATCGGTGATCCACCGGGGACGGGCATGAGTTCGCCCGCCGCGAAGGCGTCGCTGATGAGCCGGCCGAAGACGGCGGCGGAGCGGGCCGCGGGACCGATGGTGTCCGGCGGCGCCTGGTACCCGGGCACGGGCGAGCCGTAGATCAGCGCGTACTCGTGCGGGTGCGCGACCGCCCAGGCCCGGGCGGCGCGGCAGGCCGCCCGCCACCGGCCCGGGTAGTCGTCGCGGCGGCACGCAGCGTCGGCGTTCTCCACGGCCTCGCCGATGGCGTTGTAGCCGTCGATGATCAGCGCGGTCAGCAGGTCATCGCGGCTGGCGAAGTAACGGTAGATCGCGGAAGACACCATGCCCATGTCCCGGGCGACGGCCCGGAGCGACAGGGCGGCGGCCCCGGCCGCGGCAAGCTGGGCGCGGGCGATATCCGTGATCTCGCGGGTGATCTCCGCGCGGACCCGCTCCCTCGCCGTCCTGCGTGCTGGCACCTCTTGACCTTAGCAGAGCGATAGACGCGAACAAGAGCACCGCTCTTTCCCGCCGGGGAGAACACGCGGCCCGGCTGCTCGGCGCGGTCAGCCAGTACGTGCCGCGCTATGCGCCCTGCCCCGTCCTCGTTGTGCCCGAGGCCAGTAAGGGACTATAGATACCGGAGGCGTTCTTCGGGGTTGGGCTACGCACTGGGAGGTATCGGCCGATGACCTTTTTCGCGGTAAACGCGCCGGGAGTTGAAACCAGCATCACCAACATGCCGGAAAGCGGCCTGATCGTGCTATCGGTCTGTTCCGTGATCCTGGCCGGCGCACTGCTGATCCCCGTCATGCTGGCCGGCCGTGCGCCCCGCCGGACCGAGGCGGTGCCGATGCCACCGTGGGCCGGTGCCGTGCAGGGCGGCGTTCACCTCGGTGACGGGCGGAGCGTGGCGCCGCACCGGGACGCGCCCGCCGAAGGGCCCGGCCGGGAGAAGGTCGTCCAGGGGCAGGCCGCCCGGGACGAGGGGGGCGCACCCGGCGGCGAAGGGTAACGAGACAAAGGGTAACGAACGAGGGAGCCCAGGGCCGCCCACCGCGACGCCGTGGCGGGCACGGCCGCGCGCTTTGTCAGCTCAGGCGGCGGCTCACAGGTCGTCTTCCCGGCTGCCCGGCCCATCCCGGTCAAAGAACTTGTCGTCCTCCTCGATCTGGGCATCATCCGCGGCCGCGGCCCGCTTGATCTCGTCCAGCCGGGGGCTGTCATGCCCGCTGGGGCGCAGCCATGGGCTCACCGACCGGAAAGCCCGGGGGCCGCCCACCATGGGCAGCAGCAGGCCAATGACCCCGATCAGCAGCAGGATGACTCCCACGACGTGCACATTCAGGCCGGGGATGGCGCTCGCCGTGACGGCGAACCACAGGATCGCGCCGACCGCGATCAGGACGAGGGCAGGGCCGGTATTCAGCACCCGCCGCCGGCTCCTCGGCCCGGAACCGGGAGGCTCCGGCGGGCCCGGCGACCCGATTATGCTCACCAGTTCGCCCCGGCAATGGGGGCCATGACCGACTCCTCAAACAGTAACGATCCGGCGTACCGCCCGGCGGCCGAAGCCATATTAACAAAGGCGCCTGACCTTGATCGGCGTCGCTTTTCCGAACATGCTGCGGAATACCAGCGCCGATCAGGGAAAACGCGGGCGTACCGGCAGCTTGCTGAGAACACAACCCAGATCGCAGGAATCCGCGGTGGGGGCAGGGGCGGGGGCAGGGGTGAGGGCGGGGGCAGGGCCTCGGCTAAGGCCCCAGGGGACGCACCAGTCACAGCCGTTCCTGACCCGAGGCCGCCTGGCCGGGCTTGCGGGGGGCGCTGCGGTGGGGGCTCGGCGCGGACCGGGATTGCGAAGATAGCCACGATGGGGAACAGGACCCCGAGGCCGAACGCCCCGCCGTAACCGGTCAGTTCGATGAGCTGGGCCATGATGGGGGGTGTCGCGGCCCCGGCCACGTTCTGCCCGGTGTTCTGCACGCCGAGCGCCCGGCCGGCCCACGACATGCCCGCGATCTCCGCGACCGCCGTGAACGCCAGGCCGTTCGTGCTGACGGACACCGCGATCGCAGCGAGCAGCGCACCGACGGCCAGCGGTGAGCGCCACCCCATGCCGAGCGCGCACGCGCCCATGACGGCCGCCACGGCGCAGGCCAGCCAGCGCATCGGCCGGAGCCTGCTCATGGCCCGGTCAGACCACTTGCCGGCCAGGAGCCGGGTGAGCGCGCCGGCCAGGTTCGCGATCGCGATGAGACGGCCCGCGTCCACCGCGCTCCAGCCGCGCCCGGTCACCAGGTACTCCAGCGCGAAGCCCGTCGTCGCGAACTGCGGCACCACGAGCAGCATGCTGGCCGCGTGGATACGCCAGAGCGTGGGCGCCCGGTACGGGCTGGGCGCTGGGCCGGCGCCCGCGCGGGATGGTCGCGGCGGGTCGGCCGCGAAGATCGCCACCACAGCCGCGGCCGCCAGGCACAGGACCCCGCACGCGCCCAGCGCTCCGGCCACGCCGGAGTGCGCGGCGATGGCCGGCAACGTGGCCGCCGCGAGCATGGTCCCGAGCGGCTGGGCGGTCTGCCGGGCGCCCATGGCCAGGCCGCGTTCGGTCGCGCCGAACCAGCCGAGGACGAGACGGCCGCTGGCCGCGTTGACCGAGGCTCCCCCGGCGCCTGCGCAGCCGAGCAGGATGCCGATGCTCAGGGCACCGGAGACCCGGCTCGCGGTGATGAGGGAACCGCCGGCGATGGCGAGCCCGGCGGTGATGACCAGCCGCTCACCGTACCGGTCGGCGAGGGCTCCCCAGGCCACCAGCGCGACGATGATGCCGATCAGCGGCGCGGCCACGAGCGTGCTCGCGGCGGTCAGCGACAGGGCGAGCTGGTGACGCAGGTCCGGCACGAGGTACGGGAGGCCGTACAGGAACACGCAACTGGCCGCCTGCGCGCCCATGCCGAGCGCGAGCATCCACCACCTGCGACGATCACCCGCCATGAGCCAGACGATAGCCCTATCTCACATTAAGATAGAAATCGTCCCGTATGGTGAGACGCGATTTACGGCGAGACGTCAGGGGGTGGTCCAGCCGGCCATGGGGAAGGCGGCCATCAGTTCGCGGACCTCGTGGGCGATCCGGTCCAGGGTGGCCTCGTCCTCCTTGGCCGCGGCGGCGATCGCGTCATCCATCCAGGCCGCAATGGCCGGCATGTGCTCCTCGCCGAGACCGCGCGTGGTGATCGCGGGCGTGCCGAGCCGGATACCGGACGGGTCGAACGGCTTGCGCGGGTCGTACGGCACGGTGTTGTAGTTCAGTTCGATGCCGGCCCGGTCCAGGGCCCGCGCCGCGGGCTTGCCGCCGATCCCCTGCCGGGTCAGGTCGACCAGGATCAGGTGGTTGTCGGTGCCACCGGACACGAGGTCGTAGCCGCGCGCGGTCAGCGCCCCGGCCAGGGCGCGCGCGTTGGCGACGACCTGGTGCGCGTAGTCGCGGAACCCGGGCTGGGCAGCCTCATGCAGGGCCACCGCGATCGCGGCGGTGGTGTGGTCGTGCGGGCCGCCCTGCAGCCCGGGGAACACCGCCTTGTCCAGGGCCTTCGCGTGCTCCGCGGTCGACATGATCATCGCCCCGCGCGGGCCGCGCAGCGTCTTGTGCGTGGTCGTGGTGATCACGCCGGCGTGGCCAGCCGGTGAAGGGTGAGCACCTCCCGCGATCAGCCCGGCGATGTGCGCGATGTCCGCCACGAGCACCGCCCCGGCTTCGGCGGCGATCTCCGCGAACGCCGGGAAGTCGATGGTCCGCGGGATCGCCGTCCCGCCGCAGAAGATGAGCCTCGGACGTTCCCGGCGGGCCAGGTCACGCACCTCGTCCAGGTCCAGGCGGCCCGTATCAGCCCGGACGCCGTACTGCACGCTGCGGAACCACTTGCCCGTCACCGAGACCGGCCAGCCATGGGTCAGGTGGCCGCCCATCGGCAGCGACATACCCATGATCGTGTCGCCCGGCTGAGCGAAGGCGAGGTAGACGGCCAGATTGGCCGGCGAACCCGAGTAAGGCTGGACGTTGGCGTGCTCGACGCCGAACAGCGCCCGCGCCCGATCGGTGGCCATGGTCTCGATGACGTCGACGAACTGCTGACCCTCGTAGTAACGGCGGCCCGGGTACCCCTCGGAGTACTTGTTGGTCAGGACCGAGCCCGACGCCTCGAGCACGGCTACGGACACGTAGTTCTCCGACGGGATCAGCCGTATCTTCTCGAACTCCCTGCGGGCCTCGTGCTCGATCAGGCTGGCGATCTCCGGATCGGTGCGGGCCACGTGCGGGATGGGCGGCTGGTGCATATCGAACCTCCTCGGCACGAGGTTACAAGTGGCCGGCCGCCCGTGGGTGATACCGGCTGCCTGACACGCCCCGTGCCGCGCCCGGGCGGCGGTCCGGTAGCGTCGTGGCTGGACTGGCCCACACGTCGCAGGGAAGGACACCCGGGTGGCTGAGAAGATCATTCTGGACTGCGATCCAGGTATCGACGACGCGCTGGCCATCGCCTTCGCCGTCGGCAGCCCGGCCCTTGACCTGCGGGGCATCACGACCGTGGCCGGCAACGTGGGCCTGGACCTCACGACGTCCAACGCGCAGCGGGTGAGCGAGTTCGTCGGCGCCGCGGGCGTCCCGGTCACCCCGGGCAGCCCCGCACCGCTGCTGCGGCCGCCGTTCGATGCCCGGCACGTGCACGGGAATACCGGTCTCGGCGGCGCGCAGCTGCCGCCGACGGGAACCCGGCCCTCGGGCGGCCATGCCATCGACTTCCTGATCGAGACGATCGGCGCCGCCCCGGGTGAGATCACCCTCGTCGCCACCGGCCCGCTGACCAACATCGCGCTGGCCGTTCACCGCCAGCCGCAGCTGGTCAGCCAGGTCAAGGACTTTGTGATCATGGGCGGCTCGTCCGGCCGGGGCAACGTCACGCCCGCGGCCGAGTTCAACATAGCCGTCGACCCGGAGGCCGCCGCCATGGTCTTCCGCGCGGGCTGGACGGTCACCATGGTCGGGCTGGACGTGACCCTGCAGGCGCGGGCGACCGCGGCGGTGCGGGACAGGATGCGGGGCCTGGGCGCGCTGGCCAGTGAGCTGCTGCTGCCCGGCCTGGAGCACTACGCCTCGGACGAGGACCCACTGTCCGCGTGGCCCGGCCACGGCGGGAACAGCGGGAACAGCCAGGACGACGAGGCCCTCGGGCCGATCGTGCCCGGCCCCGCCGTACATGACGTGTGCGCCGTGGCCTACGTGGCCAGCCACAGCCTGCTGGGCTGCCTGCCGGCCCGGGTGGAGGTGGAGACCGCCGGCCGCTGGACCTCGGGCATGACGGTCACCGACTTCCGCGCGGCGGGCGGCGAACGGAACGCCCTGGTCGCCACGGCCATCGACGTCCAGGGATTCTGGGAAAGCGTGATCGCGGCGTACGGGAACGTGGCCGCCGCCATGACCGTGAACGCCCGGCCCGCGGCCGGCCCTTAGCAGGGACAGAGGGCAGTTCCGGCAATCTGCGGAGCACCGATGACGCGGAAGACAGACCGTTTCGCCAGGCCTTGGTGGTGAATCGCACACAAACAAAGCTTTCCACCGGTCCGTGCATGACGGGCGTTACGCGGGTGTTCGGGCCGCACAATTACATGTGCCCTGCATGTAGGCAATATTAATCAGCCAGAAGACCGGCTGACGGCAGTGCGCTGGCCGCACTCAAAGAAGCGCGTGCACAGTCACCCGCGCGTGGCGGCAACCACATGGTGGACGGTCAGGCCCTGGGACCCGGGTGAGTAAATGGGTGAATCCCCGGGATTGCGCCCCGGGGATTCACCCACCCCCTAGCTACGGCATGCCGATGTCGTAGCGCCCCCCCTTTACGTCCGCCAGAAATCTGGCGAACGCGGCCCGCCCGATGACGTGCGCGCCGCCTTCCGGGCGCTTGCTGTCCCTGACGGCGGTCACGTCAGGGAGATTGCCCGCGATCTCCACACAGCCCCCGTTGTGGGAACTCCGCTGGGCCTTCCGCCAGGTTGCCTGAGACAGATCAGTCATTGCTCACTCCAGTCGATCAGCGAAACGCTCGAGATAAGCCACCGTGTCGCGCGGGTCGAGCGCCCCATCGCACGCACGTTCGAACGACTGCACGTAGCCGTCCACCGATTCCCGCTTGCTCACCTCCTCGATCACATAATCGGTTTCCACGAAGACGAGGCTCGGGCCCTCGCTGTCGAAGCCAAATATGTTGACCATGGAATGCACCCCGCTCGGCGGGCCGTCCTCGAAGCGCTGGACGCGCAGCTCGACATTGCGGCGGCCCGCCATGTCGACGAGGTGGCGGATCTGCTCCCGGCGGTCGCCGTGAGTGCCCCACCGGTACAGCAGGGACGCCTCGGTGATCACGGCGCTCAGCATGGGGGCGGTCCCGTCAGTGCGGTCGAAAATCTCCTGCCGGCGCAGCCGGGCCCCCAGCGCATCACGCCGCCACTTCGGTGGCCGGGGACCGGTCCGCAGCATTGACTCGATGTAGGCCGACGTCTGCAGCAGTCCGGGCAGGATCAGCGGCATGAACGCGCAGATGGTGGTGGCATCGTTCTCGTAGCCGGGGAACTCGCTGTCGAAGATCTCCGGGAAGTCGCGCCACCAGGGCCGGACCCGGGCCCGCATGGCGAGATCCTCGACCTCCTCGGCCGCGCTGGCCGTGGCGTCATAGATGCGGAGCAGGTCCCGGACGTCGCTCATCTCCGGGCGCTTCCACTGGTTGGCCTCGAAGCGGCC
>Ga0066790_10000881_pt1 | contig 12185 bp, 9 predicted proteins | sample OrgsoiDNA2013050_FD_70963 | JGI IMG/M metagenome (GOLD analysis project Ga0066790, IMG submission 70963) | Permafrost soil microbial communities from the Arctic, to analyse light accelerated degradation of dissolved organic matter (DOM) -... | ecosystem: Environmental > Terrestrial > Soil >...
GGATCGACGGTCGGCCCGATCATGCGAATGCTCCCGGTGATCGCGGTGCTGCCGGCCGGCGTGACGTGCGCCGCCATGCCGGGCTTGAGCAGCGCCAGGTCCGGCGACGCCACCTCGGCACGCCACTCGAGCCGGCCCTGGCGGATCATGCGAAAGAGCTCCTGCCCGGCAGGCAACACGGCGCCGACGGTGGCGCTGCGCGCTGAGATGATGCCGTTGTCGGGCGCCAGCACGGCGGTCTGGGCGACGCGCAGCTGGCGCGACTGCAAGGCGGCGCGCTGCGCGTCGAGCCGGGCCTTGGCCGTGCGCTCTCCCGTCGTGTACTGGGCGATCGCCGTGTCGCTCAAGGCCCCGGTCGCCTGCAGGCTGCGCGCGCGCTCGGCGTTGGCCGCGGCCTCGGCCAGCGTCGCCTCGGCCTCGGCCACGGCGGCGCGCGATTGGAGCAGGTCGACCTGCATCGTTTCGGGTGCGAAGGTGGCGAGCGTCTGGCCACGCTTGACGACGTCGCCGACGTTGACGCGCACGTCGGCCAGGCGCAGGCCGTTCGCCTCGGTGCCGATGCTCGCTTCCTGCCAGGCCGCGATGTTGCCGTTGGCCGACACGCGCAGCGGCAGGGTCGCGCGCTGCGGCTGCGTGACGACGACGCTGAGGGCAGGTTTTGCCGCGACCGTCTTCTTGTCGTCGGCGGCGTGCGCGTGGAAGAAGAGCAGCGTCGCGGCAGCGAGCCCGACGAGCGATGCGGCGACGAAGGCGTGGCGGCGAGAGAGCGGCAAGCTCATTGACGTGGTGCAGAAGGGTCGGCGGGCTCAGCGGTCGCGAACGGTCCGCCATCGGCGCCCGTCCAGCCGCCGCCGAGCGCGCGATAGAGCGCGATCCACGCCGCGACACGATCGCGGCGCAGGTCGATCAGCGCGTTCTGCGCGACGAGTGCGTTGCGCCGGGCCTCTTCGAGCTCGAAGAGGCTGGCGAAGCCGCTCCGATGGCGCGCATCGACAGCGCGCGTGTAGACATCGAACTGGTCGGCGGCCACCTGCGCGTCGGCATTGCGATCGGCCGTCGCCTGCAGCGTGACGAGGGCCGATTCGACCTCGCGGATGGCCGTGCGCAGTATCGACGCGTAGACGCTGGCCGCTTCGTCGTAGCGGGCCCGGGCCGCGTCGACATTGGCGCGCCGCGTTCCGGCGTCGAAGAGCGGCAGCGTGACGGCGACCGGACCGATCGTCCAGGTCGTTCCGTGCAGAGAGCCGCCATCGAACTCGAATCGTTCGACGCCGACCGTTCCGGCGAGCGTGACGCGCGGCAAGCGGGCGGCCTTCGCCTGCGCGACGTCGGCGCTGGCGGCCGCGACGTCGCGGCCACGCGCGAACACGTCGGGCCGTTGCGCCAGGGCTGCCGCCGGCACGCTTGGCACGGTGATGCTCGCCGGCTCGGGCAGGCGCGCCACGGCGCCGCCGAGCATGGCGCGAAGCGCGGGCTCGGCGACGGCCGTGAGGGCCACGAGCGCCTTCACGCTCTGGTCGCATTGCTCGGCCTGCTGCGTCGCGCTGGCCCGCGATTGCGAGGTGCCGGCCCGTGCCAGCGCGGCGTTCGCCCGCGACTCGAAGCCGGCCTTCGTGCTGAGGTCGGTGAGCCGCGAGGTTTCGGCGCGCGACGCGGCGTCGAGCCGCGCTTGGGCGAGGCGGGCCTCGCAGGCGCGCAGGTTGACGTACTCGGTCGCCGTTTCTGCGGCGACGGCGACCCGCGCGTCGTGCCAGCCCGAGGCCGCGCCTTCGAGTCGCGCCTGGGCCGCGTCGCGGCCGGCCCGGTTGCGACCGAACACGTCGATCTCCCAGCTCGCCTGCAAGGCGGCGGTCGCGGTGCTGCCGCGCGGCAGGGTGATGTCCTGCTGGCCGCGGCTGGCGCTGGCATTCGCGTCGAGGCCAGGCAAGAGTGCGGCGCCGGTTGCCGTTCGCGTGGCCCGCGCCTGCTCGATGCGTGACGCGGCACTGGCCACCGTCGGGCTGGCCGCTTCGGCGGCGGCCACGAGGCGAGCCAGCGCCGGATCGTCGAATTGCGCCCACCAGCTGGCCAGGCCGGCTGTCGTGCCGCCATGCGGCAGCGGCGCCTGCCACGCACTCGGCACCGGGTTCGCCGCCGGGTCGGGCTCGTCAGGCCGTGCGGCGGCACAGCCGGCCACGACCGCCGCGATCAGCACGCCGGCGGCCACGTTGAGCGAACGGTTCGCAACCATAGAGCAGGGCGCGGAGCGCGGCGGCATGGGCCGGCACTCTAGCGGATCGATGGCTTCGACTCGGTATCCGGAGCGTCCATCGCGAACGCCTGGCGTCGGCCGGGATGCTCTTCGAAAAAGCGGAGCATTTCGACGGAAGCATCGGGCCCGTTCGCCTCGGTGAAGCTGCCCGAGGGGTCGCCCGCCGACCAGGCGTGCGACGCGCCGTGAACAAGCCAGTGCTCGGCCCGGCTCGTTGATGGCACTGGCGGGTGTGCCATGCGGTAGGTCGTGCGCGTGAACGTTCGTCCGCCGACTTCGCCGCTCACGCGTTCGGCCTGCCAGTCGGCCGTACCGAGCACGGCGTCGATGAGGCGGGCGCCGTTGGCGACGTTGACGGTCTGATCGGCGTCGCCGTGAAAGACGATGAGAGGCGTGCCCTCGGCAGCGTCGGCTGCATGGGCTGCCTCGCGGCCCGGCGCCACGGCCCCGGTCAAGGCGAACAGCGCGGGCGGCAGTGACGGCATCGGCCGGAGGGCTTTCGCCCAGCCCGTTGGCGCCTGGCCTGACTTCATGGCGCTGAATGCAGAGGCGACGTCATGTGCCGCCCCGGGCGGCAAGCCGGAGTGGACCCCTGCCGCTGCGAACACGTCGGGATACTCGCGCGCCAGGATCGCGGCCATGGCGCCACCCGCCGAGAGACCTGCCACGTAAACGCGATCGGCATCGATCGTGTGCGTCTGCATCACATGCCGAACCATTCCGGCGATCAGTGCCGGCTCGCCGTGGCCGCGCCGCTGATCGCCCGGCATGAACCAGTTCCAGCACTTGTGGGCGTTCGATCGGGGCGCCTGAGCCGGATAGAGCACGAACAAGCCCCGCTCGCTCGCCAGCGTGTTCATTCGGGTGCCGGCCGCGAAATCGTCCGGATCCTGGGTGCAGCCGTGCAGCATGACGATTAGCGGCACGGGACGGTCTTCAAACCCGGCCGGCTCGAAAAGCTTGAAGGTGCGCGTGCCTGAAGCCGCCGTATAGCTGCTTTCGACGAAGCGCGATGGACGCCGACGTGGCGCGCCGGTCGCTGGCGGTTCTTCCGCTTCCACGACCGGGTCGTCAAATCCCTCAGGGTCGCCGCCGCCCGATGGCGCCACGGGCATGGTTTCCTCGAGCACATCCTCTACGACTCCCGCGACCGCCGATCCCTCGCCATCGAGCCCCGCCAAAGGCGGCTCGACTCGTGCCATGACCGGGGAAGCGACGGTCGCGGATGCAGGGAGCTGGCTGCCCAGCGCTTGCTGAATCGCCTGCGTGGCGGTGACGAGGTTGCCGCGCCGGACAAGGCCGGTGGCCACGAGAAGTTTTTGCAGGAGGGAGGTCAAGAGGAGGCGTCTCGCGAAAAGGCCGGGGCTCGAGGGTATACCCGCAGCCCGATTCCTGGATGGCGCAGGCTATTTGGGGCGAGGCCTGGGCAACGGCTCCAGCTCCGAATGCAGCTCACCCTTGCGCAACGCCGCGGTCACCCGGGCCACGGCGCGGGCGACGTTGAGTGTTTCCTTCTGGATGGCCTGGTCCTGGTCGAGAGCATCGTGGCTGGTCGCGTAGGGCTCGTAGTAGCCGATGAAACGATCGAGCCGGGCCTCGGCTCCGGCGTCGATCAGGCCCATCCAGTCGAGCCAATCGCAAAGGGCGCGGCGCGAGCCCTCGATGCCAGCCACGTCGCCATGCACGACGACACCATAGACGCGCTTGTCGAGATGCTTCGGATAGCCCCAGCCTTGGAGTTCGAGCGCCTTGGCCTTCGCCGGGTTCTTGCCGTGCGTGCTGGTCGGATCGGGGTTGCCGCCGTCGGCGCAGACGAGCCGGTCGATCATGAGCTTCAACGGGCTCGGGCTCTGGTACCAGTGAACCGGTGTGACGATGACGACGGCATGCGCGGCGACCCAGCGCTCGTAGATCTCCGCCATCCAGTCGTTGGTCTGGTTGAGCGAATGGTTGGGATAGCAGCTGCACGGCCAATGACACAGCGGCATTGCCGTCGACACGCAGCCCTTGCATGGGTGGATTTTTCGGCCGTACTCGGAGGTGATGAGACTGAGGTCGAGGAAGTCGACCTCGACCTTGGCGCTGCTCAGCGCGGCGCTGACGATGCCCGACAGGCGGAAGGTCTTCGAGATCTCGCCTGGACATGTGCCGTCGTTGCGTGGCGAGCCGCAGATCACCAGCGCACGGGTTGGCGTCTTCGGGTCGGCCCACGCTTTCTGCGCTGCGTCGAGGCGCCGGCGCGTGCCGCTCCAATCGACCGACAGGTCGTACGCGGGGTCGGCGTAGCCGGCGCCGGCCTTGGCCGTGATCGGCGCCTTGCGCCCGCCGATGTAGGCCTGCCAGGCGATGTCCTCCAGTCGCCCGATCGCAGCGTCTTCGCTGCGAAAAGCGGGGTCGACGAACGAGTCGCGGAAGCGCCTGCCGAATTCGGCCCGCTCAAGCGTGTCAGGCGCCTGCCCCTTGCGCACTTCGGTTGCCATGGCGCCCCTCTGCGTCTCTTCGTTGGCTTCGATGCCGCCGACTGTAGCCAGCTTGGCGGCGGCTCGCAGGCGCTGCCGCGAAGACACCCGGCGTGCGAAGGTGAATTCATGACTTGCCGAAACGAAGGCGGCGCGGTCCCGCGGGACTTCGTCGAATGCGCCGCGCCCGGCTCGCTACGATCAGGGAATCGCAGCGCCTTCGCGCGGCAATTTGAGAGGCTGGTGTCATGAAGGCGACCTGGAACGGCGCGACGATCGCCGAGAGCGACGACACGGTCGTCGTCGAGGGCAATCACTATTTTCCAGAGGCCAGTCTGAAGCGCGACTACACGACCTTCAGCAACCATCGCTCGAGCTGTCCGTGGAAGGGGCAGGCTCACTACTACAGCCTGATGGTCGACGGCGACATGAACGAGAACGCCGTCTGGTACTACCCCGAGCCGAGCGAAGCGGCGATGGAGATCAAGGGCCGCGTCGCATTCTGGAAAGGCGTGAAGGTTTCGGCCTGAGCGTGACTTGGACGCGCATGACGCTGGCGGCATCGTGACGATGCCGGAGCAGGGGCCGGCACGCTTCGAGCCTCAAGGCCGCAGGCAGGCAGCTCGCCTCAGCGGCCAGCCTTGACGTTGGTGAAGATGCGCGTCTGTACGCGGCGAATCTCCTGCGGCACCGAGTCGGGCGGCGTCATGCGCGCCTTGTCGGCGACCGAAAGAAAAATGGTCGGGTTGTCGGCAACGTCCTTCTTCACCAGCTTGAGGGAACCGGCGTTCGGGTTGGCATAGAAGACCTTGTTTGTCAGCGACGCGGCGACGTCGGGGCGAAGGATGTAGTTGATGAACAGGTGCGCGTTGGCCACGTTCCTGGCATCTTTCGGAATCGCCATGGTGTCGAAGAAGAGCGTCGCCCCGCCTTTCGGAATGAAGGCTTCGATGGCGGCCGGCTGCTTGGGGCTCGCTTCGAGCGCGCGAGCCCGGGCGATGTTGATGTCGCCCGAATAGCCCATCACGGCGCAGAGCGATCCGCCGGCCAGGTCGTTGATGTAGCCCGACGACGAGAAGCGCGTGACATAGGGGCGCACGGCTTTGAGCATTTGCGCCGCGGCGTCGTAGTCGGCGGCGTTCGTGCTGTAGGCGGGCTTGCCGACGTAGAGCATCGCCACCGGAAGCACTTCGGAGGCCGAGTCGAGGAAGTTGACGCCGCAGCCCTTGAGCTTTGCTGCGTACTTTGGATCGAAGATCAGACTCCAGGCGTTGTCCGGCATCGGCATCGCGCCGAGCGCGGCCCTGACCTTCGGCACGTTGATGCCGACGGTCACGTAGCCCCATAACCAGTCGACGAGGTACTGGTTGCCCGGATCGACCTTCTCGAGTTGCTTGAGCAGCGTCGAGTCGAGGTTTCCCCAGTTGGTGAGCTTGCTGCGGTCGAGCTTTTGCAGCAGGCCGCCGGCGATCTGCTGCTTGGCGAAGTGCGAGCTGGGCACGACGATGTCGTAGCCGGTGTTGCCGGCGACGAGCTTGGCATGCAGGATCTCGTTGGCGTCGTAGTTGTCGTAGTTGACCTTGATGCCCGTCTCTTTTTCGAAATTCCTGATCGTGTCGTCGGCGATGTAGTCCGACCAGTTGTAGACGTTGAGTACCTTCGGCTCGGCCGCCTGCGCGGTGCCAGCGATCCCGGCGAGGGCAAGGCCGAGAGCGGCGAACGTGCGCTGCAGGCGCGACGGTGGGCAGGCGGGCATGGCATCTGTTCCTTGGGCGAGCGGGGCCGGCTCGAATCGTAGCTTCGTCGACGGCGGGCCCGCCGAATCTTGGTAAGGTGCGCGATTCGGATTCCCGCCCATGCTCGACGGTTCCTCCTCCATCGGCTCGGTCTCGGTCTCGGGCTCGGTCTCGGTCGCGATCGGCACCGTTCATCGTCGCCGCCTGCGCGAGGTCTATCGCTCGGCCGGCTGGCCATGCCAGGACGCCGTCGAGGTCGAGCTGATCGCGGCCGGTCTTCTCGTGCGTGATCGCGGGCCGCTGGGCCACGAGACACTGCGTGTCAGCGACGCCGGCATTGCCGTGCTCGCCGAGACGCTGCAGCACAACCGGCGCCGCCGCGACGGTCACGAGCGGCTCGTCGAGCGCGTCGCCCGGGAGATGACGCGCGCCGGCCGCCTCGCCTGGCGCGGCCTGTGCGTGCGCGCCAGGGTGGGCGATGGCTGGGCGATGGCGATGCCCGATGTCTTCTCGATCCGCCACACCACGGTCGAGGCGTACGTCGAGCCGATCGTCCATGAGGTGAAGGTGCACCGCTCGGATTTGCTGGCCGATTTGCGTCGTACCAGCAAGCGCGAGGCCTATCTTCAGCTCGGCGGCGAGTGCTGGTACGCGATCCGCGAGGGCATCGCCGAGGCCGACGAGATCCCGCCGGAGTGCGGCGTGCTCGTCGCCGGCCCAGGCGGCCTGATCGCCGTCCGCCCTGCGCCCCGGCGCGCGCCGCGCATGAGCTTTGCACTCTGGATGGCGCTGGCCCGGGCAACGCCGGTCGATGGCTGGCGGCTCGACGACGCACAAGCTGCGCTCGGCGACGAGTCCTCGGCGGATTCTTCCTGACCCATGCCGATCGTTCCTGCTGCCGACTCGGCCACGCCGACGGTCGAACTGTCGCCAAGCGCCGGCCAGGTTCGGCAGGCCCGACAGGCGCGGCACGCGTTGTGGGCGGCACTTGCGCTGATCCTGGTCTGGGGCACCAACTTCTCGGTTCAAAAGGCGGTCTTCGCGGCGCTCTCGCCGGGCGGCTTCCTGTTCGTGCGCTATCTCGTCATGCCGGTCGCCGCGGCCATGCTGCTGTTCGTTCGCTATCGCCTGCACTGGCCGCGGGTGTCGCGCGTCGACGCCTGGGCGCTGGCCCGCCTCGGCATCGTCGGCCACCTGCTGCATGTCGGCCTCGTCACTTATGGCATCTATTGGTCGACCGCGTTCTCGAGCTCGCTCATCCTCGCCTGCGGCCCGATCTTCACGCTGCTCATCCTGCGCTGGCATGGCCTCGAGCAGCTGACGCGCGGCCAGGTTGCCGGCGTGGCGGTCGCCTGCCTCGGCGTTCTGGCCTTTCTTTCCGACAAGCTCTTCGGCGGGCGCTGGCAAGCCGGCGCGGGCGACGGGGTGCTCCTCGTTGCCGCATCGCTCTTTTCCTACTACACGGTGGCGGCCAAGCCGCTGATCGAGCGGCTGGGCGGCGTGACCGTCATGACGTATGCCGTGCTGTTCGGCAGCGGGCCGGTCGTGCTCCTCAGCCTGCCTGCCGGTCTCGACGTGCGCTGGAGCGCAATCGCCTGGCCGATCTGGGCCGGCGCCTTCTACGCCGTGATTATTTCGGCCTTTCTCGGCTGGCTCATCTGGGGCTGGGTCAACGCCGTCCGCGGCGTGGCGCGGACAGCGCCGCTCATGTACCTGATGCCACCGGTCGCAGGTTTCGTCGCGTGGGCGGTGACGAGCGAGCGCTACTCGGCCGTGAAGATCGCCGGCGCGGCGCTCACGCTGGCGGGCGTCGCACTGGCACAGTTCGGTTCGTCGCCGCGCGATCCGGTGCGGGAGGCGCCGGCGCCGGTCGACTGATTGCGCCATGATGGCGGCGACCGCCCGGAGCCCTGACCATGCCCATGCACCGCTCAACTGCCGCCGCTCTGCGAGGCTCGTCGATGGCGCTCGCCATCGCCGCTCTTGGCCTGGGCGCTTGCTCGAAGCCAGGTGATGCTCCTCGCTCGCCGCCGTCGCGCGAGGCGACGCCGGCGACGGCGGCGCCCTCTCGAGGCCCGGGTCCGACGCCCATCGCGACGCTGTCGACGCCGACGTCGAGCGACATGACCGCCCCTGCGGCCAGCGGCCAGGATGCGACATCACTTGCGTCGCCGGCGCCCGCCGACGCCGACCACGCGGGCGGCATCGCCTGGAAGCTTGCCGCGAGCGATGCCGACGTCGACGCCGCCTTCGCTGCCGCGCGGGCCGAGACCAAGCCGGTGTTCGTCTACTGGGGTGCGAAGTGGTGCCCGCCGTGCAACCAGGTCAAGGCCACGATCTTCAATCGCCGGGACTTCATCGAGCGCTCGCGGGCGTTCGTTCCGGTGTACGTCGATGGCGATGGCCCCGGCGCGCAGAAGCTCGGCGCGCGCTTTCACGTCAGCGGCTACCCGACGATGCTGCTCTTCAGCCCCAGCGGCGACGAGGTGACGCGGCTGCCTGGCGAGGTCGATCCGGCGCGCTACACCGAGGTGCTCAATCTCGGCATGAACGCGGCGCGGCCGGTGAAGGCCGTGCTCGCCGACGCGCTGGCCGGTGGCAAGACGCTGCGTGCCGACGACTGGCGGCTGCTCGCGTTCTATTCGTTCGACGCCGACGAGCAGCTTGTGTCCAAAGACAAGGCGGCGCCGACGCTGGCCCGTCTGGCCGAGGCGTGCCCCGCCGATCAGGCCGCCACCGCCATGCGGCTGCGCCTGAAGTCGCTGGCGGCGGCCGACGCAAAGGCGCCGCTGCGCGGTGCCGCCGGCGTGCGCCCGGCCGTGCTGGCCATGCTCGGCCAGCCGGCGGCGGCACGCGAGGAGGCCGACCAGCTCATCAACGAATCGGCAGAGATCGTTCGCGCGCTCTCAGCCAGGGGCACGCCCGAACGCGCGCGATTGCTCCAGACATTCGACGTGGCCCTGAAGCGTCTGCAAGCAGACGAGACGCTGTCGCGTGCCGATCGCATGCAGGCCCTGATCGGCCGCGTCGATCTGACGCGGATCGACATGCCGTCCGACGACAGCGCCCGTGCCGGCCGTGCCCGGCCCGTGGCGTTGCCGGCGATGCCCGACGCGCTCCTGGCCGATGTCCGCGAGCAAGCCGCACGCGCTGACCGCGAGATCAGCGACGCCTTCGAGCGCCAGGCCGTCATCACCGCAGCGGCCTACATGCTTGAGCGCTCGGGCTTGTCGAGCGAATCGGACGTGCTGCTCATGGCCAACCTCGCCAGGAGTCACTCGCCCTACTACCTGATGTCGAAGTTGGCCGGCAACGCCAGGAAACGCGGCGACAAGGCCGGGGCCCTGCACTGGTACCGCGAGGCCTTCGAGAAGAGCGAAGGCCCGGCGACGCGCCTGCAATGGGGGGCGAGCTACGTCGGCGCGCTGGTCGAGCTCGCGCCGGCCGACGAGTCGGCCATCGAAAGCACGACCGTGCAGCTTTGGCGCGAGGCCGCAGTGCAGTCCGATGCCTTCTACGAGCGCAGCGGTCGGTCGCTCCAGCGCATCGGCGCCAGGCTGCTGGCGTGGAACCGGGGCGGCGAACATGCGGCGGTCATGGCGCGCCTGCGTGGCGAACTCTCGGGCCTGTGCACGAAGGGCGAGCGCGGCCTGGCCGAGCGCAAGACCTGCGCCCGCCTGCTGACGCCAAGCGCCAAGCCGTCGGCCTGAATGAAGATCGTCGCCGGGGCGTTCGCCATTTCGTGACAACGCTTCTCTCGGTCGAGCACTTGAGCGTTCGCTTCGGCGACGCGCCGGTCGTCGACGATGTGTCGTTCGACATTGCGGCCGGTGAGAAATTCGCGCTCGTCGGCGAATCGGGTTCCGGCAAATCGATCACCGCGCTGTCGGTGCTCGGCCTGGTCGACGGTGCCCGCACGACCGGTGCGATCCGATTCGCCGGAGTTGACTTGCGACAGGCGAGTGAGCGCGACCTTCGTGCGGTGCGCGGCGGCCAGATCGCCATGATCTTCCAGGAGCCGATGACGGCGTTGAATCCGCTGCAGACGATTGGCGCGCAGATCATCGAGGTGCTTTGGCTGCATGAAGGCGTGGCTGGCCGCGAGGCGCGACGTCGTGCCGTCGGGCTGCTGGCCAGGACCGGCCTGGCCGAGCCGCAGCGCCGGCTCGACGCTTACCCGCACCAGCTCTCGGGGGGCCAGCGCCAGCGCGCCATGATCGCCATGGCGCTGGCCTGCCAACCGAAGCTTCTCATCGCCGACGAGCCGACCACGGCGCTCGACGTCACGATCCAGGCGCAGATCCTCAGCCTCCTCGATGAGCTGCAGGCCGAGATGGGAATGGCGATTCTCTTCATCACGCATGACCTCAATCTCGTGCGCCGCTTCACGCATCGCGTCGGCGTGATGGAACGTGGCCGGCTGGTGGAAAGCGGGCCGACCGAGCAGGTCTTCAGCGCCCCGGCGCACGCGTACACGAAGAAGCTGCTGGCCAGCCGACCGGTGCGGCTGGTCGCGCCGATCGCCAACGAGGCGCCATGCCTCGTCGAGGCCAGCGGCCTGCGCGTCAGCTTCGACATTCCGCTCGGCTGGTTCCGCCGCAAGCGCTTCGACGCGGTGCGCGACGCAACGCTGAGCTTGCGTCGCGGCGAAACGCTTGGCATCGTCGGCGAGTCGGGCTCCGGAAAGACGACGCTCGGCATGGCTTTGCTTGCCCTGCAGCCGCTCGCCGCCGGCGAGGTCAGCCTCGACGGCGCGCGCATCGATGCCGGCGATGCCGGGGCGCTCAAGGCGATGCGTCGGCGGATGCAGGTCGTATTCCAGGATCCGTTCGGATCGCTGAGCCCGCGAATGACCGTCGCACGCATCGTCGGTGAAGGGTTGGCATTGCACCGCCCGGACCTCGACCGTGCCGCGCGTGCCGCGCTCGTCGTGCAGATGCTTGACGAGGTCGGCCTCGGGCCGGCGAGCGGCATGAGCGACGCCATCGATCGCTATCCCCACGAATTTTCCGGGGGTCAGCGGCAGCGCATCGCCATTGCCCGTGCCGTCGTGCTTCAGCCCGAGATCCTCGTGCTCGACGAGCCGACGTCGGCGCTCGATGTCTCGGTCCAGCAGCAGGTGCTCGCGCTCCTCGTCGATCTGCAGAGGCGCCACGGCATGAGCTACATCTTCATCAGCCACGACCTCGCCGTCGTGCGCGCGATGTCGCACCGCGTGATGGTCATGAAAGACGGGCGCATCGTCGAAGAAGGCGACGCCGAGGCGCTGTTCGAGGCGCCGCGGCAGCCGTACACCCAGGCACTGGTGGCGGCGGCACGCCTGGCTTGAGACAAGCCGGCCGGCCGGGCCTTCCGCAAGGAGGAGGTCTCGACGACCCGACAGGCGCGGGCGCGGGCACCGAACAGAGGCGAGTTCCCAGGGTCGCGCGGCCACTGCCGCGCCGCCGGCGCGTTCAGCGCGGCGCTCGAACCTTTGCGCCCAGCCTGACTTCGTAGCGCACGCCCCTGTCGGTGTCGACGAACGCCAGCGTGCCATCGCGCCAGTCGTAAGGCGAGCTGAATTCGTCGATCTGCATCGAGCCCTGGGTCGCCGCGACGTCGAGGTCTGTGGCACGCAGGCGGAGGCGATAGACGATGTCGGCAACGCGGATCTGCGCCCGGCCGCCGGCCCGGAGCTCGAGGCGCGCCGCGCCGCAGCTGGGGACCACGGCCGGCGCCGTCGTGACGCAGAGCGTCGCC
>Ga0066790_10000882_pt1 | contig 12178 bp, 14 predicted proteins | sample OrgsoiDNA2013050_FD_70963 | JGI IMG/M metagenome (GOLD analysis project Ga0066790, IMG submission 70963) | Permafrost soil microbial communities from the Arctic, to analyse light accelerated degradation of dissolved organic matter (DOM) -... | ecosystem: Environmental > Terrestrial > Soil >...
CCCACGAAGGCGTAGCGCATCACGCGAGGACCGACGTCGCCGGTGACGATCAGTTCGACCTCCCCATTGGTGATCCGATAACTGTTTGGCCAGCCCTTGAAATTGGTCTTTTCGATGGTTACGGCGGCGGAGGCGCTCATGGTCAGCAAGAGCAGAGTTGCGGCAAGTCTTAGCATAGCCCGTATTATCGCGCGCTTCACCCCGTGGCGCATGGCGTGTACCCCATCCTCGATCCAATCCGCCCAGCCTACAATAACCTCATGCCGCCTACCGCTCCCTTCATCTGGGAACCCACGCGCGAGTTCGTCGAGCGCACCAATGTCTACCGGCTGATGCAGCGCCTCGGCATCGGTACCTGGCAGGAATTCATCGGCTATTCCCAGGACCACCTGGAAGAGTTCTGGGACGAGATGGTCCGCGAGCTTGGCATCGAGTGGTTCGAACCCTACCGGCAGGTGCTGGACGTTTCGAGCGGCGCGGAGTGGGCCCGCTGGTTTACGGGCGGCAAGCTGAACATTGCGTGGAACTGCCTCGACCGCCATGCCGCCGGCGCAGCCCGCGATAGCCTGGCAATCGTCTGGGAAGGCGAAGATGGAAGCGCCCGCACCCTTACGTTCGGCGAACTGCGCGGGGAGACCGACCGCCTGGCCAATGCTCTGCGCGGGTTGCAGCTCGCCCCCGGAGACCGCGTGGCATTGTACATGCCGATGGTCCCGGAAGTAGTCATGATCCTATACGCCTGCTTCAAGCTGGGCCTGATCGCGGTGCCCATCTTTTCCGGTTTCGGTTATAGCGCCGTGGCCGTGCGGCTGCAGGATTCGGGCGCGAAAGTTCTGTTCACCGCCGACTTTCTGGAGCGCCGCGGAAAGCCGATTGCGCTCAAAGAGAAAGCCGACGAAGCGCTGGCCGCACTGGCCCTGACGGGCGCCGGGGCCCTCGAGAAAGTCGTCGTGTGGCGCTACAAAGGCGGCCACATCCCCTGGACCGCCGGACGCGACATCTGGTGGCACGATTTCGTCAGCGGCCATTCCGGCGAGTGCGCGGCCCAGCCTCTCGATTCGGAAGCTGCGTGCCTGCTGCTGTACACGTCGGGAACCACGGGCCGCCCCAAGGGCGCGGTCCACACGCATGCCGGCGCGCTGGTCCAGACCGCCAAGGAGATTTACCTGACCTTCGATCACCAGCCCGGCGACCGTTTCTGGTGGGTGTCCGATATCGGCTGGATGATGGGGCCATGGTCGATCATTGGCAACCATCACTTCGGCGGCGCAATCGTGCTGTACGATGGCGCGCCAGACTATCCTACGGCCGAAAGATTCTGGCAAATGATCGACCGGCATGGCGTGACCACCTTCGGTATTTCGCCCACCGCCATCCGGCTGTTGATGCGCAAGGCTGGGGCGGGCCCCGATGCTTTCGATCTCACTTCGCTGCGGCTGCTGGGTTCGACCGGCGAGCCCTGGGACGAAAGCTCCTATCGCTGGTTCTTCGAGCATGCCGGCCGGGGCCGATGTCCTATCATGAATATCTCCGGCGGCACCGAAATCATAGGTTGCTTCCTGGCGCCGCTGCCCATTCAGCCGTTAAAATCCTGCACACTCGGCGGACCGTCGCCCGGTATGGCGGCCGATGTTTTCGATGCCCAGGGCGCTCCGGTGCGCAACCAAATGGGTTACCTGGTCTGCACTAAACCCGCGCCGTCCATGACCCGCGGCATTTGGAACGATCCCGGGCGCTATCTGGAGACGTATTGGTCGCGGTGGCCTGGCGTCTGGTATCACGGCGATTGGGCGGTGGTGGATGCGGACGGCTACTGGTTCCTCGAAGGGCGGGCCGACGAATCCTTTAACGTGGCCGGCCGCAAAGTAGGACCGGCGGAAGTGGAAGCCTGCCTGATAGCCCATGCCGCCGTTTCCGAAGCGGCGGTGATTGGAGTGCCCGACGAACTGACCGGCGAGAGCGTGGTCGCGTTCGTGGTGCTCAAACCGGGCGCGGCCCTGACCGCCTCATCGTCCGACGTTGGCGGCGAATTGGCGGCGCATGTGGCGCGGTCGATGGGCGCCGCGTTCCGGCCGCGCGCCGTTTTTCCCGTTCCAGAGTTGCCCAAAACCCAAAGCGGCAAGGTAGTGCGGCGGCTCATCCGTAAGGCCTATTTGCGGGAGCCTTTGGACGATATCTCGACCGTCGAGAATCCGCAGGCGCTGGAAAACTTCAAGTCCTAAAAAGGCGAATGCATTCGATTTAACAACGCTGTTTCGAAATATGCGTAATAATAATACGGAATCGGCGCGCGGGCAAACGCGTTTGGGGATAAACTGGAATGGACCGTGTAGGGGTTCCGGGGATGGCATCGCACTCGTTGAGGTCTGTACCGATTCCGGCGTGGCGCGCAGTCTCGTGCTTATTGCTGCTTGGCGTAGCGGGCCGGGCGCAGAATATCCTGCAAGGCTCAGGGCCCGGTGGCGAGGCGCACCTGTTCAGTACCGACGGCGCCATCCTGGAATCGCAGGAGGCTCGCAAGGATCTCCCGTGTACGGCCACTCCCGTAAAGCCCGCGCTGGGCTTCGACCTTAAATTTCACGCCGGCTACGAAGTCAGCGTGCCGCTGAGGGAGCTGGCGGGTTTGCAGAATCTGCTCACTATGATCTTCAGGATCACGCCCCAGGCGCATCCCGACGAACCGGTCTACCTTTCGCAGCGGGTGCATGTGCCGGAGATCGAAGAGAACGCGCGGGGCGATGCCTACTTGCAGGGCACCTTCGATTTGGGCGAGGGAAAATATCACGTGGACTGGCTGATGCGCGACCGCTCCGAGCGGGTGTGCTCGAACTTCTGGGAAGTTGACGCGACCGTGCCGCCCAAGGACAAGCCGGTAACTTTGGACATCGCGCCAAACATGGTGCTGAGCTCCGATAGCGAGCCGTTCAAGGACGAACCGCCGGTGCCCCGGGATGCCGCGGGGACGCCGTTGAACGTGAAAGTGATTATCAACTTCGCCCCCCAGGATTCGCTGGCCGCGGCTTTGCATCCGCTGGACATGAATGCCCTGATCTCGATTTTGCGCGGCATCGCGCGCGAGCCCCGCATCGGCAAGTTTTCCGTTGTGGCTTTTAATCTCCAGGAGCGGCGCATTGTCTATCGCCAGGCCGATGCGACGCACATCGACTTCCCCGCGCTGGGTGAGGCCTTGCACTCGCTGAACCTGGGAACCGTGGACGTGAAGCGGCTCGGCAAGAAGCGCGGCGAGATGGAATTTCTCACCAACCTGATTACCGAGGAACTGAATACCCCCAACCATCCCGACGCCGTGATCTTTGCCGGACCGAAAGCGCTGCTGGACACGAATGTGCCGCAGGAATCGCTCCGAAGAGTCGCGGATGTGGAGTATCCGCTCTTCTACATGAACTACAATCTCGACCCGCAAGCCACGCCGTGGCGCGATGCCATCGGAAATGCCGTGAAATATCTGAAGGGCATCGAGTACACCATCAGCCGTCCCCGGGATTTGTGGAATGCCTGGGGCGATATCATGTCCCGTATAATAAAATCTAGACTGGCGAAGCGCGCGGCGATTGGCGCTTCCCAATAGCGCATGCGAGTTCACATCTTCTCGACGGCGGTGCTGCTGGCCTTAGGAGCCTGGGCGCCGGCCTATTGCCAACAGTTCAGTAAAGACAGCCTGGCGCCATATATCCCCAGTCCGCAAGAGGTTGTGGAACGGATGCTGACCGCGGCGCGGGTTAAGCCGGACGAATTGGTTTACGACCTGGGCAGCGGCGACGGCCGCATTATCATCACGGCGGCGCAGAAATTTCTGGCAAGGGCGGTGGGTGTGGAACTGCGGGGCGACCTCTGCAAATCCACGCAAGCCCGCATCAAGGAATTAGGCTTGGCGGGCCGGGTCAAGCTGATTCACGAGAATATGCTGAAAGTGGATCTGAGCGATGCCGACGTGGTGACGCTCTACCTGTTGACCAGCTCCAACGAGCGCCTGCGCCCCAACCTGGAGAAGTATTTGAAGCCCGGCGCGCGGGTGGTGTCGAACGATTACGAAATCCGCGGGTGGACGCCCTCCGGTATCGTACCGATTACCGCGGGCGGCGTGCTGCACTATATCTACGTGTACGAGATTGGGCCTAAGAGTTAGAGCCAAAATTCTTTCCGATCTCTTCCATTTACAATAGTTTCGTGCCTCCTGAATTCGACGTGGCCGGCGTAGGCCTGAACGCCACCGACACACTGCTGGTAGTTCCGCGATTTCCGGCATATGCAGGCAAAGTGCAGTTCGAGGAGGAGATCGTCAGTCCCGGCGGCCAGGTGGCCAGCGCCATGGTGGCGTGCGCCCGGTTGGGGCTGCGCGCCAAGTACATCGGGACCCTCGGGGACGACGAGCGGGGACGCATCCAACTGGCCAGCCTGCGGGAAGCGGGCATCAATATCGATCACGTGCAGAGCCGCGCAAACTGTCCCAATCAGTCCGCTTATATCATCATCGATCGCGGCACCGGAGAGCGCACCGTGCTCTGGTCGCGGCCCGAGTGCCTGCGCATCGATCCAGCCGAAATTACGCCGGACCAGATTCTGTGCGCCCGCCTGCTGCATATCGACGGGCACGACACTCCGGCGGTGGCCCATGCCGCCCGCATCGCGCACGGCGCAGGCATCCCCGTCACCGTGGATGTCGACACCATCTATCACGGTTTCGACCAGGTTTTGCCGTACGTGGACTATCTCATCGCCAGCTCCGAATTCCCCACGCAGTGGACCAATGAGCGCGACCCCCTGCGGGCCCTGGAACTGATCCAGCGCGAATACGGGATGCGGGTGGCGGCCATGACCTTAGGCGCTCACGGCGCTCTGGCGCTCGAAAACGGCCGCTTCCTTTATTCGCCTGCGTTTGTGGTGAACTGTGTGGATACCACCGGTGCGGGAGACGTGTTCCACGGCGCCTTCTGCTATTCTGTCTTGCAGGGCATGAGTCTGGCGGACGCACTGGATTTCTCGAACGCCATGGCGGCGCTGAACTGTACCGCGATGGGCGCGCGTGGCGGCATTAGCACGGTTGCCGAAATCCGCGCGCTGATGCAGCACGCCGCGCGCCGGCCGCACCCCGATATGCAAATCCGCATCGGCCGCGCAACCATTTAAATGTTCCCGCTTAAAGATACGCAGCCCAGCTATTCGCGGCCGGTGGTCACCATTGTCTTGATCGCCTTGAACCTGCTGGTATTCCTGTTTGAAGCATCCTTGGGGCCATCCAGCCGCAATGCCTTGATCGAGTATTACGGACTGGTTCCCGACCAGTTTCGGCTGAGCGCGATATTCACTTCCATGTTCCTGCACGGCGGCTGGATGCATGTGCTGGGTAACATGTGGTTCTTATGGATCTTTGGCGACAACATTGAAGATCTGCTGGGCCATGGAAAATATCTGCTGTTCTACCTGCTCTGCGGAGTCGCGGCGGCCGTGGGGCAAGTGGTTGCGCAACCCTATTCCACCCTCCCCATGGTGGGGGCCAGCGGCGCCATCGCGGGCGTAATGGGCGCGTACCTGGTGAAGTTTCCGCGGGCTCGCGTTCTCACGCTGGTTTTTGTCTTCATCTTCATTACCACGGTCGAAATTCCCGCGCCCATCATGCTGGCGTATTGGTTCGTCATTCAATTGTTCAGCGGGCTCGGCTCCATTGCGCGGACGCACGTCTCCGAGGGTGGCACCGCCTTCTTCGCGCACGTAGGGGGATTCGTAGCCGGCATCGTATTGGTGAAAGTGATGGGAGCGAGCGGCCAATACAACCGCCGGCGGGACCGCTACTGGGAATGACCCGGGTGACTCTCTACACGCGCGCGGCATGTTGCTTGTGCGTCGAAGCGAAGCAGGTGATCGCGGCCGCCCGCCTTCGTGCGGCGTTCGATTTCGAAGAGATCGATATCGACCGGCACCCCGAATGGTTGCCGCTGTACAACGAAGAGGTGCCGGTGATTGCGATCGATGGACGCAAGGCTTTTAAATATAAGGTGGGGATGGACGAATTCCTGAAGAAACTGGCGGCGCGAGCATGAGCCTGGACATTCTGGCGATTGCCGCGCACCCAGACGATATCGAACAGACTTGCGGCGGCACGCTGCTCCGGATGGCGGAGCGCGGCTACCGTGCGGGCGCTCTGGACCTGACGGCCGGCGATATGGGTACGCGCGGCACACCCGAGCAGCGCGTGGCGGAAGCCCAAGTGGCGGCGCGTCACCTGCGCCTAGAATGGCGCGGCAATCTCGGTTTCCCCGATGCGCGCCTGGAGAACGATATCAGCGCGCGCATGACGTTGGCGGTTAAGATTCGAGAGTTGCGCCCGCGCGTGGTGATCCTGCCGTATTGGGAGGGCCGTCATCCGGACCATTACCGTTGCAGCGAACTCGGCTATGAAGCATGCTTCCTGGCCGGGCTGAAAAAGCTGGATGAATACTCCGAGCCGCACCGTCCCCAGAAGATCGTCTACGCGTCGATGTACGCGAATGTGACGCCTTCATTTGTAGTGGATATCAGCGGTCAGTTCGAGGCCCGCATGGCAGCCCTGTTGAGTTATGAATCGCAATACGGGGCGCAATATGGGGCGCAAAGCCAGGGCGGCGATTTGTTTCCCCAGGAGCAGGAGATCCGCGAGCGGCTGGGCGCCGTCGCCCGATTTTACGGTAACCTGATCGGCGTGAAATATGGCGAGCCCTTCGTGGTGAAGGAAACCATGCAGGTGGATGACATCGTCAACATGGGTGTACGCAGTATTTAGCTGGGTACGGGGAGAATCGCTCATGCATGACGCCGCGCGCCGGGTTCTTTTATTAGTGGCAGCCGCACGGCTGATCGCCGGGTTGCCCATGGGCGCTCAACAGGCCGACACGAATGTGGGAATTGCTTCTTTTTCCGCGGGTGGAATTTTCGGCCTGGGAGCGCACGGATCCGTGGGCGGAAGCCTGGCCGATCCGGTCTCGAAATATATTGTGCCGTTTATCGATCTGTCGTATTCTCCCCTCACCAGTTATGCTTTCACTTATGGGGCGGACAATACCGGCAAGGGGCTGTTCAGCTCGAGCCTCTTGGACGTAAACGGGGGAATCAGAATCCGTTTTCCCGGTACCAGCGATTGGGTTCCGTACATCGGGCTGGGGGCTGGGCTTCTGCGCTTCTCGTCGAGCACCGATACCAGCGGCTTCAGCACTATCGCGACGGTGAACCAGAGTCACAATTACCTGGCGGGCAACGTGAGTGCCGGTGCGCTTTATTATGTTACCCCGCATGTGGGGTTTGAGGTGGAATTAAAGGGCTACGCAGCCCAGCATAATCGCTTCGCGCGCGCCACGGCGGGGATCTTCTATCAGTTCCCATAAGCAGTGCGGCGGTCGCGGCGAGTCCGAAGATGCTCTGTGTAACGAACCCGCCGCGCCGTTCCTGAAATCGCCCGCTTACCAGGCCGCCAGTCCGACCGTACCGGCCGGCAAGCCGGATACGCCGGCACTGAAGCCCACCAGGGTACCGTCGACTTGAACCTTGTCACCAGTGATGCTGCTATCGCTTTCACCGAGCGTATAAAGGAAACGGCCGTTGCCGCTAAGTGCCATATCGGCAGGCCCCGCGCCTGTCTGGGCGGCTTGCGCCTGCAGTAGCGCGATCTGACCGTTGAATTCCACTAAGTAGCTGGAGAGAGTGTTGCTACCGGTGTTAGCGACATAGGCGAATCGCCCGCCCGCATCCGTAATTGTCCAGCACGAAGCCGACTGCGTATTCTTGACGGACGCGGCCACCAATTTCAGTTGATCGGACTGGTTCACGCGGTAGGAGGACACCGCGCTGGCGTTCGCGGCGCCGCCAAAAGCCTCGGCTACAAACATCTGGTTTCGCTGGGAGAACGCGAATCCATACGGGGTCATACCGGAAGACGCCATGGACTGGCCCGGCAAGGCCGCGCCGCCGCCGCCAATTGGAAAGGTAGTAATGAGATTGGTGTTCTTCTCGGTTACTACCAGCAAGTCGCCATCCGGATCGAAGCTGATTTCCGCCGGCCCAACGCCTGTGCCGCTTAGCGATTGCATAGACCCGGGTATGGGAGTCAGTTTGCCTGCGGGAGAGAGCCTGAATCCGGCGATATTGTCACTGCCGGAGTGGACCACATAAACAAGCCCGCTGTGGGAGGTCACGCTCACGGGCGTGGCGCCGCCGGTGGCCAGGGTATCGGTCCAAACCAGGCCGGTTCCCGTTACGGAGAATACGGTAAGATCGTTGCTCCCGGCGTTCACGGCGAAGAGCCATTGTTGATCGTGGCTCAATGTAAGGCTGCCCTCACTGCCCAGGCTGGCGCCGGTGCCCACCCCGCCGGTCGCAAAAGAAACTGGCATTGTCAGGATGCCATTGGGCGCGCGAGTGTAAGCCATGACGGCATTACCAGAGACGCTATTGGTCATAGTAAAAAGCATCCCGCCGGACTGAGCGGAGGCTGAGCTAAGGCTCATCGCGGCCGCTGCCAGGAAAGAAAAAGCTACGTTTGGAACTAATCGGAATCTCATGAAAAAATCTCCTCACCCGGGTAGTCGGAGGTCGTTTGAAAATCCCCCTGGGTATTGTATGATTTCGTAGCATCGAGGGGGAAACGGCAAATGTCAACGACATTACGATTAGGAGCCTTCTGAGTACAGCGCGCATAGACGCCGGATCCGGCCTGGAAGATGATGCCTCGCTTGTCGCGGCGGTCCTGCGCAAAGACCGCAAAGCTACGGCGCGGCTGGTGGAGTTGCATGCGGATACGATTTACTCCTATATCGCCAGCCGGCTGGTGCCGCGCCTCGATAACGTGGACGACCTGACGCAGGAGGTTTTCCTGGCTGCGTGGAAAAGTTTGGCTGGCTACCGGGGCGATGCGCCCTTGCATGCGTGGCTGCTGGGGATCGCGCGGCACAAGGTTGAGGATTACTATCGCGAAAAGCTACGCCAGCCCGAACCGCTGCCGGATGATGACAGCGGCGAACTGCCGGAAGAGTCGGGACCGAAATTGGACGAGATACTCGACCAGGCCCGGCTTGGCGAAAAGATTCGTTGCGTCATGGATGGTATGCCGCATGAAGACGCGCTGCTATTGCTGTGGCGCTATTGGGAGAAAAGGAGCGCACGGGAAGTGAGCGAGCAGATCAACCGCACCGAGAAGGCTGTGGAGCGTTTGCTGGCGCGAGCGCGCGAGGAGTTCCGCGGGAGGTGGAGCGATGCCTGAAGTGACGGTCGAGCGTTTGCTGCAAAACGCCGCGTCCGCCGAGCCGGCCAGGGAAGCCGCGTCCTCCCGGCTAAAGTCGCGAATCTTTTCGGCCATGCAGTTGGAGCAGCAGGAAAGCGGGCCACTGCTGAGCCTGGCGGCGACGCATGCGGCTGGCCGTAAACTGTGTGTCTTCGAGGAACTGGTGCGCATCGTGCCAATCGGGGAGGCTGCCAAGCAAAAGAACCCCTGCCGGATCTGCCATGCGCGGGTCCTGGGCGAGCTAGTGGAGAACGCGCCCATTTACTGGCCGGGTTGCCCGTATGTTGGTTTTCAGGACCGGTGACCGAAGTACTTTACTATGCCGAACAGATTTTGAAAGTTGGCCAGACGGCGCTGGCCGGAAGGGGCCAGGTGCTGGCCGAACGGATTAGCCGACTTAGTCTCGCTGAAGCTATATCGAAAGCCCCAACCGTTCCTGGCTAGCAGGTCGACACCCACCGCAACGCGAAACGCCAGCAGTGTCGCGGAGAATTCCGAAGGCGGCAACGGCAGCGATCCGTTGGTGGAGCGCAGCGCGGCGGCGTGACTGTCTATGCGGACTGGCCCCGCGCCCGCCGACAGATAGGGCCGCACCCAACTGCTCCGGTTGCGGAAGTAGAGCAGCGCATCGCCCACAAAAGCGTCCTGGCTGCTGCGGCGCGCCTGCTCAAAGGAAGCCGTGCCCAGGATATCGGTAAGGGCGACATCGTTGGTATTGCGGATGAAGTTGCCTTGGAAGCTGAGGTATCCGTTGGCGTGCCAGCCGGCAAAGACATTCAGAGCCGGACCATTTTCGGGCTTGTAGGCGCCGGCGGCAGGGACCGGTCCGGCGAGAGAAGTGCTTGCGTCGGCCGAGAGGGTCGCGATGCCCCCCAAACCTCCGGCGAAGAACCCGGATTCGCCGGCGGTCAAACCAGTGGGGACGATCAGGCTGCACGCCAGCCACGCCAACAAGGAAGCTAAGCGCTGCAGCGGCGCACCCATTATCGCGGGGTGAACTTCTTCATCTTGTACCGCAGCGTATCGCGGGTGATGCGCAGCAGGCGGGCGGCCTGGGTCTGGTTGCCGCCGGTTTTTTCCAGCGCGCGAGCCACCAGCATGCGCTCGTTATCTTCGAGCGAGAGGCCCTCGGCCGGCATTTCGTTGTGAAGCGCGGCGGCGGGTGAGGAGCCATCGGGCCGCGTGATCGCCATGGGCAGGCTGGCCGCCGTGATGTAAGTGGATTCTTCCAGGATCATGGCGCGTTCGACGGCGTTGCGCAGCTCGCGCACATTGCCGGGCCAATCGTGGGAGAGCAGTAACTGTTCCGCCTCGGGGGAAATGCCTTCGATGGCGCGGCGAAACTTGCGGTTGTAATGTTCGATAAAGAAGCGCGCCAGCGGCATGATGTCTTCCGGGCGATTCCGCATAGGCGGCAGTACGATCTGAATCACGTTCAGCCGGAAGTAGAGATCCTGGCGGAAGGCGCCTTCCTTGACAGCTTCCCGCAGATTTTTGTTAGTGGCGGCGATCACGCGCAGGTCCAGCTGGATATCCTTAAGGCCGCCGAGCCGGCGGAAATTCTGGTCTTCCAACACGCGCAGGAGCTTGGCCTGGAGCATCAATGGAATCTCGCCAACTTCGTCAAGAAAGAGTGTGCCCTTGTCGGCCAGCTCGAAGATGCCGCGTTTCTGCTGGCGGGCATCGGTAAAGGCGCCCTTTTCGTAGCCGAACAATTCGCTTTCGAGCAGAGTCTCCGGAATGGCGGCGCAGTTGACGGCGATGAATGGTTCGGCCTGGCGGACGCTTTGGTAGTGCAGGGTTTTGGCGATCAGGTCTTTGCCGGTGCCGTTTTCGCCTTCGAGCAGGATCGTAGTGGCCTCGCTGGCGGCCACCCGGCGCACGAAGTTGAGCGCCGCCCGCATCAGCGGCGATTCGGCGATGACTTCGCGCTTCTGCGGAGCGGCCTCTTCGGTGACGTCCTTGATGGTAGATATCACGCCTTCCAGGCGGCCCGCGCTGTCAAACATTTGGGAGGTACGCATGACCACCAGGCGCTCCATGCCGTTGTCCGTATGCAGGCGGATGGTCGATTGCGGAGCGGACGGCCCCTGATTGAGCCCTACCAGGACGCCGCAGCCGGATTCGCAATCAGCGCAACGGAAGACCTCCTGGCAGTGGCGGCCGATCATCTCTTCGGAGGTCATGCCGAAGAGTTTCTCGGCAGCGCGGTTCACGCCGGTTATGGTGAAATCCGGCGAATACAGGACCAGCGCATCCGATAATTGATCGAAGACGGCTTCGAGGATGCGGGTCTGCCGCCACTCCGGCGTGAGCTTGGACATCGTTTCGATAACACCTCATTATATGCACCGGAATGGCAGCCGTGCGCTAATTGGCCCAAGGATTGAAGATAGAGGGGGCAATTCACCCGACGCGAAGCCCCGGTAAGCGAGGAAAACGTGGACTGCAAGAGCAAATCGCAAATTAGATAGGTGGCGATGCAATTGCAGATTACGGGGCGGAGGTTTCATGTTGAAGATCAAATACGCCGTTCCCGCCATCATCCTGCTGGGAGGTTTTCTGGTGAGCTCGACGTTATCCTTTGGCAAGCCGGAGTACACCAAGGCTACCAAGAAAGCTTGCACGTTCTGCCACGTGGATAAGACCAAGCCCAAGCAACTGACTGAAGCGGGCAAGTACTACAAAGAGCACCAGTCCCTGGAAGGCTACACCGACACGAAGTAGGCGGCGGCTCCGGGCGGAGCGAGCATCATGCAAACAGTTCAGCTCGCGATAGCAGACGTGGAGTATGAAGCGGCCTTGCGCCAGGCGCTGGTCCGCAGCGGCCCGTGGCACGTGGAGAGCGTGAAAGCGCCGAGCCCGGGCGAAAGATGTGTGCTGGTGATGGATGAAGTGTGTCTCAACCGG
>Ga0066790_10000883_pt1 | contig 12161 bp, 13 predicted proteins | sample OrgsoiDNA2013050_FD_70963 | JGI IMG/M metagenome (GOLD analysis project Ga0066790, IMG submission 70963) | Permafrost soil microbial communities from the Arctic, to analyse light accelerated degradation of dissolved organic matter (DOM) -... | ecosystem: Environmental > Terrestrial > Soil >...
TTAATGCGTTATTTACGTTTAAAATTATTTTAATGCATGAATGGGTGCTGTGATGATTGCCGGACAGTCAACGAGGCCGACGCCGTATAGCGAGGTCAATACGCTCCTCCTTTTTATGTTGGCAAGGGTGCAGGAGGTTTTGGGGGAGGAGCTGGTTGGCTTCTATTTGTATGGGTCGCTCTCGCTGGGGGACTTTGATCCGCAGTCCAGCGATATCGACTTCTTGATTGTGACGGAGAACGATATTGCGGGGCTGGACGATCTGCGAGATATGCATGCCGCTATTGCTGCAAGCGGGCTGCGCTATGCCGACCATCTAGAGGGGTCTTATATTCCGCGCCGGGCGCTGCGGCGCTACGATCCGCAGGACGCCACCCATCCAACCATCGGCGTCGATTGGGAATTTCATGTTGAATGGCACGGAAGCAACTGGATTCTTGAGCGGCATATCGTGCGCGAATACGGCATCGTCGTCTGGGGGCCGCCTCCCAGTACATTGATTGATCCCGTTGCGCCACAAGCGATGCGGGCGGCGATATGCGAGAAGCTGCGCGACTTCTGGAGCAAGCAACTCTCAGGACCGGAATGGCTGCATCCACGCGACTACCAGGCGTTCGCGGTGCTGACACTGTGCCGGGCGTTGTATACTTTAAGCTACGGAGATGTCGTCTCCAAACCGCGCGCTGCCTCCTGGGCATGTCAGACACTCGCTCCCCAGTGGCGACCAACAATCGAGAGGGCGCTGACCTGGCGGAGGCAGCATGTACAGGAGAATGATATGAGCGAGACACTCGCATTTCTGCGTTACGCCGTCGCGCGCGGCCTGGAGCTTTGCTCGGAGGAGTTATAGGAGAAGCGTCATATGGCAGAGAACATTCCAGACAACAGGGTTGCATATCCTGTCAACGTGCCCAATCTGCGCCTGGACTGGACATTTGAGAGCAAGGGACCGATCAAGGCCGCGCCGATCATTGCCAACGGGCTGCTCTATATCGGGTCGCGCGATCATACCTTGTACGCGCTCGACGCCGCGACGGGCCAGCCGGTATGGAGCTATACCACGGGCGGCAATATCTTTGCCACAGTGACGCTCGCCGACGACACGGTCTATGTTGGCTCGTTCGACGGCAAGCTGTACGCGCTCGAAGCCAGAACCGGGGCGCTGCTATGGAGCTTCAGCACGCAAGACGCCATAGAATCTCAGCCCGTCGCCACTATCGATAGCGTCTTCGTCGCATCTACCGATGCCAGCATCTACCGCCTTGATCCGACAAACGGCGATCAGTTGTGGAAGCACACCGTCGGAGCAGGTATCCAGGCACCTCTCACGCTCGCCAACGGCATCCTCTATTTCGGCGCGTGGGACCAGCAGGTCTACGCCATCGATGGCACGAGAGGGACCAGGATGTGGAGCTTTCCCACCGCCGGGCGCATCAGCGCGGGCGCGGCGGTCGGCGGCGGCATGGTCTACGTCGGGTCACAGGACCGTAACGTCTACGCCATCGACGTAGAAAGCGGCGAGGAGCGCTGGCGCTTTCCAACCGGCGATAAGATACTGGCAGCGCCTGCCTTCGATAACAACACGCTTTACATCGGCTCGCAGGACGGTACCTTCTACGCGCTCAACGCTGTGACGGGCGAACGACTGTGGAGCTATCACACGGGCGGCATCAGCGCCACGCCCCTGGTCGTCGACGAGGTGGTCTACATCGGATCAGAAGATCACAAGGTCTACGCCTTCGCCGCGGCAACCGGGAACCTTATCTGGAGCTATGCCACCAACGACACGATCGCATCCGCACCCGCCGTAGCCTCGGGCCGGGTCTACGTCACCTCGCACGATGGCATGGTCTACTCCTTCATCAGCGACCGGGTGTGGAGCTACACGACGCAGGGCAAGATCCAATCCACACCCGCCGTCACAGCCGATTTCCTTTACATTGGCTCGCACGATGGTCGCCTGTACGCTCTGGATAGCGCCACCGGGACAGAGCAGTGGAACTACGTCACGCGGGGCAGCATCAACACCTCGCCTACGGTCCTCGACGAAGTGGTCTACTTTGGCTCGACCGACCATGTACTATACGCAATCAGCGGTGCAACCGGCGCGTTCTTGTGGGGACACGAGACCAGGGGCAGCATTCATTCATCGCCGACCATCGCCAACGGCACCATCTACATCGGATCGCATGACAACAGCCTCTACGCGCTCGACATCAATTCGGGCGAAGAGTTCTGGACGCTGACCACGGGTGGCGTCATCGCAGGCACACCAGCCGCCGACAATGGTATCGTTTACATCGGATCGCAGGACGGCAGTTTCTACGCGCTCGACGGTATGTCAGGTATGGAAAAATGGCGCTTCGAGAGTGGAGGGAGCATCTATTCGTCGCCACGCGTCGCAGCGGGGATGGTCTACTTCGGGTCGCGCGACCACAAGCTCTACGCCCTGGATACGCAGACGGGCAAAGAGCGCTGGAGCTTCACCGCGGGGGATTCACTCGACTCATCGCCCGCGATCGCCAACGGTGTTGTCTATATCGGCTCGCACGATCACAGGCTGTACGCAGTGGACGCGCAGACGGGCAAAGAGCGCTGGAGCTTCACCAGCGGCGGCGGCATCGAGTCGTCGCCCGCCGTTGCCGGTGGCGTCGTCTACTTCGGCTCGCACGATCACTATCTGTACGCGCTGGATGCGCAAACGGGCAAGGAGCTGCGCAGGTACACCACAGGCGGCGGCATCGTCTCTTCCCCGAGGATCGTTGGGGATAGCGTCTACATCGGGTCCAATGATGGCAATCTGTATGCATTTCACGCGGTGCATAACGTATAGAGAGCGGAAGGAAACAGGCAATGGCGGATCAGCAGCATCTCGCAAAGCTCCTGGCGAACGTAGAGGACTGGAACGAATGGCGGCAGCTTCATCACGAGATACAGCCGGACCTCTCAGGTGCAGACCTCAAGGGAACACACCTGCCACGCGTCAACCTCAGCAGGGCGCTGCTCAATGACGCCGATCTCAGCAGGGCGAATCTCGCCGAGTCGCTGCTCAGCGATGCCAACTTCAACGGGGCCATTCTCGACCGGGCCAGCCTCAGCAACGCCGACCTCAACGGAGCCACGTTGCGGGCCGCGATGCTCAGCAACGTGGATCTGCGCTCGGCGATCCTGACGAACGCCGATCTCACCGACGCGGACCTGCATGGAGCGGTCCTCACGGGTGCCGATATCAGCGGCGCGACCCTGCACGGCGCGAACTTTGGCGAAGCCGACCTTAGCGACGTTGATCTCAGCAAGGCCAACACACAGGGCGCGCGGCTCATCGACGCCTACTTCTTCAGAAGGCCGGGCGAGCTGAAAGGCAACGCGGGCGAATAAGCGCGCTAGCAAACTGAGCCACTACGGCCCTGAAGATGAGCAGGGGAACCTATACGTTCACCAGCTTTGCGCTCTGCTCCCACAATTGTCGCTGGAGCGACTCATCATAAGAGATTGCAGCTGACCGCCGGGGAATGCTCTTCACAAAGTATTTGCCGGTGACGGCTTCCACCTCGGGTGAGGAGGCCAGGTAGATCGATGTTTTCGCTCCCTTTTGTGGGCTCGTGCCAAAGCTCCCGATCACCTTCACGAGAAGGCGAACAGCAGACCCGACATCCCTCTGCCCAATATGCGTCGCCACGAAGCCAGGATGCAGACAGTTAGCCGTCACCCCTGTTCCCTGCAGCTTGCGTACCAGTTCATAGGTGAACAGCACAACAGCAAGCTTCGATTGCTCGTAGGCACGCATGGACCTGTGGTGTTGCGCCTGCAGATCATCCAGCTGAATATAGCCCGCTTCATGCGAATTCGAACTGACATTGATAATCCGTGCTGGCGCGCTGGCTTTGAGCACATCGAGCAGCATATTTGTTAGCAGAAAAGGTGCCAGATAGTTCACGGCGAATGTCATCTCCAATCCATCCACGGTTTCTCGCCGCCCAATGAAGGCCGCTCCCGCATTATTGATCAGCACATGCAGGTGCGTGTAGTGGTGCTGAAAGTTCGCGACGAGTTGTCGTATGGACTGTTGCGATGATAGGTCTGCCAGCAGGAGATCAACAGTGTTATTCCTGCTTTTCGTGATGATCTCGCTCCTGGCTTCCTCGCCTCTGGTACGGTCCCGGCAGACCATCACGACGGTTGCACCCATCTGTGCCAGCGCCAGCGCGGTTGCTTTCCCGATACCGGAATTGGCACCAGTCACCATGCAGATCTTCCCTTGCATACTGCTATTCACTATTGGCATGATGTGTTCCTTTCATGGCTCTCTTCCGTCGGCACCACCGGTTACGTGCTGGCCTGCTCTACCATCAATGTTATGCCACAGTGATAATCACTTTTCCCTGGGCGTGTCCTGCTTCAAGATAGCGGATAGCTTCAGCAGTCTCATGTAACGGGTAACGCCTATCGATCACCGGGACGACTTTTCCGGCTTCAAGCAGCTCTTTCAGAAAAATCAAATCCTTCTGGTTGGGTTTCGCCACCCCCATGGAACCCAATTTCTGTTTCCCAGTCATTGAAATCACTGGCCCCAGGAACATGGCCTGGGACATTGCGGCCATGGAACCTCCGATCATGACATACACTCCCTTGGGACTCAATGCACGCTTGTAATCGAAAATCGCATGATATCCGTTCACCGCAAAAATGAAGTCATAGCGCTGCCCATTTTTGGTGAAATCTTCCTGGGTGTAATCAATGACCTGGTCTGCGCCAAGCGAGCGCACCATGTCCACATTGCGCGTGCTGCACACGCCAGTCACTTCAGCCCCGAACGCTTTGGCAATCTGCACCGCAAACGTCCCCACACCACCAGACGCACCATAAATCAACACCGTTTGTCCGGGCTGTATCTGTCCTTTCGCGCGCAGACCCTGCAGGGCGGTGACTGCCGCGAGAGGGACAGCCGCTGCTTGCTCGAATGTCACATTGGCTGGTTTCAACGCGAATGCATCTTCACGAGCACAGACATACTCGGCAAAAGCGCCCCCACCATATTTGGTCAAGTCCCCGAATATCTCATCACCTGGCTGAAGCTGCTTGACGTTCCTGCCAACCGCTTCCACCCGCCCCGCCAGGGCCGCTCCGAGTATCTCGTGTTTTGGTTTGAGAAGCCCAAAGCCCATGAGGCGCATCAAGAACGGTTTCCCTCTCAGGAGATGCCACTCAGCGGCATTGACGGATGCCGCATGAACTTTTACCAGGACTTCATTGTCCTGGGGAGTCGGTTTTTCTACCTCTTTGAGCTGAAGAACATCCGGTGATCCATAGTGTGTGTTTACAATTGCTTTCATGGTGTCGCCACTCGCGACCTGAAACGCTTCACGGCCTGCTCGTGGGGTCTTTGGATCGGTCTGCGTCATAACAATGCTCCTCTTTCTCCCGCTGCCAGGTCACTTTTCCTAGTCCAGCAACATTTCCAATACGACGTGAGTATTCTGCGAGAATGCTCACCACATGAGGTAGTCCCTCCATCAAACCCAGTGCGATTGAGCGTCTCAATCGGTTGTCGCCAGGGCAGCCGATGCAGGTCGTCTGGCGTCTGGCTTGACGGTCTTCACACCGATCACGAGCAGGTAGAGGACCATCGAGATCTCCGCGATTGCTGACGGGAGGGTGATGAAGGTATGGATAATTTGGCCAAAGTCTGGGACCAGGAACGCTGCGAGCACGTCCACGAGGTAGCAGGCACCCCCCACGACGAGCAGGACGCCCAACCACTTGGGAAACCACCCTGCTGATTTGTAGGCGAGATACCCCAGCGGCACCAACCACAGGCCAAAGAAGATCTGCGCGATGAAGATCCCATAGTGCTGGGTGTCGAGCAAGAGCAGCACCAGGGCATTCGAACCCGCGGTGCCGAAGGCGGCCAGGTTGACTGCACCGGTTGCGACCCGCAAGCCCTCAAACTCGAAGACCACGTTGAGGCATACGATGCTGGCCCCGATTGCGACGAGGACGACCATTGCCCTCGCCACGCTCTTGTTCACGTGCTTGAGCAGCAGGTAGAGGGTCAATGCGAGGAAGATCCAGACTGTCGCATTGAACAGGTCGGCGACGACGCCGAGACGCACAAATCCGGAGTTCGCGACTACGTTCCCGACCGTCTTCGCCGCGTCGCTGGCGACGTACACCTTGGGGTACACAAAGCCTTCGGCAAAGCCGCCGAAGATGCCGACGAACAGGTAAAGGACGCCTGCGATGCGCGCGAGGCGCTTGGGTGAGTTCATGGTGTCTGCACTGGCGACCTGAAACGCTTCACGGTCTCCTTGAAACTGGTCTGCTCGTGGAGTCTTTGGATCGGTCTGCGTCATAACAATGCTCCTCTTTCTCCCGCTGCCAGATCACTTTTCCTATCCAGCAACATTTTCAATACGATGTGAGTATTCTGCGCGAATGCTCACCACATGAGGTGTTCCCTCCATCAAACCCAGTGCGCTTCAGGGTCTCTATCGGTTGCCGCCAGGGCAGCCGATGCTGGTCGTCTGGCGTCTGGCTTGACGGTCTTCACGCTAATCACGAGCAGGTAGAGGACCATCGAGATCTCCGCGATTGCTGACGGGAGGGTGTTCATCGCCGCCGAGCCTCCGGGAAACTACCCCGCCCTGGCGACCTGCCTCCACATAGCACGCCCAGTTGCCATGGCACCGGTCGCGCCGCCAGGAGCGGACTCCCGCTCCTGGACTCAGGCTTACGCCGACCAACGTGACTTGCTCGGGTGTGTCTTTTCCTCGTCGTCATCGTGGATGAAGCCTTCCTGCCCAACGCATGGGCAGCAAGACTCCCACTTAACCCGGCTCAACGAGCAGGGGTCACGTCATTAGTAGCGGTTATGCCAGCAGTGATGGGTGAGGGCTGAAAGCCTTTGACGATCAGCCAGACGCCCAGTGAAAATTCAAAGAGCGCGACCGGAATCGCGGACAGCCCTGCCAAGGGAGCATGTTGCCCGAGAAGACCGAACATCACAGCGAGGTAGCCTGCGAGGAGGATTGGGCCTCCGACGATTCCGATCAGGGCAAGGCCTCGCGGCACCAGGCGCGACTGGTACAGCAGGAATCCCAGTAACAGGTCGCATATGGCCGGCATGAAGCTTTGTCCTTGGAGGAAGATGCGGTCATACAGGGTGGCAAGCGCATGGCTGGTGACCAATGCCCCTGCTCCAGCTCCGGCCTGCCGCAAAGTCACGATCGACATCAGGAACGCCACGCCGACGAAGATGGTGCCGGATTCCAGAATTCGGGCGGCAACCAGGCCCAGCGCGGCCGCTTCGTTCTGCTTCTTGAGCACCGGGAACAGCACGACGGCGGTACCGATGCCGGCGAGGGCCACGATGATCTCCAAAATACCGCCGATGATGGCGGACGTGTCCGGGCCAGCGCCGATGACGTAGTTCGCACTCTTTACCGGGCCGTAGATAAAGAGGGTCGGGATCGAGACAAAGGTGAGCAGGTAGAGCACGCCCGCGACAAGCGAGGTCTTCCTCAGTGAGTCCATCGGGGCTCGTTTCGTTGCTGTGGTTCGGGTGGTGATGGCCATGTCGTTCTCCTTATGTGGATTGGTGAGCACCTATCGAGGTGCGATAGTGGGTCTGGATCATAATAATGCTCCTTTTTTCGCTCCTGTTTTCAGCAGTTCGCTATGAAGTGTTCTGCCATGAGAAGGAGTGCGCATGCGGAAATGGGAACGATTGCTCTCCCGCTATCTTTTTTCGCGTGATCAATGAAATACGTTGCCCTGGCTACTTGCAGTATAAGCGGGGAGCGTTAAAAAAAGCGTTAACAGAATGTTGCTGTAAATATTGGATGTAAGTAAGGGATGCGTGTGGTTGCTGACAGATCAGGCCATCGTTGTCGCATCTCTTGCTCCTCGTCAAATCGATCGACGGGATGTGATGTGGCCTTACACACGACGACGGAAGCAGGGAAGTACCAAAGCTGGTCCTGTGGGGAAAGAAGAATCAGACGCTTCTTTCTCGTAACCACAGTATAGCATACTAAATAAGTAGAAAACAAGTATTTATTAAAGCCAGGTTGCTATAAATAGTAAAAATAGGTAAGGCTCCCACAAGCACCTAATCATATCCTGGTAATTCTGACACTTATATGAACTATGAGGGCATTTCATAACGTGAAACCATCCCGTGCCTAAGCGAGAATGTGGTATGCATGTCTCCTCTTGAACGCCCACAGATCAAAAGAGCACGATTCGAGAAGTTTTTCTGATGGTCATCTGCTATAATGAACATCGTAGACTCTACTTTGAGACATTCTGTCTTCACGTTGAAAGTGCACAAGGAGATACCAGATGCTTTCGAACGAACCAGTAACGAAAATGGACACGCGCTTCAGCGATCCGGCCGCTGTTGCCACGGGATGGGATGAGACGCGCCGAGTGCTCGAAACGGCCGAGCTGTTCTGGATCTCGACGGTCCGGGCCGACGGTCGCCCCCACGTCACTCCGCTGGTTGCCGTGTGGCTCGATGGAGCCATCTACTTCTCCACCGGCCCCACTGAACAGAAGGCCATGAACCTTCGTGGGAACCCGCACGTGATTCTGACAACTGGCTGCAACCACTGGGACGGAGGGCTAGACGTCGTGGTCGAGGGCGACGCCGTCCAGGTCACCGATGATACCATGCTCGAACGCCTCGCCGAGGTCTGGGCCACGAAGTGGGACGGACGATGGGCGAGCAGCGGCGGCTTTCACCTCGAAAGTGGTGGGACGGTCCTCGTGTTCGAGGTCAAGCCCACCAAGATCCTCGCGTTCGCCAAGGGCACCTTCGGCGTCACACGTCATCAATTCTGACTTGACAGGGGAGGGTAAGCTGAGCTAAAAATGAGGTTGCAGCCTCAAAAAAGAGTTCAGCTTATGATGCCCGTTCCAATGAATCACCAGGTGCCCATCCCGCCACCATCATATCAGCGTACACAAGCCAAAGCTGGGAAGGCCCTTCACATCGATGCCTTGACGCTGGTTACCTATCTCCATCTTCTGACGCTTTGCCGTGTTGCTGTACAACTTGCCCATCACCGCTGTCCCCCTCCATTGCCAAAAGGTCCAGGCGGTGCCCCCAGACGCCACAGTGAAGAAAGCTTACTGCTCGTTGCACTGCTCAGAACGCTTTGGAGACTTTCCTATCAAGATATGCGTGAATGGCTCTATTCCTGGCCTGAATTGGCGATTGCCTGCGGTTTCTCTTATGATCAGTACAAGAAACTGCACATACCAAGTGCTTCTCAACAATGGAAACGTCGTCACATGGCTGGCGCTCCTCTTTTTGAAAGCCTCTTTCTTGTGAGCGTCCTTCTTGCCATTCGCTGCCGCTTGATCCGTGCGAGAGATCTGATCATTGATAGTGCTCCTATCTTGGCTTGGCGCAGGGCTGTTCCCGATGCAGCCTACGGTCACGCTCCAGCTCATCACCCTCGTCCACTTTTGCGGGGATTTCGCGTGCATACCCTGATTTGTCATGGTTCTGGCCTCCCACTTCAATTTTTGGTATCGCCAGCCAATATCCATGATTCTCCTTTTGCTCGCCCTCTCCTCGAAATGGCCGTTCACTTCTCTAAAATTCGTCCATGTTTCATCCGTCTTGATGCTGCGTATTGGGGATTACGCCTCATTCGCTGGATTCATGAGACATTGGGCGCGGTCGCCGTCATTCCCTGGAATCCGAAACGCCAGAAAAACCGTTCGTGCTTACCTCCTACTTGGACAAAGGAAGAACTCGGAAAACGTAGTGGAATTGAACGTTTCTTTGGCCGCGTGTTTCTCTTTTTTCGCCTACAGCGTCCTCCGTTAACCGGTTGGTCGGCGGTTGTTTCCCAAGTCGCTTTAACTTACACTGCCACCATTATTGTCGCTTTAGCTGCATGGAATGCTCAGCGTCCCGATCTCGTTCGTTCTCCCAAAAGGGTTTTAGCTCATCTTTGGGATAGCGGTGAGTTATGAAACGCCCTCAACTATCATTTCCTGCAAACAAAATTCGCCAACTACTTCGACAAGGAAGAGCCAGACGAGATCACCTGAGATATGGCCCAACGCCTCACCGCGTTTTCCTCTCAGCGGCGAGACCCTGCAGGAAAATGTGCAGGAGGCGCTGAAAGGTTTCGTCTTGATCCACGGGAATGCCAAAGCCACCGCCGCTCTCCAGCGTCGCGAAGCCATGAATGAGGCTGCGCAGCATACGCACGACATGGACCGATTCTTCATATGTCATGGAGTACGCCGACAGCGTGCGCATGGTAATCTCCACAACCTCGGTCTGGGCGGCCACGAGTTCAATATCGTTCGGATCGGCGGCCTGCACGGTTGCCGAGTAGAGGCCGGGATGTTCATGGACAAATGTGCGGTAGACATCAGCCAGCGCGAGCACCGCCTCGTCGCCGGACTTGCCCATAATGGCGTGGCCCATAAGCCGCGCCAATTCGCGACAGGCCAGCAGCGCCAGTTCGCGCCGCAGACCGGGCAGCCCGGCGACATAATGGTAGAGTGTCGGCGTACGCACACCCAGTTGGGTAGCCAGAGTCGCCAATGTTACCTCGTACAGGCCGACGGAGTCCGCAAGATCCGCCGCCGCCTGAACCACCCTCTTCACGTCCAGACCCGCTCTAGTTGCCATGCACGGTCCTTTCTCGCTGCGTACTCAAAAAATTGAGAATGCTTGGAGCCGCCTGGTCCGGCAGTTCCGCGTGCGGATAGTGGCCCGCGCCCTCGATCATCTGCGAACTGGCGTGCAGGCGTCCCGTCAACAATTGCATCTCCTTTTCAGGCGGCTTGAAATCGGAATCATGCGAGCCCATGACAATGTGGACCGGCACCTGTACACGCGAGAGGCGAGCATCCGAAGCCGCTTTATCGTCCATAAGCATAGCGCGCAGGGCATGCAGGCGACCAGGCTCTTGCAGGTTTTTCTTGAGCGTATTCAGGTAATCAGTGAAATCAGCTGGTCGCTGCGTAGGATAAAGACCGGTGTAATAGCGGCCCCAGAATGCAGTGCCCCACATAGGAGCCAGGAGGAGCGCGTACAGAACGTTAGACAGCCGCGACTGCCAGGCTGGTGCCATAACGCGCACAAAGGGACTGATCAGTACGAGTCCGGCGACCAGCTCTGGCCTCTCGGCGGCGGCGTATACAGCGGCACCAGCGGCCATCGAGGTGCCAATGATGAAGGCAGGTCCAGCGTTGAGATGCTCGATCAGCGCCAGCATATCGGAACCAGTCGCGCCGACTGTATAATCGGGCCATCTGACACTGGTCTCGCCGTGTCCGCGCACATCCATTGTGACCACGCGATAGCCAGCCGCGACGAGTAGCGGCACGAGAAAGCGGTACTCCGCGCGCAGGTCGCCCAGGCCAGGAACGCAGAGCACGAGCGGGCCCGCTCCCTGATCGTCAAAAGCAAGCGTTCCAGCGGGAAGGGTGAGAAATTGAGTATGCATATGAGAATTCCTTTCTTCTCTGTATTTTTTCGTTGGAAAATGGTAACTGTTCAGGTACTCCTCCAATCAGTAGGGATGGGGCTGGCCCCCATCCGGCCCAGGAGCCGCGTTGTGAGGAAACGGATGGGGGCCAGCCCCATCCCTACTGATAAATTATGGAAGACGATTTAACGCACGATTATTGCTGCCAGACATATATCAGTATCTGATTGATTGCTACCAGGAATGCAAAGATCAACGCCAGGGTTCGCTGACCGGCAACGTAGAGCGCGATGACGGCCAGGCCAAAGATGACGAGTGCCAGGAGCAGGTGCCACGGGGCCGGGAGCGGTATCGAAGCTTGTGGTGCCTCGAAGATTCCCCACACCAGCGCGGCCAGCAAAGGAGCACCGATACCCAGTACAATCTTCATGAACGTTCCGTTGCCGACCCGGAAGCCCCAGTACGCGAGAGCACCCAGAATGCATAGTTCCAGCAGGAAGCTCAGGGCGAGGTTGGAATATTTTAGCGCCGTAATCATGACGAGTATCTCTCCTTTTTCTAATGCTCATAGCAATTTTACTCGTATGCATAGATAATAATCTAATTATATTAGATTGTCAAGAGGGAATGAGAAAGAGAGGCAAGATTGCTGCAAGGTCGTTTAGATAGAGCAGTGAGGTGGAATCCGGTACTATTTGA
>Ga0066790_10000885_pt1 | contig 12152 bp, 9 predicted proteins | sample OrgsoiDNA2013050_FD_70963 | JGI IMG/M metagenome (GOLD analysis project Ga0066790, IMG submission 70963) | Permafrost soil microbial communities from the Arctic, to analyse light accelerated degradation of dissolved organic matter (DOM) -... | ecosystem: Environmental > Terrestrial > Soil >...
ACGACGAGGTCCCTGACCGTGCCCGACACGAGCACCTCCCCGGGACCGGCGAGCGCGCCGACCCGGGCGCCGATGTGCACCGCGATGCCGCCCACGTCGGCCCCCATCACCTCCACCTCGCCGGTGTGCAGACCGCAGCGAACCTCGAGCCCGCACTCGGCGGCGGCGGCCCTGATCGCCACCGCGCAGCGGATCGCCCGGGCGGGCCCGTCGAAGGTGGCCAGGAATCCATCCCCCACCTTCTTGATCGCGCGGCCCCGGAAGCGGTCGAGCTCCGTCCCCACGAGGCCCTCCAGCGCCTCCAGCAGCTGACGCCAGTCGCGGTCGCCCAACTCCGCCGCGCGCCGGGTCGAGTCGACGATGTCCGAGAACATCACCGTGGCCAGGATCCGCTCGGACTCGGCCACGTGCCGCGCTCCGGTGAGGAACTCCTCCACCTCGTCGAGCAGCTGCCGGGTCTCCGGCCCGAACGAGAACGCCTCGGAGCCGGGCAGCTCGACATAGCGGGCGCCGGGGATGTGCTCGGCCAGGTAGAGGGAGTGGCGGATGTCGATGAACGTGTCCTGCGCTCTGTGCAGCACCAGCGTCGGCACCTGGATCGAGGGCAGCAACGCCCGGACGTCGACCTGCTCGTTCATCCGCATCAGTCGTGCGGCGGTGCCGGGGCTGGCGGCCAGCCGCTCGAGCTTGGCGAACCAGCGCCGCAGGCGATAGTTCTCGGCGGACTGCGGAGCGAGCCGAAGCAGCCGCGAGCCGTCTCCCCAGGTCGCCAGACCGCCGTCGCGCAGCATTGCCTCGCGTTCCTCGGGCCGCGGCGGCCAGTCGTAGTCGGGAGCCCAGGACATGCGCGGCATCGCCTCGTAGAGCACCAGCGCCTCGGTTCGCTCGGGGTGAGTGGCCGCGAACAGGGCCGCCATCGCTCCGCCATCGAGCTGCGCGCACACCGCCGCCCGCTCCGAGCCGCCCGCATCCATGACCGCCACCACGTCATCCATCTGCTCCTCGAGCGTCGGTGCTCTGAGCACCGGATCCGAGAGCCCGGACCCTCGCCGGTCGAACATGATCAGCCGCGAGAACGACGCCAGGCGATTGAAGTAGGTGTGAGGGTACCCAGGGTCAGGTAGCGTGCCTGACCATGGACTTCGAACTCACAGATGAGCAGCACCTCGTGCGCCAGACCGCCCGCGCTTTCTCGGACAACGAGATCGTGGAGCGCGCGAGAGAGAACGATCGCAACGAGCACTTCGACACCGACCTCGTGCGCAAGATCGCCGATCAGGGGTACCTGGGCGCGATCGTCCCCCGCGAGTACGGCGGCGCCGGCCTCGACTATCTGACCTACAGCCTGGTGGTGGAGGAGATCGGCCGCGGCTGTTCCGCGATGCGCACGGTGATCTCGGTCCAGACCTCGCTCGTCTGCTCGTCGCTGCTGCGCTGGGGCACCGAGGAGCAGAAGCACCAGTGGCTGCCGAAGCTGTGCTCGGGCGAATGGCTCGGATGCTTCGGCCTGACCGAGCCCGACACCGGATCCGACGCGGCCAACCAGAAGACGCGTGCCCGCCGCACCGAGTCCGGCTGGGTGATCAACGGCGCCAAGATGTGGATCTCGCTCGGCAATCACGCCAAGCTCGCCCTGATCTTCGCCCAGACCGACCCCGAGAAGGGTAACCGCGGACTCGCCTGTTTCCTCGTCGACACCGACCAGCCCGGGTTCCAGCCCCAGCCGATCCACCACAAGATGGGACTGCGGGGCTCGGACACCGCCGCGATCGGGCTCGACGATGTCGAGGTCGGCGCCGACGCCATGCTCGGCGAGGCCGGCGACGGCTTCAAGGTGGCGATGAGCGCGCTCGACTCGGGCCGCTATAGCGTCGCCGCGGGGTGCGTCGGTATCTGCCAGGGCTGTGTCGATGCGTCCGTGCGCTACTCCAAGGAGCGCGAGCAGTTCGGCCGTCCGATCGCCAGCTTCCAGCTCGTGCAGGCGATGATAGCCGACATGGTCGTCGACACCGAGGCGTCGCGCATGCTCGTGTGGCGGGCCGGCTTCCTAAAGGACACGGGCAAGCCGAGCACCACCGAGACCTCGATGGCCAAGCTGTACGCCACCGAGGCCGCGGTGCGTTCCGCCAACACGGCGATCCAGGTCCACGGCGGGTCGGGCTACGTCGACGATTACCCGGTGGAGCGCTATTTCCGCGACGTCCGCGTGACCACGCTGTACGAGGGCACCTCGCAGATCCAGAAGCTCATCATCGGCCGCGCGGTCACGGGCATCAACGCCCTGGTGCCCAACTAGTCGAGCCGTGGAGGCGCCGCAGACGATCGGCGTGGTGGGCGCCGGGACGATGGGTGCGGGCATCGCGCAGCTGGCCTGCGCCGGTGGGACGCGCGTGCTGCTGCACGACCCGGTGCCGGCCGCTCTCGAGCGCGGCCTGGACTCGATCCGGGCGCAGCTGCGCCGCGGGGTGGAGCGCGGGCGCCTGACCGAGGAGCAGGCATCCGCCGCGCAGGACCGGCTGGCCGCCGCGCCGGAGCTCGAGGACCTCGCCTCCGCCGAGCTCGTGATCGAGGCGGCGCCCGAGCAGCTCGAGCTCAAGCGCGAGCTGTTCGCGCAGCTGTCGGCGATCGTCGATCCCGGCTGCGTGCTGGCCACCAACACCTCGTCACTGCTGGTCACGGAGATCGCCGCCGCGGCCGATGACCCTAGCCGCGTGGTCGGGATGCACTTCTTCAACCCCGCGCCGGTGATGGCCCTGCTCGAGATCGTGGCCGGGGAGCAGTCGGGCGAGCGCGCGCTCGCCGTGGCCCGCGCCGCCGGAGCGGCGATGGGCAAGCGGGTGATCGACGCAGTCGATGGTCCCGGCTTCCTCGTCAACCGCTGCAACCGCCCGTTCGGGCTCGAGGCGCTGAAGCTGGTGGCTGAGCAGGTGGCGCCGCTGACCGAGATCGACCGCATCTGCCGTCAGGGCGGAGGGTTCCGGATGGGACCGTTCGAGCTCATGGACCTGGTCGGCGTGGATGTCGGCCTGGCCGTGTCACGCTCGTTCTACGAGCAGAGCTTCGGCGAGCCGCGCTGGCGCCCATCGCCGATCACCGTCCGCGCGGTCGCGGCGGGGCGCCTGGGCCGCAAGTCCGGCCGCGGCTACTACGAGTACGCCGAGGGCGCGCACCGGCCACCAGATCCCGATCCCCCCGCCCCCGGCGGCGGCGACGGCCTGGTGGTGATCGCCGGGGACTCGCCCCTGACCATGGCGCTCGAGGACGCGGCCACCGCCGCCGGCTGGCAGGTCGCCTCGCCGCTGGAGGCCGATGGCGAGATCCCGTTCCTGATCCTCGACCTGTCGGCCGGGGAGGAAACGCCCGCGCCGCTGCAAGGCGGCCCCCAGGCGATCTGCTGCGACGCCGGGTCGCTGGCGGCTCTGGATCCCGGAGGCGCGAGCGTCGGCTTCCACGCGCTGCCGCCGCTGGCCGAGACCGGCCTCGTGGAGCTGACCCGTGGGCCGGATAGCGCACCCTCGGCGGTCGCCGCCGCCGAGCGCTTCTTCACCACACTCGGCAAGCACGTCGTCTGGGTCGGCGACGCGCCCGGTCTGGTGCTCGGCCGGATCGTCGCCCAGGTGATCAACGAGGCGGCGTTCGCGCTCGGCGAGGGCATCGGCAGCGCCGAGGACATCGACACCGGCATGGTCCACGGGCTCAACTATCCCCGCGGGGTGCTCGCCTGGGCCGACGAGATCGGCCTCGATCACGTGCTCTTGGTGCTCGACGGCCTGTACGAGGAGCACCGCGAGGAGCGCTACCGCGCCGCTCCGGCGCTGCGGCAGCTCGCCTGGTCGGCCCGGACAGGCCGCCAGACGGGCGAGGGCTTCTTCCGCTACACCTTGCAGCCTTGAGAGCCGTCACCTACCAGGCCCCCGGTGAAGTCCAGCTCGATGAGCGGCCCGAGCCCCAGCTCGCGGCGCGCGACGACGCAATCGTGCGGATCGAGGCGAGCGGGATCTGCGGCTCCGATCTGCACATCTACCACGGCCGGGTGAAGATCGAGCCCGGCTTCACGATCGGTCACGAGTTCGTCGGCACGGTGATCGCGGCCGGTGACGACGTCACCAGGGTCAAGACCGGCGATCGCGTGCTCGGGTGCTACCACACGGCCTGCGGGACCTGCTTCTTCTGCCTGCGCTGCACGTACCACAAGTGCGACCGGATGCGGACGTTCGGCCACGGGGCGGCGCTGGGGTCGCTGCAGGGCACCCAGGCCGATCAGGCGCTCGTGCCGAGCGCCAACCTCACGCTGCGCAAGGTGCCCGAGGGGGTCAGTGACGACGTCGCGCTGTTCGCCGGCGACGTGATGGGCACCGGCTATCACGCCGTGCAGGAGGCGGCCATCAGGCCCGGCGACAGCGTCGCGGTGCTCGGCCTCGGACCGGTCGGGCTGTGTGCCGTCCAGGTCGCGGTGGCCGGCGGCGCCTCACCGGTCCTCGCCATCGACACCGTGACCCAGCGGCTCGAGGTGGCGGCCGCGTTCGGGGCGATCCCCGTCCACCTGACCGAGCAGAACCCGCGCCAGATCGTCAAGGAGATCACCGGCGGCCGCGGCGTCGATGCGGCGATCGACGCCGTCGGGCACCCCGACGCTCTCGACCTCGCCATCCGGGTGACCCGCAAGGCGGGCACCGTGGTCGCGATCGGCGTCTACGCCGAGCCCTGCCAGGTCCACATGGGGCTGGTGTGGATCAAGGCGCTCGGGATCAGAACCGGGCACGCGAACGTGATCGGCCACGTCGATCGGGTGCTCGGAATGCTCGCCTCGGGCGCGCTTGACCCGAGACCGCTCGTGACCCATCACACGTCGCTCGAGGATGCCCCCGAGGCCTACGCGGTCTACGATCGGCGCGAGGCCCTGAAGATCGTGCTCACGCCTTAGTGCTGCGGCGCAGGCGGCGGCGCCACAACCAGCCAGGAGGACCGATTGTCCGTCACCACGCTCCCCGACGAGCTGTCCGAGCCGGCCCGCGCGTTCGCCTGCCGTGAGCACGAGCTGCTGATCGACGGGGCTCACGCTCCGGCGGCGGACGGCCGCACCTTCGAGACGCTCGACCCGGCCACCGCGCGGCCGATCACCACCGTCGCCCAGGCCGGGCCCGAGGACGTCGACCGCGCCGTTCAGGCCGCTCGCCGCGCGCTCGAGAACGGCCCTTGGCGCTCGCTCAGCGCCGCCGACCGGGGCCGGGCGATCAGCCGCCTCGCCGGCCTGATCGAGGACTCGGCCGACGAGCTGGCCGAGCTCGAGGCGCTCGATAACGGCAAGCCGGTGAAGCTGGCCAAGCTCGTCGACGTGGCCTCGAGCGTGGCCCATTTCCATCACTTCGCCGGCTGGCCCGAGCGCACCTTCGGCGAGACGATCCCGGTCCGGCAGCCGGACATGCTCTGCTACACCCGCAAGGAGCCGGTCGGCGTCTGCGGCCAGATCATCCCCTGGAACTTCCCGCTGCTGATGGCGGCCTGGAAGCTCGGGCCCGCGCTGGCCGCCGGCTGTACGGTGGTGCTCAAGCCGGCCGAGCAGACGCCGCTGAGCGCCCTGCGGCTCGGGGAGCTGGCGCTGGAGGCGGGCATGCCGCCGGGCGTGCTCAACGTGATCACCGGCGACGGCGAGACGGGCGCCGCGCTGGTCGACCATCCCGGAGTCGACAAGATCGCCTTCACCGGCTCCACCGCGGTGGGCCGTGACATCGGCTCCAAGACCGGCCGCGCGCTCAAGCGCGTCACGCTCGAGCTCGGCGGCAAGTCGCCCAACATCATCCTGCCCGACGCCGATCTCGACGCGGCGGTGAAGGGCTCCTTCCAGGCGATCTACTACAACACCGGCCAGGCCTGCAACGCCGGCAGCCGGCTGTTCATCCACCGCGACCAGTTCGACGATGTGGTCGCGTCGCTGGCCGCCCGCGCCCGCAAGACCAGAGTGGGACGCGGACTCGACCCGGCGACCCAGCTCGGGCCGGTGGTCTCGGCCGAACAGCACGAGCGGGTGCTGTCCTACATCGAGGCGGGCCGGCAGGAGGGCGCCGAGCTCGTCGCCGGCGGGGGCGCGGGCGAGGGCGCGGGCGGCTACTTCGTCGAGCCCACGCTGTTCACCGCCACCGACGACAGCCTCACGATCTCCCGTGAGGAGATCTTCGGCCCGGTGCTGGTCGCGATGCCCTTCCAGTCCCTGGAGGAGGTGGCGGCGCGGGCCAACGACAGCGAGTACGGCCTGGCCGCGGGCGTCTGGACCCGTGATGTCGGCAGCGCCCACCGGCTCGCGGCGCTGCTCAAGGCCGGCTCGGTGTACGTGAACTGCTGGGCGGCGAGCGACCCCGGGGCGCCGTTCGGCGGCTACAAGGCCTCCGGCCTCGGTCGCGAGCACGGTCGCGAGGGTCTGGAGGCCTACCTCGAGACCAAGACCGTGTGGACGAGCCTGGCATGAGCCTGGCTACATACGCGACCGGCCGGCGGCTGCCCGCGAGGTCTTTAGGCCGTGGCGGTCCCGGCCGCAGCGGGCTGGTCTAAGCGCTGCGGGTTGTCCCGCAGATACCACTCGGCGTCGAGCGCCGCCTCACAACCCGACCCGGCGGCCGTCACGGCCTGCCGGTAGGTATGGTCGACCAGGTCGCCGGCGGCGAACACGCCCGGCACGTTCGTCTTCGTGGAGCGGCCCTGGGTGACCACGTAGCCCGCCTCGTCGGTCTCCACCTGTCCCTGGACGAGCTGCGACTGTGGCTCGTGGCCGATGGCGACGAAGGCGCCGGTGATCGGGACATCGCGCTCTGATCCGTCGCTGGTGTTACGCAGGCGAGCGTGCCCCAGCGAGCCGTTCTCGGCCGGGTGCAGCTCCTCGACGACGTACGGCGTCAGCCACTCGATATTCGGAATCGCGCGGGCGCGGTCGAGCATGATCTTGGAGGCGCGGAACTCGTCGCGACGGTGCACGATCCCCACCGTGCCGGCGAACTTGGAGAGGAACATCGCCTCCTCCATGGCCGAGTCGCCACCGCCCACGATCAGCGTCTCGGCGTTCTTGAAGAACGCCGCGTCGCATGTGGCGCAGTAGCTCACGCCACGGCCGGACAGCTCCTGCTCACCGGGAACGCCGAGCTTACGGTGCTGCGCGCCCATCGCCAGCACCACCGTCTGGGCCACGTGCACGTCGTCTCCGACCCACAGCTTGTGCGGGCCACCGCCGCGTGAGAGCTCGACCTTGGTCACGTCGTCAGTCTCGAGCCGGGCGCCGAACCGCGCCGCCTGGTCGCGCATTCGCTGCATCAGGTCGGGGCCCATGATCCCCTCCGGGAAGCCCGGATAGTTCTCGACGTCCGTGGTCTGCTGGAGCAGGCCGCCCCAGGCGAAGCCCTCGTACACGAGCGGCGACAGGTCGGCGCGGGCGGTGTACAGCGCAGCCGCATAGCCGGCCGGGCCACTGCCGATGATGGCGACCTTCTCGATGGCGCCGGTGTCAGTCACTTCATTAAGTATAGCCTGGGCTCAGCTACCCGTCGCCGCGGAAATGGTGGGGGTGGAAGTGCTGCCAGGAGGCGAAGTCCGGGATCACCAGCACCGCCAGCACGACCCCGGCCAGCACGGCGATGCCCAGCACCAGCATCCGTCCGTTGCGCCCGGCCGGGACGGAGCTGCGGCCGCCACGCGGCGCCCCGAGCTCCGAGCGGGCGGACGTCCACGAGGCCTCCAGGTGCGCCAGGACGTGAACCGCGGTCAGGAACACCCAGACGATGAAGCTGACCTTGTGGATCGGCAGCACCGAGTCACGCGACGACGGACCGGCGAGCAGCAGCACGACGCCGGAGACCATCATCACAACGGTGGTGATCACGACCGCCGGGCCAAGCGCGCGCAGCCCGATCGGCGGCGGGCCGATGCGCCGGTAGGACTCCCGCCCCGAGTAGTAGCCGACGAACTTGTAGCCCGTGCTCGCGAGCTTGAGGGCGATCGGGCCGATCAGGAGCATGCCGAGAAACATGTGCAGGGTGATCAGCTGACCGATGCGGACGATCGTTACCCCCTCCACGGCCAGGAGGACGATCAGCAGCAGGCCGGTGATCCCGGTCAGGCGCGCGTTGCCCTCCGGTCCTCCACCCCGCAACCCGCGCCACATCGGCGCGGCGGGGTCCAGCGGCGCCCCCCGGTCCAGGCGCTCCAGCTCTCGGACGCCGGCGGTGGCCGGGCGCCCCCGGCTCATGGGTAGACCTGCCTCCCCGAGCTCGCGTCGACCAGTCTGATCGCCACCGAGGGGCAGGCCTTGGCGGCCTCCATCACGAGCTCGTCGGGTGCGGTTCCGATCACCCGGGCGACGTCGTCGACCTCGAACGCCTCGGGCGCGATCGCCTCGCAGTCGCCGTGCGCGGCACAGGCGGCCTCGTCGACTTCAATCTCGTAAGTCATAAAGACTCCTGTTCATCGTCGGGTCAGTTCCCGAGCGGGAGGTTGGCGGGAAGGTCGGGTGGCGCCAGTCCGCGCGGTGCCGGCGGTGGCCACGGCGGGTGCGGGCCAGGATCGGTCAGGGCGGGCATCGTCTCTCAGTACGACATCGACGCCTAAGAAGCGGGTGTGTAGGACATGAGAAAACTCCAATGTTGCAGCCATTTACGTTGTTCGAAGGTTCGGCCGATGGTGCTGCGGCCGGCTCGAGCTCGTCCTCGGCGATCGCAGCGGGCGCCGGGGCTCCGAGCGCCGTCTCGGTCCCCAGCGCCCCGAGCGCCGCGGTGAGCGCGCCCGCACCGGCGCCCGCGCCGGCGGCCGCGCCGGCCCCCGCTCCGGGCCGCGCCGGCTCTCGTCACGACTCGCAGCACCTGAGCCGGCCGGCGCCGGGTGATCAGCCCGGGGCGGCGCTCGGTGTGTCGGCCCCGGCTCCGTCGAGCACGATCCCCGAACGCCACCGCTGGACCGTGCGCCGGAGCTGCAGATAGGCGATCGCGCCCGGGATCGTCGGCAGCCAGAACGCGAACCCGCGATAGGCGAGCACCGCAACCACGGACACCTCCACGTCCACGCCGAACGCAGTGAAGGCGCCGATCATGCCGCCGTCGACCCCGCCGATCCCGCCCGGCAGCGGCAGCGTGTTGCCGATCATGCCGACGAAATAGCCCATCACGATGACCGCCTTGGAGGGCGATGCGCCGAAGGCGTGGAAGCACGCCCACAGCACGGCGATGTCGAAGTACCACCAGGCCACGGCGCCGAGCAGGTACGGGTCACGCGAGCGCACCAGCGCGATCGCGGTCCGGACGCCGCTCGCCGCCGACGCCGGCGCGGCCGCGAGCCGGTGCGCGAACTTCCCCATCCGCCCGCTGCCCCGAGTCCCGCGCGCGACCAGCCGATCGAAGTCCCCAGGCAGCAGCGAGACGGCCAGGAAGATGGCGATCACCGCGAGGCCGAAGAGGGCCGGGATGACCGTGATCGCAAACGGCGCCTTCCCCGGGAACAGCCCCGTGTAGAGGCCGATCCCGCCGATCACCAGGCTGCCCATGTAGACGCCGTAGAGCAGAACGAGAAACGCGATCATCCGGCAGGCCACGATCCGGGCCTCCATGCCCGAGCGACGCAGCGCCCAGGCGGTCAGCGCAATCCCGCCGGCTCCCGCGGCGGCGAACAGTCGCGAGGCGGCCAGACCGGCCATCGTGATCTGATAGCTCTCGCGCCAGCCGATCCGGGATTCGCCACGGATGAACACCGCCCGGAACACGGCGACGTAGCCCAGGAACGAGCACACCTCGAGCACCGCCGCGAGGCCGAACCACCAGGCATTCCCCTGCTGGATCCGGTTCCAGGTGTCCTGGAGCCCGAGCACCTTGGGCAGCACGAAGTACATGAATGCGATCGACGAGACCACGAACAGGCCGAACGCCAGCACCCGGTTGCGGGTCAACCGGACCCGCGGCATCTCCTCCTCGGAGGAGGTCATCACGACAGGGTCGGTCGACTCGAGCGCCCGCTGCTGGGTGAGGGCGTCGTCGGCCACCCGCGCCCCTATTTCGACCCCGCCTGTACTTCGAGTCGCTGAAACACCCGTGACACGGCGCCGACGAGCGGCGCCGCGCGCGGAGCCTGGCGGCGGACGGTCTCGGTCAGTGCCAGCCCAGCCAGGAGATCAACCACATAGTGCTCTCCGAGGTAGACGAGCGCGAGCCCGAGCGTGACCGCGTACGCCCAGCCCACGGCGCCCGACACCGGACCTGCCTCGGTCAGCAGGTGCGCGGCCATCACGGACGTGGCGAAGTGAAGCGACGGCATGGCAGCAAGCGGATTTCCTCCCAGGACATCGTAAAGGGCTCCCCAGCGGTCCTCCCAGAACTGCTCACCGTATTCGATCATCATCCGCCTCACCGGAGGGTCCAGCTGGTCGTCCATCTGACCGTTGGCCGCCGCCCACCAGGGCGGCGCGGTCGGAATCGCCCAGTAGAACACGGCCCCGAGATCGAACACCGCGTACATGCGGGCGGCCGCTCGGGGAAAGCGCTCGGGATGGCGGAGCAGGATGTAGCCGAGGCTGCCGTGGGGAACGGCGAACCAGACCCAGTGACAGAACACGAGCACCCGCTCGAAGGGGTTGATCTGACCGGGCCGGGCGAACGCCCGCTGCAGCCGCACCGTCGGCGGAGTGCCGAGACCCAGGGCGCGGTCGATCACGATCGGATACCGGACCTTGACCCGCGCGACGAGCTGGTCCGGGTCGTCGTTGGGCATCTCGTAGGCGGCGAGATAGGCCCACATGTTCAGCGCGCACAGCGCCACATCGCGCCCCCGCGAGCGCCGAACGGCCACGCATAGAGCAAGCGGCGCCATCGCGCCGGCCCCGACGACGGCCGGCGGCGGAAGCCGCATCCGGCGGCGCACGACAGGCGCAGCGATCCCTGCGGCGACGAGGGCGAAAGCGGTCACTCTGATACCCCTCGACACGCGCAAGTCGCGGCCAGTATACGTTTGCCGATGCTCAACGGACCGACCGGTTCCCCGCCCAGCTGATGGCCGAGCGACGTCTACACGGACTGCAGCGGGTCCTCGGCGAGGCGTCGAGCTTCGCCCGCCACGCCTTCAACGAGTTCTGGTCGTTTTTCGCGGCGTGGGGCCAGATGCTCAACTACGTGATCACGATCGCGATCTCCGCGTTCTTCGTGCCGCACTACATCGGCGGGCTGTTCTGGCCGTTCCTGAACACGGAAGACCTCTCCCGGCGACATCATCTTCGGGATCGCCGTGGTGGCGCTGCTGTGCGGCCTGAACGTGATCGGGGTCAAGGAGGCGACGTGCGTCAACATCGTGCTGGCGGTCACGGACTTCGCCACCCAGCTGCTGCTGGTGATGGTCGGCGCCGTGCTCGTCCTCTCCGACGCTCGTGCGCAACGTGCACCTCGGCACCGTGCCGTCGTGGAAGAACTTCGTGATCGCGATCCCGGTGGGGATGATCGCCTACACGGGGATCGAGACGATCTCGAACATAACGTGGGCGCGCTCCAGCCCGCCGCCGTGATCTATGTCGGCCTGCTGGCGGCCACGATCCTGTTCATCGCCACGAACGCCGGATCATCGGCGTCTCGCGGCTGGTGTACTCGATGGGCCTGCATCGCCAGCTCCCCGACGGGACCTCGACGTTGCCGCGGCCGGTGTCGCCTGGTTGCTGACCGGAATCGCCGTGTACATGGCCTACCGGCGCAATCAGGGACTCGATCTGACGTCGACCTTCAAGGTGGCGGTGCCCGCTTCGGCAGTCGATCACGAGGCTGAGTACGACTCGGTCCTGGTGGCGTTCGACGAGCGGGGATACGCGCCCGAAGTGATGGCGACAGCCGCACGGCTGGCGGCGCGACGGCGACGCCGAATCCACGTGCTAGTGACCATCTCGGTTCCGGCCACCAGCCCGATCGACGCCCAGCTGCCCGAGCTGGAAGCCGCGGCGCAGTCGATCATCGAGGAGGCAATGGTGCAGGTGGGACGGCGGGTCTCCGGGCACTGGGAGAAGGTCCGCGGCGGCCAGACGGGACGGGTCATCATCGACGCGCGCGCGATCGTGATGCCGATGACCCCGAAGGGCGGGGCTTCGCCCTTCGACCGGACGCTCGAGACGGTGCTCCGCGAACGTCCGTGCCGCGTAATCGTCGAGCTGA
>Ga0066790_10000887_pt1 | contig 12143 bp, 9 predicted proteins | sample OrgsoiDNA2013050_FD_70963 | JGI IMG/M metagenome (GOLD analysis project Ga0066790, IMG submission 70963) | Permafrost soil microbial communities from the Arctic, to analyse light accelerated degradation of dissolved organic matter (DOM) -... | ecosystem: Environmental > Terrestrial > Soil >...
CCGGTCCTTGTCGAGCTCATAGCTGCCGTTGGCCGCGACGTCCGGGGTGGTCGCGCGATCGGTACGGTACCCGCCGAATATGGTGCCGGTCGGATCGGCGAGGGTGATGCCGTAGACGCTCCGGTCGAGGGGGTCGCTGACCGCAGGATACATTCAGGCCCCTGCGCCCTCATCCAGCAGGCCGACCTGCCCCGCGGCCAGGGCCTAAAAGCCGTCCCCGGAACAGCATCGCGAGCGGGCGGTCCCGGATGGAAAACTAGCCGGATGGCTGACTTCAACGGCGAGAACCTGACCGGCGCCAGATTCTACGACGTCGACCTGACCAACGCGCGCTTCCACCTGGTTGATCTGACCGGGGTCATGATCCGGGGTGCCGCCCTGGTGGACGTGGACATCAGCGGCGACATCGAAAACCTGCGGGTCAACGGGGTCGACGTCGCGCCCCTGGTGGAGGCGGAGCTCAACCGCCGCTACCCGGACCGGGTCAAGATGCGGCCCGCCGATGCCGACGGCTACCGCGAAGCCTGGGACATCCTCGAACGGCTGTGGCAGCAGACCGTCGAGCGGGCTCGCGGGATGACCCCGGAGCTGCTGCACGAACGGGTCGAGGGAGAGTGGTCCTTCATCGAGACGCTGCGCCATCTCGTCTTCGCCACGGACGCCTGGGTGAAGCGCGCGATCTTGGGAGAGCCGTCACCCTGGGATCCGCTGGACCTGCCCCACGACGACATGCCCGACCAACCCAGCGTGCCGCGGGACCGCGTCGCGCGACCGTCGCTGGACGAGGTGCTCGCCCTGCGCGCGGACCGCATGGCCACCGTGCGCCAGGTGCTCGGCAGCCTCACAGACGAGCAGCTGGCCGGCATGACCGAGCCAGTTCTGGGGCCGGGCTATCCGGAGCCGGAGAGCTTCGCCGTGCGCCGGTGCCTGCAGGCCATCCTCAGCGAGGAATGGGAGCACCGGCTATACGCCGAACGGGACTTCGACGTCCTCGAAGCCGCGTCGTCCTTACTGGCCCTAGCCGCGGGTCAGCTTACGGTAGGTGACGCGGTGCGGGCGGGCGGCCTCGGCGCCGAGGCGGTCGATCTTGTTCTTCTCGTAGGCGTCGAAGTTGCCTTCGAACCAGAGCCAGTTCGCGCCGCCCTCCCAGGCCAGGATGTGGGTGGCGACCCGGTCCAGGAACCAGCGGTCGTGGCTGGTGATGACCGCGCAGCCGGGAAACTCCAGCAGCGCGTTCTCCAGCGAGCCCAGCGTCTCGACGTCCAGGTCGTTGGTCGGCTCGTCCAGCAGCAGCAAGTTCCCGCCCTGCTTGAGGGTGAGCGCCAGGTTCATCCGGTTCCGCTCGCCGCCGGACATGATTCCGGCGGGCTTTTGCTGGTCCGCGCCCTTGAAGCCGAACGCGGCCACGTAGGCGCGGCTGGGAAACTCGATGTTGCCGACGCGGATGTACGCCTCGCCGTCGGAGATCGCCTGCCACACGTTCTTGTTCGGGTCGATGCGCTCACGGGACTGGTCGACGTAGGAAATACGCACCGTCTCGCCGATCCTGATCGTGCCGGAATCGGCCGGCTCCTCGCCGACGATCATCTTGAACAGGGTCGTCTTGCCGACGCCATTCGGGCCCAGGACGCCGACGATGCCGTTGCGCGGCAGGCTGAAGGAGAGCTTCTCGAACAGCATCCGGTCGTCGAAGCCCTTGACCAGGTCGTTGACCTCGACGACCACGCTGCCCAGGCGGGGACCCGGCGGGATCTGGATCTCTTCGAAGTCCAGCTTGCGGCTCTTGTCCGCCTCCGCGGCCATCTCCTCGTACCGCTGCAGCCTGGCCTTGCTCTTGGCCTGGCGGGCGCGCGGGCTGGACCGGACCCATTCGAGCTCGTCGGCCAGGCGCTTCTGCTTCTTGGCGTCCTTGGCGCCCTCGACCTTGAGCCGGGCCGCCTTGGTCTCCAGGTAGGTGGTGTAGTTGCCCTCGTACGGGTAGGCATGCCCGCGGTCGAGCTCGAGGATCCACTGGGCCACGTCGTCGAGGAAGTACCTGTCGTGGGTAACCGCGACGACGGTGCCCGGATACTTGGCCAGGTGCTGCTCGAGCCACTGCACGCTCTCGGCGTCCAGGTGGTTAGTGGGCTCGTCGAGCAGCAGCAGGTCGGGCTGGGACAGCAGCAGGCGGCAGAGCGCCACTCGACGCTTTTCCCCGCCGGACAAGCTGGTGACCTCCGCGTCCGGCTGCGGGCAGCGCAACGCGTCCATGGCCTGCTCGACCTGGCTGTCCAGGTCCCAGGCGACCCGGTGGTCCAGCTGCTCCTGCAGGCGGCCCATCTGCTCGAGCATCTCGTCTGAGTAGTCGGTCGCCATCTTCTCGGCGATCTCGTTGTACTCGTTGAGCAGCCTCTTGGTGTCGGCCACGCCGTCCTCGACGTTACCCAGGACCGTCTTGTTCTCGTCCAGCTTGGGCTCCTGGTCGAGCAGGCCGACGGTGAAGCCCGGCATCAGGCGCGCTTCGCCGTTGGACGGCTGCTCCACCCCTGCCATCATCCTGAGCAAGGTCGACTTGCCGGTTCCGTTCGGACCCAAGACGCCGATCTTCGCGCCGGGAAGAAACGCCAGCGTGACCTCGTCGAGAATGACCTTGTCGCCGTGCGCCTTGCGGACGGCACGCATCTGATAAATGAACTCCGGCATGTACTTAAGCCTACGGGCACACGTCCGTAGGCTTGTCCTCCTCGTTTTGTACTTCAGCCGGGGCGGAGCCTGCTTCATTCCCGGCGGGTTCCTGGCCGGGCGCATACAGCTGGACCTGGTTGCGGCCCGCGTCCTTGGCCCGGTACAGGGCCAGGTCCGCCGCCGCCAGCAACTCGAACAGGTCATGGCCGTGCTGGCCGAGGGCCGCCACACCGATCGAGATCGTGACCTGGATCCGCGCGTGGGCGGCAGGCACGGTTAGCCCGCTCGCGCTGCGCCGCAGCCGCTCGGCGATCCGGCAGGCCCCGGCGGTGTCGGTGCGGGGCAGCAGAACGGTGAATTCCTCCCCGCCGAAGCGGCCCACCACGTCCGTCTCGCGGACCTGCTGCCTGAGCTCGGTGGCCAGAGCCCGCAGGACCTCGTCCCCGATCAGGTGGCCGTGATTGTCATTGACCCGCTTGAAATAGTCAACGTCGACCAGCAGCAGGGCCAGCGGCGTATCTGACCGCAGCGCCCGGGTGATCTCCGCATCGGCTTCGCGTTGCCAGGCGGTGGCGTTGAGCAGGCCGGTCTTCGGGTCGGTGCGGGCCGCGGCGGTCAGTTGCTGGTGCATCATGCTCCGCTGCAACATGATGACAGGCAACAGCGCCAGCAGCAGCAAGAGCAGGAAGAAGCTGAGCGTGCAGGTGATCGCGACCAGAACGCCGACGCAGGTCTCTGTCAGGTCGAGCAGCAGGCTTTCCCGGTCCCAGAACACCTTGGCCAGCGGCGCTGCGGGCTCGGCCAGGTGCGCGGCGACCGCGACGACGCAGGTGTTCACCACGGCGAACAGGACACCGCAGGCGATGGCGGTGAGCACCACCGGCGGGCGGGTCAGCCACGCGTTCGAGCCCTTCAGCGTGACCACCACGGCACCATGGACAAACTGATGGAACGTGCCCGACGCCGCGGCGCCCGCCAGCCCGAGCGCCGCTGAGCTGAACATGCACCGGTAGACGGGTATCCGCTGTGCCCGCAGGTAGAGCACTCCGCCCAGGACCATCGGCGCCAGCAGAGCGTACAACGGCGGCAGCAACAGCGCGATCGGGAGCCACCATGCGGAAAGCAGGTCACGGGACACACCGGATGGCTGGCCTAGCCGCCGCATCGCCTCGATGCAGATCACCGCGGCGGCCAGCAGCGCGGCGAACAGGATCAAGTTGTCCTTCTGCGGTTCGCGGAGGCCGGCCAGCTGCCAGCCGATCAAGGCCAGGTCAACGCCGATGACAGCGACGACATACACAATGAGTGATGTGGGCATGGCAAGCAGCAGCCAGCACGACGGCCCCTTGACCAGGCGCGACAAGCACTTCTCGCCTTGTCCTATCGCCTCTTGAACAGCTGACATGCCCTCTGCCCATCATGAGCCACGGCTGCGCGGCCGACGACCGCAATTACTTTAGGTAACATAATAAATGCGATGCGTGCCATCGCGTTGGCGAACGACTATGTTGGCTAACGCGGATTTCCGGGGCTGGGCCTACGAAAATTTCGCGCCAGAACCGAGGGGGAGGCACGCCGGGTCGTTCCGGGACAACTCCGCCGCGATTACGGTCGCGATTACGGACCGTGTCGTTGGTGCCGCACAGAGTAGCTACGCTATGATCTCGGACGTATCCGCTCCGTGCGGCACCTGACCAACTGGCAAGGCGCCTGACCGCCCCGCGGCTGGCCCGGCCGACCGACTTTGAGGAGAGTGGACTCGATGCGAGGCGTTATCTGGACCTAGCACTCAAAAGGGCGTGGTGGCGTCGGCTTCCTCGTCCTCGTCGAGTGCCTGCGCGGCAAAGCCGGCTTCGTTGAGACTCTCGTCCAGGTCCCGGCCGAACCGCTCGATCGCTTCCTCGTCGATCAACCCGCCTGACCCTCCGGCCGGAGCCGCGGTTTCCGGGGCCGCTGCCTGCCAGTCCCCCGCCGGGCCGCCTTCGGTCTTCACGGGCTGAGGCTGCGGACGCATGTAGTTGGCGACGCCACGGTTCAGGTCATGCCCGACGGCGTCGGCCTGGATGTCGATCACGTTCCTGAGCTGTCCCGTCTTGTCCTCGTAGCTGCGAGCCCGGAATCGTCCCTTGACGAAGACCGGGTCGCCCTTACGCAGGCTGGCCTGCACGTGGTCACCCAGCTTGCGCCAGCAGCTGACGTCGTAGTACGAGGTATCCGCGTCACGCCACTCCTGGGTGGCCCGGTCTTGCACCCGGGTCGTGGCCCCTATTCGCAACTTGGTGAGCCTGCCGCCTTTGGTCTCATGCTGTCGCGGGTCCTGGGCCACGAAGCCGACGAGGGTCACGTATCCGCCCTGACTCATCACGATCCTCCTTGGGATCCCCGGCAGCCCAACGCCACCGGGTCTCCTCGACAATGGCCAAACCGCACTCGGTTGCGCTAAGCCGACCTGACGCCTGTGGATAACTAGAGCCCAGCTGGCATCCCTGTGGACAACTAGTTGCGATCGGCACGACGGCGCGGAACTATGGCTGCCGGGCAGGAGAGCACGGCTGCCAGGCAGGACTAGAGCTGATTCAGGCGGGCCATGTCGTCGGCGGTAAGGGAGAAGCTGAACAGGTCCAGGTTCGACTCGATGCGCTCAGGCCGGGCGGACTTGGGGATGACGATGATGCCGAGCTCAAGGTGCCAGCGCAGGACCACCTGCGCGGGTGTCACGCCGTGCGCGGCGGCGATCTCGGCTAGGACCGGGTTCCGCAGCCTGGTGTTCTTGAGCGAGCTGTAGCCCTCGACCGCCACCTTACGTTTGGCGTGCGCGGCCAGCAGCGCCGGATCGTACTGGGACGGGCTCCACGGAATCTGGTTGACGGCTGGCCGTTCTCCCGTGGCGGCGATGAGCTCGTCGATCTCGGCCACGCTGTAGTTGCTCACCCCGACCGCACGGCACAGGCCCTCGTCCTTGATCGCGAGGAACTCCTGCCACAGCCGGGGCGAAGCGCCCCGGCGGGGCGGCCAGTGCACGAGCCACAGGTCGACGTAGCTGGTGCCGAGGGCGCGCAGGCTCTCGGCGATGGTGGCTCGGGCGCGCCCGGCGTTGCCGGGCGGCAGCTTGGTGGTGACAAAGATGTCGCTGCGGTCCAGGCCGCTTCCGGCGATGGCGCGGCCGACTTCGGCCTCGTTCCGGTAGATGGTGGCGGTGTCGAGGTGCCGGTAGCCGGCCTGCAGCGCGTGCCGGACGGCTACCTGTGCCTGCTGCCCCTGCATCTGCCAGGTGCCGAACCCGACCATCGGCATGGCGACACCACGGCCCAGGTCGACCACAGGAATCTCGGTCATGCCGTCCATTATCTCAGGTGAGGAGGAGGGGTCTCAGGGCAGGACGGCGCGGATCGAGCGGGAGAGCTCGCCCGGGACGTCGGGCACCAGCAGGTGAACGCCGTCGCGGACGACGTCGCGGCCGCTGATCACGACGTCGCGGACGTCGGCGGCTGAGGCGGCGAACACCGCGGTCTCCAGGGCCAGGTCGTCGGGGGCGCCCGCGGTGCGGATGCTGTCCAGGGACACGGTGACCAGGTCGGCCCAGGCGCCGGGGACGATCTCGCCGGCGTCGGGCCAGCCGAGGCTGGCGTGACCGTCGCAGGTGGCGGCCTGCAGCAGCGCCTCGGCGGTCAGGTGGCCGCGGGAGCGGCGGGCCAGCCGCTCGGCGTACTCGACGCCACGGGCCTCTTCGAGCATGTCCACCACGGCGTGGCTGTCGCTGCCCAGGGTGAGCGTGCAGCCGGCCGCGGCCAGCGGGCAGGCGGGAGCCAGCCCGTCCCCCAGGTCACGCTCGGTGGTGGGGCACAGGCAGGCGAAGACCTGGGCACCGCCAAGCAACGCCAGGTCGGCGGCGCTGACGTGGGTGGCGTGGACCACGGTGGTCCGGGGGCCGAGCACGTCTTCGTCGTACAGCAGCCGGGCCGGCGAGACGCCGTAGACGGCCCGGCACGCATCGTTCTCGGCCCGCTGCTCGGACATGTGGACGTGCAGCGGAGCGCCGCGGCGGCGGCTCCAGGCCACCACCGGGTGCATGTGCTCGGGCGGCACCGCGCGGACCGAGTGGAGGGCCGCGCCGGCCCGCGCGTGCGGGGAGATCAGGCCGTGCTCGTCGAGCCCGAGCGCTTCGACCCGGGTAGCCCACCGCGCCGCGTCGCCGTCGCTGAACCGCACCTGCGGGCCGGCCAGCGGCAGCACCCCGGACGGGTCGAGGCCGCCGGTCAGGTAGCAGGCGTCAAGCAGCGTCACGCGCAGGCCGGCCTCGGCCGCCGCCTGGACCACCGCCCGCCCCATCGCGTTGGGGTCGGCGTAGGGACGCCCGTCCGGCTGATGATGCAGGTAGTGGAACTCGCCGACGCAACTCACCCCGGCCAGCGCCATCTCGGCGTACACGGCCCGGGCCAGCTGCAGGTAGCTGTCCGGGTCGAGCCGGGCCGCGACCTCGTACATGCGCTCACGCCAGGTCCAGAACGTGCCCCGGTCCGCCTGGGTGGTGGCCCGCAGCGCGCGGTGGAAGGCGTGCGAGTGCGCGTTGGCGAAGCCGGGGAGGGTGAGTCCGTGGAGGCGATTGGTGTCGGCTGGGGTGGATGGGGACGACGGGATGACGGAGGTGAAGCGGTCGTCTTGGGCTTCGATCAGGACGTGACGGGCCAGGCCCTGGCCGGGCAGCCAGGCTAGGTCGGCGAGCCAGCGCCGGCCGGTCACCTGCGGGCCGGTCACCTGCGGGCCGGACCCGCGAGGCCGGCGAGGTCCTCGAGCACCGCGGCGAGGGCGCGGACGCCGGCCTCGCAGTCCGCCAGTTCGGCGTGCTCGGCGGGCGAGTGCGAGACACCGGTGGGGTTGCGCACGAACAGCATGGCCGCCGGCACCCGGGCGGCCAGCACGCCGGCGTCGTGACCGGCTCCGGTGGGCAGCACCGGCGGGGGCGACCCGGCCGCGGCGAGCACGGCGGCGATCCGGTTCCGCAGGCCCTCGTCGAAACGCACGACCGGAGTGTACGACTCCTGACGCACGGTCAGCGTGACGCCGTGCTCGGCGGAGAATTTTTCCGCGGCCGAACGGACTCCCGTGACCGTGTCCCGCAACGTATCCTCGTCCGGGGCGCGGGCGTCCAGCCAGGCTCTGACCGCCGAGGACACCCCGTTGGACCCGCCTGGCTCGGCGATCACCTTGCCGAAGGTGGCCAGAGCGCCTGCGTGTTCGGCGGCCTGGCGGGCCGCGAGCACGGTGGCCGCGTACGGCAGCATCGGGTCGCTGCGGTCAGCGAACCTGGCCGTGCCCGCGTGGTCGGCGCGGCCGCCGAAATCGAGCCGCCAGCGCCCGTGCGGCCAGATGCCCTCGGCGACGCCGACCGCGGCGCCCAGCGGGGCCAGGGCGCGGCCCTGCTCGACGTGCAGCTCGACGAAGGCGCCGACGGCGCCGAGCAGGTCATCGCGGGGACCGATCCGGCCAGCGTCGAAGCCCGCGGCGGTCATCGCCTCGGCCAGCGTGACCCCGGCGTCGTCGGTGAGCTGCCGGGCCGCCTGGGGCTCGATCGCTCCGGTGAGCAGGCGGCTGCCCAGGCACGGGACGCCGAACCGGGCGCCCTCCTCCTCAGTGAACGCCGCAAGCACCACCGGCCGTTCGGGATAAAAGTTCTGCTCTTTCAGCAGGTCGACGGCGGCCAGCGCGGTCACGACGCCCAGCCCGCCGTCAAAGCCGCCGCCGTCAGGGACCGAGTCCAGGTGGCTGCCGGTCATGACGGCATCCGCGCGTCCCTCGCCCCACCAGGCCCACAGGTTGCCGTTGTTGTCCGGCTCGACGGCCAGGCCGCGTTGCTGCGCCTGACCGGTGAACCAGGCGCGGCAGGCGGCGTCGGCCGGGGTCCAGGAGTAGCGGCGGTAGCCGCCGGTCTGCGGGTCGCGGCCCAGCGGCTCGAGCGCGCGCCACAACTGGGCGAAGCTCATGGGCGAGCCATCGGGACGCGGACGCCGCGCTCGGCGGCGACGGTCGAGGCCCTCTCGTAGCCGGCGTCGGTGTGCCTGATCACGCCCATGGCCGGGTCGTTGGTCAGGACTCGTTCGAGCTTGGCGCCGGCTAGTTCGGTGCCGTCGGCCACGCAGACCTGGCCGGCGTGGATGGACCGGCCGATGCCCACCCCGCCGCCGTGGTGGATGGACACCCAGGACGCGCCGGAGGCGGTGTTGACCAGCGCGTTCAGCAGCGGCCAGTCGGCGATGGCGTCCGAGCCGTCGGCCATCGCCTCGGTCTCCCGGTACGGCGAGGCGACCGAGCCGCAGTCCAGGTGGTCGCGGCCGAGCACGATGGGGGCGGACAGCTCGCCGCTTTTGACGAGCTCGTTGAAGCGCAGCCCGGCCAGGTGCCTTTCGCCGTAACCGAGCCAGCAGATCCTGGCCGGCAAGCCCTGGAAGTGCACCTTCTCCTGGGCCAGCCTGATCCACCTGGCCAGCGACTCGTTCTGCGGGAACAGGTCAAGGATGGCCTGGTCGGTGACCGCGATATCCTTCGGGTCGCCGGACAGCGCGGCCCAGCGGAACGGGCCCTTGCCCTCGCAGAACAGCGGCCTGATGTAGGCCGGCACGAAGCCGGGGAAGTCGAAGGCCCGCTGGTAGCCGGCCAGCTGGGCCTCGCCGCGGATGGAGTTGCCGTAGTCGAAGACCTCGGCCCCGGCGTCGAGGAAGCCGACCATGGCGGCGACCTGCTCGGCCATCGACTCGCGGGCCCTGATGGTGAAGCCGGCCGGGTCTTCGGCCCGCAGTGTGGGCATGTCCTCGAAGGCGACGCCGCGCGGCAGGTAGGTGAGGGGATCGTGGGCCGAGGTCTGGTCGGTGACGATGTCGATGGGCGCGTTGCTTGTGAGCAGGGCCGGGAACACGTCGGCGGCGTTGCCGAGCAGGCCGATGGACAGCGGCTCGCCCTTGTCCCTGGCGGCCACGGCCCTGGCGATGGCGTCGTCGATGTCTTCGGCCTGCTCGTCGAGATAACCGTGCTCGATGCGGCGGGTGATCCGGGACGGGTCGCACTCGACGCAGATGACGACGCCGCCGTTCATGGTCACGGCCAGCGGCTGCGCGCCGCCCATGCCGCCCAGCCCGCCGGTCAGCGTGATCGTCCCCGCCAGGGAGCCGCCGAAGCGCTTGGCCGCGATCGAGGCGAACGTCTCGTAGGTGCCCTGCAGGATGCCCTGGGTGCCGATGTAGATCCAGGAACCCGCGGTCATCTGGCCGTACATGGTCAGGCCGAGCTGCTCAAGCCGCCGGAACTCCTCCCAGGTCGCCCACTGCGGGACCAGGTTGGAGTTGGCGATGAGCACCCTGGGGGCCCATTCGTGCGTTCTTAGCACCCCGACGGGTTTACCGGACTGGACGAGCAGGGTCTCGTCGTCCTTGAGGTCCTGGAGGGTTCTTATGATCGCTGCGTACGCGTCCCAGCTGCGGGCGGCCCGGCCGGAACCGCCGTAGACGATGAGCTGGTCGGGATGTTCGGCCACCTCGGGGTCGAGGTTGTTCATCAGCATGCGCATGGCGGCTTCCTGCGCCCAGCCCCGGCAGCTGAGCTGGCGCCCGCGCGGGGCGCGCACCGGTGCGTGCGGCGGGGTCATGCGGGCAGGTCCTTCGAGTCGCTGACGGTCATCTGCCCATCATTCCCCCTGTGGGTCCGGGCGACGCACGGGGTGTCCGCTGGCGGAGCTGCTAGGTTCGGCTACTGTGCAGCGCGTCTCGATGATCGGTATCTCGGGCTCGGGAAAATCGACCATGGCCCGGGAGCTGGCGCGCATCCTCGGGCTTCCGCATACCGAACTCGACTCGATCATCCACCAGGCCGGCTGGACGTCGCTGCCGGAGGAGGAGTTCCGGCGCCAGGTTTCAGTGCTCGCGGCGGAGCAGCGGTGGGTGCTCGACGGCAACTACCCCGACCAGGTGCAGCCGATCATCTGGGCGAGAGCGGACACCGTGGTCTGGCTCGACATGCCGAGGCGGGTCGTGATGCGCCGGGTCATCACGCGGACGCTGCACCGGGTGCTGGGCCGGGTGGAACTGTGGAACGGCAACCGCGAGCACTGGCGCCAGCTGCTGAGCTGGGACAAAGACGAGAACGTGGTCGCCTGGGCCTGGCAGATGCAAGGCGCGCAGCGGGACAGGTACACCGCGGCGATGGCCGATCCGGCGAATGGGCCCCTGCGGTTCATCCGGCTGAGGAGTCCGGCTGCGGTGCGGAGGTTCCTGCGTTCGGTGGGATCCTCCTTAGGCGGCGACCAGCTCTGAGGGCTCGGCGATGACGTCGACCAGGGCGCCGTTGCGCATCACGGTGATCGCGAGCGGGCGGCCGATCGCGTCGGAGAACATCAGCCGCTGCAGGTCCTGGGCGGCTTTTACCGGCTTGCCCCCGGCGGTGAGCAGCAGGTCGCCGGGCCGCAGGCCGGCCCGGTCGGCGGGTCCGCCGCTGACCACCTCGGCGACGAGCAGGCCGGTCGTCCGGCCGAGCCGGTCGCGCCAGCTGGCGGGGACCGGGCCGGGCATCGTAACCAGGCCCAGGTAGGCCCGCCGGACCCGGCCGTCCCGCATCAGCGCGGAGATGATCCGCCGGGTGGTGGCGTTCACCGGGACCGCCATGCCGAGGCCCACGCCGGCCACGGCCGTGTTGATGCCGACGACGCGCGCGCCGGAGTCGGCCAGCGCCCCGCCGGAGTTGCCCGGGTTGAGCGCGGCGTCGGTCTGGATGACATCTTCGATCAGCCGCCCGCGGGCCGGCAGGGACCGGCCGAGCGCGCTGACCACGCCGGCCGTGACCGAACCGGCCAGGCCGAGCGGGTTGCCGACCGCCACCACCAGCTGCCCGACGACGAGCTGGTCGGCTTCGCCGAGCTCGGCGGGCTCCGGGGTCGGGCCGTTCGCGCGCAGCACCGCGAGATCGGACAGCGGATCCGCGCCCACGACCGCGAACGGAGCCGACGTGCCATCGGAAAACGACGCGGTACCGTTCGTCGCCTGGCCGACCACGTGCGCGTTGGTCAGCAGGAACCCGTCGCCGGTGAACACCACGGCCGAGCCGAGGCTCTCCCCCGTCCCGCCCGGGCCCCGGCGCGGCACCCGCAGGCTGGCGACCTTAGGGGTGAGGCGTTCGGCGACACCGGAAACGATCTGCGAATAGGCGTCCAGCGGGTGACTAGCCTCCATCACATCTCCTGGCCCGTTACACGAATTGATTACAGGATTACATGTAACCATAAAATGACGGGAGGGCTTCCCCGGGCCTGTTCCGCCTGAAGCGAACCGGAGGCCGGGCCGCGGCCGGGGCATCATCGTGGATAGCTAGCGTGGTCAGGTAAGCATTCCAAAGAAAGGTGACTTCGCGGCGTGCCGGGGCCGCTGAATGTGGTTTGATGCCCTGCACCCGGGCCGCGCCGTGCTCCGCGGGCGGAGTTTTCATGATCACGAAGACTT
>Ga0066790_10000889_pt1 | contig 12140 bp, 18 predicted proteins | sample OrgsoiDNA2013050_FD_70963 | JGI IMG/M metagenome (GOLD analysis project Ga0066790, IMG submission 70963) | Permafrost soil microbial communities from the Arctic, to analyse light accelerated degradation of dissolved organic matter (DOM) -... | ecosystem: Environmental > Terrestrial > Soil >...
CCTCGATCGCGCGGCAGTATGTGGGCCGCTTCAAGCCGAGCAGAACGCCTAGCATCGGTGTGGAGAGTGCTTCGACTGCGCAAGCAGCAGCAGCGTTCGTGGCGCTGCTGCACGAGCGGGGCGCTCGCGCCTACATTAAAAGCGTTGAACTTTGCTTCGAACTCTGCTCGACCGGACAGCTGAGGGCAACTGTCCCGACGTGGCTGCTGGGTAAAAGGCGAGGAGCGGGCTCGCCTTCCTGCAATTGCGTGGTTCGGCGACCGAAACCGACGCTAGGCTGCTTTGGGCAGCGTGGTCGTGTTGGTCAACTTCCTTATCCCTACCGACATCATCACTCGCGCGACTCCGCTCATGATCATGCTCACACCCACGAGCGTGCCAATCGCCCAGGCGGAGCTGGATGGCCAGTGGAAACCGATGAACAGCGCCAACAGCAAGGTCACCAGCCCATCGAACAGCACCCAGCCGGCGCCGCGCGCAGGACGCAGGTTGAAGTAGAGCACCACGTCCAGCACGCCCTCGATGAAAAACAGCGATGCCAGCACCAGCGTCAATGAAGCCACTCCCAGGAGTGGATGCATGAGCAGATATCCGCCGAATGCGATGTACGCCAAACCCACCAGCAGCTTCCAGATCAGGCTACCCGCGCCGTGGGCGTGAAACGCCACCGCAAGGTGAACGACGCCGGCGAGGATGATCAGCCAGGCGATCAGCGCGTTGACCGCCAGAGCCGCCAGCAGGGGCGAGCCGATGGCTACGATGCCCAGGATAATCAGCAGAACTCCCCAGACGATGGACCATCCGGAAGCCTGCTTTAGAAGTGAGTCCGTCGATTGTGCGCCCATGTGTGCCTCCTCGGTCTAGTTTCAGGACGGCACATTCTGCTCCCTGGGCACGGTTTTGGCAAGGCGGATTGGTAGCGGATTTGGTCGGAATTCCGGCGCCGGCCCGGGTACATTACGTATCCACGTGGGGGAAGGTGGGCTATCGCTTGAGTGCAATTCTTTGCACGTGGACGGCTTACTTCTTTCCCGCGACCGCTTGCAGGCATTTGCCGAAAAGCTCGAGCAGATGGGCAGCGTACTCTTCCGGCTTGGCCGCCGCTCCGGTGCCCTGGAACCCGACGCCTGACGAAGTCGTTCGGCCGTAACCGGTGGTCATGGCGACAAATTTCATGAGATCGAGTGCTATGTCTTCATTGCGGCGTGATCCAGTGCCCCCGCCCGTTGCTTCCTCCATGAAATGCCTCCCGTGTAGCCGAAAATTGTTTTTTTAGTCTATCGAAGAAAATAAATCTGATAAGAAGCCGATGATAACAGAAGACTTCAGCACCGGGTGGGCGGGGCGGTTGCAAGTCTCAAGGATAGTTTGCCGATTCAGCCAGTAACAGCAAATTTGGGTATTGGTGCAGTTTGAAAAATCCTCTAAAGAATTGTCATTCCGAAGCGCGGGATTGTCGCGCTAGGAATCTGCTGTTTCGCTGCTGGCGGCAAGCAGATTCCTCGCCGATAAAGCTGGCTTCGGAAATGACAACGAGAGGGCGGATCAGTTCACATCCTGGAGCATGGTGTAGGTAAAGCCGCCTGACGGGCTGTTCAAACCCACGAAAGTCCGAACCTGGCCCGCGATGAACGAGAGCGTACCGGTGTCGACGGCGGCGAATTTCTGGCCCACCGACGTAAGTTCGATCTCAAAGTTGCCCGCAGTCAGAGACTGGTAGGTGACGGTCGCGCCAAAGGCTAAATTGCTCAGCGTAGGACTGACGGTACTCAGTGGAGTTCCCGGCGTGACAATATAGACGTCGGCCGGCCCCAGGTTCGGCGACGCATTCACCAGGCGAATTTTGAAATCGCCCGAGGCTGGCGCTGAGTTGTTGTCGGTAAGCACCAGGTTCGCAACAGATGAGGAAAAGTTGAAAGAAATGACGGTCGTGTCGGAACCAGAGGCAAGACTGATGGACTGCTGCAGGAGCGTGGTGCTCGACCCCGAAGGTTCGATGCCAACCTGATGGGAGCCGGACTTCTCGGACAGGTACCCTGTGCTGGTCCCGTAGGCCAGGGTGGTCGACACGGATGTGCTATCCACCAGAACGTCGAGACTGGATTCGTCCGGAACTGCATTCATCAGCCGGAAGCGAGTATTTCCTCCTGAACCGCATCCTGCCGTAAGAAGAATTGTTCCCAGACCGAGGATGCAGGCACACAACGACGTCAACCGCAAGATTCGTCCCACTATCTCACCCCTTGGCTTTGAAAGTTTGGAATTACACGCGAGCAAAAACCGACTGATGCAAGGGGTTCAATGCGGAGTTGCAACGCGCGCGTAAAGAGTGCGTCAAGGGAGGTAAAGTCTTGTAACAGTCGTCGGTCGTCAGTCTTCAGTCCCCAGCATCGGGATGCCGACTTGCTGACGACTGAAGACCGAAGACTGACGACCGACCGCTGCTTTACGAAGTTTTACGTGACTTTACCAAGTCTTTACTCTGTTGCGGATTGCGAAGTGTTCTAACTACCAGATACATTTTTCCGGGAGCCGAAAGCTTTCGACAGTCACACGAATATGAATTGGAGAGTACCTACAATGTGGAATTCAATAGAAACCAAGAGATCCTATTTCAGCAGAGGCGGGCGCAGATCTTTGTTTGCCGCCGCGTTTCTGGCAGCGTTGCTTAGCTTTGGATTCGGCGCCGGCAATGCTTTCGGTCAAGACGCACAGGATGCGCCACCACCTCCGCCAGCCGGTCAGGGAACTGGGCAAGGAACCGGGCAGGGGATGGGAAGAGGCATGGGCCATCGTCCGATGGAGAGCGTGGACGATCAGATCAAGCATTTGAGCAAGAAGTTGAACCTGAGCGATGACCAGCAGGCGAAACTGAAACCCATCTTCGAAGACCAGCAGAAACAGATGGAACAGATGGAACAGATTCGCAACGACTCGTCACTCTCGCGCGAAGACCGGTTCAGTAAGATGCAGGCTCTGCGGCAAAGCTCCGACACTCAGATCAAGGGTGTGCTGAACGAAGAGCAGCAGAAGAGTTTCGACAAGATGCGAGCTGAACAGCAGGAGCGGATGAAGCAATGGCGCCGGGGAGGCGATACTCCTCCTCCACCGCCCAGCAATCCGGACAATCAGTAAAGCGGCATTGGAACCAAGTTTTCTCCCAAGCCTCTGGGCCCGGCAACTCTTTTGCGTCGCCCGCAAGAGGCGACTGGTTCAGGGGCTCCCTTTTTGTGTAGGCCCAAGCGTCGTCGCTCATGCGGGAGTGGCACGGGCGCCAGGGATTGGTAACGGCGCCTATTCGATTCAAAACACCATCTGAATATCGGTCGTTGCCGTTCCCCGCACGAGCGGGGCGCTCTCGCCCACATTGTTTATGCCGCCTTTGGCAGCTCGCACATCAGGGCCAGCAGATTATGCTCCGAGTCCCGGAAATGGGTCATCCACAAATCGTGGGTAGGCATTTTCGCGATCAGATGAGGTGTGTCTTCGAAGTGCGTTCCCAGGCTGAGCATCTGTCGGTGAGCGCTCTCGATATCGGGTACTGTAAAGTACAGAATTGAGCTGGGGTGATCGAACTCCGGTTTCTCGGGGCGGCTGAGCATGAGCCGAACTCCTCGGCAGTCGAAAAAAGCCAAGGTGCCGGCGGTGAACAGCAACGGCAGGCCAAGGATGTCCCGGTAAAACGCAGTGGCGCGCTCAACGTCGTAAACGTTGATCGCGATCTGGCCGAGTTTCGAAATTCCGATGGGTGTGGTTGCGGCAGTCATGGGCAGCCTCCAGGGCGAATTGTTAGTATAGCTAACTATATTTCATGGCCGGACGCAAGCAAAAAAAAACGCCTTTGCCGGCGACATCCGCGGTCGCCGACCGGCTGCATTCCGCGGCCATTCATCTGCTGCGCCGGGTACGCAAACAGGATGCCGCCACGGGCGAGGGCCCGGCCCGGCTATCAGCGTTGTCGGTACTGGTGTTTGGCGGAGGACCGATGACGCTCGGCAAACTCGCCGAGGCCGAGCAGGTTCGACCTCCAACCATGAGTCGCATCGTCAGTGGGTTGGAGCATAGCCGGTTAGTGGAGCGCACGGCCGATGCCAAGGACGCACGCCGGGTTCGGATTCGCGCCACCCCGAGTGGCGAGCGTCTGTTGCACGAGGGCAGGCGGCGCCGAATCGAGTATCTGGCTCGCCACCTCGATGGGCTGAGCCGAAAAGAGCTGGCCACCCTCGAAGAAGCGATCCAATTGTTAGAGGGAATGTTGCGTGACTGGCCGTCGGAAAAATGACGGACCGGATTGCAATCAGGCTAGGTCTCGATTCCCACGTAGCAGATGCGTCCGATCAAGTAATCGTGGACCTTCTTGCCTGGCTCCATGGCCATCACTTCGACCGGATAGGCTTGGTTGTGAGGTCGCAGAACCAGGTGGTTCCCGGCAACCTCCACGTATTTCACGGTGCAGTCTCCGTTGCGGGCGACCGCGTACATATTGGATTCGCCCTTGCGGTAAGGTTTGAGCGAATTGTAGTGGCGGTCAATCAGGACGGTGGCGCCGGGGAGAAGGCGAGGATACATGCTCATGCCCTCGCGCCCGTCGGCACGGATGATCACGAAACGCTCCCAGCTTTCGCGGTCGCCCTCCATTTCGGGGCGCAGCTTGCGCAGGAAACCTCGCTTCATCTTCAGGATGTCCTTCACCTTCATGCTCATGATCAGGGGCTGACGCGCGGCGACTGGCCCGTCCACCAGGAGGACGTTGTCGAACTCATCGTCACTGGGAGGAGCGATGCTGGCGCGCTTGTTGATTTCGCCAGGGTCGAGCAGATCCAGAATGGAAAGGCGTTGTACGTTCAACACCTTGTCCATGCCCTCGACGCTCAGGCCCCGCTTGCGATTCAGGAAGTTCGAAATGTGCGCCTGCTTGAAACCAGTCTCCCGGGCCAGACGCAGACCGGTCAACTCGCCATCTTCGATGCGCTCCCAAAGAGCCTTGCGCAGATTTTCCTGCAGCGCGCGGAACTTCATGGGCAAAGTATAGCACCGCATGTATAGCATATTGCTATTCGGTTATCCGGAAGAACATCTGGAAGGAAATATTTCTTGACTTTGGGAAAAGGAGAGCTATACGATGAGCGCCTTGTATAGCCTTTTTCCTTGAGGGGGAATTCTTTCACAAGAGCCACAACGTCATGTTAAGTAATTCACAATCCGAGAGCGAGGAAAACAATTTCGTGGAATTTCGCCGCAAGGTGCGGGCTGCGGAAATGCTCTCCTCGGCCATGGAGCGGCTATTGCGGGAGCTCCAGTTTACGGGCCGGCTCAGCGTCGTGGTGCAGAACGGCCGCGTGCTGAAATCCGGCTATGAGGAGGGCTATTTCCGCCGGCCGACGGTTTCCTAGGTCAGGGTTTACGCGGATAGTTCCCCATCCGAACAATTACCAGGCACTCATAACTAAATAATCCCAACAGGTCATCGTAAGAAAAACGAGCCCTGTGACCGAGAAATCGGCACAGGGCTTTTTTGTTTTGCTTCTCGGCGGTCAGCCATATGGAGGCGATCATGAAAATCGAAGATCCGGAAGTGGTCCAGTTGGAGCTCAAGTATTGTGAACGTTGTGGGGCGCTGTGGTTGCGCCTTCGGGGCACGCAGGAGATCTACTGCGCACCGTGCGATCTGGAGATGCTGGACTTGCCCTCTCCGCGCAGAGCGACCAGCAGGCCGCGCCTGCCGGGGAACCACAAGATCGAAGTCAGGGCGCAGGCGGGCGATCTATCGGCGTTTTGCGGAAAAGGAGGAACGGCATGACGAATGCACCGAGCCTCAAGGCATCAGATCAGGTGGCGAGCCGGTTGCGTCAGAATGGTGCGCGTGCGCGGTCGCGGTCGCGGGGGCGCGACGCAACCGAAGGCAGCGGGCGCGATCCCGATTTATGGTTATACCGGGAGCGAACCCTGGGCATGCTGAGGAGATATCAGCGGCTATCGGTAGAAGTGGGACGACTGCCCTCGCTGTTGGGCCGGGAGTTTTTCCGGACTCGCGTGACCTCGTATCACGCAGGGACCTTTGAAGATGCGGTAATTTTCGTACACGATGTGGCACGCGGTCTGGCACAACTCGGCGGGTTCGAGAATAAGCTGATTGCGAGGATCGCGCTTCAGGATTACACGCAAAACGAAGCTGCACGTGTGCTGGGCTGCTAGTGGCGCACCGTCGGGCGGCGCTTCCCGGAAGCGCTGGACCGGCTGACGGAAATCTTTCTGAAAGTGGGGTTATTGATTCGGCTGCCGGCGACCGATGTGGCGCGAGCAAATAACTGTCAAGAGGGAGGAATCGAAGAAATTCCTGCAAGTGCTTCTGTCCAGAAGGAATAAAGTTTGCGCATGCATGTCCCATTTCCCCCAGCGGAGTTGCTATTCTAGATTTAGAGATTGAGAAAGGCGAAGTGAGCGGCGCGCTGCAGAGCGCGCCTTTTTTTCTTTGGCGGCGAAATCGGTCGGGGACGAGCGTTGGCATGAAGAAAGCGAAACCGCGAACCGGAACGGCAAGCTCGAAAAAATCTTCGTCAGCAACTTCAGGCCAGCGGAGGCCGATGGATCTGGCGGAAATTCGGCGGCAGATAACGGACCTGGTGGGGAATGGCGCTGTAGGCATGGTCGAGGCCACGATGGAAGAAGTGGGCAAGGGCCACTATCTGGGGATGAAATATCTCTTCGAGATGATCGGACTTTATCCCGCGACCTCGACGGACGACGCGCCTGCGCAGGATTCGTTGGCTGCGACGCTGTTGAGGAGGCTGGGGCTTCCCGAAGCGTCAACCCCGGAGCCAGGAGTTACCAAAGATTCCACAACAACCGCAGCCGCATCGGAGGATGTTTTAGAATGAAAGTCAGTGGTTGGGCGACGGCAGCCGGTCGTTGGTCGCAAGCGGCAAACCGCTTGTCCGCGACCTTGAGCAGCTGCGTTGGGACGCGGACGGTACGGTCACTGGCGAATCCTTCTATACTGCGCGGGGCTTTCAGAATGGACATGACGTGGGTGACTGGCCGCATTGCGGTCGGCGGCGGAATCTGGACGGCAGAGAACATGGCGGCGGTGGCGGGGTCGGGTGTGACCCACATTATCGACATGCAAATCGAATTTGACGACACCAATCTGGCCGGGCCGCACGCCATCGAAGTGTTGTGGAACCCGATTGACGATGATTTTCAGCCCAAGCCTCCCGCGATATTTCAGCGCGGAGTTGAGTTCGCGACCGAAGCGCTCGAACAGGATGAGACGAAGCTGTTCATCCATTGCGCGGCTGGAGTGCACCGGGCGCCGATGATGGCCCTGGCGGTGTTGTGCTCGCTGGGTTGGACGCCGGCGGCGGCGCAGGAGTTGATTGAGAAAGAACGTCCGGTGGTGGATTTTGCGGACGTGTATGTGCGTAGTGTGGAGAGGTTTCTGGACCAGCAAGTGAGAGCGGGGGAGTAAGACACAGGTTCTCTTTTGCCGGTTCCCGGCTGTCAGTCGACTTCTTAGTAAATCCATTACATTTTTCGTGAGGTTCATTCCCTGAAGGGAAAGTTCCGTCCCACGATCTTGACTCAGCAAGGGAGGAAATATGTTCGACGTGCACCGCCGCCCAGTGGGGCGGCTTTTCTACTTGCTGGCATTTCTGTTGGTGGGGCTTGGAGTGTCGTGGGGTCAGACGCTGCCGACAACCACGATCAGCGACGTCGTGTTTCGAGCGGACGGAACGCTTGCGGGTGGAACGCTGCTGATTTCCTGGCCGACATTCAGCACCGCCGCCGGGCAGTCGGTAGCGGCGGGGAGAAAGAGCGTGACCCTGGCATCCGGCGGAGTTTTGTCTGTGGCTCTGGTTCCGAACACGGGTTCTACGCCGGCAGGGACCTTCTACACGGTCGTGTACCAACTGGATGATGGAACAGTGAAGACCGAGTTCTGGATTGTGACTGCAACTTCTCCGACAACGATTGCGGCGGTGCGAACCACTTTGGGGTCGGGGAATTCTGCGGTAACTGGATCGGGCGGCGGACCGTTCGTGAGCAAGGCGGGAGATTCGATGTCGGGCCCTCTGCAGTTGCCGGGAGAAAAAAGCGAGATTCGTCGCGGCGTTTATGACCGCATCGTGAACGCCGCGATCACGGTTGCGATCAGCGCGTTCATTGCGATGCATGATCGCTGGTCGTTTAAGTGACAGTTGCCTGGTTCGGGCTATCGGACAGGACTTCCTGATTCTTCAGTTCTCAGTTCCCGGTTTTTAGTTCTCAGATCTCAAACCACAAGACAATTTATCAAGGAGAAATGTTATGGACTTTCTGTCCAAGCTATTGCAGGGGATTGCCTTTGTGCCTTCGGTAGTTAACGGGATAGAGGGATTGTTTGCCAGCCGATCCGGGGCCGAGAAGAAAAGCGCGGCGATGTCGTTTGTGTCCGCCGCTCTACAACTTGGTGATGCCGTGACTTCCCGTCACATTATTGATCCAGACAAATTCAAGCAAGGCCTGAGCGCGGTGATCGACGGCACAGTCCTCTGCCTGAATGCTTCGACCTGGGCCAAGCCCGGTCAGCCTTAGTTAGCCGATTTCTTCAGTCCAGTTCTCCAGGGTTTTCTTGACCTGGGCCATGAACTGGTCGGCGACCGCGCCGTCGATGAGCCTGTGGTCGTAGCCGAGAGTCAGATGGACGATGGAACGGATCGCGATCGAGTCGTTGCCATCTTCGTCGGTAACCACCATCGGCGCCTTGGTAATTCCTCCAATGCCCATGATGGCCGAGTTGGGCTGATTGATGATGGGCAATCCGAAGACCGCTCCAAACTGACCCGGGTTGGTGATGGTGAAAGTCGAGCCTTCGACTTCTTCGGTTTTCAATTTCTTGCTGCGGGCACGTTCGCCGAGATCGCTGATGCCGCGCTGCAGGCCGAGGAAGTTGAGGTCATCGGCGTTCTTCAGCACCGGAACGATCAGGCCCCAGTCGAGGGCGACGGCGATTCCGAGATTGACGTGGCGATGGTAGCGGATGCTCTCGCCTTCGATCGACGCATTCACGATCGGGAACTGCTGCAGCGCGATGATGGCTGCGCGAGAAAAAAACGGCATGAAGGTGAGGCGAGCGCCGTTACGTTTTTCGAAAGCGGACTTGTTTTTATTGCGCAGCTGAACGATGCGAGTCAGATCCACTTCGAACATGCAGTGGACGTGAGCGCTAGTGCGCCGCGATTCGATCATGCGCTGCGCAATGATCTTGCGCATATGGTTCATGGGCACCAGGTCGCCGGGAACTGACGCCAGCGCGGGAGAGCTGACCTCCGACTTCGCCGAAGGGGCGGCGGGAGTTGCCGTGGCGGCTGCGCCCGGCTCACTCTTCTCCAGAAAAGCGGTAATGTCCTGCTTGGTGATGCGGCCACCCAGCCCGGTTCCGGATACTTGGGCGAGATTGATGTTGTGCTCGCGCGCGATTTTGCGGACCAGTGGAGAGGAGCGGGCGTGGTCCGCTTCTTCGGGCGAAGCCTGGGCTGGCGCAGATTGGGTTGGCGCGGAAGGAACAGGGGATTTGGGTTCGGTTGCCGAGGCAGGTGTTTTCGCCGGAACTGATTCTTTTTTTGCTTGAGGAGGCTGGGCGGCCGGTTTGGCAGCGGCGCTCTCGCCATCCGAAGAAATCGTTCCCACCACCGTGTTTACCTGGACGGTTGCGCCTTCGGCAACTTTAATGTCCTGAAGGACTCCGGAGGCGGGTGCAGGAATTTCGGCGTCCACCTTGTCGGTGGAGATCTCGAACAGCGGTTCGTCGCGCTGCACCTTGTCACCCGGCTTTTTCAGCCATTTGGTGATGGTCCCTTCAAAGATCGATTCGCCCATCTGGGGCATGACGATATCAGTCGGCATAAATCCCTTCCACGCGGGTCTGTTTCGAGCCGCGCAACTCTACAGTATATATATCGGCCAGGGAATCCCGGCTGCGCCATGACGCTAGTCGTGGTGCCCGTGTTGCTCACCTTCCGGATCGACAGCGGGCGGCGCGACCCCGGTGGATTTCTTCCAATAGTCCTGCACCGCAGGCGGCAGTTTTTGGATGCGCGACAGGAAGGCGGTGACTTTCCACATGTCCTGTTCACTCAAAGTCTTGTTCCAGGCGGGCATGCCGGTGTAGCGAACTCCGGTACGAACGGCGTAATAGATATGCCACTCGGGATCATCCAGAGGGTCGAGGATGAGCTGCGGAGGCGGCGGATAGAAGGACCGTTCGAGCGAACTGGGTTTGTTGTCGAGCCCTCCGTGACAAAGGGCGCAATTCATGGTGTAGATTTTCATTCCGTCGATGAGATTTTCGTCAGTCGGCGGCACCGGACTGCTCACCCGCGGGGCGTGGCGCTCCATGGAGGCATCCATGGCGGACATGGCGATGTGGCTTTCGATCTTCGGAGGAGTCGAGTCGGCATTGGTGGGGAGAAAGCCGAGTGTGGCGATGGCCAGACCTCCGAGGAAGAGCAGAAGCAAGATGATAACCGCGCCGAGGATGAAATTACGCATTCTTACCTCCTTGAATAACACTTCACTTATGCTTTTAGAAGACGCAGCTGCGGATTATCTGGCGGAGCTGTTTTGTGCAGGATGGCGCGGGCGTCCTGCGCTTCCGACTCTCTCACCTGCAGCTTGATCCCGCCCAGTATGTGCGAATGCCAGCCGCCGATGCGGAGCATGTTTTCATCATACGCGAAGCATTCGATATCGGCTGACTCCAGCCGGGTGCGGGCCAACAGAAATTCCATCTGACTGTGGAAGATCGCGATGGCTGGCGAGTTTTGCTCGGCCGGACAGCCGGGGGCGGCTGTCCGCACGTGGCCTGTGGAGGCTGCAAATTTCAATATGCTTTGAGGCGGCGCGCCTCCCGCAACACGTCGCTTACCTTGGGGAGGAAATATTCCTCCTGCGGCGGTGAAAACGGGACTGGGGAATCCTGGGCGGCGATACGGACGATGGGGCCGTCGAGATTGTCGAAGGCATCTTCATTGATGATGGCCGCAATTTCGCCGGCGAGGCCTCCGGTGCGGGAGTGCTCGTGCAGAATGATGACCTTGCTGGTCTTGCGCACGGTCTCAGCAATCGCTTCGCGGTCCAGAGGCGAGACCGTCCGCAAGTCCACGATTTCGATGTCAATCCCTTCCTTGCTTAACGTCTCGGCAGCCTCCAGCGCGGTGTAGACCATGGCAGCATAAGTAATGATGCTCACATCGCGGCCTTCACGGACAATGCGCGCCTTGCCCAGCGGCACAATGTAATCTTCCTCCGGCACTTCTTCCTTGATGCGGCGATAAAGATATTTGTGCTCGAAGAAGATGACTGGATTGTTGTCGCGGATGGCGGCCTTGATCAGACCTTTGGCGTCGTAGGCGCTGGCCGGACAAACCACTTTCAGACCGGGCGCGTGCACGAACCACATCTCCGGATTCTGCGAATGGAAGGGGCCGCCGTGAACATTGCCGCCGCTCGGTCCGCGGATGACCAGGGGCGCGGGCGCACCCCAGCGATAGTGAGCTTTGGCAACCATGTTGACGATCTGGTTGAAGGCGCATCCGATGAAATCCATAAACTGGAACTCGGCCACTGGGCGCATACCGGTGAGCGAGGCGCCGAAGGCCGCGCCCACGATGGCGGATTCCGCGATGGGTGTGTCGATGACGCGCTCGGGGCCGAAGCGGTCGATGAAGCCATCCGTGACTTTGAAAGCGCCGCCATAGATGCCGATGTCCTCGCCGAGACAGAAGACGGTGGGGTCGCGCTCCATCTCCTCCCAGATGCCCTGGCGGATGGCTTCGAGATAGGTTAGTTGGGGCATTGGTTGGCGCTCCACGCAGAACACAAGGTCCCTCGACTGCGCAGCCTGGCCGCTTCGCGGCCGGTTGCTCCGCTCGGGATGACACAGAGTGGAGGATTCATTTCAAATGTACTGCTGCTATCGTGTCTCTGGGGCCGGCAGCAAGCCCCTTTCTGGTTTTCGGTGCGCCGTACTTGGGCTTGATTTCGTGACAGCCGCTCTCGCAGTACACGCCACCTGCCGCTGATTCTGGTTCCGGCATTGGGCTGGCGACTGCGAACTCGCGATCGGACTCGAGTTGTTGATCAACATCAGCGATCAGTTC
>Ga0066790_10000890_pt1 | contig 12134 bp, 10 predicted proteins | sample OrgsoiDNA2013050_FD_70963 | JGI IMG/M metagenome (GOLD analysis project Ga0066790, IMG submission 70963) | Permafrost soil microbial communities from the Arctic, to analyse light accelerated degradation of dissolved organic matter (DOM) -... | ecosystem: Environmental > Terrestrial > Soil >...
CCGCCGCGAGCATGTCCGCGTGGCCCAGAACTCCGAACAGGGCATCGGCGTGCTCGGCGAACGCGGCGCACAGGCTCGGGTCGAGATGGCCGCCGGCCCGTCGGGCGAGCTCGTGGCGGGCCTCGCTCTCGCCGCCCTCCGCATGCGCGATCACGGCCTGCTCGGCAACGTGGGCGATGCGGGCGGGGAGGGTCAGCTGCTCACCCGTGAGCCCGTCGGGGATGCCGTATCCGTCCCAGCGCTCGTAGACCTGATCGAGGGCGAGGATCGCGCTTGCGGAGATACCGAGCCGGCGGCCGAGCGCCTGGCTGACCTCGCAGCCCGAGCGCGCGGCGTATACGCCAACCGTCGGCGTCTTCGCCACGACCAGCGCCAGGAGCGCCGGCTGGCGTACTCCGGCCCAGTCGCCGAAGCGGGCGGCGAACGTCTCGGGGTGGCCGGGGTCGAGCACCTTGAGTGCCCGCTGGAACATGACGTCGTCGGCGAACATCGCCGCGTTCTCCGGCGCGTGCGCCGTGCAGCCAATCGCCCTGAGCAACGAGGCATGGAACACGGCCCGGCGATCGACGAGCCCGAGGTCGAGCGCCTCGGCGAACGCGCTGGCCAGCGCACACGTCCGCAGGCCCTTCTCGAACGGTAGGCCCGAGCCGAGGTCCGTGGTCAGCGACAGGGCGCCGAGGATGTCGGCCACGCGGACTTGGGGGCGAGCCGGACACGTCGGAGCGCATGTCTTTAGTCAGCCGAGTCGGTGCAACCCGTCTATGCCCGGCCCGCGGGTGCGCCAACAGCGGCGATGCGCCACGGCTCGTCGGCCGGCCCGTCGAGGGCGAGCGTCCAGCGCTCGGTGAACTTCACCGCCCGCGACTGGCTGCCGGCCACGACCGCGGCGGTGTCGCGGTCCTCGATGTAGCGGCGGCCGGTGAGCTGGACGTCGATGGTCATCGTCGGCGGCTCGGACGCGGCGTCGAGCGAGACGATCTCGATGTGACGCACGTCGAGGCCGCGAACGACCAGCCGCGTGCGCGCGCTCGGGTCGCCCGGATGCAGCATCTCGCGTGCGGCCTCGGGGCGTGAGACGGCCAGCAACGAGCCGTCGTCGCCGTCGATGGCATCGACCCACGCGGCGACGGCGCGCCGGGCGGCGACCTCGAGGATGTCGGGCGCGAACCGGCCGTCGGCCACCGACAGGTCGAGCGCCGCGGCGCGCCCATCGCCGGTGAAGTCGAGATCGGCGACCTCGGCGATCTTCGTGCCCTCGGGCACGGCGTCCTGCACCGCGCCCTGGACCAGGGCCTCGTCGTGCATCGCCTGCTCATCGGCCCACGGCGAGGCCACGACCCCTTCGGTCAGCTGGTGGGAGCCCTCGGCGCCCTGCTCGATCGACTGCAGGATCCAGTCCCCGTCGCGCTTGACCAAGGTCCAGAACTCACGGACGCGGCTCGTGTCCCCGGCCGCGTCGACGCGCCCGACGCGCTGGCCGTAGGCGTCCTCGACGTAATCGCGGAGCTTGGCCTCGATCCGCACGACGACGCGGTCAGCGCGATCATCGCCCCGGTTGGTGAGCCCGACGTACTCGACCGTCGGCTGCCCCACCGCCGCTACGCGGTTGTGCCAGCCCTTCCGGTCGAAGTCGTCCAGGCGTCGCTCCCACTCGGCCAGCAGCTCCGGCGCCACGAGCCCGCGCAGGCGGACGCGGTCGCGCGCGTCCCAGGCCGACTGGATCTCCAGGAACAGCTTCGACGCCTGGGCGCGGACCGCGTCGGGCGCGAACGCCACGTCGTCCTCGGCGGCCTCGGCCGCCGCCAGCTCCACGCGGCGCTCGCGGTGGGCGACCGTACGCCGCGAGGCGGTGCCCGCGCTCTGCTGACTCCGCCACCACATCATCACTCGTGGGAGGACGAAGAACACGATCACCAGGACGAGGATGAACAGCAGCAGGCCGCCTCCGCCGCCGACGGGGATGAAGAAGAAATGCCCGTGACCGAACCCGCCGAACCCGCCGCCGCCGCGCCCGAAGCCGCTGAAGCCGGAGCTGCCGCCGCCCGCGCGTGCGAGCGCGTCGGGTGCGAGCAGCAGGACCGATGTGATCGCCGCCGCCGGCACGCCCAGCGCTCGGCGGCTCACCGCCCGGCCGCCCTGTGCGCGGATGCGCTCCTGTGTCGCCTGCCGGTTCACCTGACCAAGGCTAGCGCGCCGCGCCGCGCTCGCCCGCCGCATCCGACCTTGAGGCGAGAGTCGCGGGGCCCCACCGGCGGATACCCGGTGACGACCGTTCACACAGGCTGTCATACGGATCGGGTGATGCCCGGCAGGGCCGCTCGCGTCACATTCAGGCCAGGACCAGGCAAGAGAGAACCAACAGGCCGCCGAAGCCGGGGGCCGCGAAGGAGGCAACGGTATGAAAGGTGCAGGTCGAGTCGTTTTCGTCGCGATCCTGCTGATGATCGCGGGCGTGCTCAACATCATCTACGGCATCGCCGCAGTGGGCAACGCCCACTTCTTCGACAACACCCAATACGTGTTCTCGAGCCTTCACACCTGGGGATGGATCACGATCATCCTGGGTGTGATCCAGCTCACCGCCGGGTTCTCCCTGATCGGCGGCGGAGGCTACGGCCGCGTGATCGGGATCGTCGCCGCGACGTTGGGCGCACTCGAGTCGCTGCTGTCGATCGGCGGCGCCCACCCGTGGTGGTCGCTGGCGATCTTCGCGCTGTGCATCTACATCCTGCACGGCCTGATCGTGTTCGGTGAGGAAGAGGAGCCGGCTCGACGGTAGTCGCGCCGCTGCAAGCCCGGCCTCCCGTGGGCCGGGCTTTCCGTGGTCGGATACTCTGCGCACTATGGACGACACCCCGGCTCTGGGCCGCATCGAGTCCCTCGTGCACGAGGAGCACGCTCTGCTCGACCGCGAGCAGACCGATGCGGGGAGCGAGGAGGCCCTGGCGGCCGACCGCCTGCGCCTGGAGCAGATCTCGGTGGAGCTCGACCGCTGCTGGGATCTGCTGCGTCAACGACGGGCGCGCCGGAACGCCGGTCAGGATCCGGACGAGGCCGAGGTCCGCGACGCCGATACGGTCGAGAAGTATCTGCAATAGGCCGACGTGGACCAGGGGCTCGGTCTACCTGCCGGCGTGACAGCGTGCCTGTTCGACCTCGACGGCGTGCTCACGCAAACGGCCAAGGTGCACGCCGCCGCGTGGAAGCAGACGTTCGACGAGTACCTGCAGCGGCGGGCGGCTGAGCGGGGCGAGGAGTTCATGCCCTTCGATCCGGTCGTTGACTACGACGAATACGTGGACGGCAAGCCGCGCGCCGACGGGGTTCGATCGTTTCTCACCGCGCGCGGGTCAGGGCTTCCCGAGGGCACGCCCGAGGATCCGCCGGACGCCGAGACGATCGCCGGCATCGGCAACCGCAAGAACGAGATCGTGCTGACGATGATCCACGACCAGGGCGTGGAGCCGTATGACGGCTCCGTGCGCTACGTCAAGGCGGTCCGCGTCGCGGGCCTGCGGCGGGCCGTCGTCTCGTCGAGCACCAACTGCCGCGACGTCCTTGCCGCGGCCGGAATCGACGATCTGTTCGAAGAGGTCATCGACGGTCATGTGGCCGAGCGCGAGCATCTGAACGGCAAGCCGGCGCCGGACACCTTTCTCGCCGGGGCGCGGGCGCTGGGCCTGGACCCGGCCGAGGCGGCGGTGTTCGAAGACGCGCTGGCCGGGGTGCAGGCCGGGCGTGCGGGCAACTTCGGCTTCGTCGTCGGCGTCGATCGCGTCGGGCAGGCCGACGCGCTGAAGGCCCACGGCGCCGACGTCGTTGTGCGTGACCTGGCGCAGTTGTCGGACGGATCGTGATCCAGCAGCCGGCATTCCCGGTCGAGCCGTGGGCGGTGCGCGAGACCGAGCTGCACCTGGACCAGCTCGCCCAGACCGAGTCGGTGTTCGCGCTCTCCAACGGGCATATCGGGCTGCGCGGGAACCTCGACGAGGGCGAGCCGTCCGGTTTGCCCGGAACGTATCTGGCCGGTTTCTACGAGGTCCGGCCGCTCCCGTACGCCGAGGCCGGGTACGGCTTTCCAGAAGCCGGCCAGATGGTCCTCAACGTGACCAACGGCAAGATCCTGCGTCTGCTGGTCGAGGACGAGCCGTTCGATGTGCGCTATGGGACGCTGCGCAGCCATGAGCGGGTCCTCGACCTGCGCGCCGGCGTGCTGCGCCGGACGGCGGCGTGGGTCTCGCCGACGGGCACCGCGGTCCGTGTCAGCTCAACCCGGCTGGTCTCGTTCGCCCAGCGCGCCGTGGCCGCGATCCTGTACGAGGTCGAGCCGCTCGAGCAGACGATCCCGGTGGTGGTTCAGTCCGAGCTGTTCGCCAACGAACCGCTGCCCGATACCGAGGCCGATCCCCGCGCGGCGGCGATGCTGAGCGCTCCACTGCGCTCCCTGTACTCGGCCGCGCGCGAGACGCGTGCGGTCCTGGCCCACGCGACGACGGCCAGCGGGCTCACCATGGCCGCGGCGATGGACCACGTGATCGATGGGCCGGAGGGCACGGCCGCGAGCGAGGAGAGCTTCGAGGATCTCGCCCGCGTGATGGTCAGCGCGGAGATCGCTCCGGACCGGCCGCTGCGGGTGGTCAAGTTCCTCGCCTACGGGTGGTCGAGCCAGCGATCGATGCCCTCGGTTCGCGACCAGGTCGCGGCGGCGCTCGCCGAGGCGCGCCACACGGGCTGGGACACGGAGACGTTCGTGCTGCCGGTGCTCACCTACACCGCGCCCCATGCGGCTCGCGATGCGCTGTGCTGGCGCCACGCGACGCTCGACCTGGCCCGCGAGCGGGCCCAGCAGATCGGCGTTCAGGGCGCCGCGTTCCCGTGGCGCACGATCCGCGGGCAGGAGTGCTCGGGCTACTGGCCGGCGGGCACCGCGGCGTTTCACATCAACGCCGACGTGGCGGATGCGGTCGTGCGCTATCAGGCGGCGACCGGTGACGAGGCATTCGAGCGCGACACCGGACTCGAGCTGCTGGTCGAGACGGCTCGGCTGTGGCGTGTCCTCGGCCACCACGACGCGGTCGGCCGGTTCCGGATCGACGGCGTCACGGGACCCGATGAGTACAGTGCGATCGCCGACAACAACGTCTACACCAACCTGATGGCCCAGCGCAATCTGCGCGCGGCGGCGGAGGCTGCCGAGCGCCAGCCGGACCTCGCCGCCAAGTTCGGCGTCGACGACGAGGAGACGGCCGGCTGGCGCGACGCGGCGAAGGCGATGCTGATCCCCTACGACGCGGCGCTCGGTGTCCATCCCCAGGCCGAGAGCTTCACCCAGCACAAGGTGTGGGACTTCGAGCACACCTCTCCCGAGCAGTACCCGCTGCTGCTGCACTTCCCCTACTTCGAGCTGTACCGCAAGCAGGTGGTCAAGCAGGCCGACCTGGTGATGGCGTTGTACCTGCGCGGCGATGCGTTCACCGCGGAGCAGAAGGCGCGCAACTTCGATTACTACGAGGGACTGACCGTGCGCGACTCGTCGCTGTCAGCGTGCATCCAGTCGGTGATCGCGGCCGAGGTCGGGCACCTGGAGTTGGCCTACGACTATCTCGCCGAAGCAGCGCTGATGGATCTCGACGATCTCGAGCACAACACGCGCGACGGGCTCCACATCGCGTCGCTCGCCGGGACGTGGATCGGTGCCGTCGCGGGGCTCGGGGGCATGCGTGACCATGGCGGGATTCTGAGCTTCGCCCCGCGCCTGCCCCAGACGCTCACCCGGCTCGCGTTCCGGGTCTGCTACCGCGACCGCCGGTTGCTCGTGACCGTCGAGCCCGACCAGGCGACCTACACGCTGACCGGCGGCGCACCGCTCGAGTTCGTGCATCACGGCGAGAGCGCGACCGTCCATCACGGGCGGTCGCTGAAGCGGGCGATCCCCGCGCCCCGGGCCCGCGAGGCCCCGAGCCAGCCGTCCGGCCGCGCCCCGGCGCGCCGAGGAGTGCAGCGATGAGCGCGTCCCCGATCGATCGGCTGCTGGGCGCGCTCGATGCGATCGATCTCGACGGGGTGATGGCGCTGATGGCGCCCGGATGCCGGCTGCTGACCGCGGACGGCCATCGCGCCCAGGGGGCCGCCGCCGTGCGCCGACTGCTCGGCGACTTCCTCGCCACGCTGCGCTCGACGGAGCACGTGATCACCGCCCACTGGCACCAGGACAACGTCTGGATCGCCGAGGTCGAGGCCACCTATGAGCTGCAGGACCGCATGCGGCTCAGCCGGCTTCCCCGCGCCTTCGTGCTGCGGGACGGACCCGACGGCGTCATCGACGTCCGCGTCTACGGTGCCCACGAGCGCCCGCTCGTCGAGCACCGTACCGGCGAGGAGGGGCTTTGGGTCCAGAACCGCTGGATCCCGCCGCTGTGACTCAGGCGACGCCGTGCGCCGGGTCGGGGACGCTCTCCTCCGCGACTGGCTCGAGGTCTTCCTGGAGCCCCCGATGCAGGCCGAGCAGCGCGACGATCGCCCCCGCGGCCATGACCGCGGCCATGACGTAGAAGACCGAGCGCGTCGCGTAGGCGAAGTCCAGTCGGATGAAGTGGGGGATCGAGGCGACAGAGCCGGCGCTGCGCGATTGGGAGATGGACGACGCCTGGGCGGCGGCGGCATGGGCCGGGACGCCCTGGGCGATCAGGGAGGTGGTGATCCGCGAGCGCATCTGCGAGACGAGGATCGTGCCGAGGATCGCCAGCCCGAGGCTGCCGGCGTAGTTGCGCACGGTCTGCGTGATGCCGGTCGCCTCGCCGTAGGCGTACCGGGAGGCGCGATTGACCGCGTCGGTCTGGGCCGGTCCGAGCATCAGGCCCATCCCGGCTCCCGCGAGGATGATGTACCACTGCTGCGAGCTCAGGCTCAGGTCGGTGACCTTTCCCGCCCACAGATAGAAGCCCACGGCACTGATCGCGCAGCCGAGCACGACCGCGCGCTTGGCCCCCGACCGGTCGAGCATCCGGCCGCCGAGCTGGGCCGCCACGACGAACCCGATGAAGAAGTAGAGGATGAACAGCCCGGCCTCCGAGGCGGACTTGCCGAGTGCGATCTGGGCGTACTCGCTGGCGAAGAAGAACACCGGCAGGAACACCAGCATCGAGACGGCGAGGACGAGGTTCTCGACCAGGAACGGCCGGATGCGGAAGATCTCGACCTGGATCAGCGGCGATGGGGTACGACGCTCGACGAAATAGAACGCAACCAGGAGGATCACGCCGAGCACGATGCACAACCACGTCCCGGGGTTGCCCCAGCCCCAGATCGCCGATTCCTGAAAGCCGAACACGCTGAGCGCCACGCCGCCGGCGATCAGCACCAGCCCGCGATAGTCCATGCGCGCGGGCTTGTGCACCGTGGTCGGCTTGGCCAGCGCGATCAGCACGAGCGCGACAATTGCCACCGGGACGTTGACCCAGAAGATGGCCCGCCACGTCCACTGGGTCAGGTAGCCGCCCAGGATCGGGCCGATCGCCGTCAGGCCTCCGGCCACCCCGAAGAAGATCGCCAGTGCTCTCCCACGCTCGCGCAAGGGGAATGTCTGCACGACGATCGCGATCGCCGCCGGGAACATGATCGCCCCGCCGGCCCCCTGGATCACGCGGAACGTCACGATCCAGGCCTCGGCCAAGCTGCCCTTGGGAGTGAGCCCGCACATCACGGACGCCAGTGCGAACACGATCACGCCCAGCACGACCATCTTGCGGTGACCCACGGTGTCGGCGAGCCGGCCGCCGAACGCGAACAGCGCCGCCAGGGACAGCAGGTAGGCGTTGATCGCCCACTGCATGCCGGTGTCGGTCAGTCCCAGCTCTCGCTGGATCTGCGGCGCGGCGATCGACACGATCGTCTGATCGATGAACGTCATCGCCACGGCGAAGACCATCGCCGCCAGCACCAAGCCCTTCGAGCGCCCACCGGTGGCGCCGTTGGCCGTCATGCCGCTTGCCTCCGAGGTCCCGTCATGGTCAGGTCCGGGCGAGGGTACTCCGGCGCCGCGACACGGTCAACGGGTGCGAGCGCATCGCTCGTCAATGCCGCGAGCGAGCGCGGAGCGACCGTGGGCATAGGCGATGAATCGGCGTCTCTGGCGCAGTCTTGAGTCACGAAACCGATGCACCCTCCGGCCGGCCGCCCGGGCCTCGAGGTCGAGCTGGGCGCGCACCCCACACCGTCTCGATGCCCGCCTGCTCGGCGGCGAGCGCGACGTCGATCGCCTCGCCGTCGGGGCGATCGAGCCAGAACGGCAGCGCGACGCCGAGCGAGGCGCTCAGAGCAGCGCCGTCTGCGTCGGCTGGCCGACGAGCAGCCGGCCGGTCAACTCCCAGCTGGTCGGGTTGACCTGGAAATGAGCCGTCGCGGTATGGGCGTCCCGGAAGCGGCGCTGCAGTGGTGAGTCCTCGTAGATGGCCGAGCCGCCGCCGAGGTCGTACATCGAGCGTGCGACCTCGGCCGAGGTGCGCACCGCGTGCGTGGCCGCCAGCCGCAGCCCGGCCCGGAGCTCGACCGACACCGCCGCGGGGAGCTGCGCCGCCTGCCATGCCTCCCCGATCGCCTGGTAGTAGAACGCCCGGGCGGCCCGGAGCGCTGCCTCCGCCTCGGCCACGGCCGCCTGCGTCGCCGGCCGCTCGGCCAGCGTGCGGCTCGACCCCCGGCCGATCTTGCCGGCCGCCAGCTCGACGAGGTCCTCGATCGCACCGCGCGCGTTGCCCAGCGCGGCGGCGGCGATCGAGAGCGCGAAGAAGCCGAAGACCGGGAAGCGGTAGAGCGGCGCATCGACGGTCAGGCGACCATCGAACAGCGACAGTGTCCGGCGCATCGGGACGAACACGTCGTCGGCGACGGCGTCGTGGCTGCCGGTGCCGCGCAGGCCACTCGTGTGCCAGGTGTCGGGGATCTCGAGCTCGCCGGTCGGGATCCCGACCACGCGCAGGACCGGCGGGCCGGATTCCCGGGGCGCACCGGTGTCGAGAACACATCCCGCGAACAGGTAGTCGGAGTGCGTGATCCCGCTGCAGAACCGCCACCGGCCCGAGACGCGCAGCCCGCCGTCGACCGACCGCGCGGTGCCGCTCGGCGCCCAGACCCCCGCCGCCACTGCGTCGTTGCGGCCGAAGACCTCGGTCGCGCCCTCCTCAGGCAGATAGGCCGACAAGAGGCTGCTGGTGGCGGCGATCGACACACACCAACCGGCCGAGGCATCCCCGCGGGCGATGATCTCCGCGCACCCCAGCGTCACGGCCGGTGGGGCCTCGAGGGCGCCGAGCGCGGCCGGCGCGCCGGCGCGCAACAGGCCCGAGGCCCGAAGGCTCGAGACGAGCTCGTCGGGGAGTCGCCGCTCCTGCTCGGTGCGAACCGCGAGCGAACGCGCGAGCGCGCCCAGCTCCTGCGCTGCGCGGTCCAGATCTCGGTCAGTGCGCACGGCGGTGTCGCTCATGGGCTCTCCCATGCGCGGACTATATGGCGCTGCACTCCGGCCGCCTGGACGGACGCGTTTCGTCAGGTCGCGGGCGGCGTCATCCGCTCGACCTCATCACCGCGGCCGATCAGCACGTCCGCGACCATCGCCGCCGGGAACAGTCCGTGCTCGACGACGCCGATGGTGGCCGACAACCGGGCCGCGAGCGCGTCGGGATCGTCGAACTCGCCGTCGTAGTCGGCGATCACCCCGGCGTCGGGACTGCGCGGGACGTCGCGCAGCCGCACCGGCTGCAGGTGGCGGAGGGTGGCGGCAAGGCCGAACTCGGCCAACTCGACCGGGATCGGCGGGGTCAGGCGCTCGACGAGCTTGTCGGAGGACACGATCACCACGAAGCGGTCGGCCGCCGCCGCGACCGCCTTCTCACGCGTGTGCGCGGCACCGCCTCCCTTGACCAGCCAGCCCGACGGCGCGACCTGGTCGGCCCCGTCGATCGTCACATCGAGCCTGGCGGGCGCGTCGAGCCCGGCGAACGAGACGATCTCCATCCCCAGCTCGCGAGCCGCGTGCTCGGTGGCCAGCGAGGTGGCCACGCAGCGCAACTCGAGTCCGCGGGCGGCCAGGGCCGGAAGCACGTAGGCGACGGTCGATCCGGTACCGAGCCCGACCGTCATGCCGTTCTCGACGAGCTGCGCCGCGGCTTCCGCCGCGATTCGCTTCTCGTGCTCGATGTCGCTGGTCGGTGCGCTCACATCGCCGTCCCGTGGCCGGGTCTCAGATCCTGCCTGCGCATGCCTCCTCGGAACATACCTGTCTGCGTTCACGGAGGATTGACCCGTGCCGACCCATTGCGCGAACGTGACCTCCTCGATGCTGCGCTCGAGGTCGCGGGGACCAGCTCACCCGAGCAACCACTATGTGTAGGTGACGAGGTTGTCGCGGAGGTGGTGAGGCGCCTCGCGCGAGCGCAGCCACCCAGCAACGGCGCGATCTCCCAACTGACCGGAACGTTACGCTCGGATTTCCTCGTTCTCAGCGGAGGGGGCGGGATTCGAACCCGCGGTCCGCGTGAACGGACTCCGGTTTTCAAGACCGGTGCATTCGACCGCTCTGCCACCCCTCCGGGGTCCGCGCACGCGATGCTAGCTCTACACTCCCGCCAGCACCCGGGAGAGGTGGCCGAGTGGCTGAAGGCACTCGCCTGCTAAGCGAGTATGGGGGTCAAACTCCATCGCGGGTTCGAATCCCGCCCTCTCCGTTCCCGACACTCGTAGGTCAATCGGATACTCCGTCAGATGGCCTGCGGCCTCAGGTTTCCGGCGGATGGTGATCCGGATCGAGGCGCAGGCCTCCGTTGGCCGGCGAGTAAACGCTGACCTCGCCGACGGCCCAGCGGATCAGATATCGCGGCCTCGGGTCGCGGCGCATGACCTCCTGAGCGATCGACCTTGAGTGCGTGGATCGGGAAGCGCAACAGGTGGTGTAGGGACGAGAAGCCGGGTGCCTAAGTCGTCCAGCGCGAGTCGCACGCCGAACTCGTCCAGCGCCGCGATCGTCACCACGGAGGTGCTCGCGGCGTCGACCAGCACGCACGCAGTCCGAACGGGAACACGATGAAATCGAGCACCTCGCTGAGCGGCGCCCCGGTCGCGATCAACTCCAGTGCCCGCTGGTGCCCGCGGGGCCAGGGCGAGGTTCGACAGATCGTCGGCCGAAACCGGCGATCGCGCGACCGCTCCAAGGGCATCGAGCCGACCAGCGCGCCGGTTGTCGAGAGCGCTGCGCAGATGTTCAGGCGGGGCCTGAGCTCAGCGGGATTTCGGCGCGGTGCCGAAGACGTGATCCCAGAACGGCGCGCTGACCCCATAACCGCGGTCGTGGTCCTGGAAGTGGTGGCGCATGTGGAGCTCGCGCAGCTTCTTCCCCAGCGCGCTGCTCGGCCGATGATGGTGCACGTGGTAGTGCAGCATGTCGTAGGCCAGGTAACCGGCGAGGAAGCCCGCGCCGAAAGGGAGGAAGGCCGGGCTGCCCAGCACGGCGTAGAAGCCCCAGATGAACAGCGCCGCCAGCGGGACGCTGAGCGACGGAGGCATCACGAGCCGCATTGGGTCGTTCGGATGATCGTGGTGGACGCCGTGGATGATCCAGTGCAGCCGGGCGCCGATTCCCTTCTCGGGCTCGAAGTGGAACACGATCCGGTGCAGCCAGTACTCGGTCAGCGTCCAGAACAGGTATCCGCCCAGCACCCAGGCCACCGCGGCAACGCCGACGCCGTGGACGAAGCCCTCGACCAGCAGGATCGTGATCGCGGGCAGGAACAGGACCGGGGGTACGCTCGGGTGAACGCGGGACAGCTTGTCCAGCAGATCGTTGTCGAACATCCGCGGGGAGGCGCGAAGGGCCTCGCTGCGACTCAGACCTGAGACTTCATCGGCTTCGCTTGTGGCCATGGCGGAAAGGATAGCCACCGAGAACGGTGCTGGCCATCGCGGCGGGCCTCGGATCCCCTCGACCCAGGGCTCAGCCCTCGTCCTGTTCGTCCAGGGGGCGGCGAGACTCTGGGCTGGGGTGTCATCCTTGGGCGAATGGCCAGCCGCGAGCCCGCTCACTGGTGGGACGTCCGCCGGGCGCAGAACCTGAAGCCCGCGACCTATCGATGTCCGCTGTGCGGCCG
>Ga0066790_10000893_pt1 | contig 12129 bp, 12 predicted proteins | sample OrgsoiDNA2013050_FD_70963 | JGI IMG/M metagenome (GOLD analysis project Ga0066790, IMG submission 70963) | Permafrost soil microbial communities from the Arctic, to analyse light accelerated degradation of dissolved organic matter (DOM) -... | ecosystem: Environmental > Terrestrial > Soil >...
GTAGCCATGCAGGAAGAACTGGCCGATCTCTCCTGGACCGAGTTGTTCTTCGGAACCGCATTCCTCGCTGCCGGGTCCCACGGCCCTAGAACCTTCGGTGTATGACCGCGGGAAGCGGCCATCAGTGACCGTGGGCTAAGCAAGCGTCCTCTCACCTGAGGCCCGACGCGGACGCGAAGCTTGGCGGACGAGTCGATCCAGCGCGTCCAGGCGGCGTGCAGAAGGCTCGATCAGAAGGTTCAGCTCGGCCGCAGGGCGGAGGCTGGCTCGGCGCGGCAGGCGCTCTGGAGGGCTGGAATATCGAGCGGGTGCATGTAATAGTTCCCGAGGGGTTCGACGATCCCGGCCAGCCTACCGGCGGCAACATCTACGACCGGCGCGTCTGCGCCGGAATGGCCGAGGCCGGATGGGATGTGCTGGTCACGACCGTCGCCGCGGCGTGGCCGGTACCCGGCCCGGGCGCCCGCGCCGACCTGGCCCGCATCGTTTCCGCCATCCCGGACGGTGCCACCGTCCTGATAGACGGGCTCATCGCCTCGCCGGCCGCCGCGCAGCTGCTGCCACACACCGGCCGGATACGTATGACAGTGCTGCTGCACATGCCACTGGCCACCGTCCTCGAGCCCCACCATGATGCCAGCGGGCAGCGCTCGGAACGGGTCGTGCTCCGCGCGGCCACGGGCGTGGTCGCTACCAGCGAATGGACCCGTCAGCAGGTACTAACCCGATACGCGATCCCGGCCCGCCAGGTGCACGTCGCCCGGCCCGGCGTCGATCGGGTCGCTGCCCCTGCCCGACCCGTCCGCGGCCACCTGATCTGCGTCGGAGTCCTCAGCCGCCACAAAGGGCAGGACCTCCTCGTCGAGGCGCTCGCCGACCTTCCTGAGCGGGACTGGCATTGCGTGCTGGCCGGACCGCTCGACCGCGACCCGGACTTCGTCGAGCAATTGCAGGCCCGTATCACGCGCCTCGGCTACGGCCACCGCGTCCGGCTCACCGGCGTCCTGACGGGCGCGGCGCTCAGCCACGCGTACACCACCGCCGACCTGCTCGTCGCGCCGTCCCGGTCGGAGACCTACGGCATGACCGTCACCGAAGCGCTCGCCCACGGCCTACCCGTCATAGCCGCCGCTGTCGGTGGGCTACCCGAAGCGCTCGGCTCCACCGCCGATGGCACCCGACCCGGCCAGCTGGTCCCTCCCGGCGATCCGGCTGCCCTCGCCGCCGCGCTCGGAGACTGGCTGGGTGACGAGCGACACCGACACCGGCTACGGGCCGCCGCACGACACCGGCGGTCGACCCTGCGCGGCTGGGACCAGACCACACAAGAGGTAGCGAACGCACTGACCGCCCACGGGTGCCGTAAGCCTGTGCCGCCCGGCGTGGACAACCACTCTGACAAGACCAGCGGCCCGGCTCGGCCTTGACCTGCGTCAGGCTCCAACCATGGGCGCATGACGAACCACGCGGCAAGCCAGGCACCACCTGCGGCTGTCTCCGTCACCGGGCTGCGCAAGTCGTTCGGCGGCACCTTACCGTGCTGTAGCCGCTCTGCAGGATCCGGCCGGTGAGAGTGACCTGACCGCCGGCGCAGGACGCAAACACGGTGTCGGCGCTCGCCGCGAACGTGCCGGTGTCAGTGCCGGTGTCAGTGCCGGTGGCTGGCGGCCGGCCGCGTGCCGGCTCGGGAATGCCCAGGGGAGCGAGGGACTGATCATGCGAGCCAGCGCATAAGCACTTGATCGTCCAACGCCCGCTATTCGGCATGTGACCGGTTGTCGCGAGCTAGACAGCCGGAGCAGTCGGCGCTGCGGAATCCAGTCCGCTGAGGGAGCGGTCGGCGGCGAGCCGGGAGACGAAGCGATGGGCATTGGCCACAAGCTCGGTTCCGGCCTCGTTCCGGAACACCACCTCCTCATCACATCCAGGTCACCAGCACCCGAGCGGTTCGCCAGGCCACCCGGCTTGTCCCAGACCGCGTGCCGTTCATACTGCCCGAACACCACCGACGGGTCCTGGCCGCGGATGCCGTTGGGGATGCGGGCTAGCCCGGCAGCCCGCAGCACGCACCTCATTAAGCCGGCATCCGTCCAGCGAACGGACAGATCAGCCTGATCCGCGCATCCAAGCTGATGAGCGCCAACGGGCCGTGGGCCATCCATATCGGCGGCGATGCGCGCCAGGTTGGGGTCGAGCGCCGGTCACGCGGAGTGATACAACCTGTGACCCTCGCCAGGCCCGGCCAGCGCTCAGCCTCCGTCGAGTGCGCCGAGCACCAGGTCGGCGACCTGGCCGGGCTGCTCCAGGTACGGCTGGTGCGCCACCCCGGGCAGCTCGCAGTAGCGGCCTTTGACCAGGCGGCCGGCTAGCTGGCGGCTGCGGGCGAGCAGGAACGGGGCGTCAAGCTGGCCGCAGGCGACCGTTACCGGGACCCGGACCTCGGCCAGGCGGCGCCACGCGTCCACGCTGCTGCCGCCCTCCTCCTCCCGCGCGCCGTTGCGCAGGATGATCGCGTTCATGTCGGTCGCCAGCGCCCTCGCCTCGCCGCCGACCCGGCCCTCGGGCGACGACGGCCCATCCAGCCACAGCCAGGTCTCCAGGCGGTTGACCTCATCGAGGTTCCCGGCGGCGATCGCCGCATCCAGCAGCGCGTCGAACCGCTGGGTGTCCGGGTCAAGCGCAGGCTCCGGCGCGCCGCTCACCGCCGTCCCCATCAGCACCAGGCCCGCGACCCGGTCCGGCACGAGCAGCGCGGCATCCAGCGCCAGGCCGCCGCCGGCCGAGGCGCCGGCCAGCCACGCCCGCCCGGCCTCCTCCCGGTCCAGGACGGCCAGCAGGTCACCGACATGCGTGAACGGGGATGTGCTCACGGCGGACGCACCGTAGCCGCGCCGGTCATAGGCCACCGCCGTCACCCGCGGCGCCAGGCGCTGGGCTACCTGCCGCCAGCCGCGCCGGTCGGAGACTCCCTCGTGCAGCAGCACCACGACCTGGCCGTCGCCCGGCCAGCGCTCGCCGACCAGATCGCATCCCTCCCGCTCGATCACGAACCGCTCGCCCATGACGCCATCCTGATCACGGCGATCGACGGCGGCAACGCATTACGCGCAACGCGGAGCCGGTCTACCACCGACGGCCGGCTCGGGAGACGAACTTCGAACTGGCAGACGTGCTGGACTGCGGCTGGGCTCAGGCGACCGGCGCGCGCAGATTAGCCCGATCGGGCCGGCCCAGATCACCGTTGGCGAACGGCCGTTAATACTGCCATCAGCGTCTGTTCCCTGCATGGAGGGAACGTCGGCCGGGCGGTGAGGTGGTGTTCTGGCCGTTGGTGGTTGACTGGGCGATTTAGATTGTCTCGATGGTGACGCTGGATGCGTAGGCGGCGAGGGCCCGCAGGTCGGCGGGATCTGCGGTGAGGACCGTCCCGCCGGGCTCGGCGGCCGCGGTCACGAGCGCGTCGACCGCTGATCCCTCGCGTGCCTTGGTTCGCAGCCAGGCAGCCCGGCGGGCGAGGGGGAAGGGCACGGTCTCAGCGACGTCGCATGTGCGCAGGAAACGGTGCTGTGCGGCATCGCGTGATCCTTCTCCGGTGAAGCACTCGACGAGCACCATGGAGGGAACCACCGGCGGCCACAATCCCGCTGCGCGGAACGCCGTTATCAGTGCGGCCGCCCGGCCCGACCGTTCGGCCAGGCGCGTGACCGCGCCGGAATCCAGGACGAGCATCAGGGTTACCCGGTGTCAGCTTGCCTGCGATGCCTGCTGCGAGGCGATCCGCCGGGCGATGGCCTCGGCGCGGGCCCGGTCTTGCGGTGATGGCTCGCCGACCTCGGCGAGCAGCCCGGCCAGGTAGGCGTCGGTCTCGCCAAGCAGGTCCTGGCGGCGTACCTCGGCCCGGACTGCGTCCTGGAGAAGTTCTGACGCCGGCAACTGCCGTGTCTTCACCTGCTCGTAGAGATCGTCGGGAAGGTACACCTGCATCCGTGGCATACGCCTAACTATACACACTAGGGCTGGTAGCCGAGGGCACTAAGGCTGGTCAAGGCTCATGATTCTCCGTGTGCTGGCGATCAGCACATCGGTGGTTCTGCGTATCCAGTCAGCGATCGCGCGGAACTCGGCGTCGCTGTACCTGGCCGCCATCTTCGTCATGTCGTCGGTGAACGGGTCGAACGCGGTGGCCAGCAGCGCATCCATCTGCTCGTTCGGCAGTAGCTGTACCACGACCTTGCGGCGGTCGTGCGGGTCACGTGCGCGTTGGACATAGCCGGCCTTCTCCAGCCGATCCATCAGGCCGGTGACGGCGCCGGTGGTCAGGCCCGTGTGTTCCCCGATCGTTCCTGCCGTCACCGGGCCTAGCCGCCGCAGTACGTCGACGCACTTACGCTCGACCGCGCTGAGCCCCAGGAGTCTGCCCACGGCCTCGTGGAACATGACGATCGCCGTGGTGAACTCGCGGCCAAGCAGCTCGCCCGCCGCCTGGTCTTCGGGAACCGCACCTTGCGCCATGCCCTCAACTTACCTTACCCTCCAATTATCTTAGCTATTCGTCTAATGACTGGCAAAGGTATCTGGGGAGCTGACCGGGAGTGAGATGCGAGTCGTAGTGGCGGGGGCGGGCCTGGGCGGGCTGTGCGTGGCGAACGGCCTGCGCAATGCGGGCGTGGACGTCGAGGTGCTCGAGGCACGGGACGGGATCCGCGACGTCGGCCAGGGCTATCGGATCAACATCAACGCGACCGGGCACAACGCGCTGCGGGCATGCCTGGCAGACGAGCACTTCCAGGCATACGAGCACACGCTGCACCGCCAGGCCGATCCGGCGGTGTACCTGTATTCGCCTGTGCTGCGACTGCTCTCCCGTGATGAGGCGCCACCGGCGCCCGGGGCCATCGACAGGGCAACGGTGCGGCGTTTGCTCGCCGGCGGGCTCGCGGGCCGAGTTCGCTTCGGGCGCCGGGTCGCCTCGATCGCCGATATCGGTGCCGCTGACCTGATCGTCGCGGCCGACGGCGACGGCGCAACGGTTCTGGCGCTCTGTGCCTACGACCCGCCGCCGAGGACAGCGACCGAGCCGTATGTGACGTGGGTGCTGATGGGACCGGCCGGCGCGGCGCTCAGGCGATCGGCGAGCTACAGAGCCCGGGAGCCATCTCATGCCTGAGACCAGCGCACGCCGCAAAGCCACCCCCCATCCCCACGGGGGCCAGTGGCAGATCGGAGAGCAATAACCGTGTCCACGAGTACTGACGTTCCGGTGCGGCAACCGCGCGGGATAACCGGTGTCCTGCCCTACTTGCTCGACATCATCATTCCGCTGGTGTCGTACTACGTGCTGACCGCTGCGGGGCTGAGTTCCTTCTGGTCGCTGGTGATCGGCGGCGGGCTGACCGCGATCGTCTCGATCCTCAACACGATCCGGCGCGGCAGGATCGACAATCTCGGCGTCCTGGTGATCGTGGAGATCGCACTCGGTCTCGTGCTCGACCTGGCCGTCCGGGATCCACGGCTGACCCTGGCACGAGGATCACTGTTCATCGCCCTGGCTGGGATCTGGATCCTGGGGAATACCCTCACCGGCCGCCCTGTCACGGTGGACATCACGAAAACCTTCGCCGCGAAGAAGGGCGGCAAGAATGGCATCATCGCCTTCGAATGGCTGGCGGAAAATTCCAAACGGTTCGTGCGCATTCAGCGTTCACTTTCCACCGTCTGGGGCGTGATGTTCCTTGCCTATGCGGTGGTGCGGGTGGTCGTCATCTTCAGCGTCGGTATTTCCGAGGCCGTGTGGCTCACCGAGATTCCCGGCATCATCGCCGTCGCGATCTGCCTGATCGCCTCGGCCCGGGCAGGCAAGCAGCTGGAGACGCTTGTCAATGACCGAATGGAACACATGTCCGGAAAGCCTGCATAAACGGATTTCAGCAAAGGGCCGGGCTCGTTCACGACGGCCCACTCGTCACCGCCTACCGCGCGGATCGCGACCGATGAGGACGGACTCGCACGGGCCGTCCTTGCGAGGAATAGATCGGGACACCGCCTACCCGCCGACACGCTGTCATCGCAGAGTCGGACATTCGCCGGGGTTGTGGATCATAGGCGCCGACGGCGGCGAGTGCCTGGATGTGGCTCAGCGGAATCCCAGGACTCGTGACTGCGGGGGAGGCCCTGCGACGGCCCCAGGACGCGCGGGATGCTGGCGCTCGCGGGCATGGCAGTCAGCGCGCTTGTCATCGGCAGCGTCCTCCGCGCAGCAACCGAGCCCCCACTAGCGAGCTCGATCATGACGGCGCCCGGGGAAACGAGCCGCTAATGCCCCGCGCAGGTCAGGGCCGGCCTTCCAGCCGCACGCCGTAGACGCTGGCCTGGAAGGTGCCCGTGGGATCCGGCGGCAGCCTGGTGAACCAGATAAGCACGTAACGACCGCGTACGGGCGCGGCGAGCTGCAGCCGCAGGACGCCGCCCGCGTCGGCTGCGCTCGCGGCGGGCCGCAGGTCCGTGAGGGCAGGCGCATCGCCGATGCGCAGCTGGAGGTCGGCGCCGCGCGCGCTGCCGAGCCTGATCTGGGCGGCCGTGAACGTGACCGGCCGGCCCATGTCCACCAGCAGGCCCGTGCCCCCGTACAGGTTCCCGAAGCGGGCGGTGGTGTACCAGTCGGTATGCCACCCGGCGGCAGGGCTGCGGCTGATCACCAGGTGCGCGTCGGCGGGGTCGTCGCCCTGGCCCCCGCCCGGGCCGAACGCTGACGCGCTGGCCGGGGCGAGCGCCGTCGTCGGCGGCGCGGCCGGGGTGGTCGTCCCCGGGGTGGGCCGCGGTGTCGGCGATGCGTGGTGGCGGGCCGCCGGGTGGTGATGGTGCAGGGTTGCCGGATGCGGCCGGGCCGGGGCCGCAGCGGCCGGATGACCCGAGCCCGCCAGGAAGTGGTCAGCCGCGAATCCGATCACGACGGCCATGACCGCCAGCCCCAGCCACCCGGCCGCGATCTTGTTCCGCTGGCGGTGCTCGCCCGTCCGGACGGGCCGCAGCGGACTAGTCTCTTCCTCCGCGCTTTCCGGCGGCCCCAGCCGCACAGCGTCGTACTCCTCGATCAGCGGCTCGGAGTCAATCCCGACCACCTGGGCGATGGCCCGGATGTGCCCCCGCGCGTAAAAGTCGCCGCCGCATGCCGCGTAGTCATCAGCCTCGATGCCCGCGATGATCGTTTCCCTGATCCGGGTCCGCTGGCCGACCTCGGCAACGGTCAGACCAGCCTGGCGTCGCGCTTGAACGAGAGCTTCGCCAATGCTCATGGCGCGCCTCCACTGCGGTATCGCCATGCACTCGCCTTGACACTACGTCCGCAGCGGAATCCCGCCCGCACCGGCACCGGGTTCAGCGCCGCGATCAAGCCCGTCAGCGGAGATCAGCCGGCCGAGCTCGGCCGGCTCCTCAGCCTGGGCGCCCGGCAGGCGGACGTCGGCCAGGGAGTCCGGAACTGGTACGTCCTGGCCGATCCCGAGGGCAATGAATTCTGCCTGTGCCGGCCGCGACAGGCTTAGCGCTGCTCGCGGCGATGAGCGCGTCTCGGGACAAGCACGTCGATTAAGGTCGCTGTCGTGCGTATCACTGTTCTGGGCGGCTGTGGTGCGTGGCCGGAGGCAGGCCAGGCATGTAGCGGCTTCCTGGTCGAGCATGACGATTTCCGGCTGGTCATGGACCTGGGCTATGCGACGGTGCCGCGATTGCTGGAGGAGGTTGCGGCTGACCGGGTCGACGCGGTGTTCATCAGTCACGGGCATCCCGATCATTGCGCCGATCTGAACCCGCTGTTGCGGGCGCGGGCCCTGCAGGATGACCCGCCGGCGCCGCTGCTGGTGTACGCGCTGCCGGGCTCCCTCGATGCGGTCCTGGCGCTGGACCGCCCCGAAATGCTGGCCGGTGCCTGTGAAGTGCACGACGTCAGGGTGGGAAGCAGGCTGGACATCGGTCCGTTCCGTGCCGAGACTCGGCTCCTGCCGCACTGGGTGCCCAATGCTGGCCTGCGGCTCGCCGCGGGCGGGGAAGTGCTTACTTACACCGGCGACAGCGGCCCTGCGCCGGAGGTGGCGGAACTGGCGCGAGGGGCCGATCTGCTGCTGGCCGAGGCTACCTATGTGGACCGCGTCCCCCTGGAGTCCAGGCGTTACCTGTCCAGCGCTCGTGACGCGGGCCGGCGGGCCGCGGATGCCGGAGCGGGGCGTCTTTTGCTGACGCATCTCTGGCCGGGCACGGATCGGTTTGCCGCACTTCGCGCGGCCGGTGAAGACTACGACGGCGAAATCGACGTCGCCACCGCCAGCCTGGTAGTCGACGTCTGCTGAAATCCTGAGGGCGAACTTCCGCTATTCGCAGATCCGGACGTTGATATCCCGCAGGCCAGAGTCTCGGATTGCGGCCGCCGGGCTGCCGCCGGACTGGGCCGCCACCGTGTGGCTGATGCACGGTTGCGCGCGTGGAACTTTCAGAACTAAACCAGCAATATCCGGGACAAATGCCCTGGGCCCTTGTGGGCAGGCCGTGTGATGTCCTTCACTTCATCTAGTTATGAAAACTTTCTCAACTCTCTCCGATAACTTTCAACGACGAGGAGGGTCATGAAGATGTGGCGATCCCGCCCGGCGCCCGACGCGACCAGGTCCCCTGGCAGCGCGTCGCGGCGCCGGATGTTTGCAGCCGGGGCCATAACCACGACCGTGGCGGCCATGGCAATGCTGGCGATCGGAAGCACCGCGCAGGCGGCGCTGGCGCCAGGTACGCCCCTGAAGACGCTCGCCCAGGCGGCCGGCGGCCGGTACTTCGGCAGTGACATGACTGGAAACTTGCTGTCCCAGTCGACGGTGACCCAGCTCCAGTCTCAGCAGTTCAACATGGTCACGCCGGGCAACGAGATGAAGTGGGACACCACCGAGCCGTCCAACGGCACGTTCAACTTCGGCCCGGGCGACCAGATCGTCTCCTATGCCCAGGCGAACAGCGAGCGGGTGCGCTGTCACAACCTGGTCTGGCAGAGCCAGCTCCCCTCGTGGGTGTCCTCCCTGCCGGCTAGCCAGGTGCAGGCGGCGATGGAGACCCACATCACCACCGAGGCCAGCCACTACAAGGGCGAGTGCTACGCGTGGGACGTGGTCAACGAGCCGTTCAACAGCGACGGGTCGTTCGTGTCGGACCCGTTCTTCAACGCGATGGGCAGCGGCTACATCGCCGACGCGCTGCGGACCGCGCACGCCGCCGACCCGAACGCGAAGCTGTACCTGAACGACTTCAACATCGAGGGCGAGAACGCCAAGAGCAACGCGATGTTCAGCCTCGCGCAATCGCTGCTGGCGCAGGGCGTGCCGCTCAACGGTATCGGCTTCGAGAGCCACTTCATTCTCGGCCAGGTCCCGTCCGACATGGAGGCGAACATGCAGCGGTTCGCGAACCTCGGCCTGGATGTCGCGGTCACCGAGCTTGACGACCGCATCACGCTCCCGGCCAGCAGCGCCAACCTGCAGCAGCAGGCCGCCGACTTCTCCAACGTGGTCAAGGACTGCCTGGGCGTCTCCCGATGCGTGGGCGTGACCCAGTGGGCCGTCGGCGACGCCGACTCCTGGGTCCCCGGCACGTTCTCCGGCCAGGGCGCCGCCACCATGTTCGACCAGAACTACAACCCCAAGCCCGCCTTCACCGCGGTGCAGAACACGCTCGCCGCAGCCGGCGGTGGCGGCGGTGGCGGCAACACGGTGACGGTGACCAACCCGGGCATGCGGACCGGAACCGTCGGCACCGCTGCCAGCCTCCAGATCCAGGCCACCGACTCGGCGTCGGGACAGACCCTGTCCTACTCCGCGACCGGCCTGCCCGCAGGGCTGGCGATCAACGCCTCCACCGGCCTGATCTCCGGCACGCCCACCGCGTCGGGCAACAACACCGTCACCGTCACCGCCAAGGACACCACGGGCGCCACTGGCACCGCCAGCTTCGCCTGGAACATCAGCGGCGCTGGCGGCGGTGGCGGCGGTGGCACCTGCCACGTCACCTACACCAAGAACAGTGAATGGCCCGGTGGCTTCACCGCCCAGGTGGTCATCGCCAACACCGGTACGACCACGATCAACGGATGGTCGCTGACCTTCACCTTCCCGGGCGACCAGAAGATCACCAGCAACTTCAACGGTGGCTTCTCCCAGGCCGGTGAGAACGCGACCCTCACCAACGCCAGCTACAACGGCACCATCGCGCCAGGCGCCAGCATCGCGGACGGCTTCCAGGGCAGCTGGACCAGCAGCGACGCTAACCCGACCAGCTTCTCCATCAACCGCACCGCATGTAACTAAGTCCATCAGGACATAACCGCGGTCCGTCCCGCTGGCGGCAGCCACCCGCTGCCGCCAGCGTGGTGGTGAACATTCCTGCCCCTTGTGCTTAACGCCGGTTTTCGCCGAGGCCCAGGAACAGTTCCGTGGTCCTGCGCTGCGCGTAGTTCATGTCGTCCACCACGCTGGCCACGCGCCGCACGATCCGCCTGATCGCGGTCATTGCCATGCCCCTCTCTTCTCACCGGCCGCCTCTGCGGCCGTACCTCAACCATCGCCGTAAGACCCCCGGCACCGGATCGTACGAATGCCCTAATTCCAGCCCAGCATCAGCCTTAGGCCAGGTTATCCAGGGGGTAAGCAGCCGCCGCGATCACATCCCGGCTAACGCCAGGCGGCTGATCGAGAGCCTCCAGCAGGCCATGTCCGGGCGGCGCGAAGAGCGCGACCTGGCCCAGTGAGGCTCGTCTTCACCCCACACGGCTGGGAGGACTACACGTACTGGCTGTCCGCCGACCGGACCTTACTGACAGGCCGCGGGAGTGGCTGGCGCTAGCTGACGGAGCTGTCCAGGAAGCCAGGACCGAGGGGCCTGCTCTGACCCTCGTCGGACAGCCGATGCCGTACCAGCCGGGTCGCGCCGAGCGGCGTAGTGGCGTGCCTGCCAAGGTCTCTCCTAACGCGGCCCGAGGGCCTCAGGCACACATAAGGCACGCGCAACCCAGTCTGTTCCGTGCACTGTGTTGCCGCCGAGCATGGTGGTGATGACCTGCGTGCCGGGGAGGTCTCCGATCGGGCAGGTCAGCGGGTCGCGGTCGACGACCACGAGGTCGGCGTGATGGCCGGGTTCGAGCGAGCCGACGCCGTCCCAGCGCAGGACGTGGGCGGCCTCGCGGGTCCACATGGCCAGCGCCTCGCTGCGGCTGATGCCGGGTGTCGCGCCGGACTGCCCGCTGGCGGCATATCGGGGCGCGATGGCCAGGGCGATGTGCTCGAATATGTTCTTGGGTCCCCAGTCGGTGCCGGCGGCGACGTGCAGGCCGGCGTCGAGGAGCCGGGCGAGGGGGATGAAGTCGGGAAGGAGAATCGGATGGCCTGCTCGACCTTGTCGGGGCTGACCATGGTCGTCCCCCAGGTGGGTTGTCCGTAGGGATCCTGGTAGGGCTCGCGCATGAGGGCGAATCCGGGCCAGCAGGGGCCGTAGGGCGAGACGGCGAGTCCGTCGATGCGGAACAGGTCATCGGAGCGGTCGACGAGTTCGCGGGCTCGTTCCAGTCGTTGCACGTAATCAGCTGGCTGGAGCGGGTCGGTCCACGGCACTCCGACGGGTTCGGCCTCCGGGGTGCACAGCACCCGCAAGGTGAGCCGGTTCTGGCTGCGCAGCCACCGGTAGACCTCGATCAGCGAAAACGTCATCAGGTGCGCCTCGTAGATGGTGGTGACGCCCATCGCGTTGCTCGCGCGCATCGCGCGTTCGGTCCCTGGGACAAGGGCGCCAGCCTGGAACAGCGGGAGCTGCCGGAGCAGCCCGTTCATGAACGGGCTGTCGCAGTAGTAGTTCATCACCGATCCATGCAGCCGCCCGGTGGGCTCGCCGGCCGCGTCCTTCTCGATCCATACGTTGTCAACCCGGTCTGGTGTGGCGCTGCTGATGCCCAGCCGGTCCAGGGCGAGGGTGTTCATGACGCACACATTCGGGACCACGGGTGCCCATGCCTGGACAAAGACCGGGTGCTCGGGTGCCGCCCGGTCCAGGACCGAGCGGTCCGGGAGCTCGCCCTCGGCGAGATCGCGATAGGAGCGCCGGATGAAG
>Ga0066790_10000898_pt1 | contig 12106 bp, 11 predicted proteins | sample OrgsoiDNA2013050_FD_70963 | JGI IMG/M metagenome (GOLD analysis project Ga0066790, IMG submission 70963) | Permafrost soil microbial communities from the Arctic, to analyse light accelerated degradation of dissolved organic matter (DOM) -... | ecosystem: Environmental > Terrestrial > Soil >...
AGGGCGGGACCCGCACGCTGGCGTTCGCTTCCGGCATGGCCGCGTCGGACGGCCTGGTACGGGCCGTCTGCCGGCCGGGCGATCGGGTGCTCATCCCGCATGACGCTTACGGCGGCACATTCCGGCTGTTCGACAAGGTCCTGAGCGGCTGGGGCCTGGCCTATGACTCGGTGCCGATGTCTGATCCGGCCGCCGTCCGGGCCGCCCTGGCCGGGCAGCCGGCCAAGCTGGTCTGGATCGAGTCGCCCACCAACCCGCTCCTGTCGATCGCCGATATCGCCGTGCTGGCCGGGATCGCGCACGCCGCGGGCGCGCTGCTGGTGGTCGACAACACTTTCGCGTCGCCGTACCTGCAGCAGCCGCTGGCGCTCGGCGCCGACGTGGTGATCCACTCGACTACCAAGTACCTGGGCGGACACTCCGACGTAGTCGGCGGGGCGGCCGTAGTCGCCGACGCCGGGCTAGGCGAGCAGTTGGCTTTCATCCAGAACGCGACAGGGTCAGTAGCCGGCCCGTTCGACGCGTGGCTGACCTTGCGCGGGATCAGGACGCTCGGGGTGCGGATGGACCGGCACTCCCGGAACGCCCAGCGGGTGGCGGACATGCTGGCCAGCCATCCGGCGGTGGCCGAGGTCTACTACCCGGGCCTGGACTCTCATCCCGGCCATGAGGTGGCGGCCAAGCAGATGCGCGGGTTCGGCGGCATGGTGTCGTTCCGGGCCCGCGGCGGCGAGCAGGAGGCGATCGCGATCTGCGGCCGGACCCGCCTGTTTACCCTGGCCGAGTCGCTGGGCGGGGTGGAATCGCTGATCGAGCATCCGGCCCGGATGACGCACGCGTCGGTGGCCGGGTCGGAGCTGGAGGTGCCGGCCGACCTGATACGCCTGTCGGTCGGCCTGGAGACGGGCGACGACCTGCTGGAGGACCTGCGCGACGCCCTGGCCTGATCGAGCACCGGCCTGATCGAGCACCGAATGGCAGTGGCCGGCGCCAGGCCGCAATTGGCCTGCCGCCGGCCACCCGGTGACATTCCGCTGCTAGCGGGCGGTGGCCTTCGACCTGTTGACCCACCACGCGGCGGCCAGCAATAGCACGCCGACGACGAGTGCCGTGGCGCCGCGGGTGAGATGATGCCCGCTCGCGCTGTGGACATGGCTGCCGGCGACCATGAAATGCGGCAGGCCAGTGACGACCATGAACACCACGCCGAGGATGACGGCCAGGACTCCGATGACGGCGAGCACGATAGCCAGCGGGCGCCGTCCAGAGGCGCCGCCGGGCACGGTTGCAGAACTCACTGATCCTCCTTCATGGGTGACATGCCGACACCAGACGATGCCTGCATGCGAGCAGTGCTAGCTGCGGACCGCATCGTACTTCTATAAGGATCTGTACCGTGATAAGTACGCCAATACCGGCAATAATTATTGACGTTAATTTGCCAACGTTATTTACTGCCACACCATCAGGACGAGGATGACCAGCCAGATGAGGCTGACCACCGCGCCCATGGTGGCGATCCGGCCGCGCTCGACGGTGGCCACCTGGCGGGCGGTGCCGGGGCTGCCGGGCTGCACCGGCTCGGGCTGGCCTGCCGCCTGCGCGTCGTCCGCGGCCTCGGGACTGGAGTCCTGCACCGTGACGCTCGCGGTGGCGTTGACGGCCTGGGCGGCCGAGCCCTCGGCCGCCTCGGCGACATCCAGCGCGCTGATCGCCTTGCGCTGATCACGGATAATGATCAGCAGCAGCACGATCGCCACGACGAACAGCGTCATGGCCGCCGTCAGCCACGGCTTGGCGAGCTCATGCAGCTGCTGGCCGAGGACGATCCCGAAGATCAGCGCCCCGAGAGAGATCAAGGCAAAGATCCGGGTGGTCCGGTACAGGTAACGGACCACGGTCAGGTTACGGGCTCTGACGTAACGGGGCGTTGACATGATCGCCACGCTGACCGGGCCGATCGTGAAGAGCGCAAATCCGACATGCAGCCAGAGCACCAGCTGCTCAGTAAAGGACATGAGGTGATCCTAGGGCAGCAGCCCGGCCCGGCCGCGTGGCCGGCTTCGCCGCCGCCGACGGCGGCGGCGAGCGCCTCAGGTTCGGGCCGGGCGGCGTGCCCGGATCAGCCAGGCCGCGACGGCGCAGGAGCCGCCGCCGACGAGGCAGATGGCGGCCCGCCGGGCATGGTGACCGGTGTGCGCGTGCCCCTGGAGCAGGTGCGGCAGCGCCCCGCCCGCGAACAGGTACAGCAGCCCGACCACGACGGCGACGACGGCGACGACGGCGAGGAACGTCGACAGGCCCTCCCGGGCGGCCAGGGTCAGGCGGCGGGAGACGTCGGCTGCGCTCATGACGGGAAGGTTCCACGCAGCAGGCATGCCGAAAGTCACGCAAGTTAAAGTTCGCGCGATGAAGGTAAAAAGTACCTATCGGCTGCCTTCACGCCGTGTTCGCAGGAAATCCCGGACAACGTACTCGCCCAGGCTGTCGCCCGCCGCGCGGAGCACCCGGCCGCCGTTGCGCCTGGCCACCTCGTCGACGAAGGCGGTCAGCCGCTCGTCGTCGGCGAGCATGAAGATGTTCATGGTGGCCTGTCGCCGGGTCATCTTGTCCACCTCGGCGAGGGTGAGCTCCAGGGTTTCCGGCGACGGGGGCCAGTCGAACCAGAACTGGCCATCCCGTCGCAAGTGAGCGGTCGGCTCCCCGTCGGTGATGATCAGCACGACCGGGTTGTGCTCGGGCCGCCGGTCGAGGAACCGGCCGGCCAGCACCAGGGCGTGGTGCAGGTTCGTGCCCTGGACCATGTCCCAGCTCAGGCTGGCCAGATCGGTCTCGCGCAGTTCCCGCGCGTAGTTGGAGAAGCCGATCACCTGGATCGCGTCCTGCGGGTACCTGGTCCGGACGAGAGCGTGCAGGGCCAGGGCCGTCTGCTTGGCCGCACCCCAGGTGCCGCGCAGCTCCATGGAGTAGGACAGGTCGACCAGCAGGCAGACCGCCGCGGTCGCGCGCCGCTCGGTCTCCTCGACCTCGAAGTCGCGCACGTTCAGGCGGACCCGGGGCGTCCGCTGCGCCACCCCCGGAGCGGTCATCCCGCCCCGCAGCAGGGCGTTGCGCACCGTCGCCGCGGCGTCGATGGGCTGCTCGTCGCCGAAGCGCCACGGCCGCGTGCTGCCCGTGAGCTCCCCGGCCTGCCCGGTGCCGCGCTGGTCGTGACTGCCGTGACTGCCCTCGGGGAGCTCGGCGAAGACCTTGCGCAGCGCCGTCTCGCCGAGGCGGCGGACGGCCTTGGGCGTGAGCTCGAGCCGCCCGTCCGTGCGCTGCAGGTAACCCTGCCGCTCCAGTTCCCGCTCGATCTGGCGCAGCGCCTCCATGTCATCGACGGCCTGGCGGCCAAGCGCGCGGCGCACGGCCTCCTCGTCGACGTCATCCAGCCGGGCGCCCGGATAATCCTGGCGCAGCGCGTCCTCCAGCTCGGCCAGGTCCGCGAGCTCGGCCAGGGCCGAGGTCGCGTCGCCCAGGCCGAGCGGCTCCTGGCCGGTCATCCGGGCCCGCGGCCAGCTCTCGGCGTCCATGTCCGGCCGGCGGGACCGCAGGGCGTCGGCCAGCCTGGCCATCTCGGCGGCCAGGCCGGTATCCTCCAGCGTCTGCGACATCAGGCCGGACAGCTCGTCGCGCTGATCGTCGGTGAGAGAGTCCAGCAGCCGCTGGGCCGCCGACATCCGCCGGACCAGCGAGTCGACGAGCTCCTCCAGGTTGGTCGGAGAATCCGGGAACAGGTCGCCGTACTCCGCCATGAAGTCGTCGAAGTCCTGCTGCTCATGATCGCCGCGGGCGTCCGCCGCCAGCATCGAGTTAAGCGTGGCCATCATGTCCTTGACGCGCTGCAGCGCGTCGGGGTCCGGCTCGGCCAGGGTCTGCTTCATGCCGCGGAACTGGCTGTCCAAGACCTCCCGCCGCAGCAGCGACTTGAGTTCCTCGAAGGTCTGGCGGGCCGCCGGAGACTGCCATTCGTAGTCGGCTAGCTGCCGGATCGCCTGCGCGGCATCGGCCGACAGCGCGTCCAGCTCGGCCTCGCGCATCCGCGCGGCGTCGTCCGGGTCGGGGAACAGCTCCGCCCGCTCCTGGCCGATCGCGGTGTCGAGCAGCGCACGGACCTCCTCCAGCACGCCGTCGAGACGACCCCGGCTGCGCACCTCCCGCTGCCGCTCCCGCACCCGGCGGAGCATGTCATCCAGGCCACGATGCCCGGCCATGCCGCGGCGCAGCAGGTCGCGCAGGGCCGAGGCCGGATCGGTTCCCTCCAGGACCGAGTCGCCGAGCTCGTCGACCGCCCCGCGGACGTCGTAGGGCGGTTCCAGCGGATCGGGGCCGTCCCGGTAGGGACCGTAGCGGTAGCCGCTCATGCTGCCTGCCTTCCCGCAGTTGCCGGCACGCCCGTCAGGTCCGGTAGACGGCGCCGCCGTCGAGCGAGTCCTTGGACAGGCGCCGCATCAGGTACAGCCCTTCCAGGGCGAACTCCAGCGCCGCGGCCGCCTGGCCGAGCGACTCGCCGCCGTCCATGTGCAGCCGCTCCATGATCTTCGCCAGCCCGGGCACCTCGCCGATCCTGCGCAGCAGGTCGGTAGCCGGGAGCAGGTCGCCGGTCTCGACGACGCCGCCCTCGGTGAACCTGGCCAGCAGCCCGTTCAGGTCGGCGTTGCCGAGCGTGGCGCGGAAGGTCTCGGCGATGGCGCGGCGCAGCAGGTGATCGAGCACCTCCTGCTCCCTGCCCTCTTCGCTGACCTCGAACTCCACCTTGCCGCGCAGGGTGGCGATGGTCGCCGGGAGGTCGCAGACCCTGGCTACGGCCTGGTCCTCGCCGCTGATCGCCGCTCGCCTGACGGCCGAGGCCGCGACCGCCTCAGCAGCCGCGATCGCGAACCGCGCCGACACCCCGGACCGGGCGTCGACGGCGGGCGAGGCCCGCACGAGCCTGGTGAACCGGGCGATCACCTGCACGAGGTGATCGGGCAGGATCGCGCCCGGCACCGAGCCGCGCCACGCGATCTGCGCTTCCTGCCGGATCAGCGCGAGCTCGGCCTCCAGCGAGACCGGGTAGTGGGTACGGATCTCCGCCCCGAACCGGTCCTTGAGCGGGGTGATGATCCGGCCGCGGTTGGTGTAGTCCTCCGGGTTGGCACTGGCCACCAGGACTAGGTCCAGCGGCAGCCGCAGCGAGTAACCGCGGACCCCGATGTCGCGCTCTTCCAGCACGTTGAGCAGGGCGACCTGAATCCGCTCGGCGAGGTCAGGCAGTTCGTTCAGACAGAAAATTCCGCGGTTGGTCCGCGGTACCAGCCCGTAATGAATGGTCTCGGGGTCGCCGAGAGTCCGGCCCTCGGCGACCTTGACCGGGTCGATGTCGCCGACGAGGTCGCCGACGCTGGTGTCGGGCGTGGCGAGCTTCTCGCCGTACCGGTCGCCGCGATGACGCCAGGCGATCGCCAGGTCGTCGCCGTGCTCGGCGGCCAGGCGGCGGCAGCGCGCGCAGGCCGGCGTGTACGGGTGGTCGTTGATCTCGCACCCGGCGACCGTCGGCGTCCACTCATCCAGCAGCAGGATCAGCGTCCGGATCAGGCGCGTCTTGCCCTGTCCGCGCTCGCCAAGCAGGATCACGTCGTGCCCGGCGATGATCGCGCGCTCTAGTTGCGGCAGCACCGTCTGTCCGAAGCCGATGATGCCGGGGAAGGCGTCCTCGCCGGCGCGCATGGCGGCGAGAAGGTTCTCCCGCATCTCCGCCTTGACGCTGCGCGACTGGTACCCGCTGGCACGCAGTTCGCCCACGGTGGCTGCCCGCGGCGGGGCGGACGACGGTGGCTGGGGGACTGATGAGTGAGACTGACTCGTAGGCTGCACAACTCGACACTATGTCGAGGTCGGCCAGCCGCGCATCTTGGGAGGCTCGGGATGGAGGACGCGCGCTCGGCGCTGGCGCTCGATATCGGCGGCACCAAGATCGCCGCTGGCGTGGTGGATCCCGCGGGCCGCCTCGTCACCTGGGCGCGCACCCCTACTCCTGCCGGCCTCGACTCCGAGCAGCTCTGGCGCACGCTGGAGGCCCTGTTCACCGGGGTGCTGGAGAAGGCCGGCATCGGCGACAGCACCGAGTTGGCCGGCGTCGGCTGCGGCTGCGGGGGCCCGATGGAGTGGCCAGCCGGCGTGGTCTCGCCGCTCAACCTGCCGGGCTGGCGGGCGTTCCCGCTGCGCGACCGGCTGGCGCAGCGGCTGCCCGGCCTGCCGGTGCGGGTCCACAACGACGCGATCTGCATGGCGGCGGGCGAGCACTGGCGCGGGGCCGGCCGTGGCCGGGCCAACATGCTCGGGATGGTCGTCTCGACCGGGGTGGGCGGCGGCCTCGTCCTCGACGGCAAGCTCATCAAGGGCGCCTCCGGCAACGCCGGTCACATCGGCCACATCGTCGTCGACCCGGAGGACGGGCCGCTGTGCGGCTGCGGCGGCCGTGGCTGCGCCGAGGCGATCGCGCGGGGTCCTGCCCTGGTGGAGTGGGCCCAGGCCCGGGGCTGGCGGTCCGGTCAGCGTGACGCGAGCGCCAAGGAACTGGCCGACGATGGCGCGCAGGGCCATCCGGTCGGGCTGGCGGCCATGCGACGGGCCGGGCGGGCGCTCGGCATCGCGATCGCGTCGGCGACTAGCCTGTGCGACCTGGAGGTCGTGTCGGTCGGCGGCGGGCTGTCGCAGGCGGGCCCGCTGCTGTTCGATCCGCTGACGGTCGCGCTCCGCGCGCACGCCCGGCTCGAGTTCGCGCGGCAGGTCCAGGTCGTGCCGGCCGCGCTCGGCCAGAGCGCGGGGCTGGTCGGGGCGGCCGCGCTGATCTTCGCGGCCGAGCGCTACTGGACTCCGGACTGACCCGCGGATGACCGGTTCGCAGGACGGCAATGGGAGACTTCAGGCATGGTGACAACGCCGCTGCCGGTGAGCATCGATGACGTGGTCGACGCCGCCGGCGTGCTCGCGGGCACGATCCGACAGACCCTCCTGGTGCAGTCCCGGGCGCTGTCCGAGATCGTCGGCGGCCCGGTCTACCTCAAATGCGAGAACCTGCAGCGCACCGGCTCGTTCAAGGTCCGCGGCGCCTACCTGCGCATTGCCCGGCTGACCCCGCAGGAACGCGCCCGCGGCGTCGTGGCCGCCAGCGCGGGTAACCACGCTCAGGGGGTGGCCCTCGCGGCCGCCGAGCTCGGTGCGCGGGCGACCGTGGTCATGCCGGTGGGCGCCCCGCTGCCCAAGATCGCCGCGACCCGGTCCTACGGCGCCGATGTCGTCCTGCACGGGCTGTCCGTCGAGGCCGCCCTGATCCGGGCGCGCGAGCTTGCGCAGGAGACCGGGTCGATCTTCATTCATCCCTTCGAGCACCCCGACGTGATCGCCGGCCAGGGCACGGTGGGCCTGGAGATCGCCCGGCAGTGCCCGCAGGCACGCACGATCGTGGTGCCCGTCGGCGGCGGCGGCCTGGCGGCCGGCATTGCCATCGCGGCGGCCGCCCGGCTGCCGGCGGCCCGCGTGCTCGGTGTGCAGGCCGAGGCGGTGGCGCCGTTTCCCGGCTCGCTGTCCGCCGGATACCCGGTGACCGTCGCCGCCACGGCGACCATGGCCGATGGCATCGCGGTCGCCGAGCCGGGTGACCTGACCACGGCCATCCTGGCCGGCCTGGGCGCCCGGGTGATCACCGTCTCCGAGGAGAACCTGTCTCGCGGGCTGCTGTTGTGCCTGGAGCGGGCCAAGCAGCTGGTGGAGCCTGCCGGCGCGGCCGGCGTCGCGGCGATCCTGGAGCACGCGGCGGTGTTCGAGCCGCCGGTCGTCGTCGTCCTGTCGGGCGGCAATATCGACCCGCTGCTGCTGGCGAAGGTGCTGCGGCACGGGCTGGCCGCGGCGGGCCGGTACCTCGCGCTGCGCTGCCGCCTGCCCGACCGGCCCGGCGCCCTGGCGAACCTGCTGTCCGAGCTGGCGAATCTGGGCGCCAACGTCATCGAGGTCCTGCACGAGCGGGTCACCGCCGACCTGCACGTCGACGAGGCGGAGGTCATGCTGCAGGTCGAGACCCGAGGCCCGGACCACTGCGACACGGTCATCAGCCAGCTCCGCAAGACCGGTTACACGCTGATCTTCAACTAGTGGCGTGTCTCGGCTCACTCACCGCGATGAGTCTTGGTCCACTGGGCCGTCTTATGCTGCGGCGGCTTAACTCAAGCCGGGGATCCGATCGAAAGGACACGAGATGAGAAGGCTGATCGTGAGCACCTTCCTGACCCTCGACGGGGTCATGCAGGCCCCGGGCGGACCTGGAGAAGACGACAGCGGCGGCTTCGCGCACGGTGGCTGGTCGGTGAACTACTGGGACGAGCAGATGGGCCAGGTCATGGGCGAGGCGATGAGCACGCCGTTCGACCTCGTTCTCGGACGCAAGACCTACGACATCTTCGCCGCGCACTGGCCGCACGCCACGGACGATGCCGGCGCCAAGCCACTGAACGACGCCACCAAGTACGTCGCGTCGCGGAGCCATCCCGCGCTGGAGTGGAGCAACTCGGTCCTGATCGAGGGAGACGCGGCCGAAGGCATCGCGGCGCTCAAGAAGGAAGACGGGCCAGAGTTGCAGGTGCATGGCAGCGGGAACCTGATCCAGGCGCTCTTGCGCCACAACCTTGTCGACCAGTACCGACTGTGGGTCTTCCCCCTCGTCATCGGGTCGGGCAAACGCCTGTTCTCGCAAGGCACCATCCCCTCCGGGCTGAAGCTCGTCGACAGCAAGGTCTCCACCACCGGAGTCGTGATCGGTACCTACGAGCCGGCAGGCGAGATCGTCACAGGATCGTTCGCGCTGGACTGACCGCTAATGTGCTGGCCGGTCGCCCGCTCACCCACTGCGGCACCTTCCTGAGGCGATGAGCCGCCGGCCGGGCTGGCCCGCCAATGGGCAGGGCTGATGCCGGGCGTGCCCGGCTTGAACCGCCGCCTAGCTCCCAGGCGTGACCTGGCCCAGACTCAGCGGCCGGGCCAGCTCTGGCCCGTCCGGGCGGAGACGTTCCATGCCCTGCCTGGCCGGGTTAAGGCGGCCGCGCACAGCCTTTCCGGCCTGCCCGCAACCCGGCCACCGCTCGGCGGTTCGGATCACCCGCGCGGGCACGCGCAACATCCGAACCGCTGACAGCAAGCCCGGGCAGGACGCCCCGCCTAAATTCCCCGCCGAGCACCGGGCGCCGGACAACCCAGCCCCGCCTGACCCGCCCCCGCCGGGCGCTCACCAGCCGGGAACTCCGCCGCTCCGCCCATCGCAGCGCCCCGGCTGCGCCGCACGCACTCACCGCGGGTCATGGGCAGCTACATCACATATCGCTCTCTCGTTTCGGGCGATCCAGGGAGCCGGCCAAGCGACCCGGGCGTGGCCAGCCCGATGGTCCCGGTCCGGGCGACGTCCAGGCCCAGTTCGCGCGAAAAGCCGCCGAACCGGCTGTTGCGGTAGCGGCGGCCGCGGCTGGCGCCCTGGACCTGGCGGGTACTGGCGCCGCGTGCGCCGCCTCGTGCGCCGCCTCATGCAGGAGCGTGCCCAGCACGCCGACCGGATGCTTCCACCGCGCGTCGGCGAGATGGTCGCCGTGGCCTGTCCGCCGACTACATGCGCGGCTGCTACCCGCCCCAGCTAGATCAGTGACGCAAGGAGCGCTAATGCTGCGGTCAGCATGACGATCATGATGGCGCCGCAGCCGCTGGTCGCCGCTGCCGCCATTTCCAGCCGCCTGATCCCTTTCATCCCTACTGCGTGCTGCTGCGCAGTCTGCATCTTGAGCCGCAGCATCTGCTCGTAGAAGTCGATTCGCTGCCGCAGCATCCTTGCGTGAAAGGACGCCCGCGACAGGTGGGAGGCCATCTGCATGATCTGCTCCTCGGGCCCGGCGCCGGCCCCTTCTCGCGTGGCCGGCTGACCGATGCCCCAGCGCAGGGAAGCCAGCACACTGTCCGCCGCTATCTGGGATCTGGCGAGTTCCAACTCGGACTCGCTGATTCGACGCTCAGAATCGCTAGCCCATTTCTCGAGCTCGTCGACGTCAGTCACCAACGGCGGCATGCTGAGTTCTGCCGCGGCGAGAACGGGATAAATCGCGGCGGCTGCTTCTAGCACCTCAGCTTTACGTCGCAGCAGGATCTCGTGAGTGTGCCGGATCTCCGCCAGCCTCGACTCGTACTCGTGAACCAGATGCGCGAGCTGGTCATCCATCTCACGATCTCTCTCAAGCCGTCCACCGGGTGTCGCTCGGCCACTCGCAGCGCTGCCGTGCAGCCACCCGCATCCGGCATAGTCGGGCGTTCCCAGCGGTGACGTTGATGCCGGGCCAAACGTCAGTCTGACTACCGGACCGTACATCTGGGAAGCCTGTCCCGTTCGATGGATGCGGGGAAATTCCGGCAGGCTGGCCGCACCAGGATGCCGGCCAGCTAGCCGGGCATGCCGAGAAGCAAGTAGGAAACGGGACAGACGATCCGCGCTGTTAGCATCGCCGGCCTGACGCGCCGCCACTGAGGCAGGACGGCGAGCCGCCGCCACAGGGGGAACGGCGTGAGTGCCAGCACCAGGAAGGCGACGCCGCTGACGACCGCGTCCGTTAGCCCGCTCGCGCTGTACAGCTGGTGGTGGGCAGTGCAGCCGGGATCGGCCGGGCGGCAGGGGATCAGCGGGAAGGAGTTGCCTAGAGCCAGGGCGGCGCAGGCGAGCACCCATGGCGCCCGCACAGCTGTCCGCCCTGCGCCGGCGAGCGCTGGCCGCAGTCCCAGCACCGCGAAGCCGAAGGTGCCAAGTCCCCCCGCCGCGAAGCACGCGACCGGGAACCAGTAATGCGGCGCGGCGCCATGCACCGGATGCCCGGCTCGCGCCGCCAAAGACAGGCTCTCGCCGGTTACGCTGGGAAAGTGAACACGGCAGGACATGACGGCACGCCGTGGACCGGCTGCCGATGAGGTACGTGACTCGTGCAAGGCACGCGCAGGATGGCGCTGACACCATCGACAGGCCCGTCGAGGACACAATCGACACGCCCGTCGAGATAGCGGGGCATACAGAATTACGGGAAATAGCGCTCTTCCTCGGAGCGGCGCTGCTTCCGGGGCTGGCAATCGCGGGATTCATCCTCTGGCTCTTGCTCCGGCCTCCCGTCCCGGTGGCCGGGCCGGGCTGTTCCGACCCCCGGGGCCACGCCGTCGCCCTCACTGGCGCGGGCGGCGATAGCTGGACGGTTGTCCACCTGGACGATCACACGATGGCCCAGTGCGACGGGACGGTCGCCTACACCCAGGTTGCCAACCTGCCCGGCGGCCGGTGGCAGGACTCGTTCTCCTGGCGGTTCGACCTGGCCATGACCGGCCCGGTGAGGTGCGGGTTCTCCATCTACATCCCCGGATCCCACGGGGGTGGCGCTGCCCGCTACCACGTCGGCCAGGTCGGTGGCGACCCCGTGGGCGAGTTCACCCTGGATCAGCCGAGATACGCCAGGCACTTCCTGTACGAATCGACCGAACTGTACGAATCGCCGGAATTTCGGCTGCCTGACCCGCATCACATCCAGCTCGTCCTTGTCAATGCTGGCCACGGCACCTACACGGTGGTCGCGGCGGCCGCGGTCGTTCACTGCACGCCGCTGTAGCACCCCGCCCGCCTCCAGCCTGGCATTGCGCAGGAACTGGCTGCGAGGCCACTGGGGCGTGCGGCTGAAGCAGTGGCTGTTCCCGCTCCTGCGGCTGTTTTCGGCTCCCAGGTGGCCGCTGCTTTCGTGCTGGAGCCGGTACTGAGGCCGGCGGCGGACCTCCTGCACGGGCTTGAGCTGGCTGGCGTCTTGATCGGCCTGGTTACCGGTCAGGGGCACCTCGTGGTCTTGTGCGCGAGCCACTGGCTGCATGATGAGGTCAGCAGTGCCATGGCCGCCGTGGGGGAGCGCCTGGCGAAGGGGCTCCGGCGATGCGCCGGATGCCCCCGACCCGGAAACTCAAGACAGTGCCCGGCAACTCGCCGGAGTCCCTATCCGGGATGATGCCGAGCAGGGTCACGCCGAGTCCCGAG
>Ga0066790_10000899_pt1 | contig 12105 bp, 7 predicted proteins | sample OrgsoiDNA2013050_FD_70963 | JGI IMG/M metagenome (GOLD analysis project Ga0066790, IMG submission 70963) | Permafrost soil microbial communities from the Arctic, to analyse light accelerated degradation of dissolved organic matter (DOM) -... | ecosystem: Environmental > Terrestrial > Soil >...
GAAGGCACCGCCGCCTTCGCGGCCAGCCAGCTGCAGGAGGCGCTACGGGGATCAGCCTCGGCCCGGGTCGGCGCCTTTTTCCAGCGCCGGGCGTTGCGCGAGCTGACCCGGCGGCTGGATGTCGAGGGCTACGGCGGCGCGGCGCTGCTCGGGCTGGAAGGCACCGTAGTGATCGCGCACGGGGCCGCCACCGCCCGGACCGCCGCGGCGGCCTGCGAGCTGGCCGCGGGCCTGGCCACTGGCCAGATCACCGAGCGGATCAAGGAACGGCTCGGCCCGCAGCGCGGCGGCCATTTCCTGCGCCGGCCGTGATGACCGGCCTGCGGCAGGCCTGCCGCAGGCCGGGCCGTTACTGAAGACGGGCAGCGGCAGCTGGCCGATAGGCTTATCCGCATGACCGATCCGGAGGTGGCTCTCGCGCGGCTGGTGCGCGCTGCGCTGGCCGCCGAGTTCGGGGCCGGCTACGCCGACGCCGATCCGGTCATCAGGCCGTCCCAGTTCGCCGACTTCCAGGCCAACGTGGCGCTGCCGCTCGCCAAGCGGCTGGGCTTGCCGCCACGCGACGTCGCCGCCCGGCTGGCCAGCCACCTGCGCGGCAGCGAGGTCTGCCAGCAGGCCGAGGTGAGCGGCCCCGGCTTCATCAATCTCACGCTCCGCGATGACTGGATCGCCGCCCGGGCCTCAGGCCAGCTGGCCGACCCGCGGCTCGGCGTCGCCACCGCTGATCCGCCGCAGAAGATCGTCGTCGACTACTCGGGGCCGAATGTCGCCAAGGAGCTGCATGTCGGCCACCTACGGGCCACCGTGGTCGGCGACGCGATCGTGCGGGTGCTCGAGCACCTCGGCCACGACGTCACCAGGGCCGCGCACCTGGGCGACTGGGGCACCCAGTTCGGCATGCTGATCGAGCACGCGCTGGACATCGGCGAGGATGCGGCCTACGCGGAGCTCGCCGACGGCGAGTTCACCGTGTTCTACCAGGCCGCCCGGGCCAAGTTCGACTCTGATCCGGCGTTCGCCGGCCGGTCCAGGCGCCGGGTCGTCCAGCTGCAGGCGGGCGATGAGCGGACGCTGCAGCTGTGGCAGCTGCTGGTCGGCGACTCCATGGAGTACCTCCGCAAGATCTACCGCAGGCTGCAGGTCACCCTGACCGACGAGTACATGGCGCCGGAGAGCTTCTACAACCCGATGCTGGCCGACGTCTGCGCCGAACTCGAGGCGTCCGGCGTCGCGGTGATCAGCGACGGCGCGCTGTGCGCGTTCCCGCCCGGCTTCACCGGCCGCGATGGCAGGCCGTTGCCGCTGATGTTGCGCAAGAGCGACGGCGGCTACGGCTACGACAGCACCGACCTGGCCGCCATCAGGTACCGGCTGCGCGATCTGGGCGTCACCAGGATCATCTACGTGGTTGGCTCGGAGCAGCATCAGCACCTGCAGATGGTGTTCGCGGTGGCCAGGCAGGCAGGCTGGCTGACCGACGCGGCCAGCGCGGAACACGCCCAGATCGGCCTGGTGACCGCGCCGGGCGGGCAGCGGCTCCGGACCCGCAGCGGCGAGCAGGCCAAGCTGATCACGCTGATCGACGAGGCCGTGGCCAGGGCCGACAAGGTCATCGAGGACCGCTACGACGATCCCGCCGAGCGAAGCCGGATCGCCGAGGCGGTCGGGATCGGCGCGCTGAAGTACGGCGACCTTTCGGTGGCCCGCGACTCGAGTTACGCCCTGGACTTCGACCGGATGCTGGCGCTGACCGGCAACACCGGGCCGTACCTGCAGTACGCGACCGCGCGGATTCGGTCGATCTTCCACCGGGCCGGGCTCGAGCCTGAAGCTGCCACGGGCCCGATCCAGCTGACCCAGCCGACGGAACGGGCGCTCGCGCTGCGCCTGCTGGGCCTGGGCGCGGCCGTCACCGAGGTGGCCAGAGCGGCCGAGCCGCACCGGCTCGCGGCCTTTCTGTTCGAGACAGCCAGCGCTTTCACCGCGTTCTACGAGCAGTGCCCGGTGCTGAAGGCTGCGGACGAGTCGACCCGCAGCAGCAGGCTGGCGCTGTCGGCGCTGACGCTGCGCGTCCTGCTGACCGGGCTGGGACTGCTCGGTATCCCGGTTCCCGACCGGATGTAACACGGACCCAACCGACCGTAGTTAAAGTCTGGGGCAATTTGCCGGGATCTTCCCAGCCTGCTCCCAGGTTCTGCCCCCTGTGATCCCAGCCGGGCGGGCCATGCTGCTGGGTATGGACAACATGTATCAGCCGCCGAGCGGCGACCCGCAGGACAACTGGCCCACCCAGCAGCCCGGGCCCGCGGGCGGGCCGCCGCACCGCCCCCGCACTGGCCGGTCGCTGCGCTGGAGTGCCGGGATAGCCCTGGCCGCGCTGCTGGCCGGCGGCGGAGCACTCGCCGCCACGGAACTCACCGGCGGCCCCGCGCCTGCTGCGGCAGGGTCCGCCGAGCAGGCAGCGGCGCTGAACACCATTCTCAGCTCGGCCTCATCGCCGGCGGCCGGGGCCGCCCCGGCGCGAGCATCTTCGCCGGCCACAGCTGCCGGGCCAGTAACCGCCTCGTCATCAGCGACCGCGTCGTCTTCAGCGAGCTCGGCCGACGCCGCCGCGCTCTCGCCGTCCGCGCCCGCCGCTGCCGGCCGGACCGCCGTGGCCGGGCGCTGCAGGCGGGCGATTGTCAGGCTGCGTGCCACCAAGCACCCCCGAGCCGCCCGGGTGGTCGCCCGGCTCTGCCGCGATCACCTGGTGCGGCTGCGCGCGCTCGGCGGCCTGCATGGGCAGTTCACCTTCAGGACCAAGTCCGGCACGCGGACCCTCGCGTTCACCCGCGGCGTGCTGGAGTCGGCCTCGACCGGGCAGCTGGTCGTCAAGTCTGCCGACGGCACCAGCTGGACCTGGGACCTGGTCGGCAACACCGTCGTCCGGGAGCAGGGCAAGATCGTCGCGCGCACCGCGCTGGCCGACGGCGAGCAGGTCTTCGTCGGCGGCCCGGTGGTCAGCGGCGCCAGCGACGCGCGGCTGATCGTGATCCGCCCGGCCGCTGGTAGCGCCGCGGGCGGCAGTAGCGGCGGCGGGTCGTCGGCCGGCTGACCCAGCCGCTCCGCCGCCCGCCGCAGCCGGGTTCGCCGCAGTTGTCCCGGCACGCAAGAATGAACCCGGTAACTCATGACAGACAACGACCGGATACCCCAGGTGCTCGTCGTGGACGACGAGCCGAACATCCGTGAGCTGGTTCAGGTGGCGCTGAAGTTCCACGGCTGCGCGGTCAGCACCGCCGCCAACGGGACGGACGCGCTGCGGCACGCCGAGGCCGACCGGCCGGACCTGATCGTCCTGGACGTGATGCTGCCTGACATGGATGGCTTCGAGGTTTGCCGCCGGCTCCGCGCGGCGGGTAACGAGGTACCGGTGATCTTCCTGACCGCCCGGGATACCTCCTCGGACACGGTCACCGGACTGGCCATCGGCGGCGACGACTACGTGACCAAGCCGTTCTCGGTCGAGGCCCTGGTGGCCAGGGTCCGCGCGGTCCTGCGGCGGGCCTCGCGCACCGCCAGCGACGGCGCAGGCGGCGGCGAGCCTGGCCTGCTGCGCGCCGGCGACCTGGAACTTGATGAGTCGCGCTGGACAGTGCACCGGGGCGGGGTGCCCGTGGAGCTGTCGCCGACCGAATTCCGGCTGCTCGCCTACCTGATCCGGCACCAGGGACGGGTCCTGACCCGCGCCCAGCTACTGGAGAGCGTGTGGGGCTGGGACTACGCGGGCGAGTCCCAGATCGTCGAGACCTACGTCAGCTACCTGCGCCGCAAGCTGGACCCGCTGGGGCCGCCGATGATCCATACCCAGCGCGGCGTCGGCTACAGCCTCCGGCCGCCGGAACAGGGGCAGGCCGGACCGCGGGGATGAGGAGCTCGCACCGGTTCTCGCTGCGCGCCAGGATGCTCGTGCTGCTGATCGCCGTGACGGTGATCTTCCTGCTCGTCATGGGCACGGTGAGCACCATCGTGCTGCGGAATCAGTGGGCGAAGCAGTTCAACGCCAACCTGGTGACCGAGGCCAACACCCGCAGCCCGGCCGGGCTCAGCGTCAAGCCGAACGGCTACTCGGCGGTCGAGGTCAATGGCCGGTTGCTGGCCATCAGGCGGGCGACCGTCCAGCCGCTCACCGCCGGCACGTCAGCCGCAGCTACCCAGGAGCTGGCCGCCGCGGTGCAGCAACTGGCCGCGAACGGGACCCTCGCCTACTACATCGTGCGCAGCGAGCCGTTCGCCGTGCCGCGGACCGACGGCGGCCCGAAGCTGACCGCCGCGGCCGGCCGGTACAGCGCGGGCGTGTTCGTCGTGGTCGCCCAGCCGGTCTCGACGGTCGCCGACCACGTGCGCGGTTTCGTGCTCGCCGAGCTGATCACGGGCGGCGCGCTGATCGCCCTGCTGGCAATCGGCGGCGAATGGCTGATCGGCCGCGGGCTGCAGCCGCTCGACCGGATGGCCACCACGGCCAACGAGATCACCTCCAAGGGCGACCTGACCACCCGGATGCCTGAGGCCGGCGATCACACCGAGGTCGGCCAGCTCGGATCGGCGATCAACACCATGCTCGACCGGATCCAGCACGCCTTCGGCGCGCGGCTGCGCTCAGAGCAGAAGGTCCGCGAGTTCGCCGCGGACGCCTCGCACGAGCTGCGCACCCCGCTGACCACCATCCGCGGCTACGCCGAGCTGTACCGCCAGGGCGCGCTCGGCCCGGACCAGCTGCCCAGCGCGATGCGCCGGATCGAGCAGGAGGCGCAGCGGATGAGCACGCTGGTCGCCGAGCTGCTTGAGCTGGCCAGGCTGGATCGCACGTCCTCGCTGGACCTGACCGAGACCGACCTGGCCAGCGTGGTCAGGGACACTGTCGCCGACGCGGTTGCGGTCGAGCCTGACCGGCCGGTGCGCGCCGAGGCGCCGCCGCGGCTGGTCGCCGTCGTGGACGAGCCCAGGATCCGCCAGGTCCTGGCCAACCTGCTCGGCAATGTCCGGGCGCACACGCCGGTGACCACCCCGGTCGCGGTCCGGCTCGGCCAGCTGACCGGCGGCGTGCTCATCGAGGTGGCCGACGCCGGGCCCGGCATGTCCGCCGAGGATGCCGCGCGGGCCTTCGACAGATTCCACCGGGCGGCCGAACGGGCCGGCGACGGCCAGGACCGCGACGGCCAGGGCACTGCCGCCAGCGGGCGCAACGGCTCGGGGAGCGGCGGGGGCAGCGGCCTGGGCCTGTCAATCGTGCAGGCCATCGCCGCCGCCCACGGTGGCCAGGCCACCTTGGAATCCTGGACAGGCCGCGGCACGAGAGTGCGGATCTGGCTGCCGGCCCGGACCCCGTCCTGACGCTGGGTCGCAGCTGAGCCCGGTCGCTGCCCCGTGGTCGAGAACGTCGGCCCGCCTGGTCGGGCATCCGGCGAAGCTCATCCTTTCAGCCGGGCTCGCCGACTGAATAGTCCGGCTTGCCGGACAAGCCCGGCGGCTCGGCACGCCGGTCGGGACCCGGCAGGTGCTCGAACAGGTAATAGATGGCGATCAGCGCATAAATCGCCAGCGCCACGCCGGGCGACCAGAACGCCGCGACGAGCGTGGCGACCACATAGCCGATCAGGCCCGCGCCGAACCGCAGCGTCGCCTGCCGCGGCGCCCGGATCGCCTTCGCTCCCAGCGACTCCTGGTGCGCGGCCAGGTACATCCACATGACCGAGAAGGCGATCGAGATCGCGATCAGGACGAGCCCGTACAGGACGGCGGCTACCCGGCCGCCGGCCGGGGCGTCCGCGGTCAGGTGATCGGCCACCAGCGCGGTCGGGAACGGCACCGCGACCACGCCCATCAGCAGGAACGTGTTGAGCACCAGCGTGATCCGGTCGACCCTGGAGACCAGCGACAGCATCGTGTGGTGGTTCAGCCACATGATCCCGATCGTCAGGAAGCTCACCACGTACGCCGCGTACTGCGGCCAGGAATCCAGCAGCAGCCGGTAGCTGAGCGGACCGTGGCCGATCGCCAGCAGGTTGAACACCAGCACGGTGATGGCCACGGCGAAAACCCCGTCGCTGAACGACTCGGCCCGCCGCGTGTCCATGCTGGACTCCTCCCCCGTCCCCCGCCCGCCAGGTCAGCTGGGCCCGGGGCTAGCAGGCGCGGCGGGGCCGTCAGGCCGATCAGGCGCGTCAGGCCCGGAGGTGCCAGACGGCCCGGGGCCGGCGGCGGCGACAGCGGGGGCCGGCGGCTGCACCGACCTGGCCAGCAGCTGCGCCACGTCCACCACTTCAAGCGAGTCGGCGGCCTCCCCGGAACTCTGCTTCACGCCGATCGCGTCCCCCAGCATGACCAGGCAGAACGGGCACGCCGTGGACACTGTGTCCGGATTGGTGGCCAGCGCCTCCTCGATCCGCTCCTCGTTGATCCGCTTGCCGATCCGCTCCTCCATCCACATCCGGGCGCCGCCCGCCCCGCAGCAGAACCCGCGCTCCTTGCACCGGTGCATCTCCTGCGCCTGGACGCCCGGCACGTTCTCCATGATCTCGCGCGGCGCGGTGAACACCCGGTTGTGCCGGCCGAGGAAGCAGGGGTCGTGGTAGGTGATCTTCTCGTCAATCGGCGTCACCGGGGTGAGCTTCCCGTCGGCGACCAGCCGGGCCAGCAGCTGGGTGTGATGGATCACCTCGTAGTTGCCGCCCAGCTGCGGGTACTCGTTACTGATGGTATTGAAACAGTGCGGGCAGCTGGCCACGATCTTGCGAGCGCCCGCCTCGTTGAGGGTTTCCACGTTCTGCTGCGCCAGCATGCTGAACACGAACTCGTTGCCCATCCGCCGCGCCGGGTCGCCGGTGCAGGTCTCGGCCGGCCCGAGGATCGCGAAGTTGACGCCCGCGGTGTGCAGCAGCCCGGCGACCGCCCTGGTGGTCTTCTTGGCCCGGTCCTCCAGCGCCCCCGCGCAGCCGACCCAGAACAGGTACTCCACGTCGTCACCGATCGGGCCGTCCACCACCGGTACCTCGAAGTCAAGCCCCTCGGTCCACTCCAGCCGCTTGGCCCCGCCCATGCCCCACGGGTCGCCCTTGTTCTCCAGGTTCTTCAGCATCCCCGACGCCTCGGGCGGGAACGACGACTCGATCAGCACCTGGTGCCTGCGCATGTCGGTGATGTGGTCGATGTGCTCGATGTCGACCGGGCACTCCTCGACGCAGGCCCCGCAGTTGGTGCAGGACCAGAGCACGTCGGGGTCGATCACGCCGCCCGCGGCGGCGTCGCCGACCAGGGGCCTGTCTGCTTCTTTCTTAACGGCCTCCGGCAGCTGGTCCCGCTCTTCATCCGAACCTGCCAGCAGGTAAGGGGCCTTGGCGAAGGCGTGATCGCGCAGGTCAAGGATGACCATCTTCGGGGACAGCGGCTTGCCCGTCGCCCAGGCCGGGCACTGGGACTGGCAGCGCCCGCACTCGGTGCAGGTGGCCATGTCAAGCATGCCCTTCCAGGTGAAGTCCTCGATCTTCCCGCGGCCGAAGATGTCGGTGTCCGGGTCGGCTTCCTCGAAGTCGAGCACCTTGCCGCCCGAGCGCATCGGCTGCAGCCCGCCCAGCCCGTTCGGCCGGCGGGAGAACAGCACGTTCACCGGGGCGGCGAAGATGTGCAGGTGCTTGGAGTAGGTGACCAGCACCAGGAAGCCGAGGATGACCGCCAGCTGAGCCAGCACGAAGGTCGTCTCGACGGCCTTGTCCGCGCCCACGCCGAGCGGGTGCAGCCAGTGCCCGACGATCTGCGAGGCGAACGCGTCGTGCGCGTAGGGGAAGACCCCGGTGTCGATCTGCGCGCCCCGGTACACCAGCAGCGTCGCGACCACCAGGAATATCAGCACCAGCACGAGCCAGGCGGCACCGGTGTGCGAGCCGGCGAACCGTGAGTTCCGGCCCTCGCGCTTCGGGTCGTGGCGCCACCGGATCACCGCGAAGGTGATGATGCCGGCCATGACCGCGACCCCGAACAGGTCCTCGATGAAACCGATCCACGCCCAGTGCCCGATGCCGGGGATCGCGAAGCTGCGGCTGAACAAGTCGCCGTAGGACTCGATGAGCGTCAGGATCAGGATGATGAAGCCCCAGAAGGTGACGAAGTGCGCGATACCAGGCACCGTCCACTGCAGCAGCTTGCGCTGGCCGAGCACCTCGGTGACCTCGGCTTCCGCGTCCCGGGCCGGGTGCTGCCTGACGGCTTCGATGCGCTCCGGGGCGGGCTGGCCGGTGCGGCCGAGCCGGTAGAGCCACCACAGCCGCCGGCCTGCTATCGCGAGTGCGATCACGGTCAGGGCTAGGCCGATGATGATGCGCAGGGCCATGGGAGACCTCCCGGTGCGGCGTCGGGCCAGGCGGCACCTGGCGCTGCCGGTGCCAGCGTAACGCGGCCGGGCCGGAGCCGATGATCTAGGCCGCAGCCTGGCCCCCGCTGGCGCCGCACCTAACGATCGGCCGCCCGGCGATGGCAGCTTGTACATTGCACTAAGCCCGGCGACTCCGGCGGCCGGCTCAGGTAGCAAGTACGACAGGTGGTCATGGCCCGCGACCAGGTGAATGGTTCTGCCCCGGGCGCCGTCAGCGATGCAGGCGCATCCGGGCAGGCCGCCGTAGCCGCAGGCCGGCGCGCCGACCGGATGCCGTGGCTGATCGCGCTGGCGGTTTTTGCCGCCTACGCGGTTATCTCCGGGTACCGGTACCTGCGGCTCCAGCCGACTTCGTGGGACCTGGGCATCTTCACCGAGTACGTCAAGCGCTACGCCCACCTGCAGGCCCCGATCGTCGATGCCCGCACTCCGGGGATGAACTTGCTCGGCGATCACTTCCATCCGATCGTGGCCCTGCTGGCCCCGTTCTTCAGGCTCTTCCCGTCCCCGGCCACCCTGCTGATCGCCCAGGCGCTGCTGGCCGCCATTTCCGTCATCCCGGTCAGCCGGGCCGCCGGGTTGCGGCTGGGCACCGGCGCGGGCCGGGCCATCGGAGCGGCCTACGGCCTGTCCTGGGGCCTGCAGCAGATGGTCGACAACGATTTCCACGAGATCGCGTTCGCCGTGCCGCTGCTGGCCTTCTCGCTCTCGGCGCTCATCCGCGGGCGCGTCCGCGCGGCGGTCGTGTGGGCCCTGCCGCTGGTCCTGGTGAAGGAGGACCAGGGCTTCACGGTCGCGGCGATCGGGCTCATCATCGCGTTCGGCTACCGGCACCGGATAGCCGGCCTGGCCCTGGCGGCGTGGGGCCTGATCTGGTCGCTGGTTTCGATCACCGTGCTCATCCCGCAGTTCAGCCCGACCCATGCGTACCTGTACTGGTCGCTGGGCGGTGACATCGGCGAGCCCGGGCACCGGGCATCCCCGGCCGGGCTGCTGCATCAGCTGTTCGCCTCGTCCGACGTCAAGCTGCCCACGCTGGTGATGATCTTGCTTCCGACAGCCTTCCTGGCGCTGCGGTCGCCGGTCGTTCTCGCCGTACTGCCCAGCCTGGCCCTGCGGTTCATCGCGACCAACAGTTCCTACTGGACCACGCAGTGGCACTACAACGCGACGGTGATGCCGATCGTGTTCATCGCGGCGATCGACGGAATGAGCCGGATCCGCGCCGCCAGGAACGCGGCCGGGATCGGAGTGAACGGCGGCCCTCCCGCCGCCCGGACGACGGCCGGGATCGGCATGAACGGCGGTCCCCCGGCGCGGGCCCGGGCGCCTGGCGCGGTCCGCTGGGCCGGCTCCGACGCCACCCGCTGGGCCGGACGGGTCGCCGGCCAGGCGGAGCGGCACGGGGCGGCGATGATGCTGGCGATCTGCGCGGCGCTGGCCTTCCAGTTCCCGCTGGCCAGCTTGTGGAGCCCGCAGACCTATCAGCTCGGTCCGCATGTCGCCGCCGCCCGCGCGGCCATGGCCCTGGTGCCCGATGGGTCGACCGTGGCCACCGACATCGACCTGCTGGCCCCGCTGGGCGCCCGGGCCGACGCGTTCTGGCTCGGAAACGCGGCGACCTGGCTCGGTCATCGCGGCAACCCGGCCACCCGGTATGTCGTCTACGACCAGACCGCCGCCGACCTTCCGGCCCCGTCCGGGACAGCCCTCAGCTATGTCGAGAGCCTCAGCCGGGGCGTCCGCTACCGGCAGATCTACCAGCAAAACGGGATCTTCGTCTTCATCCGCTCCTGAGCCCGGCCAGCGCAGGACCGCGGCCGGAATTGGACCTCGGCAGCGGGAATGCGCAGGTCGTCGGCAAAGTTGAGCAAGGTAGACTCAAGTCAGTTGCCAGGCTCGACGCAGCATGGCAAACTTGCGTCCGCAAGACTCAACTTAGGCTCACGATCAGAACAAAGGGACTGAACTCATGGCACGAGCGGTAGGCATCGACCTGGGGACGACCAACTCCGTCGTCGCCGTTCTCGAGGGCGGCGAGCCCACGGTCATCGCCAACGCGGAGGGCTCACGGACTACGCCGTCCGTGGTTGCCTTCGCGAAGAACGGTGAAGTGCTCGTCGGCGAGGTCGCCAAGCGGCAGGCAGTGACCAACGTTGACCGGACGATCCGCTCGGTCAAGCGCCAGATGGGCACCGACTGGGCCGTCTCCATCGACGGCAAGAAGTTCTCGGCTCAGCAGATCAGCGCGTTCGTCCTGCAGAAGCTGAAGCGGGACGCTGAGGCTTACCTGGGCGAGACGATCACCGACGCGGTGATCACCGTGCCCGCTTACTTCAGCGACGCGCAGCGCCAGGCCACCAAGGAGGCCGGCCAGATCGCCGGGCTCAACGTGCTTCGGATCATCAACGAGCCAACGTCCGCCGCGCTCGCCTACCACCTCGACAAGGACACCGAGGCCACCATCCTCGTGTTCGACCTGGGCGGCGGGACCTTCGACGTCTCACTGCTCGAAGTCGGCGAGGGCGTGGTGGAGGTCAAGGCCACCAGCGGTGACAACCACCTCGGCGGCGACGACTGGGACCAGCGCATCGTGGACTGGCTGGTGCAGGACTTCAAGAACAACTACGGCATCGACCTGGCCAAGGACAAGATGGCGCTGCAGCGGCTGCGGGAAACCGCAGAGAAGGCCAAGATCGAGCTGTCCAGCTCGACCGAGTCGCAGATCAACCTGCCCTATATCACCCACTCCGACCAGGGCCCGCTGCACCTGGACACCAAGCTCACCCGCGCCGAGTTCCAGAAGATGACCTCAGACCTGCTCGACCGCTGCAAGGCGCCGTTCCAGCAGGTGATCAAGGACGCCGGCGTCAAGCTGGACGCCATCCACCATGTGGTCCTGGTCGGCGGTTCCACCCGGATGCCCGCCGTGGTCGACCTGGTCAAGGAGCTCACCGGCGGCAAGGAGCCGAACAAGGGCGTCAACCCGGACGAGGTCGTGGCGGTCGGCGCGTGCCTGCAGGCGGGCGTGCTCAAGGGTGAGGTCAAGGATGTCCTGCTGCTGGACGTGACGCCACTGTCGCTCGGCATAGAGACCAAGGGCGGCATCTTCACCAAGCTGATCGAGCGCAACACGACGATCCCGACCAAGCGCTCGGAGATCTTCACCACGGCCGACGACAACCAGCCCTCCGTGCAGATCCAGGTGTTCCAGGGCGAGCGCGAGATAGCGGCGTACAACAAGAAGCTCGGCATGTTCGAGCTCGCTGGCCTCGCGCCGGCGCCGCGCGGGCTGCCGCAGATCGAGGTCACCTTCGACATCGACGCGAACGGCATCGTCAACGTCTCCGCCAAGGACCTCGGCACCGGCAAGCAGCAGTCGGTCACCATCTCCGGTGGCTCGGCGCTGAACAAGGACGACATCGAGCGGATGATGGCGGACGCGGAGAAGTACGCCGACGAGGACCGCAACCGCCGCGAGGAGGCCGAGGTCCGCAACCGCGGCGAGACGCTCGCGTACACGACGGAGAAGTTCCTGGCCGAGAACGCCGAGAAGATCCCCGACGACGTCAAGTCCGAGGTCGAGGCGTCGATCGCCGAGCTGAAGAAGGCCCTGGAGGGCACCGACCCTGAGGCGGTCCGGGTAGCCACCGAGAGCGCTGCGCAGGTCAGCCAGAAGATGGGCACGGCCATCTACG
>Ga0066790_10000900_pt1 | contig 12095 bp, 9 predicted proteins | sample OrgsoiDNA2013050_FD_70963 | JGI IMG/M metagenome (GOLD analysis project Ga0066790, IMG submission 70963) | Permafrost soil microbial communities from the Arctic, to analyse light accelerated degradation of dissolved organic matter (DOM) -... | ecosystem: Environmental > Terrestrial > Soil >...
TCCGACGAGGCGGATGTCATCGTTGTCGGAGCCGGCCCCTCCGGGTCGACGACCGCCTATTACCTCGCCAACGCGGGGCTCGACGTGCTGCTGCTGGAAAAGAGCCACTTCCCGCGGGAGAAGGTGTGCGGCGACGGCCTCACTCCCCGGGCGGTCAAGGCGCTGGTGGCCATGGGGGTACCGATCAGCGCGGACGACGGCTGGCTGCCCAACAAGGGCCTGCGCGTCGTCGGCGCGGGGATGCGGCTCGAGCTGCCCTGGCCGGACTTGACCAGTTACCCCGGGTACGGCCTGGTCCGCACCCGGCTGGACTTCGATCAGCGGCTGGCCCAGCGCGCCAGCCGCGCCGGGGCGAAGCTGATCGAGGGCGTCAACGTGACCGGCCCCGTCATCGACGAGCGGACCGGCCGGATCACCGGGGTGACCGCCCGGCCCGCGGGCGGCAAGAGGGCCGACAGCAGCGACGCCGGGGCGGAGCGCGTCTACCGCGGCCGCCTGGTCATCGCCGCGGACGGGAACTCCTCCCGGCTGTCGGTCTCGATGGGCCTGCGCAAGCGGGACGACCGCCCGATCGGCGTGGCCGTCCGGGCCTACTACACCAGCCCCCGGCACGAAGACGACTACCTGGAGTCCTGGCTCGATCTGTGGGACGGCGACCGGCAGCTGCCCGGCTACGGCTGGATCTTCGGCATGGGCGACGGCACGAGCAACGTCGGGCTGGGACTGCTGAATACGTCCGCGGCGTTCGGCAACACCGATTATCACGCGCTGCTGCACCGCTGGCTGGCCGGCATGCCGCCGGAATGGGGATTCACCGAGGACAACCGCGTCGGCCCGGTGCGCGGCGCCGCGCTGCCGATGGCCTTCAACCGGACCCCGCATTACACCCGGGGCCTGGTCCTGGTGGGTGACGCGGCCGGCATGGTCAACCCCTTCAACGGCGAGGGCATCGCCTACGCGATGGAATCCGGGGAGCTGGCGGCGCGGATCGTAACGCAGGCCCTGGCCGCCCCGACATGGCCCGGCGCTGAAAAGGTGCTGAATAGCTACCCCCGCGTACTCGCGGATGCCTACGGCGGCTACTACGCTCTCGGGCGGACGTTCGTGAAAGCAATCGGCCAGCCGGACCTGATGAGGTTCGCCACCCGGCACGCCATGTCACGCCCGGCGCTGATGCGCTTCGCGCTGAAGCTGCTCGGTAACCTGACGGATCCGCGCGGCGACGCATCGGACCGGCTGATCAACGCCTTGACCAGGCTGGCGCCCGCACGCTAGCCAACCCTGAAGAAGCGAATGTGGATACCGTGCCTAGGATAGAAATCCCGGCCGCGCACGCCGCGCCGGGAAGTGGTGCGCGCGACGATCGCCCCGCCTCACGTGCCCGCGGCCCGCGCGATGACCGGTCGCGGCGCCACCGGAAATCGCAGAGAGGGAACGGGGACTCATGAGTTCATATGTGCCCATCCTCGTGCTGGGTGTCCTGGCGGCCGCGTTCGCGGTCTTCTCGGTCGTCATAGGCACCGTAACCGGCCCGAAGCGGTGGAACCGGGCCAAGCTGCAGGCGTATGAGAGCGGCATCGAGCCGACCCCGCAGCCTCCGGGCGGCGGCCGGTTCCCGATCAAGTACTACCTGACCGCGATGCTGTTCATCCTGTTCGACATCGAGATCGTCTTCCTCTACCCGTGGGCGGTCACGTTTCAGAAGCTCGGGGCCTTCGGCCTCGTCGAAATGGTTACGTTCGTCGTCACGGTGCTGATCGCGTACGCCTACATCTGGCGGCGCGGCGGCCTGGATTGGGATTAGCAATGGGCCTTGAAGAACTGCTGCCGAGCGGGATCATGCTGACCTCGGTCGAGAAGGCCGCCGGGTGGGCGCGCCGGAGCTCGCTCTGGCCGGCCACGTTCGGCCTCGCCTGCTGCGCGATCGAGCTGATGCAGACCGGCGGGCCGCGCCACGACCTGGCCCGGTTCGGCATGGAGCGGGCGTCCGCCACGCCGCGGCAGGCGGACCTGATGATCGTGGCTGGTCGGCTCAGCCAGAAGATGGCCCCGGTGATGCGGCAGATCTACGACCAGATGGCCAACCCCAAGTGGGTCATCTCCATGGGCGTCTGCGCCTCCAGCGGCGGGATGTTCAACAACTACGCGATCGTGCAGGGCTGCGACCATATCGTGCCCGTCGACATCTACCTGCCCGGCTGCCCGCCGCGGCCGGAGATGCTGATCGACGCGATCGTCAAGCTGCACGACCGGATCCTGAACGGGAAGCTGGGCAAGAACCGGGAGCGGCAGATCGAGGAGCTGGAGCATGAGCGGCTGGCCCGGCTGCCGCTGCAGACGTCGGTGCTGCCCGTCCAGCCGCTGCTGGGCGGCCATCCGGTCAGCTCCGGAGTGCAGCCGGAAGCGCACGAATGAGCGAGCACAGCGGCTCCGGGACGCCCGGCGACGGCGCGGCGGAGGAGCAAGCGAACCTGCCCGCCCGGGCCGGGGATGAGCGTCTCGCCGAGCCCGTCGCCCGGCGCGGCATGTTCGGCACCAGTACCAGCGGTGACACGTCCGGCTACGGACGGCTCCAGGTCCGGGTCCCGCCGGAACTGTCCACCCCGCGCCCGTACGGCTCCTACTTCGACGAGCTCACCGATGAGCTCGCGCGGGTGCTGGAGGCGGACGGCACCGGTTTCGGGGACGCGGTCGAGCGGGTCATCGCCGACCGGGGGGAGCTGACCTTCCACGTGCGGCGCGAGCGGCTGCCGGAGGTGGCCGCCAAGCTGCGGGACGAGCCCGGGCTGGCCTTCGGGCTGTGCACCGGCGTCTCCGGGGTGCACTACCCGGCGGAGACCGGCCGCGAGCTGCGGGCCATCTACCACCTGCTGTCGATCACCCACAACCGGCGGGTCCGGCTGGAGGTCACCGCGCCGGACGAGGACCCGCACATCCCGTCGCTGATCGACGTCTACCCGGCGCTCGACTGGCACGAGCGGGAGACCTGGGACTTCTTCGGCATCATCTTCGACGGCCACCCGTCGCTGACCCGGATCGAGATGCCGGACGACTGGAAGGGCCACCCGCAGCGCAAGGACTACCCGCTCGGCGGCATCCCCGTCGAGTACCGCGGCACCAAGGTGCCGCCGCCCGATGAGCGGAGGTCGTACGCATGACCAGCCATTCCGCACCGCCGCGCGCCGGCGGCCTGGATGACGGCACGGCCGAGGGCCGTGTCTACACCGTCTCCGGCCAGGACTGGGACCAGCTGGTCGCGGCCGCGGACCAGGCCGCTGACACGCCGGGCACCGGTCACATGGTCATCAACATGGGCCCCCAGCACCCGTCCACGCACGGCGTGCTACGGCTCATCCTGACCCTGGACGGCGAGACCGTCACCGAGTGCCGCGTCGGTATCGGCTACCTGCACACCGGCATCGAGAAGAACATGGAGTACCGCACCTGGACACAGGGCGTCACGTTCTGCACCCGGGCGGACTACCTGATGCCGATCTTCAACGAGACGTCGTACTGCCTGGCGGTGGAGCGGCTGCTCGGTATCGAAGACCGGATCCCGGACCGGGCCAACATCATCCGGGTGCTGATGATGGAGCTCAACCGGATCGGCTCGCACCTCGGCGGGCTCGGGCCGTTCGGCCTGGAGATCGGCGCGACCACGATCTTCATGCAGGGCGTGCGGCTGCGGGAGAACACGCTCGACCTGATGGAGCTGATCACCGGCTTGCGGATGAACCACGCCTACATCCGGCCCGGCGGCGTGGCCCAGGACCTGCCGCCCGGCGCGCTGGAGAAGATCCGCGAGTTCCTGCGCCATGCGCCCACCTGGACCGGTGAACTGCACAAGCTGATGGACTCCAACCCGATCTTCACCGGCCGGACCAAGGGCGTGGCCTACCTCGACCTGGAAGGCTGCACGGCCCTGGGCGTCACCGGGCCGATTCTGCGCAGCGCCGGGCTGCCGTGGGACCTGCGCAAGAGCCAGCCCTACTGCGGGTACGAGACGTACGAGTTCGACGTGCCCACCGCCACCAGCTGCGACACCTATGGCCGGTACGAGATCCGGATGGCCGAGATCGACCAGTCGCTGCGGATCATGGAGCAGTGCGTCGACCGGCTGGCCGGGACCCGGCCCGCCGAGGACCCGGTGATGATCCCGGACGCGAAGATCGGCTGGCCCGCCCGGCTGTCGCTCGGCCCGGACGGGCTGGGGCCGTCGCCGGAGCACATCGCACACATCATGGGCCAGTCCATGGAGGCGCTGATCCACCACTTCAAGCTGGTCACCGAGGGCTTCCGGGTGCCCGCCGGCCAGGCGTACGTGCCGATCGAGTCGCCCAAGGGCGAGCTGGGCTGCCACGTGGTCAGCGACGGCGGGACCCGGCCCTACCGGGTCCACATCCGGGACCCGTCGTTCCACCACATGCAGGCGATGGCCGCGCTCTGCGAAGGCGCGCTGCTCGCCGACGTGATCCCGGCGATCGCCAGTATCGATCCCGTCCTCGGAGGGATAGACAGATGAGCCAGTCGTCCGGCCCCAGGGGGCTACGGCCGTATCGCATCGACGCTGCGCTCCCACTGCGACCCGGAGGGGTAGACCGGTAATGGCGTTCAGCGATGAGGCGCTGGCGCGCCTGGAACCCGACGTGGTGGCGATCATCAGCCGCTACCCGCGTCCGCGTTCGGCCCTGATGCCGCTGCTGCACCTGCTGCAGTCCGAAGAGGGCTTCGTCTCCGACGACGGGATCAGCTTCTGCGCCGCCCGGCTCGGTCTCACCCAGACCGAAGTCACCGCGGTGGCGAGCTTCTACACGCTGTACAAGCGGGCCCCGGTCGGTGAGTACCACGTCGGCGTATGCACCAACAGCCTGTGCGCGATCATGGGCGGTGACCAGATCCTGGCCACGCTGGAGGAGCACCTCGGCGTCGTCCCGGACGAGCCGACCAGCGACGGCAGGGTCAGCGTCGAGCACGTGGAGTGCAACGCCGCCTGCGACTACGCCCCCGTCGTGATGGTCAACTGGGAGTTCTTCGACAACCAGACCCCGGAGTCGGCGACCGCGCTCGTCGACGACCTGCGGGCCGGCCGCCTCGTCACCCCGACCCGGGGACCGGGCCGGCTGTGCACCTGGCGGCAGGCGTCCCGCATCCTGGCCGGGTTCGGTGACGGCCAGGCCGCCGAGGGGCCCGCCGCCGGCCCCGCCAGCCTGGTAGGACTGAGGATCGCCAAAGAGCAGGGCTGGACGGCGCCGGAGCCCGATCGGCCCACCGGGCCCGGCGCATCGGGCGGCCCGGACAAGCCGAACGGCACTGCCACCAAGGGAGCGTCGCGTTGACCGACACGCTGACACCGGTGCTGAGCGCGCACTGGGACGAGCCGGACAGCTTCCTGCTCGCCGGGTACCGGCGGACGGGCGGCTACCAGGCACTGGCCAAGGCGCTGGCCATGCCGCCGGACGACGTCATCGCCCAGGTCAAGGAGTCCAGCCTGCGCGGCCGTGGCGGGGCCGGGTTCCCGACCGGGAGCAAGTGGGCCTTCATCCCGCAGGGCGACGGCAAGCCGCACTACCTGGTGGTCAACGCGGACGAGTCCGAGCCGGGCACCTGCAAGGACACCCCGCTGATGATGGCCAACCCGCACGCCCTGGTCGAGGGCGCCATCATCGCCTCCTACGCGATCCGGTGCAGCCAGGCCTTCATCTACGTGCGGGGCGAGGTCCTGCACGTGGTCCGGCGGCTGCAGCTGGCGGTCGCCGAGGCCTACGAGGCCGGGTACGCCGGCCGGGACATCCTCAGCTCCGGCTACGACCTCGAGATCGTGGTGCACTGCGGGGCCGGCGCCTACATCTGCGGTGAGGAGACGGCGCTGCTCGACTCGCTCGAGGGGTACCGCGGCCTGCCCCGGCTCAAGCCGCCGTTCCCGGCCATCGCGGGCCTGTACGCCAGCCCAACGGTGGTCAACAACACCGAGTCGATCGCCAGCGTGCCATCCATCGTGCTCAACGGCGGCGACTGGTTCGCGGGCCTGGGCACCGAGAAGTCCACGGGCTACGGGATCTTCTCGCTGTCCGGGCACGTCACCTCGCCCGGCCAGTTCGAGGCGCCGCTCGGCATCACCCTGCGCGAGCTGCTCGATCTGGCCGGCGGCGTGCGGGCCGGGCGCCGGCTGAAGTTCTGGACGCCAGGCGGCTCTTCGGTGCCGCTGCTCACCGACGAGCACCTGGACGTGCCGCTGGACTTCGAGTCGATGGTGGCCGCCGGGTCTCAGCTGGGCACCCGGGCCCTGCAGATCTTCGACGACACCACCTGCGTGGTACGGGCCGTGCTCCGCTGGACCGAGTTCTACGAGCACGAGTCGTGCGGCAAGTGCACCCCGTGCCGGGAGGGCACCTACTGGATGGTGCGCGTCCTGGAGCGGCTGGAGCACGGCCAGGGCACCGATGAGGACCTGGACAAGCTGCTGGACATCTGCGACAACATCCTGGGCCGCGCGTTCTGCGCCCTGGGGGACGGCGCGACCAGCCCGATCACCTCGTCGATCCAGTACTTCCGGGACGAGTACATCGAGCACCAGAAGCGCGGCGGCTGCCCGTTCGACCCCGCCGCCTCGACCCTGTTCGATTCGAGCGGCCCAGCGCACGCCCTGGGCGGAGGCCGGTAGTGCAATGACCGTTCAGGCAACCAGCGGGCCCGGCACACCCGCGCCCGTCGACACCGTGTCCGTCACCATCGACGGCTTCGAGATAGCCGTGCCGAAGGGGACCCTGGTGATCCGGGCCGCCGAGCAGCTGGGCATCCAGATCCCCCGGTTCTGCGACCATCCGCTGCTCGATCCGATCGGCGCCTGCCGCCAGTGCCTGGTCGACGTGGAAGGCCAGCGCAAGCCGATGGCCTCCTGCACCACGGTGTGCACCAGTGGCATGGTGGTCCGCACCCAGCTCAGCTCGCCGGTGGCGGAGAAGGCGCAGCGCGGCGTGATGGAGCTGCTGCTGGTCAACCACCCGCTGGACTGCCCGATGTGCGACAAGGGCGGCGAGTGCCCGCTGCAGAACCAGGCCATGACCGCCGGCCAGGGAGAGACCCGGTTCACCGAGCCCAAGCGGACGTTCCCCAAGCCGGTCGCGATCTCCTCCGAGGTGCTGCTGGACCGCGAACGCTGCATCTCGTGCACCCGGTGCACGCGGTTCTCCGAGGAGATCGCCGGCGACGCGTTCATCGAGTTCGTCGACCGCGGGCCCAGCCAGATGATCGGCACCGCCGAGGGTGACCCGTTCAACTCCTACTTCTCCGGCAACACCGTGCAGATCTGCCCGGTGGGCGCGCTCACGGGCGCGGCGTACCGGTTCCGGTCCCGCCCCTTCGACCTGGTCTCGACCAGCGGTGTCTGCGAGCACTGCGCGGCCGGCTGCCGGCAGCGCACCGACCACCGCCGCGGCCGGGTCATGCGGCGCCTGGCCGCCGACGACCCGCAGGTCAACGACGAGTGGAACTGCGACAAGGGCCGGTGGGCGTTCACCTACGCCAGCGAGTCCGACCGGCTGACCACCCCGCTGGTCCGCAACTCCGACGGCGTGCTGGTCCCCGCGTCCTGGCCGCAGGCGATCCGGGCCGCGGCGCGCGGCCTGCAAGCCGCCCGTGTCACGGACACCCCGGCCGGCCTGCCGCCGCAGGGCCCGCACGGCGCCGCGGTGCTGACCGGTGGCCGGCTCACGCTGGAAGACGCCTACGCCTACGCGAAGTTCGCCCGGGTCGCGCTCGGTACCAATGACATCGACATGCGGGCCCGCCCGCACTCGGCCGAGGAGGCCGAGTTCCTGGCCGCCGGGGTCGCCGGGCAAGGCATCCAGGTCAGCTACGACGACCTGGAGCACGCCCCGGCCGTGCTGCTGGCCGGGTTCGAGCCCGAGGAAGAGTCGCCCATCGTCTTCCTGCGGCTGCGGAAGGCGGTGCGCAAGTACAACCTGCGGGTCTTCGCGATCGCGCCGTTCGCGACCCGCGGGCTCGCCAAGCTGTCCGGCGACCTGCTCGCCACCGTCCCGGGCGAGGAAGCGCGGGCCATCGGCCGCCTGGGCGGCGACGCCGGCCCGGCCCAGCCCGCCGGGTCCCGGCGGGGCGCCGCCGCTGCGGCGGAAGCCGTGCGGTGGAAGTCGGCGGCCGGGGCCCTGGCCTCGCCCGGGGCCATCATCCTGGTCGGCGAGCGGCTGGCGGAGGTCCCGGGTGCGCTGTCGGCCGCGGTCGGGCTGGCCGAGACGACCGGCGCACGGCTCGTCTGGATCCCGCGCCGCGCGGGTGAGCGCGGCGCGATCGAGGCCGGAGCGATGCCTGGCCTGCTCCCGGTCGGCCGGCCGGTCACGGACACCGACGCCCGCATGGAGGTCGCGCGGGCCTGGGGCGTCGCGTCCCTGCCGTCGGAGCCCGGCCGTGACACCGCTGGCATCCTCGCCGCCGCGGCCACCGGTGAGCTCGGCGCCCTCGTCGTCGCCGGGGTCGACCCCGCCGACCTGCCCGACCCGGCCGCCGCGCTGGCCGCGCTGGCGATGACACCGTTCATCGTCAGCCTGGAGCTGCGGGTCAGCGCGGTCACGGACCGCGCGGATGTGGTCCTGCCGGTCGCGGCCGTGGTCGAGAAGCCGGGCACGTTCGTCAACTGGGAGGGCCGCGGCGGCACGTTCGGCGCGGCCCTGCCGGTACCCGGCCTCCGGTCCGACCTGTACGTGCTGGGCGAGATCGCCGACGAGATGGACGTGCACCTCGGCCTGCCCGATGCGGAGGCTGCGCGAGCCGAGATCGCCCGCATCGGCACCTGGCGCGGCGCCCGGGAGACCGCCCCCACCGTCCCAGCTGAGCCGCAGGACGCGGCCGGGTCCGGGGAGGCCGCGCTGGCCACCTGGCACCTGCTGCTCGACGACGGGCGGCTGCAGGACGGGGAGCCGTACCTGGCCGGCACGGCCCGGCCGTCCACGGCGCGGATGTCACCGGGGACCGCGGCGGAAGCCGGTGTAGCCGACGGCGATAAGGTCACCGTGGCCACCGAACGCGGCTCGTGCACACTTCCCGTTGAGGTGACCGACATGCCCGACCGGGTGGTGTGGCTGCCCGCCAACTCCGCCGGCTGCGCCGTCCGGGCGCAGCTGGGGGCCGGCCACGGCACCCGGGTCACGCTGAGGAGCCCCGAATGAGCAACCTGGCTGCGGGCGCGGTGTCCGCGGCGGACCCCACGCTGGCGAGCTTCTACCCCTTGGTCTGGTGGATCATCGCCATCAAGGTGGTGGTTATCTTCCTGTTCCTGCTGCTGTTCCAGATCCTCATGATCTGGGCCGAGCGGCGGGTCATCGGCCGCATGCAGAACCGGCCGGGCCCCAACCGGTGGGGTCCGTTCGGGCTGCTTCAGCCGGTCGCCGACGCGCTCAAGCTGCCGCTGAAGGAAGACATCGTGCCGCGGCAGGTGGACAAGTTCCTGTTCGCCCTGGCCCCGATCCTGGCCGCGGTGCCCGCGTTTATCAGCTTCGCGATCATCCCGGTCGGCCCCATAGTGTCGATCTTCGGGGTGCGCACGCCGCTGCAGCTCACCGACTTCCCGGTCGCGGTCCTGCTGGTGCTGGCCATGAGTTCGATCGCGGTCTACGGCATCGTGCTGGCGGGCTGGTCGGCGGAGTCGCCGTACTCGCTGCTCGGCGGCCTGCGCTCGTCCGCCCAGGTGATCAGCTACGAGATCGCTATGGCCCTGTCCTTCGTGGCCGTGTTCCTCTACGCGGGCACGCTGTCCACCACCGGCATCGTCACTGCGCAGGAGCACGGCTGGTACGTGTGGGAGCTGCTCCCGTCGTTCCTGATCTACGTCACCTGCATGGTCGGGGAGACCAACCGGCTGCCGTTCGACCTGCCCGAGGGTGAGGGTGAGCTGGTCGGCGGGTACCACACCGAGTACTCCTCGATGCGGTTCGTGCTGATGTACCTGGCCGAGTACGTCAACATGCTGACCGTCTCCGCGCTCGCGACCACGCTGTTCCTCGGCGGCTGGCGGGCGCCCTGGCCACTGTCCCTGTGGTCGGGCGCCAACAGCGGCTGGTACCCCGTCATCTGGTTCCTGATCAAGGTCGCGCTGTTCGAGTTCGGCTTCATCTGGCTGCGCGGGTCGCTGCCCCGGGTCCGCTACGACCAGCTCATGTCGCTCGGCTGGAAGGTGCTGATCCCGGTCGCCATTGTCTGGCTGCTGCTCATCGCCACCGTCCGCGCCTGGCGCTACGACACGCACAGCACGGCGGTCTACGTGGTCGGCGGCGTGGTGCTCGCCATCATCATGGTCATCGCCGTGTCGTGGGATATCGCCGCGGAACGGCGTGCCTCACGCGGGGCCGAGGCCGACTCGGCGACGCTGGAGGCCCAGTCCGGGCCGGGCGCTGGCCCGCCGCCGGCCCGTAGCGGCCGGGTGACCTACCGGGTCCCGCCGCTTGATCTGCCCCACTACCACGGCATCGGGGTCACCGACCCGGCCGGGGCGGCTGAGGCCGCCCCGGCGGGCACGTTGACCGGTGCGGCTGACGCCAACGGCGCCAAGGAGGTCACCGGTGCTTGACTTCCTCAACCCCATCAAGGGGTTCGGGGTCACCTTTCACGAGATGTTCCGGAAGGTCGACACCGTGCAGTACCCGGAGGAAAGGCGGCCGACCGCGCCGCGTTTCCACGGGCACCATCAGCTCAACCGCTGGCCCGACGGGCTGGAGAAGTGCATCGGCTGTGAGCTGTGCGCCTGGGCCTGCCCGGCCGACGCGATCTACGTCGAGGGACGCGACAACACGGTCGACGGCCGCTTTTCCCCCGGCGAACGGTACGGGCACGTCTACCAGATCAACTACCTGCGCTGCATCCTGTGCGGCCTGTGCATAGAGGCGTGCCCGACCCGCGCGCTGACGATGACCAACGAGTACGAGCTGGCCGACGACAGCCGCGAGAACCTGATCTGGACCAAGGAGCAGCTGCTGGCGCCGCTGCAGGTCGGGATGGAAGCCCCGCCGCACCCGATGCGGCTCGGTGCTGACGAGAAGGACTACTACCTGCTCGGCGCGGCCGGTATCGCGGGTACCGGCGACCCGGTACCCGCATCCGAGGGGCCGCTGACCGCGCCCGCGGATCCGGGCGGGCAGGCGGCAGGCCAGGCCGCGGAGGTCGGCCGCGGCGAAACCCCGCTCGCCGCTCCGTCCAGCCCGCCCCCTGCCGATGCGGCGGTCAGGGAATCCCCCTCGAGCGCGGCCCCCTCCGGTACGGCCGAAGAGACCAGAGCGGGCGGTGCGGAACAGTGACCAATGTCCTGGCCAGCGCCGGCTCCACGGCGGCCGCCACCACCCAGTCGGTCATCTTCTGGCTGCTCGCCGTGCTCTCTGTCGGCTCCGCCTGCGGGATGGTGCTGGCCCGGCGCGCGGTGCACTGCGCGATATACCTGGCCGCGATCATGCTGTCCCTGGCCGTGTTCTACGCCATGCAAGGCGCACCGTTCCTGGCGTTCGTCCAGGTCATCGTCTACACCGGCGCGGTGCTCATGCTGTTCCTGTTCGTCATGATGCTGATCGGCGTGAGTTCGCGCGAGTCGCTGGTGGAGACGATCCGCGGTCAGCGGCTCGCGGCGGCCATCGCGGGGATCGCCCTGGTGGTGCTGCTCATCCTCGGCCTCGGCCACGCGGCCCTCGGGCCCGCGACCCAGTCGGTCGCGAACGGGGGAGTCGGCAACCTGACGGGGATCGCGACGCTGATCTTCACCACGTACGTGTTTCCCTTCGAGGCCACCAGCGCCCTGCTCATCACCGCGGCACTCGGGGCCATGGTGCTGGCGCACCGCGAGCGCACCAGCCCCAAGCCGACCCAGCGGGACCTGGCCAAGCGGCGGGTCGCCAGCGGGCGGCCCACTCCGCTGCCGTCCCCGGGCGTGTTCGCGCTGCACAACGCGGTCGACATGCCGGCCCTGCTGCCGGACGGCTCCCCGTCGGAGCTCTCGGTGAGTTCCCTGCTGGCCCGCCGCGAGATCGGCGATGACAGTACCCGGGCGCTGCCGCCGGTGCCGCCCGAGCCGGAGCCGGCCTACCGGGAAGACCAGGATGGCG
>Ga0066790_10000904_pt1 | contig 12076 bp, 10 predicted proteins | sample OrgsoiDNA2013050_FD_70963 | JGI IMG/M metagenome (GOLD analysis project Ga0066790, IMG submission 70963) | Permafrost soil microbial communities from the Arctic, to analyse light accelerated degradation of dissolved organic matter (DOM) -... | ecosystem: Environmental > Terrestrial > Soil >...
CGTGAAACCGCCGATCGCCAGCACTACCACGAACGCGGCGGCCTGCGCGAACACCGGGGCGACGAGCTTCCTGCGGTCGAGCGTGACCACCGGGGAACCCCTTCCTTGATCTGGCGCTGAAGCCTGGTGCTACTGCTCCCACCACGGCTTGGGGGGGACCTGGCGCGTCACCACGGTCGGCTGGGTGGCGGGCTGCGGGGCGGGGCGGGACGTGCCGGGCGGGGCTTGCCACCACGGCTCCTGCACGGTGGGCGGGCCGGCGGGCGGGGGGCCGTGGCTGGTCGCGGTGGACTGGGACCAGGTGGGCGGCGTGGCCGGGTAGGCCGGGCCCGGGGGCACCGGCCCGGCGGGGGCGGGGGCAGCGGCGGCGGCGGCGGCGAACGCGTGCGGCAGCAGGGCGCCGGCCCGGGCGTAGCCGAGGAACAGCAGCACGCTGATCAGGGTGACCAGGACCCAGGCGGGATGGCTGTTGATCGGATCCCAGTCGTTCAGGCCGTGCAGGACCGCCGCGATCCCGATCCCGACCAGGGCAAGGGAGAACTTCCGGCTCTGACCGGTGATGGCCAGGCCGATGAAATACCCGGTGATACCGGCCCAGCACGCGTGATCTACCGGGTCGGTGAGGAACCGCCAGATGTACTGAATGGTCAGGCCCTGCAGCGTGATGCCATTGACATTTCCCGACTGCGTGCCAAGGACATTGAAATAGTGCACGGCCTCGGCCGCGCCGAACACAAGCCCGCTCACCGCGCCGAGGAACAGGTAATCCCGCGGGGCCTGCGACTGCCACTGCCGCCGCCATATCCAGGCCACCGCGACGATCGGGATGGCCTTGGCCAGCTCTTCCGGGATACCGATGGTGAAGACGTCCAGCAGGCTCCCGGTCCCGGCGTGCAGCTGGGTTTCCAGGAATATCGCGGTGGGCGCCTGGGTGACGATGCCGATCACCGCGATGGCAGCCAGCATGGATCTGCTGACATGCTGCGGGCGGACGATAACGCCGAGCAGCAGCAGCCAGGCCACCGCGAAGTAGGCGGCGAAGATCCAGGCAATATCACGGATGGTGGATTCGGTCGCGTTGTTCAGCAGGACCAGCGCGATCGGCGGAACGCAGACCAGGGCGATCAGCAGCAGCACCGGCCAGCTGCGCAGGGCCGGGTCACGGGCCCAGTGCCGCACCGGGACCAGCGACGAGAAAGAATACGCGGGAGATCGGCCGCCAGCCTGCGGGCCCGGATACTGCTGGCCGGGATACTGCTGGCCGGGATACTGCTGGCCGGGATACTGCTGGCCGGAATTCGGGAAGTAGCCCCCACTCATCAATGCCGCCCTTCCGCGAACGTGACGGAATCAGCCGCTAGGCAGGGTCCTCGCCGCAGCCCATCCCGGACGCACCCCCCGGCTCATGGTGTCCATGGGCCAGCTACGAACGCTAATCCTAAACTAGGGGTGACGGCTTGCACTAGAGATCACTTTTACTGGTCATCGCCGGGATGATCACGATTTTCTGGCCTTCAGTCGCCGATAACCACCCGGTTAGTAAGCATCCCGATACTCTCGATCGTCACGGAAACCTCGTCCCCGTCGATCAGCGGCCCCACGCCGGCCGGTGTCCCGGTCAGCAGGACGTCACCGGGCAGCAGCGTCATCACCTGGCTGACGTGCGCGATCAGGTCGGGCACATCCCAGAGCAGCTCCGAGGTGCGGGCCTGCTGCCTGACGGCCCCGTTCACGGTCGTGGTGAGCGCGAGGTCGGCGGGGTTCGTCCCGGTCTCCATCCAGGGGCCGAGCGGGCAGAACGTGTCGAAGCCCTTGGCCCGGGTCCACTGCCCGTCCCTGGCCTGCAGGTCCCGCGCGGTGACGTCGTTGGCGCAGGTGTAGCCGAAGATCACGTCCTCGGCCCGCTCCCTGGGCACCTGCCGGCAGAGCCTGCCGATGATGACCGCGAGCTCCCCCTCGAAGTCGACCCGGTCGGTGAGCTTGACCGGGTACTTGATCGCGTCCCCCGGCCCGGTCACCGACGTCGAGGGCTTGAGGAACAGCACGGGCTCAGGCGGCAGCCCGCCGTCCGTCTCCCGCAGGTAGGACACGTAGTTCCGGTCCACCGCCACGACCTTGCTTGGCAGCACCGGGGCCAGCAGCCTGACCTCGGCCAGCGGGTAGCTGCGCCCGGTCAGCCGGACACCGCCCGGGTCGACCCCGAACGGGTGCCCGTACAGTTCTGTGATCCTCAGCCCGAGGCCCGTCCCGACCTCGGCCGGTTCGCCCTCGACTACGCCGTACGCGACCCCGTCGCCCTGGGCGAATCTCGCGATGCGCACGCCACTCCTTTAGGTTGGGCCTACTGCTGGTAACCCTCGACCTCGCTGACCGGCCGGGGCACCGCCGCGTCCGGGTTCTCGCCGAAATCGCGGCGGGCCCGCCGCTGCCGCAGCAGGTCCCAGCACTGGTCCAGCGACTCCTCGGCGGACCGGAGCCGCTCGTGCTCCTCCGGAGCACTCAGCTCACCGGCCGCGAGCTGCTGTCTGAGCCGGTGCTCGGTCTCGATCAGCTCGTCGATGTTCGCCATGATCTGCTTGTCGTCCATGCCCCTACCGTAAATCCCTCACTGGCTTGCTGCGGCCCGGGGTCTGCTTATTGACCCGAACGGGCCGGGCGAAACGTACATCCCGGCCACTTCCCGGGCCGGGCGGTGCCGCGAAGTCCAGCAGCCGTTCCCCCTCGGCGGCGATGGCGTCCCGGTCGGCGGCGCTCAGCGGGACGAAAGGCTCGATCTGAACGACGGTGTGGGTGATCTTCCAGTCGGCCTGCCAGAGGCCGTCGACGAGCAGCGTGCCACTACTGGCCCCGTTACCCGGGGGCAGCGGGACCGGGCGGCGGTGCGGGATGACCCGGCTGCGTTCGGCGAAGGAGAGCAGCAGGTTGTCGTAGGCGGGCAGGAAGCGGGGTGGCGCCGGGACGTCGGGTCCGGGCCGGGGCGCGTCCGGCAGGTCGAGGAGCTGGCCGCCGTCGGGCCCGGCGAAGGTCCGCAGCCGGGCGCCGAGGCGCTCGGTCACCTCACGCAGCCTGGACAGCCCGGACCAGGTCTGGATGTCGGCCACGCTGGCCGGCCCGTAGGCGGCCAGGTAGCGCAGCACCAGCTGCTCGACCGCGGCGGCCGGATCGGGCGCGCGCGCCGGATCGGGCGGGGCCAGGCTCTGGCCATCCAGCCACGCGGCGGCCAGGACGAAGGTGGCCTGGCCGGCCGAGCCCCACAGGCCGCGCGGCGGCACCTGCACCAGCGGCAGCAGGTGGGTGGCCGCGTAGGCCAGCGACGCCGGGTCGTGGTCCGGCCAGCGCGACGCCAGCCGCCCGGCCAGCTGCCCTCGGGTCAGCGCGGTCTCGCCGAGCAGGGCGGCCGCGACCTGGGCGAGCTCGCTCAGGTCGACTCCGTCCAGGTTCCGGCCGCCAGCCCGAGTCGGCCGAGGGCCGGCTAGGCCGCGTTCCATTAAGGGCTGGACCAGCGGGCGGAAGCTGACGAAATCCTCGGCGGTCACCAGGTGGACGGTGTTGCGCAGCAGGTGGGCACGCACCACGGACCGTTCGGTCAAAAGATCTTTGAGGTGCTCATGACGGAAGCCGGCCAGCCTCGTCCACAGCCCCAGGTACGGGGCCAGCGGGGCCTGCGCCTGCAGGCCGGCCAGGTGCCCGATCGCCTCCCAGGCCGGCATCGCGGCCCGGCGCAGCAGCAGCTGGCGCTCCAGCGTGGCGCGGTTCAGCGCCCGCGAGCTGAGCGAGCCGGGCTTGGTCATGAGGGTGAGCGTAGCCGGGTTTGGCAGGTACGAATCATCGTGGCTGATGTGATCTTGCCTAGCTGGGTTCGCGGCCGGAGCGGAGGAGGCAGTAGGTGACTGCCTCCTCTAGGGCGTGGTAGGAGGCGGCGATGATGTTCTCGTGGACGCCGACGGTGTTCCAGGTGCCGCCGGAGCCGTCGTCGGACTCGATGAGGACGCGGGTGACGGCGCCGGTGCCGTGGGAGCCGGCCAGGATGCGGACCTTGTAGTCGGCCAGCTCGAGCCGGGCCAGCTCCGGGTAGATCTGCTCCAGGGCGGCCCGCAGCGCCTTGTCCAGGGCGTTCACCGGGCCGTTGCCCTCGCCCACCGCGACCAGCCGCTCCCCCTTGGCGGTCAGCCTGACCGTCGCCTCGCTGGTCATCCGGTGGTCCGGGTGGCGCTCGACGATGACCCGCCAGGACTCGACCGCGAAGTACTCGTGCCGCTGGCCGAGCTCGTCGCGGAGCAGCAGCTCGAACGAGGCGTCGGCGGCCTCGAAGGTGTAGCCGCGGGCCTCCAGCTCCTTGACCCGGTCGGTGACCCGGCCGATGGCCGCCTTGTCGCCGGACAGGTCATAGCCCAGCTCGCGGCCCTTCAGCTCGACCGACGCCCGGCCCGCCATGTCCGAGACAAGCATCCGCATGTCGTTGCCGACCAGGGCGGGATCAATGTGCTGGTAGAGCATCGGGTCCACCTTGACCGCCGAGGCGTGCAGCCCGGCCTTGTGGGCGAAGGCGGACAGCCCCACGTACGGCTGGTGGGTGTCCGGGGCCACGTTGGTGACCTCGCTGATCGCGTGCGCGATCCGGCTCATCTCCTTGATGCCGTCGCCGGATAGTACCTGGCGGCCCTTCTTCAGCTGCAGGCCGGCCACCACGCTGAACAGGTTGGCGTTCCCGGCCCGTTCGCCGTAGCCGTTCGCCGTGCCCTGCACGTGGGTGACGCCCGCGTCCACCGCGACCAGGGTGTTGGCGACGCCGCAGGCGGTGTCGTCGTGGCAGTGAATGCCGAGCCGGGAGCCGGTGGCGTCGGCGACGGCACGGACCGCGTCAGCGAGCTCGTTCGGCATCATGCCGCCGTTGGTGTCGCACAGGGCGACCACGTCCGCGCCGGCTTGCGCCGCCGTCCTGACTACTTCGAGGGCGTAGGCCGGGTTGGACCGGTAGCCGTCGAAGAAGTGCTCGGCGTCCAGGAAGACCCGCTGGCCGTGCTCGCGGAGGTGGGTGATCGTGTCCGCGATCATGGCCAGGTTCTCCTCCAGCGTGGTTCGCAGGGCGAGTAGGACGTGCCGGTCGTGACTCTTGGCGACAAGGGTCACGACCGGCGCGCCCGATTCGCGCAGCGCGGCGACCTGGGGGTCGTAGGCCGCCTTAGCGCCGGGCCGGCGGGTCGCGCCGAACGCGGCGAGCTGCGCGTGCTTGAGGTCCAGTTCGGTCTGTGCGCGGCGGAAGAACTCGGTGTCCTTCGGGATCGCGCCGGGCCAGCCACCTTCGATGAAGCCGACACCGAGGTCGTCCAGCTGCCGCGCGATGACCAGCTTGTCGGCGACGGACAGGGTCAGCCCCTCCTGCTGGGCGCCGTCGCGCAAGGTGGTGTCGTAGACGTGGAAGGTGTCGTCGAGCATCGGTGCTGTCCGTTTCCTGGGTTCTGGAGGTGTGCCGCCGCAAAACAAAAGACCCCTCGCGAATACGCGAGAGGTCTGCGCGTCGGCGGCGGCCCGGAGGGCCACGCCTAGAGCCTGTGGCCCTAGGAGCCGACGCGCCTGCCGATAATCATGCGGCCGGACGTCACGTGGTCAGTGTGCCACACGTCCAGGTCCGGCCGCACATCGATCTCGGCAGGTGAGACGCCGGGGGGTCTTAGCAGACTTTATGCACCCAGTGGGAGGGGTTGGGGGCCGGGCTACGACGGTCAGGTTATTTTATGCACCCAGTTGAATGGATCGGGAATGAGTCCGTACTGGATGCCGATGAGTTCTTCGCGCAGGCGCATGGTGACGGGGCCGGGCTCGCCGTCGGCGACGGCCCACTCGGCGGACTCGCCCTTGACCCGGCCGACCGGGGTGATCACGGCCGCGGTCCCGCAGGCGAACACCTCGGTCAGCTCGCCGGAGGCGCACTGCGCCTGCCACTGCTCGATGGAGATCGGTTCCTCGGCCGCCTTCACGCCAAGGTCCGGCGCCAGCTTGAGCAGCGAGTTGCGGGTGATCCCCGGCAGCAGCGTCCCGGTCAGCGGCGGGGTGGTGATCTGGGCGCCGCGGACGAAGAACAGGTTCATGCCGCCCATTTCCTCGACCCAGCGGTGCTCCGCGGCGTCCAGCCAGACCACCTGGTCACAGCCGCGCTCCACGGCTTGGCGCTGGGCCACGAACGCGGCCGCGTAGTTGCCGCCGGTCTTGACCCCGCCGGTACCGCCCGGCGCCGCCCGGGTGTAGTCCTGGGACAGCCACACGGTGACCGGCTTGATCCCGTTAGCCCCGCCGCTGAAGTAAGACGCGGCCGGCGAGGCGATGACGCAGAACAGGTACTGGTTCGACGGGTGGTTGACGCCGAGCCCCGGCTGGGTCGCGATCATGAACGGGCGCAGGTAGAGGCTGTTGCCCGCGCCGGACGGCACCCACTCCCTGTCCTGCGCGACGAGCAGCTCAAGCGCCCGGATGAAGGTTTCCTCCGGCAGCTCGGGCATCGCCATCCGGCGGGCCGAGGTGTTGAACCGGGCCGCGTTGGCGTCCGGCCGGAACATCGCGATCGACCCGTTGTCCTGGCGGTAGGCCTTCAGGCCCTCGAAAAACTCCTGCGAGTAGTGCAGCACGGCGGTGGCCGGGTCCAGTGTGAACGGCCCGTAAGGCTCCAGCCGCGCGTCGTGCCAGCCACGGTCGGCCGACCAGCGCGCCGTGATCATGTGATCGGTGAAGATCTGGCCGAACCCGGGCGAGGTCAGCATCGCCCCGCGCTCGGCATCGGGCACCAGGTGGCCGGACGGGCGGATATCGAACTCAATCATGATCGGACTTCTTCCTCGCCCGCGGCGGGGCGCGACATCAACACTAGCCAGTGAGCTGAGCAGCCAGAGCCGGACCGGGTCCGGTCAGCCGGATACTCGCTCGGCGATGTCGTCGCCTATTTCTACCGTGGTGCGCGCCGCCCAGGCCCCCTGCCGCTCGACCAGGTCCTCGGCCACGGCCTGCTCGATCCGCGCGGCCTCGGCGGGCAGGCCCAGATGCTCGCAGAGCATGGCGGCGGACAAGATCGCCGCCGTCGGGTCGGCCTTCTGCTGGCCGGCGATGTCCGGGGCACTCCCGTGCACCGGCTCGAACATGGACGGCGCGGTCCGCTCCGGGTTGATGTTGCCGCTCGCCGCCAGCCCGATGCCGCCCGCGATCGCGGCCCCCAGGTCGGTCAGGATATCGCCGAAGAGGTTGTCGGTGACGATGACGTCGAACCGTTCGGGTGCGGAGACGAAGAACATCGACGCGGCGTCGACGTGGCAGTAGTCCACCGACACCTCGGCGAACTCCTTGGCCAGCCGGTCGACGGTGCGCTGCCACAGGTCGCCGGCGTAGGTCAGGACGTTCGTCTTGTGCACGAGGGTGAGCTTGCGGCGCGGCCTGGCCATCGCCTGGCCGAACGCGTACCTGGCCACCCGCTCCACCCCGAACGCGGTGTTGATGCTCTCCTGGGTGGCGATCTCGGCCGGCGTGCCCTTGCGCATCACGCCGCCGGCGCCGGTGTAGGGACCCTCGGTGCCCTCGCGGACCACCACCATGTCCACCGACTCCGGCCGGGCGTTGGTCAGCGGGACGGCCACGCCCGGATAAAGCCGCACCGGGCGCAGGTTGACGTAGTGGTCGAGCTCGAACCGCAGCCGCAGCAGCAAGCCGCGTTCGAGCACGCCGCTAGGCACGCTCGGGTCGCCGACCGCACCGAGCAGGATCGCGTCGTGACCCTTGATCTCCTCGAGCACCGCGTCTGGCAGTGTCTCCCCGGTGCGGTGCCAGCGCCGCGCGCCCAGGTCGTAGCTGGTCTCCTCGCTGGAGACCCCGGCGGCGCGCAGCACCTTGAGCGCCTCGGCGACCACCTCGGGACCGATGCCGTCGCCACCGACGACGGCCAGCCTGATTGTTCGTGAACCCATGCCAGAACCTTACTGGCGGGCCGGGCTGGGCGTGGCCTGACCGGCCACGCCAGGTGCGCAGACTCCGGCTAGGGCAGACTCCGGCTAGGGCAGCCAGTGGCGGTAGCGAGAGCGGGCGGCGCGCTGCCATACCTGGCGCGCTTGAGCCCGGAGTCGTTCGGCCTGATGGGCTTGGTGTTCATAAAGCAGCCCGTAGGTGAACGCGTTCTCGCCGGCCAGGTGCGCGCCGATGCCGAGGTCCCTGGCCGCCTGCCGGGCCAGGACCGTGTCCTGATGGTCGCCGAGCACCGACTGGACCTTCTTCATCTGCCTGGCGAACCGGCGGGCCGGGCGGCCGGACGCCGGGCGCGCGGCCTCGGCCGCGTAGCGGGCCCGCCGGGCCGACTTGCGCGCCTGGTGCAGGGCCACGTCCCGGGACGGGCCGGCCGGCGTGTGCCTGGCCCGGTGCATCCGCTGGTCCGCCTGCAGGTAAACCCGTCGTACCGCCGCCGGGAGCACCTCACCCGCCGGGGCGGCCGCCTGCGGGCCCAGCGGCGGCTCGCCGATGAGCCGGTCCACCTCGGCCAGCAGCCGGGCGCACCTGGGCGAGTCGAGCGCCTCGATCAGCTCGGCGTACGCGGCGGCCCGCCGGGGCGCGAAGTGGCCCTGCACGCGCGCCCGCACCGGGCCGATGAGCAGCTCGGCCGGCACGGGTCGCAGGCTGGCCTGCAGGTGCGCGGGGAGCACCTCGCCGTCGCGGGCCGCACCGAGCCGCCCGCCCAGCCACTTGAGCTCCGCCGCCAGCTCCTGGGTGCGGGAACGCGGAATGACGGAGCCGAACGACCGAAGCGTGCCGCACAGCCTGCGGGTCGCGATCCGCATCTGATGGACGGCGTCGGGCTGGCCGGACCGGACCTGGGGCTCGAGTGAGGTCAGGACCCCGGCCTGGAGCCGGAGATAGGCCAGCACCACCTCACCCGCCGACGCCGAGCGCCGTGGCCGGGTGCCGGCGATGACCTGGGGCGGCTGATCGGGGCGGGCCTGCTCCGGGCGGGCGTGGGTTTGCGTCATGTTCACTACCATCACGACCCGCTACCCCGCCCGGAGCCTCCAACACATCGGCGGGATGTGATCTGCGGTTACTCGTCCTCGGCGAGCCAGGACATCAGCGGACGCAGCTTGGCCCCGACCTGCTCGATCTGCTCGGCGTGCTCGGCCTCGCGGCGCTTGAGGAAGTTGGGCTTACCCGCATCGAACTCCTCGACCAGCTCACGGGTGAACGAGCCATCCTGGATCTCGCCCAGGATGCGGCGCATCTCCTCGCGGGTCTGCTCGTTGATCAGCCGCGGGCCCCGGGTGTAGCCGCCGTACTCGGCGGTGTCGGACACCGACCAGTACATCTTGGAGATACCGCCCTCGTACATCAGGTCCACGATCAGCTTCATCTCGTGCAGGCACTCGAAGTAGGCGGACTCCGGCTGGTAGCCGGCCTCGACCAGGGTGGCGAAGCCCGCCTTGATCAGTTCGGCGACACCGCCGCACAGCACCGTCTGCTCGCCGAACAGGTCGGTCTCGGTCTCCTCGGTGAACGTGCTCTTCAGCGCGCCCGCCCGGGTGCCGCCGATGGCCTTGGCGTAGGCCAGCGTCAGCGGCCACGCGTTGCCGGTGGCGTCATGCTCGACACAGACGAGCACGGGCACGCCGCGGCCCTGGGCGAACTGGCGGCGTACCAGGTGACCTGGCGCCTTGGGCGCGACCATGCACACGTCCACGCCGGCCGGCGGGGTGATGAGGTCGTAGCGGATGTTCAGGCCATGGGCAAAGAACAGCGCGTCGCCTTCGACCAGCGAGGGCGCGATCGCCTCGGCGTAAAGCTGCCGCTGCAGGTGGTCGGGAACCAGGACCATGATCAGGTCCGACTCCTCGCACGCCTCGGCCGGGGTCATCACCCGCAGACCGTCGTTCTCGGCCTTCTCCCGGCTCTTGGAACCCTCGGGGAGCCCGACCCGCACGTCCACACCGGAATCGCGGAGCGAGAGCGCGTGCGCGTGCCCCTGGCTGCCGTAACCGAGTACGGCGACGTGCCGGCCCTGGATGACGGAAAGGTCGGCGCTGTCGTCGTAGAAAATCTCTGCCACTGAAATGGGCCTTTCTGTGTTGTCCTGCGGTGTGCTTAGGGGCTAGGCGCTGCGCTCCACCGGCCGGAGCGCGCGATCGGTGATCGACCGGCCGCCCCGGCCGATGGCCACCATCCCGGACTCGACCAGTTCCTTGATCCCGAACGGTTCCAGCACCTTGATCAGGGCGTCGAGCTTGTCCCGGTTCCCTGTCGCCTCGATCGTGACCACGTCCAGGGCCACGTCCACGACCTTGGCCCGGAACAGGTTAACGGTCTCCAGGACCCGCGACCTGCTCTCGGCGTCGGCCCTGACCTTGACCAGGATCAGCTCGCGCTGCACCGTGGCGCCCGGCTCAAGCTCCACGATCTTCAGCACGTTGATCAGCTTGTTCAGCTGCTTGGTGACCTGCTCCAGGGGGTGTTCCTCGCAGTTCACCACGATCGTGATGCGGGAGAATTCCTCGTGCTCGGTCGGCCCGACCGCCAGCGAGTCGATGTTGAAATTGCGGCGTGCGAACAGCCCGGCGATCCTGACCAGGACCCCCGGCTTGTTCTCCACCAGCACGGACAGCGTATGGCGGGTCATTATTCGGTTGCCCCTCCCCAGTCGGGCGCGAGGCCGCGCGCGAAATTGATGTCGTTGTTGGACTTACCGGCGGCGACCATGGGCCAGACCATGGCGTCCCTGTGGACGATGAAGTCCACCACGACCGGCCGGTCGTTGACGGCCATAGCTTGCTCGATCACCTGGTCCACGTCATCCTTGCCCTCGCAGCGCAGGCCCTCGCAGCCGTAGGCGTCGGCGAGCTTGACGAAATCGGGGACGCGGGTGCCTGCCAGCTTCCGTTCGGCCGTCCGGTGCAGGTCGGTGTTGGAGTAGCGCTCGTTGTAGAACAGGGTCTGCCACTGCCTGACCATGCCCAGGCTGCCGTTGTTGATGATCGCGACCTTGATCGGGATGCCCTCGATGGCGCAGGTGGCCAGCTCCTGGTTGGTCATCTGGAAGCACCCGTCACCGTCGATCGCCCACACGGTGGCGTCCGGGCGGCCCATCTTGGCACCCATCGCGGCGGGCACGGCGAAGCCCATCGTGCCGAGCCCGCCGGAGTTGATCCACGTTCCGGGGTGCTCGTAGTCGATGAACTGGGCGGCCCACATCTGGTGCTGCCCGACCCCGGCCACGTACACCGCGTCAGGACCGGCGATCTTCCCGATCCGCTCGATCACGTACTGCGGCGCGAGCGTGCCGTCGTCCGGCTGGTCGTAGCCGAGCGGGTAGGTGTTCCGCAGCGTGTCGAGCTGCGCCCACCAGGCGGTCAGGTCGGGCTGGCGGTGCTGCTCGTTCTCGGCGCGCACGGCGGCGATCAGGTCGGCGATCACCTCCCGGCAGTCACCGACGATCGGCACGTCGGCGCGGCGGTTCTTGGAGATCTCGGCCGGATCGATGTCCGCGTGCACGATCAGCGCACCGGGCGCGAACGTGTCGAGCTTGCCGGTCACCCGGTCGTCGAACCTGGTGCCGAGGGCGATGATCAGGTCGGCTTGCTGCAGCGCGCCGACCGCCGCCACGGTGCCGTGCATGCCGGGCATACCCAGGTGCTGCGGGTGCCGGTCGGGGAACGCGCCCCTGGCCATCAGCGTGGTGACCACCGGCATGCCGGTCAGCTCGGCGAGCTCGCGCAGCTGCCCGGAGGCGCGCGCCTTGATCACGCCACCGCCGACATAGAGCACGGGACGCCTGGACTCGGTGATCAGCCGCGCGGCCTCGCGCACCTGCCGGGCGTGCGGCCTGGTCACCGGGTGGTAACCGGGCAGGTCCAAGGTGACCGGCCAGCTGAAGTCGGTCATCGCCTGCAGCGCGTCCTTGGAGATGTCCACCAGCACCGGCCCCGGCCGTCCGGTCGAGGCCAGGTGGAACGCCTCGGCGATGGTACGGGCGATATCCTCGGGCTTGGTGACGAGGAAATTGTGCTTGGTGATCGGGATGGTGATCCCGGAGATGTCGGCCTCCTGGAAGCCGTCGGTGCCGATC